>Ga0209702_10000822_pt1 | contig 64015 bp, 56 predicted proteins | sample FRY01_FD_187210 | JGI IMG/M metagenome (GOLD analysis project Ga0209702, IMG submission 187210) | Freshwater microbial communities from Lake Fryxell liftoff mats and glacier meltwater in Antarctica - FRY-01 (SPAdes) (version 2) | ecosystem: Environmental > Aquatic > Freshwater > Ice > Glacier... | reverse complement strand
TGTTCACCGGGGACTCCTTGGTTGTTTGTTTTGCAACAAAAAAACTTACCACAGAGCCCGGTGGACGTCTATATTCTTAAACGATTACATTGTCTTTTGTTGTGTCCGGCTTAAGATCTTACCTATGCGGTCCCGCTAGAAGACGAGGTGATTGAGCAGTTCGTTGCAGCCACGTTTTCGAGGGTTGTAAGTGTAAAACAAGTGGGTGGACAGACCGCAAACACGATTGTCAACCATTGGCCCGGCCAATTCTTGAGTATTCCACATGACGAAGCGAAAACAACAACGGACGCCCTTCGTGTGATGTTCTGCGAGCTAACCGACGCCGTCGACGAGAACCGTCCTCTTTCTAACGTGCTCTCGAAAGCGCGCCGAATCGCTATTCACCTGAGCCAGCCTTATTGGATTCAACTGTTTACAATGCATCTCGAAGGTCGTTTCTTTCTTTTTGAAACGATGCCCGATCCGAACGACGAGGAGTCATTGTTCAAGTTCAATGCGGAGTTGGACGCGACATGGGACCGAGCGGCCGGCCCTATCGCGAACCCGCGAAAGGATCGCGAGCGCTTTCTTAAGCAAAGCATGGAGATTTCTTTTTGCAGCTTGCGACCTTCGGATCTCAAAGTTGAGATCGAAAGTTTGCGTGTAAATACCACTAACCAAATCATCGTCGTGCAAACTATGGCCATGCTCCGCCAAGTTGAGACGCGGATCTGGATACGGATCAATGAGTTCCTTGCCCAAACACAAAAGCACCTTACAAAATCTTAGTTGCTATTGCATTTTAGGATAACTGTATGACTCAAAATGGACGAAAGGCCGCGAGTGCGGTCGAGGCGTGGTTCGAGCTACAAGGCTGCGGACTCGAAATCAACGGCCGCGATGCAGATCTGGGCGAAATGTTGCGTCTTAGTCTGAATCGAACCTCGAAAAGCCTCGACGATGCGCTCGCGACAGCAACACTTGAACAATTCGTGCTCGGCTTCTTCTCAGTTGCCGGACCATATGTTGATATGTTAAAGGACTTGCTCGGATTCTTCGAACGTGCCAGCGCAACGCATGGTCCGCATCAGTGGCAGTTGGCATTTGACGGGTATTTGGCAGAAGTCGAGTCTTTCAAGCATAGTCTTGAAACCATCGTCTCAATTGCGCAGCCATTCGAGGTTCCGGCGCTTTCTTGGGCAGATGCCACGGAGCTCCTACATGCCGTGACAGCGGTGGATGCCGTGCGGACTTCTGTGGATGCCGTGCGGACTTCTTTTGATGCACGATTCCACAAGCAATTGTGGGCCAGAGATACGAGAGTTGCGGAATGGGTGCAAGGATACAACTCTGGTGATTTCCCTCTTCTCCCGGCATCTCTGGCGCCGCCCATGGACGCCCCAGCCTGGCTGGGGCAGTTTTGGGCCTGCGTTATGTGTGTTCACGCGACGCTCAAAAACGCTTTCCGTAACCGCGACGGTGCAAAAAAGTTCGCGAAAAGTGTTTCGCATCAATACACCCCCGCCAATCTATATGCCGTCGACAGTTTAGCCAGTCTCGACAGCGACCATTGGCTTCGAAGCGCGGTCGTCGCGTTGAGCGTTCTAGTTCGCGACACAACTAGCCAAAAGATGGCTCAGGAGCGCGTCTGTCGTCTCTTCGACGGGGTAGGGCGAACCACCCTTCTCATATCGACAGAAGTCTCCGCAGTTGAGACCTTTATCAGCCTCCCCGTATGGCGGAAGCGTCATGAGTTTTTCGCTGCGTGGGTCGCGGCGGAGATGATAGCCGCGGTTCAGGAACATCACGTCAAGATCAACCACGAGGAAGGAAGAATTTCATTACCGTTTACCGAAACCGTCGTCGCACAAATCGAGTCGACCACGCCCAAACTCAAGCTCCTATCTGAGAAGCGGGTACCCTTAATCGATCCTGTTGGAAAAGGGCGTAAATCAGGGGTTCAACCCGATTTCGGATGGTGGGAGACCAATGTTGATTTGACGAGTACTCGCTGTCTACTTGTCGTCGAGGTGAAGCACTATAAGAAACCGGTGGTTAAGAGCTGGTCGGACGTTTTCAGTGACTACGCGCGAGCTCATGAATCGGCACGAATCATCTTGGTAAACTATGGGCCAGCGGGCAACGCCCTCAAAAACATTGCCCCCGATTGGCAATCCCGATGCGTTATCATAGGAGACCTTCGCCCGAGTGCGTTCGGGGCATGCGCTCTGCTAAAAGAGGAAGTTCGCCGCATCATTGGCACGGTCACTGTGTCTGACGCGGAGGCATTCGTAGCCCCAGCAAACGCAGTCTTGCCGATTAGGTCATCATGCATTATTGCTGTCGACGTGTCTGCGTCCATGCCGCCCGGCCCGGTCGTAGAGGCGCTCCTAATCGAAATGATCACCGTTTTCACGCCGGATTGGCTGGCCGCAATCGATACGCAAGTTCGCGACAAGTATGTCGCTAGTCGGAAGTCTGTTTCTGATTTGCTGGATCTCCCACGGAACGACGAAACGCGACTTCATGAGCCCTTGTATGCTCTCCTTCGAGAGCACGAACGGGTTTTGCTTGTCACTGATACCCAAGGCGCTCAGACGCTTGCGGAAAGCGGGCTGTTCCTGTCGCAAACGTGCAAACGAGTCGGAGTCGATCTTGTCTTTGGTCAGGTAATTGGCTCGGAGAGCTTGCGCAGAGTTCTAGTGAAGGGTTCAAGTAGTCGCGAAGAATAGAGGTCAGGCAAACCTGCGAGGGCTGAGGGGACATGCGACGGGGTTCGTTCGCGAAATTCGTCGCGGGCCCCATTGCGGACCTCGGCGACAGAGGTTTAGAGTGGGGCTCCAACCACATTCCAACCCGTAAGGAGACCACCATGGCGAATTCAACCTTTGATTCAAACGTCCGGGCGCGCACGCGTGCTGCGGCTTTTATGCAGTCTGACCCGCAACTGCTGGCGGCATTTGTGGCGCAGGGCGGAATGCAGAGCGATCTCCTCCTGATCGTGGAGGCCGGGATGAGGGCCGAGGCGGCGAACCTGGCGCAGAGTGGGCGGATGGCGGATGGCAAGGCCGCGACCGTCGATGTGACAAGGCGCTTTGCGGCGCTGATGCGCGAGTATAAGTCGGTGATGGCGGTCTTGCGGGCGGTCCTGCGGGACTTAAAGAAGGGGCACGCGGATGTCACCTTGATCGAGCAGGTGGCACAGGTGCTCGTCGATGAGACGGAGGTCAGCGTGGCGGTCACGCCCAATAGCGATGGCACTAAGGCCGTGAAGGTCCGCAAGAGTGCCACTCAGGATGCCATTCGGGCTGAGATTTACCGCGACGCTGCGACGTTGGCGGGGCTGACCGGCGTCCATGAGGCGCTCGGGTCGCGGCAGGTGCCGGTGGCCAGGTTGCAAGCGATGGCAGCCGAGGCTGAGGCTTTGCAGGGGCTCTTGGCGACGCGGGTGGCAAAGAAGGCCGAGCGCAAGGGCGCGACGGCTGAGGTCTATGAGGCGGTCAACGCGCAGCGCGAGGCGTGGAACGCGGTGTCTCGGCTCATGGCGCGCGTGGATGACCCGCGGGTGCGGGCTTTGCTGCGAGATACGCGGCGCTAGAGGGCGCGCTGGGGTGAGGCCGGGCGTGGGGTTGTCGGGCCGTCTTCCTTGGTGGGGTGGCGGCCCCGGGGCTCCGCGTCCCGGCCTTTTTAGCCGGGGATGGGGCGACCGCTTACTCTTCCGGAACGACAGCTTAGTCTCCGGGAACGACGGCTTACTCTCCCGGAACGACAGCTCACTCTCCCGGAACGACAACTTACTCCCCCAGAACGACAGCTTACTCTCCCGGAACGACAGCTTACTCTCCCGGAGCCACAGCTCACTCCCCGGGAACCACAGCTCACTGTCCGGGAACCACAGCTCACTCCCCGGGAACCACAGCTCACTCCCCGGGAACCACAGCTTACTCCCCGGAAACGACCGCCAACTCGGCAGGAACGACAGCTCACTACCGGGCCGGGCGGCGTCCCCTCGCCCGCCTTCGCGTGCGCGCCTGTGCTGCGGCGACAACCACGGTTCACGCAACGACGCGAGGCGCGAAAGGCTTGCACCCGTCACCTCTAGAAGGCAGCCTAAGCTGCCATGTGGGCTTGGAGGTGATCGTATGACGATGTGTAGGTGGGCGATGATCGCAGTCGTCGGGGTAGGGCTCGCGACGACCGGGTGCACTGAGAGCTCAGGCGTGGACGCCGAAACCACCCAAGAAGATGCCAGCCTTGACACGTCCGTGGCCCCGCCGGACGGGGACATCGTTGCCCCAGGCGACGCCACGGACGTGACCGCGCCCGACGTCACCCCACCTGCCCCACAGGGACCCGGCCACGTGGTCTGGCGCCGGCTCAATCGTACCGAGCTTGGAAACACCTGGAGGGACCTCTTTGGCTCGTCACTCGGGCTCGAGACGGACCTCCCGGCGGACGACACCGGCTACGGCTTCGACAACATCGCCAGCGTCCTCAGCCTCTCTCCGCTTCACCTTGAGCTGCTCGAGCGCGCGACTTACCAGCTCGCCGCCGAGGCGACGCGACGCCCCCTGACGACCACGCAGACCTATCAGCTGGAGGCCGAGATCCTCGAGATGACGGCCCAATGGGGAGGCCCCAGCGGCTCGTACATGATCGTGGCGTCCGGCGGCGACATCCTCGCGCCCGTGGACCTACCGCGGGCCGGCACCTGGCAGATCGACGTGCGCGCGTTTGAGCAGGCGGCGGGCCCGGACCACGCCCGCTTTGCGGTGATGGCGAACGAGGTGCTGCTCGGGACCTTTGACGTCCTGACCACCGTCTCTAGCCCTCAAATCTATTCGCTGTCGGTGGCCCTACCGGCCGGCGCACAGACCATCGCGGTCTCCTACATCAACGACTACGTCGGCCCGACCGGCGCAGACCGCAACCTCGGCGTCGACTGGATCCGCGTCTCGGGCCCGGAACTGCTCGAGGACCCAAGCGCCATGCCGTGGTCACGCGTCATGACCTGTTCCGACATCGAGGTCGACGGCGCAGACCGCGCCTGCGCAGACCGCATCCTCAGGGCCTTCACGACCCGCGCCTGGCGTCGCCCCGACTTAGAAGCCTCCGCGACCCGCGTCGTGCAGCTCTTCGACGCCGCTGTGGCCGCCGGGACCCCATACCTTGAGGCCGTCGCGCTCGGGATTCAGGCCTCGCTCCTCTCGCCACAGGCCATCTTCCGCTCGGAATTCATACAGTTTCCGAACTCTGCCAAGGAGTCGCCGCTGGACCCGTGGGCCGTCGCCTCCCGCCTGTCCTATTTCCTGTGGTCGACCATGCCCGACGAAGACCTGTTCGAGGCCGCCCGCAGCGGCGCGCTCGCGACCCCTGAGGGCATCACGACTCAGGTCCGCCGCATGTTGGACGATCCCCGCGCAGAAGCATTGACCTCAAACTTTGCGGGGCAGTGGCTCTACATCCGGGACGTCGCGAACATCTTCCCGGACCAAGGCGTCTTCCCCGAATTCGACGAGGGCCTGCGCGACGCAATGCAAGTTGAACTCAACTCATTTTTCCGATCCTTCGTGACCACCGACCGCAGCATGCTTGAGCTGCTGACCGCCTCGGACACGGTCGTCAACCGGCGCTTGGCCGAGCACTATGGCCTCGACGCGCTCCTCGCCAATGGCGTGCCCGGAGACGACACGTTCGTCGCCCACGACTTCGGCGACGGCGCCCGGCGCGGCATCCTCGGAAAGGCCGGTCTGATGGCGACCCTGTCGACGCCCTTTCGGACATCGATTGTGCGACGCGGCAAGTGGGTGCTCGGCCAGCTGCTGTGCTCGGAACCACGCGCGCCGCCGCCGGGCGTCGAGGGGCTTATTGAGGTCCCGATTCCGGGCGAGGGCCCGATGACCCTCCGCGAGAAGATGGAACGTCACAAGACGGACCCGACCTGTGTCAGCTGCCATCAATCGATGGATCCCATTGGATTTGCGCTTGAAAATTACGATGGTATCGGCGCGTGGCGGGACACCGAGGGGGGCCGGCCCATCGATAACCTCGGCGAGCTCTCCGGTGGACGCGTCTTTCACGGCCCGGGCGAGCTCGCTGACATCCTCGCCGCGGACGCGCGCCTTCCGGGCTGTATGGCTGAAAAACTCTTTATCTACGCGGTCGGTCGAGGCATTCGCGTAGAAGACGACGAGTCCCTTGGCGTCATCGCGGAGGCCTTCGCGGCCTCTGGCCACAAGTTCGAGGCCCTCGTGACCGCCATCGCCACGTCGAACGCCTTTGTCGCCCAGGAAGGACAGCTCCCATGAAGCACCTCTCACGCCGGCTCTTTCTCGGTGGCGCAGGCGTCACCCTCGCGCTGCCCTTTCTGGAGTCCATCCTACCGCGCCGCGCCCGCGCCGACCTCGGCACACCTCCCAAGCGGCTGCTCTTCTTCTACGTGCCCAACGGCATCCACATGCCATCGTGGATCCCGACGTCGACCGGGCCTGACTACCAAACACCCTATATCCTTGAACCCCTTAGCGATATTCGTCAGCACCTGACGGTCATCTCGAACCTCGACAACCTCCCGGGGCGCCCCGACGGCCCGGGAGATCACGCCGGCGGCACGGGCGCCTTTTTGACCTGCAAGCACGTCCGGAAGACCGAAGGCGATGATATTGAAAACGATATCTCCATCGACCAGGTCGCAGCCACGGCCCTCGCGGGCCAGACCTCCTTCTCATCCCTCGAGCTAGGCATCGACGGCGGCCACTCTGTGGGCGGCTGCGATTCCGGCTACTCATGCGCCTACACCCGCAATATCTCGTGGGCCGGTCCGCAGACCCCGCGCCCGAAGATTGTCAACCCCCACGTCGTCTTCGACCGCCTCTTTGGCGGCAGCGACCCGACGCAGACGGCGGCCTACCGCGAGAGGCGCCTCCGCGAGCGCTTGAGCGTCCTAGACTTCGTGCGCGGCGAGTCCCAGGCCCTCCAACGGCGCATTAGCCGGGACGACAAGCTGAAGCTTGATGAATACGAGACCAGCGTCCGCGACCTCGAGACGCGATTAAATTCAACCGGTACAGGCCCTGTCTGCGAGGCCCCCGGCGAGCCGCCGGCGCAATTCGATGTGACGACCCACTTCGAGTTGATGACCGAGCTCATGGTCACGGCATTCCGCTGCGACCTGACCCGCGTCATCACGTTTATGGCCGCGAACGCGGGCTCGGGGCGCAGCTACACCTTCTTGAACCCCACACTGACTGGGGGCCACCACGACCTCAGCCACCATCAGAACCTGCCCGAGAATCACCGCAAGCTCGAGCAGATCAACCGCTGGGAGGTCAACCGTTTCGGGGACATCGTGCGCCGCCTCGCGACCATCACCGAGTCCGACGGCAGCTCGGCCCTCGACAACACGACCCTCTACTTCTCAAGCGAGATCGCCGACGGCAACAGCCACAGCCACAGCAACCTCCCCGTGCTCCTCGCTGGCGGCGGTGGCGGCCTCGTCCGCCCGGGACGCCACCTCGCGGCGCCCGCTAAGACCTCGATGGCAAACCTCTTTTTGGGAATGCTCAAGACCGTCGGCGTCGAGGCCGACACTTTCGGCCAAGACAGCACTGGCGTACTCGACCTCAGCTGATCCCACCCCGGATGAGGCTCGCTTTCGCATGAAGCCGGTGCTATCGGGGGCGCCTCGACCGGGGAGAGACCGCTATGGCAATGCCGATTCTAACGATTCATGACCTGCACCTCGCCTTTGGCGAACGGGTGCTCTTCAACGGCCTGTCGCTCTCGATAGAGCCCGGCCACAAGGTCGGCCTCATCGGCGACAACGGCGCCGGCAAGTCGACCCTCGTCAAGGTCATCTGCGGCATCGAGCGCCAACAGCGCGGCGACATCGCCTCTCCGCGCGGCACCCGCGTCGGCTACCTGCCTCAGGTCCCCGTCTTTCCGCCCGAGCGCACCGCGCGCGAGCTCATCACCGAAGGCCTCGCGCCCCTCATCCAGGCCATCAACGACTACGAGACCACGCTGATGGCGGGCGAGGACGGCGACGAGATCCTTCATCGGATCGAGGCCCTCGGCGGCTTTGACTACGAGCACCGCATCGACGCGATGTCCGACGCCCTCTTCCTGTCGGCCCACATGGACCGCCCCTTCGGCGAGATGTCGGGCGGCGAGCAGAAGCGCGTCGCGATCGCGCGCATGTTCCTTGAGGCCCCGGATCTCGTGCTCCTCGACGAGCCGACCAACCATCTTGACGTCGAGACGGTCGAGTGGCTCGAGCGCACCATCACGAAGAGCCAGGCCGCGTGGCTCATCGTCACCCATGACCGGTACTTCCTCGACCGCGCGGTCACGCACATGGCCGAGCTGCGAAACGGCACCCTTCAGACCTACCGTGGCGACTACGAGGCTTATATGGAAGCCCGCGCCATCGAAGAGGAGCGACGGTCAGTCGAGGGACACCGAAAGTTGCAGCTCCTCAAAGCCGAGATCGAGTGGTCACGCCGCCAGCCAAAGGCCCGGACGACCAAGAGCGAGGCCCGGCTGCAGCGCGTGGACGCCCTCGCAGGCGAGGTCCGGACTCTGACCGAGCGGGGGGCGACCGCCAGCTTCGACTTCGGCGAATCGGCCCCGCGCCTCTCGAAGACGGTTATCCGGCTGGAGCACACGACCATCGGCTATGACGTCGCCAAGCCCCTCGTTGAAAACTTTGATCTCATCGTAAAACGCGGCGAGCGCCTGGGCGTGGTTGGCCGCAACGGCGCCGGCAAGAGCAGCCTCCTGAAGGTCCTGCACCAGCAGCTCGACGCACTGGGCGGCGCGGTTATCTTTGGACCTGAGACGATCACCGCCTTCTTTGACCAGCACCGCAGCATCCTCGACGACGACGTGACCATCCACCGCACCATCGAGCCGAGCGGCGGCGACACGGTCTATCCCGGCGCCGATGGCGGCAAAGCGACCCACATCGCCGCGTGGATGTCGCGCTTCGCCTTCTCGGCGAACCAGCTGAACATGCCCGTCGGCAGCCTCTCGGGCGGCGAGCGCAACCGCCTCGCGCTGGCGCGGTTCCTCCTGACGTCGGCCAACGTCATGCTCCTCGACGAGCCGACCAATGACCTCGACCTGACGACGCTGGCCATCTTGGAGGAGGCCCTCATCGCCTTTACCGGGACGGTCATCCTCGTCAGCCACGATCGCTACTTCCTCGACCGCGTCGCGACCCGCATCGTCGCCTTCGAGGACTGGCCGCCGGCCCGTCGCGAGGTGTTCCTGCAGCACGGCGGGTGGACCGACTACCGGCGTCTGCGCGCGCCTCTCTTGGAAGACGCCTGGAACGACCACGAGAAGAAGCGCAAGGAGGCCGACAAGGCCGCCAAGAAGGCCGCGTCGGCGCCTGTGTCGGCGCAAAAAGACGTCAGCCTCGACGCGAAAGAGAGAAAGGAGCTGCAAAAGCTCGAGGGCGAGGTCGCCGGCCTTGAGGTTGAGATCGCTGACCTCGACAAGGCCCTCAGCGCCCCCGACGCGTGGAGCGGCCAGGGCGAGAAGGGCACGGCGCTAAACATTAAGAAGATCGAGGCCGAACAGCGGCTCGCGACGATGTTGCGACGTTGGGAGTCCCTCGCCGCGCGAGCCTAAGGGTCCGCCGCGGGGCAGGCCCCTTGGTCCGCGCGCATTCTGCGCGCTTGAGGAGATTTGCTAGTCAAAGCCCCAGCCGCAGACCCCACGAAGCGTATTGCGCGCTAAAAGCGCGCGCTGACGGACCGTACGGCGCCCGTCAAGGCCCTTCGAGAACTCGCTACGCGGGCCTAAATCATCTCAGATGATCTTTTTGAGCACCACGGGCCCCAGCACCAAGACGTCAATCGCGGTGCCTAAGAAGGCCGCGACGGCGTCAGCGGGTGACTCGACAAGGGGCTCGCCTGCGACGTTGAATGATGTGTTGAGCACCATCGGAATGCCGGTGCGCGCCTCAAAGGCCTTGATGACGTCGTAGAAGAGCCCATCGGCGACTGAGACTGACTGCACGCGCGCCGTCCCGTCGACGTGGACCACGCCGGGGATCTCGGCGCGGCGTGCTTCGCGAACCGGCAACACCCGGAGCATCCAGGGGCTGTCATGAGGGCCGCGGCCGAGTTCGAACCAGTCAGCGATGGTGTCGACCAGCGCCGCTGGGGCGAAGGGCCGAAAGCCCTCGCGTCTCTTGACCTCAAAGTTCAGGCGGTCGCGGGCATCCGAGCGGCGTGGGTCGAAGAGGATGCTGCGCTGGCCCAGGGCGCGCGGGCCGAGCTCGCTGCGACCTTGGTACCAGCCGACGACCAGACCGGCTGCGAGATACTCGGCCGCGGCGTCGGCGATATGAGGTCCTGCAATGGATTCGAGCCTGACCACGCCAGTCGCGAGGGCCGCCTCGCGCGCGGTGGCGAGGTCTGCGTCGGACCAGGTCGGGCCAAGCGAGTCGCGGCGGATAGGCCCGCCATAGACGACAGGACGCGACGGGTCGAAGTCTTGAAGGCCGACCAACGCCGCGGCGCCAATGGCCGTACCGGAGTCTTCCGCGGCGGGGATGATGAGGACCTCGTCGAAGATCCCGCTCTGAATGATCTTTTCGTTCGCGACGCCGTTCAGAAAGACGCCGCCGGCCAGCAGCAGGCGCCCGCTCGTGACGCCGGCCTCAGCCCCGAGGCGCGCGGCGAGCTTGACCCAGTGCAGCAAAAGCGCCTCAAGGGCCCGCTGGACGGACGCGGCGAGGCGAACGGCGCCGGGGTGTTTCTCGAGGGCCACGAGCCTAGGGGCGCTCTTGGCACCCGCACCCAATAGCATCCCCCCGACCCCATCGAGACCATCCCGAAAGGCGACGCGCCCGTCGACCTCGCGCCAGAAGGCGTCGACCGGATAGAGGCGAGCGTTATCCCCGTTCGCGAGGTTATAGGGCGCGAGGCCCATAACCTTGCCAGCGCTGTCCCAGCCACCGAAGAGGTACTGCGCGACCGCCTGATACATTAACCCGGCGCTCTGGAAGGGGCCGAGGGGGCTCGCGAGGCCTTGGGGCGCGGCCTGGGGTGAGGCGAGATCTTTGGCCAACGGCACAAGGACTCCGCCCTTGACCGCGTAGATAGACATGCTCTCACGTCCATCGTTCTGGGCGCCTTGAACGCAGGCCAACTCAGGCGCGGTCAGGGCGGTCGCGGCCGAACCTGCGCCATCGACGACCAGCACCACCGCGTCCTGAATGCCGCTCCAATGAACCGCGCTCGCCGCGTGCGCGAGATGATGGGGGATGAAGGCCCGCGGGAGATCCCGAAGAGAGGCCAAGGACCGAGGGTCGAGGGCCGGGTCCCCCGGCGACGGCAGCGGCGCGACCGCGATCTGCGTGAGGTCTTGTGGCTTGATGCCCGCCTCGGCGAGGGCCGCGTCGACGGCGAGACTCCCCTCGCCTGGCCGCAAGAGAGCCCGCTTGTGACGCGACAGGCGCTCCTCTTGGATGGCGACCACGACCTCGCCGTCGCGCATGAGACAGGCCGCGCCGTTGTGCGAGGCGGCGATCCCCAAGACCCAGCGCGCGGTCATTGGGTCGCCGCTGGAATATGGCTGTAACTCAATGTATTTTCCGGCTCCACCCACCAGCCAGTCAAGGAAAACCTGACATTCTGTCCGATAACCGGTTCGACGCAATGCCAGGTGTCGACATCGGGCGCAAACAGAAGGGCGTCGCCAAGATGCGGGTACCACCGCTCGGCGATCTCAAAACCATCGGGCCCGGGGTCTCCAAAAGCGATCGCCCCGCCCATCGCCGGGTCCCACGCGGGATTAAGGCCCAGCGAAAAGGTCCCCCGGTAGTAGACGCCGTCGGGGTGGACCCCCATATAATCATGCTGCTGCAACCGCCAAGCGTTGACGACGAGCCCACCCGGCAGCTCGCGGCCAAGGACCAGCCCGCATAGCCCACGAAAGATGGGCGACGCCATGGCCTCAAGCCACTTGTCGACAGGGCTTGGCGCCGCGCGGTCCAGCAGACAACGGCGCGCGGTCAGGAGCTCGGTCTTCAGAATCGAAAAGGGCAGCTGCTTGACCGCCCTCTGGAGCGCAAGGGCCGCGTCGGGGGCTAGGAGGCCGACCAGACTCAGGTATCGCCGCCCGCCCTCGTGCTCGCTTAGCAGCGCTAGCCAAGGCTCTGGGGTGCGCCAACGCTCAGCGAAGAGCCCACGCGCGAGTTGGGGCGCCAATGCCGTGACAAAAGACTGAGGAGTCGCGGGCACCGACGACCCGCCCTCACCTGCTTTCTCGACCGCCATCGCACCCTCCTAAAGAGGCCAAGCATAAGCCCCCCAAGGGTCAGGCACTCTCACTTTTCACTTTTAGAGTGAGAAAGTGAAAAGTGAGAGTGCCTGACCCCTAATCAGCGGGGGGCGCAGGTGCCGGGGCGGGGGGCGCCTTCGCAGTCTTCGAGGCCGCAGGGGCAGACCTCTTCGCCCTGGCAGAACTCCGTGCGGTCGCAGTCCTCGTCCCCGTAGCAGGTGCCCTGAATCGCCGTCGCCGGCACGCAGACGGACGTGGTGTCCAAGGTGCAGCCCGTGCCGGTTCCCGGGGACGTGCAGCGCAGGCCGGGCACGCAGCCTTTGTAGGACGTGCAACATTCGCCGAGCTGGGCACGCGTCTGGCAGACGCCGGGGCTGTTCGGGTAGGGGCAGGTCGTGTCGGGCGGGCAAACCTTCAGGCCTTCGCAGTATTCGCCGGAGGCGCAGCTCTCGTGGTTCCAGCAGAAGCCCTCGACCTTGTCTTGGCAGGTCCCGCCGAAGGGGCAGGTCGAGACCGACGAGCAGGGGCTAAGGATGCACTCCGCGTCGCGCGCGCAGACGGATTCTGTGCCGCAGTCGATGTTAGCCTGACAGTTTGTCGGCAATTCGCATTGGCCGATGCGATTGTAGCGGCAGCGCGCGTTGCAACCGCAGGTGATGGTCCTCTGGCAGGCGAGCCCTTGGGGGCAGTCGTTGACGTTCCAACAGGATTCGCCCGGCACAGGGATCGGCACGCAGATGGCCGACGCGTTCGGCGGGCAGGTCTGCGACGTGTTCTGGTTTCGGCACTCGAGCCCTGCCCCGCATTCGAGGTGGCTGTTGCAGCAGTCCCACTTGCGGACCTTGGTATCGCAAATACCAGGGTGGTTCGGGGCCCTGCAGCCCTCGGCGCGGTCACAGATGACCTCCGCGCCGCAGCGAACATTCGGGTTGCATTCCGACGAGTTATAACAACCCTCATCGTTGAGGGGCACGCAGATGCCTTCGTTGGCCTCGGGCCCGTTGGGGCAATAGGCGCGGTCGCTGATGGTGCACTTCGTCGCGACGGGGCACTCGCCATCGCCCGAACACTTGATGACAGGCGTGTGGCACTGACCGACGACGCTGCCTTGGCAGCCATCTTCATTGCAACCGCACACAGTCGCGCCCTGGCAGACGCGCCCCGCGCCGCATTGTCCGTCCAGATAGCAAGTATCCGTCGCAGGCGCCAAGGCCGGCACGCAGGCTCGCCCCTCGAGGCAGATGTTGCCGGCGCCACAATCGGAGTCATTGGAACAGCACGCGGTCTCCGCGGCGCCACAACGTCCCGCGACGGGCAGCTTCGCGCAGTTCCACTCGCCGCCTGCGCCGGAGACGCACGGACAGGTCACCTCGCCGAGGCAAGTCTCATCGCCCGAGCAGTCGGTGTCGGCCCAACAGCTACCATCGGCCGGCGCCGGCACACAGCGCCCCTCGACGCAGCTTCCGCCCACGCCGCACTCTTGGTTCGTCGCACAGCAAGCGCCCGGCTCGGCGCAGACCCCAGGCACGTCCTCGCAGGCCTCGTCACCGCAAGCGCAGACGCGCGCGCCTTCGCAGACGGTCCCGCCTGAGCACTGTGTGTTGCTCCAGCAATTCCCGTCTAAGGCCGAGAGGTTCACGCAGCTGCCGTTGACGCAATCCGCACCCGAACCACATTCGTCGACGCTGTTGCAGCAGCCTGTGGGGAAGCGACATTGCCCGGCCGTGGCCTCGCAGGACAGCTCGCCACAGGTGCAGGTCGTCTCCCCTTCGCAGGTCGCGCCGCGCGGGCACTGGCCGTCAAAGTAGCAACCGCCGTCCGCCGTCGGCGTCGCCATACAGCTATCACCGTAGCAGCTCTGGCCGTTGGGACAGGTGCCGAAAGGACAACACACATTGCCGCTATCCACATCCGCACGCCCATCGACGGCCTGAGCGTCAATGGGGTTGACGACATCGGCAGGCTGCGAGGCCGGATCCGAACAGCCACCAAGGCCAAAAGAGAGAGCGGCGACGCCACAAAAGAGAGCCCGCAAGGACGGTGTCACGATGCCGTTTACGGCGATATTTAGTTGCATCTCAAAGCTCCAAAGAGGCCCACCGAGGCGGTCTCGCGTCGTGCGAAGGATACCCCCCCTTTAATGGAACCCAAGCCTTAGGGGAACACGGTTTTCAACTTCGAACGCCAAAGCCGGCGTGGTCCTCGTGAACGCGCCACGGGACCATCGTCGCGCCCTCGAAGGCCAGCCCCATCACGGCGTCCGTGTCGATGCCCGAGGCGTGCTGTCCGACCGGCTCGACGCGCTTGAGCCCCTCTTGGTCAAGGACCACGCGCACGCGCTCAAGGTGGCTCGTACTCCGACCCGGCCGGCCGCGGGTGATCCGCAGCACGACGTTGAGGTGATAGACGCGTGCGCAGGGCACCGACATCGTCTCAAACGTCGTCGGGTGAACGATGCGGTAGGTCTCGATGGGGTTATCCATTCGCTGCCGCAATCTCGCGAAATTAATGCGGATAATATCGTTCAGGCCGTCCACACCGACGAGGGCCCGCTGTAAACCATCGGAAGCCAAGATGACCTCTTTGCAATAGCGAATCACGACCTCGGGGCGCCCATGGCTGGCGACCGATGATGGATGCTCGATGTGGCGCAGATCGTCGATCTCCCGGTCCAGTGACCCGCGGTCGGTGACCTGAATCCACTCGCGACACTCGCCGATCACGTCATCGCCGTCCGGGGACTTGACCTCGTTAACGTAATCGGGGACCCGGCCGGCGAGCCTCTTGCCGAGGTAGCTCTTGCCCCAGTCTTTCAGGCGGTCCTTGATGATGTAGCTGAGCACCGCGATGGACAGAAAGGCCCCTGAGAAGACCCCCCACTCAAGCTGGGCCCACATCGCGACGAGGGCCGCGAAGAGCATCGCGATAGCGGCCGCGACCCCGGCGATGATGTCTTTTTGGACGCGGCCGCCCTCGGCTTGTTGCGAGTCCAAATAGAGGACCGACGAGACGATGCGCTTGAGGATGCGGCGTCTGCGCGGCAGATCCTCGTTGGAGACGCCCGGGACCGCGAAGGACGGATACCCGCGGGCGCGTCGGTAGTGATAGTTGGCGACGGCGAGCTCGGCGAGAGCGACGCGGACCTTCGTGAGCACATGGCCCTCGCGTTCGGCCGCGTCAGTGATGCGCTTTAAGATCCCGTCGGCCGCGTGTACGAGGTTCGTGACCGTCTCCTCGGCGTAGACCGAGATATACTCGTCGACGGCCGCCCAGACATCGCGGACGACCGTCGGGATGACGGCGTGTTCGCACCGCTGGCCGGTATTGCGGACCCGGACGAGGGCGTGCTGCATGTGGTCTAGAAAGGCCTCGAGCGCGCGGGTGAGGTCGCGACTTTGAATATCGACGAGCTCTGGGGAGGTGCGGCCGAGGGCCTCAAAGCGCTGGACTAGGAGGTGTCCCTCGTCGCGCATGGCCGAGCGGTAGATGCAGCCGAGGAGCTTGAGGTGGCGCACCACCTCTTCGGTCTCGCGGCCGTTGGCGCCGAGCAGGCGATCGAGCTCTTTTCGGACCGGGTCAAACCACCGTTCGGCACGTCCCGCCTTGGCCAGGGCCTCAAGCGCGACCATCGGCGTCTTGAGGCGCACGAAGGTCTGGGTGTCCTCCAAGAAGGCCGCGGGCGAATAGCTCTGGACACCAATTCCGAGAGTACGAGGCACAAAGATGTACGTCTCCACGAAATAGCGCTGCTTCTTCACGTCCTTTTCAACCATGTAGCTCAGCTTGAGCTCCAACTGGTTATCGTCGTGTGCCTCTAGCCTTGGATCGATCAATCCCTCTATCCCCTCGTCGTCGTGTCGGCGACCCGTTGTTGCCTATCCGGCCGCGCGACTCGCGTCCGGAGAGCCGGCGCGCGCACTTTGGCGCCCCGTACAAACCGTGATAATACGGTCGGACATGGCCCGTGGCCAACATTTCTATCGAATTTCATCGCGACGGAGCCTCATAGACTGTGCCAACAACCAGCCTCATCATCCTCGGCGCCCTCCCGTGGCGCGACCCGGCGCCCATTCGAGCCGCCCGGTGGTCCGATCTTGCCCGCGCGCGCCCAATCTTGGCGGCGACCGACAGCGATCCTTTTGCCGACCACCCGGCGCTAGTCGCCGCCTACCACGCGCTCACGCACCGAGTCAGCAGGGTGCTCCTGTTCGACCCGTCCGACGCCGACCCCGGGGCTCTCACACGGATGACGACGGCCGAGGACGCGGTGCTGGTGTGCGATGACCTCACGAGTCCTGGTGTCGCGAGTGCCCTCATCGCCCTCTTCGCCTCGAGCGCCACACACCCGTGCTTCATCGCGGCGGGACAGCCCTGGCCCCCAGCGTTCGCGGCCCGCGGCGTCCAGCCTGTGGTGGTGTCAGGGGGTGGAACCTTCACGCCGCCCGGGCGCTTTAAGGCCTACCCTCTCAGCGCCAGCGCCCTCGCAGCGCCGCTGCTGCTCGGCGCCGTCTCTCAGCTCGGAGCCATGGCCGCCTTGGTCGACGAGAGCCGACACACACGGCCCGCCACACATGGTCTGCGACTCTTTGCCGATGTCCGCGGGGTTATTCGCCTATCAGGAACGATACCCGCGCGCGCCAGCGGCGAGACTGCGGCGACCGAGCCGACGCCACGAGACCCAGACGCCGCGATCTTCCGGTCCCTCGAACGTATTCTCAGCGCCAAGGTAGAGGCCCACGCCTTCACGCGCCTCGCCCCCGTAGACGCGAAGTCGGCCGTCGAGCGGGAGCTCCGCCCGATCCTCGCCGGGGCGTTAAAGCGCGGCGACATCGACGCGTTTACGCTCGAGGTCAGCCTTGAAGGCGACCAACTGCTCGTCGACGCGAGGGTGCGCGCCCCGCGTCGTGTAAAGACCGTCCAGCTGCGCCTCGCCCCCTTGGAGCGCCCCAACCCCTAGTCCACAAAGAGAAAACACCCAATGAAGTACGACCATTCAGAGACCGAACGCTACCGCGTAACCCCGAAGACCGCGCTTAAACTCTCGACCTTCGACCCCCAGGCGACCCTGTCCTTTGGCGGCGACAAAAAGGAAAGCCAGAAGATCTTCGAGAACCTAAACGCCCGCCTAGAGGCGCTTCAAGAGCTGCTCTACGCCGACGGTCGGCACAAGCTGCTCATCGTCTTGCAAGGTATGGACACCAGCGGCAAGGACGGCTCGATTCGCCACATCTTCGACCGGGTCAACCCGGCCGGCGTCAGCGTCGCCTCGTTCAAACGCCCGACCTCCGAAGAGCTCGCCCACGACTACCTGTGGCGCGTCGAGGCCAAGACCCCAGGCAATGGTCAGATCACCATCTTCAACCGGTCTCACTACGAGGATGTGCTCGTCGTGCGTGTCCATAACCTCGTGCCCGAGGAGCGCTGGAAGAAGCGCTACGACCACATCAAAGCCTTCGAAGAGCGCCTGGCGGACGAGGGGACGACTATCCTCAAGTTCTTCCTACATATATCAAAGGACGAACAAAAAGAACGGCTTGAGGAGAGGCTGGCGGACCCTGCCAAGAACTGGAAGTTTGACGTCAACGATCTGAAAGAGCGCAAACATTGGGACAGCTACACGACCGCCTACGAGGAGGCCCTGTCGCGGACCTCGACCGAGAGGGCGCCCTGGTACGTCATCCCCGCCAATCGCAACTGGTACCGCAACCTCGTCATCTCGAGCGTCCTGGTCGAGACCTTAGAGGGCCTAGGGCTGCGGCCGCCTCCGGCCCCCGAGGGTCTCGCAGACATCGTCGTCGAATAGAGAACAGAGCCGGCCCAGCCTTACTGGGGGGGGGGCCGGCGCTGACGATTATTTCAGGAGAAAGTTCCCCACCTCTTTGATATCAAATGGGATGACACCAAAGGGGGTCCTGACGTCCACGATGCCCTGAAAGCCGAGGTCGAGGGGCTTCTTGTTCGTGATGGAGTCCGCGATCGTCGCGCCGGCCGTCAGGAGGTTCACCACGATCGGGATCACGACCTCGGACGAGGCGCCGGACGCCACGTCGGGCACCGCGGCGAGGACGCTCTCGACGATGGGCGAGCCCATCAGCGAGATATTGTAGCGGAGATTTTGGAACCCAACGGCAGAGCCACCCGAGGGGTTCGCGACCCCGAGCTTGAGGTCAAGGCGCGCCTTGCCCTGCAGGGGGCTAAAATCGCCGAGGGAGATCCCTTTGATTGAGAAGTCTGGCGCGTGCAAGACCGGGAAGGCCCCTCTGTGCTGAAATGGGACGTGCGCCACGCCGACGGGCGTATTGAAGCCCAGCTGGCCGCCGATCGAGTAGTCGAGGTTGTCCTTGCCCTTGGAGGCCGCGACTAACTCGAAGATGCGCGCGTAGGTAAGGGACAGCGGGATGGCGAGCTCGCTCTCGCCGCGGGCTTCGAGCTTGAGCCCGTCATTTTGCGTGCCCTTTAGGATCTCGACCCCTTGCAATCCGAGGGCGTAACCGAAGCTGGCGAGCTTGACGCTGACCGGGTTCGGGTTATCGAGGGCGAAGAGGAAGTCCACGTCAATGGCGCTAAAGCTGAGGCTCTTAAGCGACATCTCTTTGAACCGCAGCTTCGGGGTAAAGGGCGCGAGCGCGTCGCCGAGAGAGCCGAGCTGCTTACACGCGACGATGGTGGCGCTCGAGGCGATCGCCGCGGTCATGACGATCAGGACGGAGACTCTTTTGGTCAACTTAAACATAGGAACTCCAAAGACTCTTCGTGGGGGGGACGCCTAGTTCAGACGTCGAAGTGTTGGTCGTCATCGGCGAAGATGAGGGTCACATCTGGTGGCGCTGCCGCCTGTAGCTCGGCGAGATGATCACGGACGTCGCGACCGAGGTGGGACAAGACGATCTTCTTAACCCCGGATTCAACGGCCATCACCACAAAAAGCGCCTGCCAGTCCTGCCAGGTGATGTGGCGTCCGCACGGCGGCGCCAGCCCAGAGCACTCGGCGACGAGCAGATCCGCCCCGGTGGCGGCCGCCGTCAGGCCCGGGCATGGCTCGGTGTCGCCGGAGAAGGTGATGGTCCGGGCGCTGGGCCCGACGCTGGACATCCGAAAACAGAGGGGCACGTCCGGGGGATCCATGTGCGAGGCCGCGAAGGCCGTCACCGACAGTCCGCCCATCTCCATCTTGTCGCCCGGGGACATCTCGACGAGGTGCGTCTCAAAGGGTCGCTCGCGCTCCCAGATGTCGACGTACAGGGCCTTAAAGAGCTGCTCGAAGCGAACCGTGAACCCGATCGGGCCGATGAGGGTCAGCGGCCTCTCGCGCCGGTCGTAGAACATGGCGTCGAGGATCAGGAAGGGCAGCCCACCAAAGTGATCGCCATGAAGATGTGTAATAAATACGGCATCTAGGGTCTCAGCTGACACGCCGGCCTTGCGAAGGGCCAGGAGAGTTGTCGCGCCGAAGTCCACGGCGACCGTCGGCAGCCCGTCGCCGTGAACGAGGTAGCTGGCGTGGCAGCGGGCGCCACTATTAAAGGCATCGGCGGAACCGAGAACATGAAGCTTCATGTCCGGGACCATAGCAGAGAACGCGCGCTCGGGTCACACCGGAATTGCGGCCCGCCAAAAAGTCCAGCATGAGGACAGAGGAACTCGGTACAAGCCAACCTGACGGATGTTCGATGGAGGTCGAAGACATGGACGGAACGAACCCAAAACCACGAATCCGTGTTGTCGCGGCGGTCCTAGAGCTTGGGCCTTGTGCCCCGCCCTGCCCCGCCCATCTCGTCGCGTCAGACGGCGCCTGGAGAGATGGCCGTTTCCTGATCGCGCGCAAGGCCCCAGGCAAGCGCATGGCGGGCGCATGGGAGCTACCGGGAGGCAAGCTCGAGCCCGGCGAGACGCCTGAGGCCGCTCTCGTGCGCGAGATCGACGAGGAGCTCGGTCTCACCGTCGAACCGGGCGTCCACGTCGCCACCAACGAACACGAATACGATTTCGCCGTCATCATCCTTGACGCATGGCGCGCGACCATCGTTGGCGGCGATTGGACCCTGCTTGATCATGACCGCGTCGCGTGGATCGACCGCGACAACGCCTCGTCCTTTGCCGGCGAGCTCGCGCCTGCAGACGTCGCGCTTGTCGCCGCGCTTTTGGCCAACTGAACGGGCACCAACGCCGAGAAAGCCTCGCAGGCGCTAGGCGGCCTCATGAAAGCCCATCTTGCGACTCCAACTTTTTCTGCGAGGCCAGCAGCCGCCGAACATGGGGCGCCAGCACCTGCCCGGCCAACATCTCCGCGGGCGCCATGGCCGCGCCACCCACCGTGCCGAGGCATCGCGCGGCCCCACATGTGCACTCAAAGGGTTCGGCCATTTCCCACTCGGTCGCGGGGTAAAAATACGTCAGCTCGTCGCCCGCCGCGATGTCTCGCAGCGCCACCACGCGTTGGCCTTCGACATCGAAGGCCACGTTCGGGTCACAGCCGTGGTTTGTCAGGGCAAGCGCGGCGGGTTCGAGGCGGATATGGTCGCGCTCGGAGACCTGCATCGTCATCCGCGCCGGCACCGCATATCTGCTTGCAACCGCAAATGTCGTGACCACTTCGCCCGCAGCAAAGCCCCGCCGCACCTTCAAGCACTGCTGTCCAGTCGCGTGATGGTCGGCGGTCTCGAAGAGCCTGCCCGGCGCGTCGTGTGCATTGCAGTCCGCGTCAATCATGTCTTCTTGAATCCGGCCGTTTTGTCACCCTGTCAAGACCCACGCCCGCCGGCGGAGGCCTGCGTGACCATCGAGGACGCCCATGCGACCAGCCGCGTTTTGGCGCGCGCTCAATCGGAGCTTCCTTAATGGAGCCCCGGATCCAGGGTTTTGTATCCTTGCACCCGGGGACAGACGGCGCTATGGCCCCGGCTCTAAAGTGTGGCTGGTGCCCGAGGAAACCGGTGAGATGCCGGTACTGCCCCCGCAACTGTAACCAATTGGACGGACCGGACGGACCCGAATGAACCACTGCCAGCCGGCCTACCGGCGGCGGGAAGGTCGGGCGAGGCTGGGCGAGCGATGAGCTCCCCGAGAAGTGGAAGTCAGGATATTCGGCGCCATCCACCCCAAAATGCGACCTCGGAGGGAGGGCGTCAGGGGATTTGGGTAGCGACGGGAGGTCCGTTCGTGCGCCTCTAATCCTTGCGTCCCCTCGATGATGAGGCGCTCGTAAGGATAGGACATGAAACTATTTTTCTCGGATTTCCGGGGTCGGATCGCGGGACTTGCAACTGTGGTGGCGTTTAGCGGCTTGGCGGCCTGCGACTCGGACACGACCAAAGAGCCGGTCGCAACTTCATTTGAACTCAATGGGACGTGGACGTCGGAGTTCGGCGAAGAGGCCATCAACGACACCACGTGGACCAACTACGTGGCCCAGAAGGTCATCAAGTTCGACAACGCCGCGAACATGGCCATCGTGCAAAACCCGGCGGACGCCGAGTGGGGCCCGAATGACTTCTCGCGCGCCGAGTGGCTCGAGCCGACGGCCGACTCGTTTAAGTACTGCGTCGTCGTCTATGGCCAGAAGACGGCGGCTGAGGCCGAGAGCGCGCCGACGCCCGACACCATCGACCGCAATGACGTCGACGGCGTGGGCTGCGGCGGCGCGCCTTGGTCGGTGCTGACGCGCAAGAAGTAAGGACTTGAAGTGAATGCAGCCCTTGCCCGTGCGGTAAGTGGCTGCATCCCTCTAGGGCGCGGCTATCGCGGCGGCCGGTGCACCATTGGGTCCCGGCAACCATGGCAGCAGATCGCCAAGTAGATACAGGCTGCCGGCGATCACGAGGCTGGCGCCGCGCTGGACCGCGTAGTTGCGGGCCTCCTCGAGGGCGGCGACCGGCTTTGGCTCGATGAGGACCGGGCGACCGAAGCGCGAGATCCCGCGGGCGAGCCGTTGGAGGTCCCCGTCCGGCCGCGCCGAGGGCGAGGTGAGGACCACCGCGTCCACATGGGGCGTGAGAGCGCGGAGCATCGTCAGCGTCTTCTTGTCGGGGTTGACCCCAAAGACGAGGACCTTCGGACCGCGGGGCAGGTGGATCTCTATTTGAGGTCCAAGCACGTTTGCGCCCTGAGGGTTGTGCGCGCCGTCGAGCAAGATCGTCGGCCAATGCCGCCCGTCGACCCCAATGGAGGGCGGGAGGAGCTCCATCCGACCGCGATGCACGGCCGTCGCGAGCCCCTGGGCGATGTGATGTGAGCGGATCGGGAAGCCGAGGGTGTCCACGAGGGCCTCGACGGCCGCGCACGCGAGCGCCGCGTTGTCTCCTTGGTGGGCACCTAGGAGGCCAAGCTGGACTGGGCCTAGAGTGTATCGCCAGCCCCGATAGCGGAAGGCCGGGGCGTCGCCATCGAGCCACGTATAGATGAAGTCAACCCCGAGGCGGCGGGGGTGCGCGCGGATGTCGCGAGCGTGGGGGCCGACGACGCGGCGCCAGAGGGGCGCGGAGATGGCGGTAATTAATGGTCTATCGGGGCGCGCGATCTGGACCTTCTCGCGGGCGATGTCCGAGAGGCGCGGCCCGAGGATCGCCTCGTGGTCTCTGGCGACGGAGGTCAGGACCGCGACGACTGGGTCACAGGCGTTGACCGCGTCGAGGCGGCCCCCGAGGCCGACCTCTAGGACGGCCAGATCGACGGACTGCTCGCGAAAGTAGCCAAAGGCCATGACCGTCAGGGCTTCAAATTGCGTCAGCGGGATGGGCTCGTCGGCCTCGATGGCCTCACGCACGAGATCAGCCCAGCGACAGAAGTCGTTGTCATCAATGGGGTCTCCGTTGATGCGGAAGCGCTCATGGACGCTCACGAGGTGAGGGCTGGTGTAGAGCGCGGTCTTGAGGCCAGCCGCGCGGGCGATCGCCTCGACGAAGGCCGCGGTCGAGCCTTTGCCGTTGGTGCCGGCGATGGTCACGGCCGTCAGCGCCCGCTGGGGATCACCGAGACGTGAGAGCGCCGCGTGCACGCGCTCCAAGCCAAGCTGAATCCCCCGCGGCACGAGGCTGTCAAGCCAGGCACGGGCGGAGCGATGGTCAGAGCTGGTGATTGAGGTGTTCACAGCTTGAACCTTAGCGGGGCGTCGAAATGGAGGCAATGATATGCGTACGAGCGGCCAATCGGCGCACGACGAGCATTGCGCTGGGTGGTCGGCTGGGCGAGGATGCCGCGACTTTTGGGGATAAGGGCCCCGAGCGCACGAGGAGCAGGGCATGGCGGCGATTTACGAAGACAACACGGTTCAGGCGTCGCCATCCCAACCCGCGCGGCCAGCGGACAGACCCGTGTCCGACATGGACGCGGCCGAGCTCGCGACCGCGATCCGTTTCCACAATCACCAATACTTTGTAAAGAATGCACCTATCATCTCGGACACGGCCTTCGACCGCTTCGTGCAGCGTCTTAAGGAGCTTGCCCCCGACCACCCGGTCTTGAGCGAGCTGGTCGAGGGGATCGTCGACGGGGCGGGACTCTTTGAGCACAATACACCGATGCTGTCGCTGGACAAGGCTTACGACGCGGCTGAGGTCGCGAAGTGGTCGGCCTCGTTCGAGGGTGAGGTCATCGAGGCGCCGAAGATCGACGGGATCGCGGCCTCGCTTCATTACGGGCCGGACGGCGCCTTGGTCGCGGCGGTCACGCGCGGCGACGGACGCAAGGGCGAGCTCTTCACGGCGAACGCCCGCTACATCGCGTCGATTCCCCAGCAAATACCGTGGGGTCCGGCGGAGGTTCGCGGCGAGGTCTACATGCCTCTCAGCGTCTTTCGCGCGCGCTTCGCCACCGCGGGTTTTTCCAACCCACGCAACACGACGGCGGGCGCCATCAAACAGAAGGTCCCCACGAAGACCGCCGACTATGGGCTGTCCTTCTTTGTCTACGCCGTGCGCGGCACGCCCGCAGAGCACTCTTTCGCGAGCTTGTCCGAAGGCTTTGATTGGGCCTCTGGCCAAGGTTTCAACGTGGTCCCTTGGCAACGCATCGCGCGCGACGGGTTCCAGGGTGGTTGGTCCGTTTGGAACGACAAGCGCAGCGTCATCGACTTCGAGCTTGATGGGGTCGTCTACTCGGCGGACCGCCTCGACGAGCAGGCCCGCCTGGGCGAGACCGCCCACCACCCTCGCTGGGCTATCGCGTTCAAATTTCAAGGGGAATCAGGCGAGACCACGATCCGCGCGATCGAGTGGTCGGTCAGCCGCTCGGGCGCGATCACGCCGGTCGCCTTTGTCGAACCTGTCACTCTGTCAGGTGCCTCGGTCACGCGCTGCTCTCTGCATAACCTCTCGATCTTACGCAATCTTGGGGCCAACGCCGGTGCCCGCGTTGTCGCGATGCGACGCGGCGGTGTCATCCCCCATATCGAGGCGGTCCTCGAACCGGGGCCCGAACCGGTTGTGATTCCTGATACTTGCCCTGTATCTGGACACCCGACCGTCATGGTCGGCGATGTCCTGATGTGTTCGGCACCCAACGAGTGCAGCGCCGCGCGGCTTGGGACCCTGACCCACTTTCTCAGCACGGTCGAGATCGAGGGTTTCGGGCCGAAGATCGTCAGCCGCCTCTTGGACGGCGGTTTCGTCAATGAGCCCGTGGACTTCTACCATCTGACCGTTGACACCCTCGCCGGCCTCGAGCGTCTCGGGCGGAAGTCGGCGCAGAATCTATACAATGAGGTCCAACAAAAACGCGTCATCGCCCTGCCCCTCTTTCTTCAAGCCCTCGGCATCGACGACCTCGGCTCAACGGCGTCGCGCAAGGTCGCGGAGACCTTTTCGACCCTCGACGCCGTCCGCGCCGCTGACGAGGCGGCCATTGCGGCGATCTTTGGGCTCGGTGAGATCACCGCGGCCTCGATTCGTACCGGCCTCGATGACCAGAGCGAGGTCATTGATCGCCTTCTCCAAGAGGTGCGGGTCTCCGACCATATCATTGCAACTCAACCGACCGTCGAGCGCAGCGACGACGACCCAGTCGCAGGGCGCTCCTTCGTCTTCACCGGCAAGCTGGCGAGCTCGGACCGCAAAACCGCGCAATCACATGTGATTGTGCGCGGTGGCCAGACCCCCGACGACGTCATCAAGACCCTCGACTACCTCGTCGTTGGCGATGATGGCTCGCCGCTGTTGGGCGCGGGCGGCACGAAGAGCTCCAAGCAGAAGAAGGCCGAGAAGCTCCAAGGCCAAGGCTCGACGGTGCAGATCATCTCCGAGACCGACTTTCGCAAGATGCTGGGCTTAGACTAGGCGCGTTAAGTGGCCCTGCGACGGCGGTCCCATGTGTAATTTCAACCGGCGACCAAATTGGCCCGAAGTGATCACCCGGGGACGTTGAGCGACAGCGGCCTTCCGTGATAGAGCCAGATGTGGACGAGTCGGGGGTCGCATGCGTTTTTCGTCGGAAGTGCAGGAAATCCTGCGTCAAGCACAGGATTTAGCGGACGGCAGTGGGCAAGAGCTCACGACCGGACACATCCTCTTGGGCATGACGATGTGCCAGAGCCGCGCGCAGCGCATCTTGGAAGAGATCCGCATCAACCTCGACACGGTGATGAAGGCCCTCGGGCAGGTCAAAAAAGCCGACCGGCGCCTCGAAGAGAGCGAGGCCCTCCTCGCCGCGGTCGAGAGCCACATGGTTGAGGCCGCGCACCGCTCAAGCAGCTCTCTCGTGTCTTCACTTCATTTGCTGATGGCCATCACGCGCGAGCGCTCGACCGTCGCCTATAAAGCCTTTGCATTCATGGGGGTCCCGCCCGTCCAGGTGCGCACGACGGCTCTCGCGGGCATCAACGGACCCATCCCACGGTCCATCCAGCGCCAGGCCGAGGCGCGGGCCTTCCAGGACGAGCCTGTTCGCGCGGTCGGGGTCGCCGAGCCCATGCCTCAACCACAGCGCGCTCCGCCTGCCCCACCGCCGCTGCCGGTGATGCAGGTCCAGACCGCTAGGGCGCCGACGACAGCCCCCGGCGGCAATCCCTTTGGCGATGAACCCGCCCCGCCTGGCGCCCGCGGGCTCGTGAACCGCGCCCTACCCGCCGAAGTGGATGAGGACGACCCGGGCGCGCAGTGGCTCCTCGACCCCGAACAATTCCCGGTGCTTACGGGACTTGGCCGCAACCTGACGGCCGAGGCTGCGCGTGGCACCATCGACCCCGTGATTGGCCGCAAGAAGACCATCGACACGGTGCTCGACGTCTTGCACAAGCGCCGCTCGAATAACCCCTGCCTCATCGGCGAGCCTGGCGTGGGCAAAACAGCCATCGCTGAGGGCCTAGCTCTAGCCCTTCTGGCCGAGCGCGAGGAGGCCATCCGCGAGGACCGGGCGACGCCTCTTCGCGACAAGATCCTGATCAGCGTCGATGTCGGGTCTCTCGTCGCCGGAACCGAGCTCCGCGGCGCCTTCTCGCGCCGCATGGCCAAGCTCAAAGACGAGGTCCGGGCCGCCGAAGGGCGCGTCATCGTCTTCATCGACGAGCTCCACACCCTCGTCGGCGCCGGCAGCGGCGAAGGCGCCCTAGACGCGGCCAATGACCTCAAGGCCGCCCTCGCGCGGGGCGAGTTCCCGTGCGTCGGCGCGACGACGCCACAAGAATATCACCGCTACATCGAGAAGGACCCGGCCCTCGAGCGCCGCTTTCAGCCCATTGAGGTCGAGGAGCCCTCGGAAGAGGACGCCATCCTCATCGTCAAAGGGGTCCTGGACAAATACGAGAACCACCACGGCGTCGTCTTCAGCCCCGGCGCCGTCGAGGCCGCCGTGCGCATGTCACGCCGCTACATCGTCGACCGACGCCTGCCCGATAAGGCCTTCAACCTCATCGACACGGCCGCCGCCCGCATGGTGCGCCAGGGCAAAGAGGTCGTCGAGGTCCCGGATATCGCCGCCGTCGTGGCCGAGCTGACGCGCATCCCCGTCGACCGCCTCTTGATGACGGACGCCGAGCGCATCCTGAAACTTCGCGACTTTCTTGGCGAAAGAATCATCGGCCATGGCGACGTGCTGGACGCAATCTCGGATGTAATTCAACGGAATTCCGCGGGCTTCGCGACGCGCCGCCCCATCGGGTCCTTCCTCTTCTTGGGCCCCTCGGGCGTCGGCAAGACCGAGACCGCCAAGGTCCTCGCCGATTTCCTTTTCTGCTCAAAAGACGCGATGACCCGCATCGACATGAGCGAGTTCATGGAGCGCCACTCGGTGTCCCGCCTACTTGGTGCCGCCCCTGGCTATGTGGGCCACGAAGAGGCTGGCCAGCTGACCGCGGCGCTGGCTCGGCGGCCCTATCAGATCATCCTCTTTGACGAGATCGAGAAGGCCCACGCCGACGTCTTGCATTTGTTGTTGCAAATACTCGACGAGGGACGCCTCACCGACAGCAAGGGGCACGTCCTCGCGTTCCACAACACCGTCATTATCTTGACCTCAAACCTTGGTGCGGACGCCCTCAAAGAGCAGCGCCGCCGCATCGGGTTTGGCCAAGCGGACAGCCAGGACAGCGACGGCACCCTCGACCCGGCCGTGCTGCAGACCGTCTTGACGACGGCCAAAAAAGCCCTCCCGCCCGAGCTCTGGGGCCGCCTCGACGAGAAGTGCGTCTACGGGCCTCTGGGTCGTCAGCACATGGTGACCATCGCGAGCCTGCTCATCAAAGAGAGCTCAGCCGCCCTCCAGAAAGAACGCGACATCCGCTATGAGGCCGCGCCCGAGGTCATCGCCTATCTCGTGGACAAGATCGCCGTCGACCCATCTCTAGGCGCGCGCCCCTTGCGTCGCGCGGTCCAGCGCTCGTGCGAGACGGCCATCGCGCGGGCGGTCCTTCGCGGGGATGCGACCTCGGGCGACAGCCTCTACCTCGACATGTTGGACGGGGAGGTCGCGGTCTACCTTGAGACGATGCCCGAGGACGAGATCCCACCCGTCACCGAGCCCGACGAGCCCCAAGAGATCTCTGAGATCTCTGAGATCTCGTGAACCACGGTCGCTATCTCACAGGTGCTTTTGTGACGGCGTCACAGCTGCTTCCGGCTCAAGATCGAAGGACATGCGCATTCCAAGAGCGCGAAGGGCCGTAAAGAGGTGGTCGACCCGGGTCATGTGGCGGGCGTCAAAGAGGCGAGCGACCTGCTGCGTGCCCCAATGGAGGCGGCGTCCAAGCTCCGCCTTGTTGATACCAGCCGCCCCAAAAGCCCGATAGAAAGCGAGCTTCAGCGCGACGTGCTCAGGTAGCCGGACGTAATATCGGAAGTCACCGTCAAGCGGTTCGGGCACGAGCGCGCCATCCTCGATGAGGGTCGCGACGACTACCACGAGCACGTCTTCGGCGTTCGCCATCGCCTCGGCGAGGTTGTCCCCCTGCGTGACGCCAAAGGGGAGCCCGGGAAACTCTACGACGAAGCCACCATCCTCGTCCGGCGTGAGACTCAATGGGTAGAGTGTATTCATATCTTTACCTTCCACATCATCGTTCGAGATCATCTTCTTTGAGGTCCAGCTGCTTCAAGATGGCGCGAAACGTTCCCATCTTGATATCCCCTGAGCTCGTTGGGATGGTGGTCTGGCGACCATTTAGTCTCACCAAGACATGCCCACCCTTGCCCCGACCCGTCACGACCTCGGCGCCGAGTTTGGATAATTTTCGGAGGAGTTCGGGCGACTACACGAACCCAAGATATCACATATTTGTGATGCTTCAATATCGAGGCAACATTTTACCGGCCGCAGCACCCCGCCGAACCTGAACGATCGACTGAACCGCGGTTCAGTCGTCTGTCGACCCCACGCGACGGCTGCGGATCGCCGCGATCGTCGCGTCCATCTGGGCGGACTTCACGCGCCGCACGGGTGAACGCGAGAACCGCGCGCGGAAGGCCTCCTCGCTGAGGCCGGCGAGCGAATCCAGCTTCGGTCGGACGTTCTCGGGCCGTGGACGAAGGACCTCGTGCGCGGTCTGCTCGACGCGGCGGTTCCAGGGGCAGACCTCTTGGCAGATGTCGCAGCCGAAGACGTGCTGCCCGATGGTCGCGGGGTCGATGACGACCGCTGGGTCGGGGGACTCGATGGTCCAAGTCGAGATGCATTTGCGCGCGTCGAGGACGTAGGGGGCCGCGAAGGCGTCCGTCGGGCAGGCGTCAAGGCAGCGGGTGCAGCTGCCGCAGTGGTCCGTGTGAGGCGTGTCGATGGCCAGCTCGAGGGGGGTCAGGATGACGGCCAAGAAGCAATAGGAGCCGCCGCGTTTGCGGATGACGAGGCTGTTCTTGCCGATCCAGCCGATACCGGCGAGCTGCGCGAAGGTCTTCTCGAGCACGGGCCCCGTGTCGACGAAGAGGCGGTGGTCCTTGCTAGGAATCCCCTCGAAGCCTGGCTCGGCGGACAGGCGGTCGGCGAACGCGATCAGCATCTTCTTGATAACGAGGTGATAGTCGCGTCCCTGGGCGTAGCGCGCGATCCAACCCTCGTCCTCGGCCGGCGGCACCTGCCGCGAGTCCGGGACCGTCGGATCGGCATAGCTCGTCGCCAGCACAATCACCGAGCGCGCCTCCGGCCAAACCTCGCGTACATCCGCGCGCATGTTCGGGTTTTCGAAAAGCCAGCCCATCTCCGCGCCGTAGCCGCGCTCCATGGCCCTCAGGTACCGATCGAACCCCTCGCCGGCCCCCGTCGGGGCGATCCCGCAGGCGTCGAATCCGAGTTCTCGCGATATCGCCTTGACGCGCGCCGAGCGCTCCTGAAAGCTGAGTCCCATGTTTCGCCTGTTCGTCCCAATCTTTGTCGCAATGAGCGCCGCCGCCTGCGGTTCAGACTCGCGCCAAGGTTGCGACGAAGCCTACGCGCATCTGACGACCATCGCCAAACGCCGAGTGCAACCCGCGGTCTCGGCCCGCTTCGTCGAGGCCTGCCTCGCGGTCGGTGACACAGGGCGCGTCGAGTGTTTAAAGGCCGCGAAGACCCCGGGTGAGGCCCTGGCCTGCAAACCGCAGAAGAAGAGGCCCGGGTGAACGCCGCGACGCAGGCCCCCCTGCCCCACCTCGTGATCATCGATGCCCACGCGCAGGCCTTTCGATCCTTTTATGCGTTGGCTCAGAGTTTTTCGCCAAGTGGGCTGCCAAATAACGCGCTCATCGGCTTTGCTGGCGTTCTGTCGCGCCTCGCGAACGGCGAAGGCGCCGACCCTGGCGCCCCACCCGACCTCGTCGCGATGGTCCTCGACGCACCCACGGAAGAGCGCGTCACCTTCCGGACGGCCCTCTTTCCCGCGTACAAGGCCCACCGCAACCCGCGGCCGCCTCTCCTCGCGCAACAGCTCGGGCTGCTCGGCGAGCTCACCCATGCCTTTGGGATTACGCCGTTTTACGACCCCGACTTTGAGGCCGACGACATCATCGCCACCCTCGTCACGATGGCCGAGCGCGCGGGGATCTACACGACGATCCACAGCGCCGACAAAGACCTGACGCAGCTCGTCAGCGACAAGACCCATGTCCTCGATACGATGCGCGGCAAACGCTACGACCCGTCGGCCGTCATCGAACGCTTCGGCATCCCGGCCGCGCTCGTGCCGGACTGGCTCGCCCTCGTCGGCGATAGCTCCGACAACATTCCGGGGGTCTCTGGCCTCGGGCCCAGCGCCGCGACCAAGATCCTGAGGGCGGCCGGTAGCTTGCAGGAGGCCATCGCGCACCCCGAGCGCCTCGCGCGTTCGCAAGCTGTCAAGCTCCTCGCCAGCCGCGACGCGGCCCTACTGTCCCTATCGCTCACGCGCTTGCGCGACGACGTGCCGCTGCCCACCCTGGGGACCGACGCCGAAGGGCCCGTCGCGAGGCTCTGGCGCCTCTTTCCCCGCGCGCCCAATCGGCGTGAGCTCGCGACCTACCTCAAGTCGCTCGGTGTGCCGCTCTATCTGATGCCCAAAGAGCGCGACGTGCCTGTCGTGCCCCTGCCGACACCGAGACCCGGTTCAACGGCAGTCCGAGAGCGCGCGTCGCCAGAGAGCCCGAGTGTCGCCCCGGCGCCGGCGCGAGGCTCACAGCAAGCGCCTCAACCAGTCCCGCCGCCCGCGCCAAACCAAAGGGAAGAGCCGTCGCCACAGGTCGCGCTCACACCCGTCACAAGCACCACGAAGTCCTTGAAACCCCTCGTGCAAGGCAGCCTCTGGGATGACTGAGCACACCGAACTCACATCGGCCATGACGCCGAACGGCGCGCCTCATGCATCGACGCCGCTAGACAGCCCGATCGAAGAGCGTCTCCGAGTCGCCGAGCTAAAGCTCCGGGTCATCCAGGAGATTAGCCAGCTCCTGACCGCGAAGATGAGCTTCAAGGACGTCCTAGGTGCCATCGTGGAGCGCACGAAGACCTTGATGGGGTGCGAGCGCGCGACCCTCTACCGGCTGGTCCCAGAACAGAATCTCCTGGTCGCGGACCTCTCGACGAACCAGGATTCGACGCGGATCGAGGTCCCGGTCGGGCAAGGAATCGCCGGCGCCGTCATCACCGATGGGCGCGAGATCAACCTCAAAGACGCCTACCGCGACCGCCGTTTCGACCCGGCCACCGACAAACGTTTGGGTATCCACACGACCTCGATACTTTGTGTACCAATTAAAGACCAGGCTGGGGCCTTCCTCGGTGTCCTCGAAGCCTCGAACAAAATCGATGGCTATTTCACCCCTGATGACGCGGGCTTACTCAACGCGGTGGCCTCCCAATCCGGGATCGTCCTGCGCAACTCCGAGCTCTTTGTGCAGGCCTTTGAGCGCAATCTCCAGTTGGCCGAGGCCAATGGACACGTGGAGGCCCGCAAGGTCGAGGTCGAGCTGCTGCTCGAGATCGAGCACGCGGCCGCTGTCGCCCGCAACCTCGACGAGGCGCTGCCCGGCATCCTCAAGCCGGTCGTGGCCCGCTATCCGACCGACCTCGCCGCCGTGTTCTTGCTGAACCCGGCCCGCACCGGCGTCGAGCTCGTCGCCTCGGCCGGGACCATCGACCTCGATGTCACGCGCCAACGGCTCACGTTGGCGCGGTCCCTGCCGTGGATCGACGCGCTGCTTTCGGACGTCCCGCGCCCGGACGACGAGGCGCTTAGGGACGCGATCATCGCCTCACCGCTGGGCGCGCACTTTGCCGACACCGAGACTATCGCCAACGCGTGGGACTTCCCCATTCGACGCGGCGCCGACCCTGTCCTCGGCGTGCTCGTCATCATAAACTGCCCTTCGCCCGACGACCGCGCTCCGCACCACGGCATGCACCAGGCCCACCGCATCCTCAGTAGCGTCGCGGAACGTATCGCGCTCGCGGCGACGCTCGCCCACGCCCTCGACGAGGAGCGAAAGGCCGAACGCCTCGCGTCTATCGGGACGGCCCTGTCCGGCGTCGTGCACGACCTCCGGACGCCGCTCACCATCATCGCCGGCTACGCGCGCTCGATGGAGCGCGAGGCGGACCGTGACAAACGCGTCGGCCACCGCGACATCATCAAGCGCCAGATCGCCAGCATTCAAGAGATGATCGGCGAGGTGCTCGACTTCGCCAGTGGCCGCTCCGAGGTCCTGCTGCGCCGCGTCTTTGTGCGCGAGCTGATCGGCGACATCGAGATCCTGCTGGGCCCCGACCTCGCCGAGCACGGCGTTAACCTTGCTATTGAAATGATCTATAAGGGCGCCGTCAAGGCCGATCCGAAAAAACTCATGCGTGTTTTTGCCAATATTATCAAGAATGCACGCGAAGCCCTCGGCGGCCCCCGCCCCGACGACGCGGCCCCACCGACGATCACGCTGACGGTGGAATCCGAGGGGGACATGGTGTGTTTTTGCATCCGCGATAACGGCCCTGGCTTTCCGGCCGAGCTCGAGGGGCGCCTCTTCGAGTCCTTCGCGACGCACGGCAAGGGCCACGGGACAGGCCTCGGCCTCGCGATGGCCCGCAAGATCATCGCCGAACACGAGGGCACCCTCACTGCGACCTCGCCAACGGACGGCGGGGCGCTTATTACCATCTCGTTGCCGGCGGCCTAAGGCCCGGCGACTCATCTGCAAGAGGTTAGACATCGTGTGGGAACTCTTTGAGCGTGGCGGCCCTGTCATGTGGCCGATCCTTGGTGCATCGATTATCGCGATTGCCGTCTTCATCGACCGGCTGATCGCCACCCGGCGCGGGTTGGTCCTGCCCGACGAGAGCTTTCGGGGTCTCATGGCGCATCTCGACGCGCGCGACCTTGGGGCCGCAGAGACCCTCCTGCGCGCCGACGGGTCCGTGTCTGGCAAGACCCTGCTCGCCGGGTTGCGACGCCGCCATGCCGGTCGTGACGCCGCGCAGAGAGCCATGGAAGAGGTCGGGGCCATCAACCTTGGGCGCCTCGAGCGCTTCCTGGCGGTCCTCAGCACCGTGGCCGCCATCACCCCGCTGCTGGGCCTCCTCGGCACGGTCGCCGGTATGGTCGAGGTCTTCGGCGAGATTGAGATGGTCACGGACCCAGACATCAGCATGCTAGCAGGCGGTATCTGGAAGGCCCTCATCACGACTGGCTTCGGGTTGACCGTCGCCATCCCAATCCTCATCGCGCACCGCTTCATCGAGAGCCGCCTCGACCGCCACGCCCGCGAGCTTGACGAGCGCTGCCTCGCCGTCGTCGACCGCTTTGATGCCCTGACGTCGGGCCCCGCGCCGACGCCGACGCCAAGCGGGAATGCGACTACCCAATGAGCATCCGCAGCCGCAGAGCCGGCGCACGGCGCGCCCAGACGGTCATCGACATCACGTCGCTGCTCGACGTCGTGTTCTTGCTCATCATCTTCCTCATCGTCACGACGACCTTTAAGAAAAATGAACACGCCTTCGTGGTCGAGCTCCCGACGGCCGGCACCGAGGTCGTCGAGGTCACGACGGACAAGACGACCGTGTTCGTGACCAAGGCGGGCGATTTCTACCTCATCGAGCACGCCGCCGACGCGACCGAGCCAGGGCCCGGGGCCGACGAAAAGCTCACGCGCGTGGCCTTAGAGGGGCGCCTGAAGGTCTTGCACGACAAAACGCCCGACCAGCCTATCGCGGTCCGCGGCGAGAAAGAGGCCAGCTATCAGCTGCTCATGGATGTGGTCAGCGCGCTCAAGGGAGTTGGTTTCAAGACCATCTATCTCCCCTACGAGCTGGCTGCCCCGGAATAGGGCCCCTGAACAGGCTTTCAGGCCCTTAACTCTTTGATCAAATTCTTGCGCGACCCTCAGCCCGGCTTAGGATGTCGCCCTATGAGGCCACGCGGTCGTAGTACCTGTGGCCTTCTTTGATCTGATTCGCCATGATTCCGAGTTCTTACTGATGCTTTTTGAAGCCACGTCCACACGCGTCATTCGAGCAGCCCTCCTCGGGCTCTTGCTCGTCGGCGCGCTTGGCGTGATGGCGATGCACATCGTGCGCAGCGACCGCGGGGCGAGACTCGCTCAGCTTGAGCTCACGGACGCCCGCCTCGATGGCGAGATTGCGCGCATGAAGCGGGTGAACGCCCGACTGTGGCAGGACCTCGACCTCATGGAGCACAGCACCATCGGCTGGCAAGAGGCCGCACGCCGCGAGCACGGCATGGTCCTGCCGGGCGAGCTGGTCATTCGTTTTCCGGCCGAATGACGTCCACGGATGGCTGTCCTCTAACGGCGTAGGTCGCGACTCTCGAGGATAAGCCAGTCGCCGAGGCAGATGCGGTGCTCCCGTCGCGACCGCGCCAGCTGAATCGTCGCACGCGCCGTCTTGCAACGCTCGCTGCCGTCGCCGTAGACCGCGCAGAGGGCCCGCGTAAAGCGATAGCAAGAACCACCGACCCGCGGCAGCTCCTCCTCAGTGAAACGCATTAGGAGGGCCTCGCAGCCCTCACGTGTCTGTGGGTGGGAGTCGTCGGGGGACTTCGCGCGTGCCTCCTGACAGCCATCGTTGAAGGTGCCGTAGAGCTCACACACGAAGTTCACGAGCTGCGCACATGGACCCGGCAGCGCGGGGTCGATAGGCGTGACCTCGGACACGACGTCTGAGGGCTCGAGGCTCGGCGCGACCACAGGCTCGTCGGCCTCTTCGACGACGTCCTTACCCATCAACGCGCGGTCCGCGGCCGTCAGGGGCCAGCCACGGATGCGCGCCGAGACGTCATCCCTGCAGGCGGACACCGACACGGCCAGTGCACACCCAAAGATCAGCCACAACCGCGACATCGACAGCATTTAGTGGCCTGCCGACGCGCCCTTGGGCTGCGGCTTCGCGTTCCAGATCCGAAGGGACAAGACGAAACCGATGAGCGCCAGCGGGATCATCGCGATGGGCCAGATGATCCAGTTCGACGGGTCTGAGTCCATCCGCAGGCCAGTCACTGGGTCTAACGCCTTCGTCGGAAGGAGCGCGCCGTAGAGGATGGACATGAAGCCAGTGCCAAGATAGACGAAACCATCAATGATTCCAACTGCGACGCCCGTATTCTTGCGTCCACCGAAGTCCATACTCGCGGTGCCGGACAACATGCCATGAACGCCGATGATGAAGAGGGACATCACCACGACGAGGATGCCGATGCCAGGCGTGCCGACGAGGGCGATTCCGACGATCGCGCCGACCAGCATGAACCCATAGAGGAAGGCTGCGACGGGGCCACGGCGCGAGTGGAAGACGCGATCCGAGATGACGCCCGCCACCGTGCCACCGAGGATGCCAGCGGCGCAAAGGAGCACGCCCCAGTTCTGGCTGACCCAGGTCACGAGGGGGTCGGGGTTGGCGATGGCGGCGGCATAGGGCCGATAGAGCTGCATAATCGCTTGGCGGAGGTAGCCGCTGCAGAACTCGATACAGGCGATCGTCAGGATGACCGGATTTGAGAGCATCTTGGCGAAGACCTGCTTCACCGGAAGGCGAGGACCGTCATCGCCGGAGCTGGCGTCACCGGTGTCAAAGTCAGTCAGACCTGCCTCAGCAGGAGTGTTCTGCACGAAGATGATGTCGAGGACGACGAACACCGAGAGGATGGCAGCCGGTACGAAGAAGACCCACGGGATCGGTGCCAACGACACGATGATGTCGCTCCAGTCGTAGGCGAAGTAGACGCCCAGCGAGATGAGGATGCCGAAGATGGCCCCAAAGACGCCGCGCTCGCGCACATGGAACCAAGGGGCGTTGACCTTGACGATGGCCACCGCGCCGAAGCTCTGAAAGTACATGTTGACGGCGTAGAGGCCAACGAAGATGGGGGTGAGACCGAGGTCGACGACCGTTTTGCCCGCCTCGCGGGCCGCGGCGGCGTCCGAGAGTGCCGCCGCGGTGGCGATACCCATCGCGAGGTTGGCTAGCAGGGATCCGATGGCACCGATGAGGATGGCCTTCTTGCCGCCGATGCGGTCCGTCAGAGGCCCGTTAATCACGAACGACATGCCGTAGACGAGGGTACCGACGCCGAAGATGAGCGCGAAGTCTTCAATCGGCATTAGATCGCCGAGGGATATCTTCGCCACATTGAGGTTATAACGACCCATGTAAAGAAAGGCATAGGTCAGCCCGAGGGGCAGCCAGTTCAGGACGCGACGACGACGAAACGCGCGTGAATGGCCGAGCTCGACCTTGGGCAGACGTATCAGCACGAAGCCAATCACGAAGAGGATAATGAGGATGGGGGCGAAGCGCTCGATCCAGTCGGCGAAGGTCTTTGGCGGCTTCTTGTCGGGCTGCTTGATGCTGACTGCGACGCCGGGCGCTACAACCAGTCCGTCTGAAGGCGCGGCGGTATCCGTAGCCGCCGGCGCCACCTCACCTGAAGGGACCGGCGCGGCCTCGACGGCCGTCGGGGATTCGGGGGATTCGGCCTTTGCGGCCCCGTCGACCAGCGCGAAGCCCCCGATACCGATGGCGAACATGAGGAGCGTCGATATCGCGGCCCTTTTGACATTCGCGGCCATGCCACCGTTGTGAGGTGCGTTCATTCGTTGGTACTCCGAGTTCTTTTTAGGACTGACCGACAACCGTTAGGCGATCAACCAGACGTCGATTCGGCCGCGCGTGCGTGGATGAGCCGACACACGCCAGACATCAAAGCAGGTCGTTGAAATCATTCAACGTAAAGACGCCTTCGATGGGGCCGGGGGCACCAGGGGCGCAGTGCGTGTCAAGCCAGCCGACGAGCGCGTCCGGGAAGGTCGTCTTAAAGAGATTGCAGAGGCCCGGCTCGTTGTCGAAGCTGGCCACGACGTTGCCGACCCGCTGGAGGTGCGCGATGACGCCTTTTTTGAAGACGTTGTCGTCGGTCTCGAAGTCGGGCTTCAAGATCTCGCGGGTGTCGACGCGGCCGACCGGAAAACCGTCGCGCTGCAGGGCGCCTAAGGTGCCTAGCAGCATGTTAGGCGCGTCGCGCCCGGTGAGGTAGGTCGGCATCCCGCCAGCGGCTTGGACGCGCAGGACGACCTCTAGGGCCCCGGCCAAGGGCAGGTCGTAGAAGCAGTACTCATTCGTGAAGAAGCGCGCGAACCAATAGTCGACGACCTCTTTGATGAGGTCCTCGTCCGTCACGCCGATGGCGCGCAGCGAGTCGTCGACACCATAGGCGAGCTGGCCCGGGGCGACCGTCGCGAGGCGGCGGGCGAGCTCGGGGTGGCGTGTCGCGTGCGTGTGCGCGAACTCGAGGATGATGCGCAGGGTGCGGTGCGTGTTGTCGTAGAGGGTCCCGTCGAGATCGAAGACGACGAGGGGCTCTTCGCCAGTGGCGCGGAGCGTCTCAATACGTTTTAGCAGGGCATTAAATGCAGCGCGTGCAGCGTTCGGGGTGGGGTTGTCCATTTTCAATGCGTCCGTGGGCTCCGTCCGAAGATGGTGTCAGCGCAGGGTGTCGCACGAAGCGGACGTGGTGCGCGATGCGCCGCGAGGACGACTAGACGCCCCCGAAGCGCCCGGACCTTCGCACGAGGCGCCCCCCGTGGCAACCAAGGTCGAACGCAAAAAGGCCCCGGTCTTTAGAGGACCGAGGCCTGTTCGTGGGGCGAGGCCAGCGCGGTCTCAATCCCCAAGGACTGCCTTCGCGCGCTCGATAGTCTCGCTGTAGCTGGCGTTCTGCACGAGGTCCGCGAGGCGCCCGATGTAGCGCTCGGCGAGGTCCTGGCGGTTGCGGCGCTTGGCGTCCTCGATCCACGAGTAGACCCGCAAGACCGCGCGCTCGGCGTTCACGAAGTGCTCTGCTGCTTGCACGATGACCGCGACCGACGATGCGGACACGGACGGTGAGGTGTGTTCGAACTCGAACGAACGCCCGCTGGCGTTCTCGACAGTCGCGCGCACGGTACCTGGCGCGTCCGACCGCGACCCATTCGTGATGCTGCGGACGTCTGCGACGACGCCGAAAGCGGCGAAGTGGATGTGGGCCAGCGATGGGTACGCGTCGACGAGGCTGGCTTGGATCCCCTTAAAGAGCGCGTCGACAAAGCCGACTCCCTCGCCCTCAACCGCCTGCGGTGACGCATCATCACCCGCAAAGAGCTGCGAGACGATGGTCGCCTTGCCGTTCGCGAGGTCTTCAGTGAGTGTGTAACGTGGTATTTTGAGGTGTATGTAATCGTCGCCGAGAATCTCAAGCACGAGTCCATGGATATCGCTCTGTGTTCTCATCTCACCCTCCCAGTTTAAGGTTTGATGCCGGAGCCGCCAATCATCGCTCTTTTAAACAACATCAACATGCCCGAGCATTCCCTTGCGAGCGCTCCGTAGGAGCCGGCCTCGGGAAGCTCGACCTCTTCCATCTTAGCGACAGGGCGGCTTCAGTCCCAGTTTTCTGGTCAATTCTCTTGGGGCGTCTCAGGCACCGCGAGCCCCAGCCGAGCACAAAGAGAAACAATATCCGTGGGTAATGGCGATACCATCAGAAGTTCGCTGTGCCGAACAGGGTGCTCCAGCCTCAGCGAGGCGGCGTGCAGGGCCGGACGCGCGAACCCGAACGCCAAGGCTGCTGCGTCACCGTAGCGTCGGTCACCCACGAGCGGATGCCCTGCGGCGGAAAACTGGGCGCGAATTTGGTGCTTTCGCCCGGTCAAGAGGGACACCCTGACGAGGCTGGCTGCCGCGCTGCTGGCCAAGGTCTCGAACTCAAGGAGAGCCTCCTTGCCGCCGGGCGCGACCCGGACGCCGTGGTCTTGCTCGACGAGGTGGTGCTCAAGACGGCCTGCGGAAGGCGTCTGACCGACCACGACCGCTAGGTAACGCTTCTCGGCGCGTCCCTCGCCACGACGCGCGAAGAGGTCCGAGAGGCGGGAGGCGGCCTTCGAGGTCCGGGCGAAGAGGACGACGCCGCTGGTGTTGCGGTCGAGGCGATGGACGAGGCCCGTGTAAACGTTGCCGGTCTTTTCGCCGGTCACGCGGATGTATTCGCGGACCCGCTCGAGCGCGTTGTCATCGCCCGCGACTGCGCCCTGACACAGGAGCCCCGCGGGCTTGTCGATGGCGATGAGATGGTTGTCCCCAAAGAGCACGACGAGGCCAGGCGGCGGCACTGGAGCAGAGGGAGGCGAGGGATGGCGGTCGGACATGGTCTGGGTTTTTCATGGTCTGGGGGCAACTTCAACTGATTTTCCACGCGCCCGCCTCGACTGGCCGAAACATTGCTGTTGCAAGCATTTGTTTCGAAAAATCTTATGCTGCATCAAGTAATGGCCCGTATAGCGCTTGACGGCGGTAATTTGGAGGATCATGATCCGGTCAAAGTTGTCGAAGTTGGGGAGAACACCATGGATCTATTCACACACGGAGCCACCGCCGGGGCACCTGCGGGCCCCGCTGCGCGCATCGAGCGCGCCCTCATCGACATCGTCGAAGCGCGCGAAGGTGGACGCCTCGAAGAGGCCGTCGACCGGTCCAACGCCGCCCTCACGTGGCACGACGCCGCGCTTGTCCGCCGTGAGCTCCGCTCGAGCCTCGCCCGCGAGCTGGGCTTCGCGCACATGCTCCTCGGAAACCATCAGGCGGCCCGCGATGCGCTGCTGATGGCCCTTGAGCAAGCGGCCACCGACAACGCGCTCATCGAACCGGCCCGGGCCGCGCTGGCGACCCTCGACCTCATGCAGGGCGAGTCCGAGCGCGCCCGGACGCACATCGACGACAAGACGGGCCACCGCCGCGCGTGCCTGTCGGCTATCGCCCGCATCGAGCTCTACGAGGGCCGCTTCGCGCTGGCCGAGCAGGCCCTACAAGAAGCTGACCACGCGCCCGGCGGCACCAACGCTGGCGGTGTTTTGCATCCCCCAGCGACGGTTCTGCGTTGTTTTGGCGCCATCTGGCAGCAGCGCCCCGACCAAGCGCGCATGCTCTATGATGGGGTCGCGACCCGCGATGACCCGGCGTGGCAGCTGGTCCGCGTGGCCCTCCTTCGGGCTCTCTGGGTCCAAAGCGGTGACTCGCGCTATCTGCATCTCGCGCTGGCCGCGGCAGAGCAGCTCCGCTTCGCCGAGGCCCCGCTCGTGGCGCCCGGTTTCGCCGCGGCGGCAGCCAGCATGCACGCCGCGTGTTTGCTGCTCTCGGGTGACGTAGCCCTTGCTGTTGAAACTGCTGACATCGCGCTGGCGGCGCTCAATGAGGCGCAGCAGCTGTCGTTTCCCGAGTGGCCACGCGCTGCGGTGCTCTTTGACTGTGCGCTCGTCTATCGCGACGCCGGCGATGAGGCGCGTCATGACGCGGCCCTCGCCCTCTGGGACCACCTCGGCTGGACGTCATGGACCTCACGCATGCACCTCGTCTGCGGTGCGCGCGCCCAAGGCGTCACCGCCCAGGCTAAGGCCGAGACGGTTGGCGGTGCTGACAACGGCAGCCTCGAGCTCTTCGCCGTGCGCCTCTTAGAAGACCCGCGCAACGCCCGTTTGTCGGCCCTCCGCGCCCTCGGCGGCGCCACGCGCGCCCTCGGCGTCGAGTGGGTCACGGCCGAGGGTGTCCCTTGCGGCCGAATCGGCGCGCGCCCCCGCGAAGAGCGCGACGTTGAGGTCATCGCCCTCGACGACAAGAGCACCATCCGTTTTTTCAAGCCGCAGCGGGACTCCATCCGCAAGCTTGACCGCGAGACCGTGTGCGCCATCGCCCGCGTCGTGGCCCTCCGCGAAGAAGAGAGCCAGCGCCTCGGCGGCCTGACCGACCACATCGCCCGCGCCGATGCCGCGCGCCGCTTGGCCGAGGAGCGCCTTGAGCAGGTCCGCCGCCCCGGCACCGACCGCACCCACGGCGGGCGCTTCCCGACTGTCGTCGGGCGCTCCGATGCTTTACGCGTGTGCCTCGACCGCCTCGGTCACCTCGCGAGCCAGCCAGTCAGCATCCTCATCGAGGGCGCCCCGGGCGTCGGGCGGCGCCACCTCGCCCACGCGGTGACCGCGGCGCTGCTTGATGACCCGACCGGGTCTGTGCGGATGCCGACCCTCGACATGTCGGTCATCGACGAGGCCGAGCAGGTCGCGGCGCTCGAAGGGGTGATGGGGCGTGACCGCTACAGCGCCGGCGGGACCTCGCTTATCGTGGCCAACGCCGAGCACCTCGGGGCTGAGGCCTTCGCGTGGCTCGCCGACCACATGGACCGCGACGCGCTGGACCATACGCGCTTCGTCATCACCCTCGACAGCCGCGCCGTCGGCATCGTGGCGAAGGCGTTGCGGACGACGTTAAGCTCGTCTCTTGTCCGCGTGCCAGGCCTCGACGAGCGCCTCGAAGACGTGCCCCTTTTGACGGACGCCTTCCTGCGCGAGATCGGCCGCCGACCCGACGACCTCGCGACGGCGTCACGCGCGCTGCTGGCGCGCCGTCTCTTCCCCGCCCACCTGGCCGAGCTCCGCGCGACCATCCGCCACGCGGTCGTCCGCGCGGTCGCGGGCGCCGTCCAACCCGAGCACTTCGAGCAGAACCAGGGCGGCGCGAAGACCGCCGGCGCCTTCGACGCCGACGAGGCCCTCATGATGGGCTTCAGCGGCGCCGTCGACGCCTTCAAGCGCTCACTGATTCAGGGGGCCCTCGACGCGACCCTCGGCAACCGCCCCCGCGCCGCAGATCTCCTCGGTTTGGCACGCAATCGCTTCATCAAGTTGGCCCGGGACCTCGGTTTTGCGCCCGACTCGCCCGACTTTGAGCAGGACGACGGCGACACGATTTTGCTTGATCGCGACGAGGACGCATGATACCTGCCGTTCACCTTGTGCGACGGGGTTGTAGCTCAGTTGGTAGAGCGCTAGAATCGCACTCTAGAGGTCAGGAGTTCGAGACTCCTCAGCTCCACCAGAACACAAGGTAAACATACACAAAAACCCGGGTCGCGAGACTCGGGTTTTTGCGTTTGGGGTGGGTGTTATCCCATTGATAGACGATGTTTTGGGCCACGGTCGCCCTTTGACGACCCGCTCGCATCAACGTTGACTCAACCCGCCTTGGCGAAGGGTTTGATGGTCGCGAGATCCGTCTCGCTGGCGGCCTCGCGCGCCATCTCAAGGTCATAATGCGACTGGAGATTCATCCAGAACTCGGGCGAAGTCCCGAAGAACCGCGCAAAGCGTAGCGCGGTGTCGGCGGTGATCCCCCGGGCGCCGCGGGCGAGAGCGTATGCACGAGGCTCTGAGATCCCGACCTCCTTCGCGAGTCTGTAGGCCGAAATCCCGAGCGGCGTGAGAAATTCTTCCGCAAGGATTTCACCTGGATGTACGGGATTTAGCCTGTAAGTCATGTTCTAGCCCCTAGTGATAGTCGACAATCTGCACGTCATAGGCGTCGCCGCGCTGGCGACCGGCAAGCCAGCCACCATCGTTAAACGGCGACGGCCTCATTGCTATCGGCATCCTTGCTGCCGCCGGTCGTTGAGGCAAGCCAGGAGACAACATTGACGCTCGGTTCCTTCCAATCGCGATGCAGGCGAGGAATGCTTGCGCCCAAGCGAGTTCTTGAGCGGGGACGCTGCGCCTGTTCGTCGACCGATTTGACCACTCCGCTACTCACCTGATACTGTTGGTATCCAATGTATCTTCAGGAGGACGGGCTTCGATGGAACGAGACCTAGACTACGACGACGACCGCGCACAGATTTCACGACTCAACACGGGCACCCGCGGACGCCGGGCCGAATCGGAGCTTCAGGGGATCGTGCGTCTAATCAGGTTCGATCGGAAGATCTCCGATGATGAGATTGCGGCGCTCGCCGGCTTCCTCGCATCCAACTCCGAGTTCGCTACCGAATGGCCATTCGCACGTATTTGGAGCGTCCTCAATCGCATCCTCGAGGACGGAATCGTCACTGACGATGAACGCAGGGAGTTGTTCGACGTGCTAGGTGCGCTCGATTCCTCGGTCCGCGGTCCGACCGATGGACTCTTCGATGACGACGTCGAGATTGTCATCGAAAACCGCTCCTTCGCGATCACTGGCGTCCTTCAACTCGGAAAGCGAAAGGAGCTGCAGGCGCGTCTCGCCGCGGTTGGCGGCCTCATCCATGATTCCGTGAAGATGACGACGGACTATCTCGTGGCCGGGGACCTCGGCAGCGATGACTGGATTACAAGTCGCTATGGCACGAAGTTCAAGAAGGTGCTCGACAACCGAAAGCGCGGCATTGGCTCGACAAAGATCGTCCGCGAGGTCTTCACGGTCGAGGCGTTGACGGCCGCAGAGCTTCGAAAGGCCCGCGGAATCTAGGGAGCGTCTATTTCAAGCTTGAGAGCCCCTGCTATGGTTCGATTTTTTTTCAATTCATTGGATATTTACATCTAATCATCTGATACCGAACACGTTATCGGCGGTGAGTATGTTTTCGCACGTACGTCGCAGACAACTCGGCGCGTGCAAGCTTTTGATTCCCAAAGCGCTCTGCGATGACCGGGTATTCGGCCGCGCAGCCCTCGTGGTTGTTCCGGTGAACAAAGCAAGTATCCAGGCGGGTGTCGCTGATGTGTCATCGTGCAAACACCGCCGCGGCTCCTTTAGATGGGTAGCCACACCGCGGCCTCCCGTGTGTGCTAGTCGCTCAAACTGCGCACGGCGGGGCGGGTTTCTGAATAGATGTGCCGTCGACCGAACGAGGGCGCCGACCTAGTTCGGAAGACTTAAACGCGGCCCGGCCTGCTGGCACCGGGCATCCGTCGAGCGTGGACCGCGACCATGGACGTGTTTTTCTTGGAGTGTGGGCACGGGATGGTGCTTGGCGCATCTGGCCGAACGTGCTTCGGGAGTGGGCCGTCGCGCCGCCTACATCGCGGGCAGGGCCCGCCTAGGTGCTCTTGTCACACCTTGACCATCCGCAGCTGACCCTGCAACCTCGGACATTTCCGTCGCTTTGCGGCCATGATGTCCGCCCCCCGTGTCGCGTCGAGCGCCATGCCCGACCACCACGGTGGATCATCACGGCGGAACTCGCTTAAGCTCTTTTCGAACTCGAGCGCACTACCCTCGCACCTACTTGCCCTTGTTTTTGGTCGTCTTCGCGGCCTTTTCACGTTGTGCGAGCGCACTGCCAGCGGCCGTCTTCTCGGCCTTCGATGACTTCGGGTTGCTCAGGACCTTGCTCGCGGCCGACGCCGCTTTTTTACCGGTTTCTTTCGACATGTTTCGTAGCTCCATAAGGCGTGGTGAACGGCAGCTCTCATTGCTGCCTCACAACATCCTACTCGAGATTTCTAAAAGACCGCCGAGTCAGCGAATGTCGTTGTTTTTAAATAGATTTTATTCCTAGCTGGTCGCCATTTGGCGACCAGCTAGGAATCGTGATGTCGAGGTCATTGGTGTTTGTGGAGACAGAGTGGAGTGTATTGGGCAAATGGACAGATTGTTTGAGGTAGGGCTAAAGCCCGCCGCTAGCCGGCGATAGGCGTCCTACCTCGTAGAATTATGTCCCACCAGCCGAAGACGCTCGCGATGATATGGTCGAGTTCGCGCGTGTTGATTGATGGCACCGGCGATTTTTCGTCCGGGAAGCAATAGGCGGCGAGCTTCGACGCCCGAAGCATTTGAACGACGCCATCGGAAAACCCAACGCCGGCGTATGCGACGACACCGGGAATCCACATCGCGTCCATGTCTGCGAGGGCATAGGGAATCTTCTCGTCGACGGTCCCGGAGGTCCCTTGATACTTGCACTCGATTGCAAAGGCGCGGTTGGAAGCGGAGTCGAGCACCAAGATGTCGACAGCCCGGTTCTTCCCGATGATGGACTTGCCTAGCGAGATTTCACGAAACACCTGCACACCGCGTGATGCGTATGCCCCAAAGATGTATCGCCCGACCAGGTTGGCGTATTCGTGACCGGTCATTCAGGCCTCACGTCTGTAAGAGATCAAGCTGCCGGTCCAAGTGGGTGGTCTCGACGACCTTTATTGGTTCCGGCAACTTCAAGGCCCCTAGCCGCTCGCCGGCCGTTGCCAATGAAGTATTGCTGACATCGTTGCCCCAGAAACGCAAGCCGAGGTCCAAAGCCGCCACCCCGGTGCTACCCGACCCCATAAATGGGTCGATGGCGAGCTCGCCGGGCTTGCCGCTTTGCGAGACGAGAGTACGCAACAGATCGACCGGCTTCTCCGTGGGATAGCCATTGTGGACGCGAACGGCCTCCAAGACATCGGGGACACCGAGATCTGCCAGCTTGCGTTTGCCTTTCTCGAAAAAAAGTATGAACTCATACCGTGCTCGATAATGGTAGCCCATACCAATCCGGCGCTTGTCCCAGACGATAGGCTTCCAGAACTTAAAGCCCGCGGCTTCGCCCGCCGGCTTCGCGGCGAACATAGTCTCGGAATCACAGAACAAGTATAGGTGCCTGTCCTGGCGAAGCACCCGGTACAGCTGCGCGAATAGCTCCGGAAACGAGCTGTTTGGGATGACGCCAAACCACTCGTTTGATGACGACTTGCTCTTCTTCAAGCGCGTAGTCGTTCCGATGGCACGGTATTTCTCAAGCGATTCATAGGGTGGATCGGTGATGACGAGGTCCACCGAGGAACTCGGCAATGACTTCAACCACGTGAATGCGTCTTCTTGCGACAGTTGGAATTGGTCGTTCATATCTCTCCCCTACACCTGAACACCTGTACCGTACTCGATATCCCGTCGCAAGTCCGAAGTCACACAAGGACTAACCGGCCCCTCCTTCCGAGCCAAAACCGCATTGATCAGCGTGTACTTCTGACCGACGCGGTGCGTCGCGCGCCGCATTTAGGGGCGCCGGTCCTTGACACTTTGACACCACAACCTATAGGTTGTATAAACCACGCATGAACTCGAGGGACGTAATCAAGGCACTGACGAGCGATGGCTGGTATGAAGCGCGAGTGAAGGGCTCGCACCACCACTTCGCGCATCCAACGAAGCCCGGAATGGTGAGGGTGAGTATGAAATATATGGCGACAGTGACACGTGAAGGTGCAGATTTTCTTGTGGAATTCCCGGACGCACCGGGATGTCAGACCTTCGGCGCATCCGAGGAAGAAGCGCTTTTGGCGGCCCAAGAGGCTCTAGAAGGGTGGCTTGAGGCGCACATCGCGGTTGGCCGCGTTCCTTTTCGACCTCAAAGCCGACGACAAGGAAGAGCCGTCTGGGTGCGTCCGCGGTTGGCGACGGTCTTGCAGTTCCGCTGGTTGCGCGAAGAGGCCGGGTGGTCCCAAGGGGAGTTGGCTCGGATGGCTGGCGTATCGCAGCAGCAGATCGCCAAGTTCGAGGCGGTCGGCTCGAATCCAACCCTCGCAACAGTTGAGAAGGTCGCGCATGCGCTCGGTGTACAACCGGTTCTAGGCTTTGTGAAGCGGTAGGCGTGTAGCAAAGCTCGGAACAATGAAAAGTCGTTACATACGGCATGTTCACCGAATCAACGCGATAAAACCTGCACCAAACCGGCCATCCATAAGGGATTCCTACAGAATCGCACTCTGGACGTCGGAGTTCGAGACTCCTCAGCTCCACCAGAACACAAGGTAATCATACGAAAAAACCCGGTTCGAGACTCCTCAGCTCCACCAGAACACAAGGTAATCATACGAAAAAACCCGGTTGCAGACTCGGGTTTTTGCGCTTGTGGGTCGGTGTTGGACGATTGATAGCCCGGACTCGGCAAGACCGTTCAGAACCGCCAAGACCCCGCCAGCCTCAGCCCGGTCCAGCCTGAGCCGAAGGAAGGCCCCCAGGGGCCGTCGAGGTTGAACAGGCCCGACGCCGCTAGGTAGGCGCCGTCGTCGAAGGTCCAGCGCAGCTCGGGGGAGAGGGACCATTGGTCGGAGTCGCGTTCGACGGTGGGGGCCCAGACGACGTTGCCGCCGACGGCGAACCACAGACCGCTCCAGAGGCGGAGGCCGACGCGGGCCCGCACCTGGACCGCGAAGCCATCGCCACGGTCGAAGCGGGTGTTCTGGATGGTCATCGTGGGGTCCACGACGAGCTTCTTGGTCGGCAGCATGACCGCGAAGGACGGAAGGACCTCGATGAGGTAGTCGCCATCGCTTGTGGCCCAGCTGATGGTCGCGACCGCCGCGAAGTGGTCCGCCAGCCACAGCCAGGGGTCGATGTGCCCTCGGAGGCCACGCGCCGCGCTCTCGGCCACTTCGCCGAGCCCGTCGCCCCACGCCGAGCGGGACGCGAGGGGCACGGTGACAAGCAGCTTGGCGGCCAGACCCTCGCCGAGGCGCCAAGCTACCCCAAGAGACGGGTTCCCCGCGACGAGGCTCGCGGCGTCAAACCCGGCCGGCGCATCCCGCGCGATCGCGAGCGAGAGCCCGAGCCCGGCGAAGATGACGGTCTCGGGATTGACGAACACCGACGCCGTAAAGAGCGGACTAATGATCACCACCGGCCCGCGCACAAAGTCTTCAACCTGGCCGGGGACAACCTCCAGCTCGCCGCGCGGTGGAGGCACGGCGACCGCCATCTGAGTGGCCGCGACAAGCGAGACACCCACGAGACAGCAAATGCACAGCAGGCGCCGCGCGCGTGCCGCACGTCCCAATCGCCCTGCCCGGCCCTTCGCCTCCCGCACATCGTCCCCTTTATTGCCGGCCCTGGTGCGGTATGTCCTGCTGATTCGCAATCAGCAGGTCGTCCCACCCGTTTGCACGGCTGTCTCTCGCTTCGGACGCCGTCGCCCGCGCTGGATGCTGCCACGCTGCCACATATTGACGCCCAATGCAGCCCCTGCTTGACTGCCGCCGCACCCTTATCGACGCGAACCTAGGAAAGACCGCCATGACACACCATCTCGCCCCCCTCGACACGCTGCTCGCGCCCCCCTACAAGGTCGTCTTCATGGACTGCGATGGCATCATCTTCGATACCAACCGCAGTAAATGCGACGCCTTCCGGTACGCGCTCGCGGACTACCCGACGGACGCCGTGGAGGCCCTAGTCGCGCACCACATGGCCAGCGGTGGGATCTCACGCTATGTGAAGTTCAAACATTTTTTCGCGACGATGCACCCCGTCGCCGATCCGGGGGCGGCTCTCGCCAAGGCCCTTGAGCGGTTCGGCGCCTTCTCGGAGGAGGCCTACGCCGCGCTAAAACCACGACCCGAGAGCCTGCGCTTCGCCGCTCATTTCGGTGGCCGAGACGCCGTCCATGTCATCTCGGGCTCAGACGGCGACGAGCTGCGCCGCGTGTTTGACAGCCAAGGCCTCTCGGACCGTTTTGGCTCTGTCTGTGGGTCCCCCGAGACCAAGGTCACCCACGCCACCCGGATCCTAGAGGCCGCCGGCGCCACGGCCGCGAACGCGCTCTTCATCGGCGACGGCGGTGGTGACTGGGACGCGGCCAGGGCCATCGGCCTGCCCTTCATCTTCCTCGCCGAGATGTCTGAGTGGTCGGCCGCAACGCGCGACATCTCCGCCGATTGCGAGGCCGTGGGCGATGGGCCCGGGGCCGCCTTCGCAGAAGACTGGGCGGCGATCGAGACCGCCCTCTAGGAACTATGCCTTCGCGGGTCCGTGACCCGAGCTTCGGCGGATATGCTCGATCGCGACGACAATAAGCCACGCGAACAGGAGCCCCCGTACTAACTCGACCAAGCCTGGGTCAGTCGGCGCGGCCGCAGACCAGACCGCAGCCAGACCCGCGAGTCCCAGCAAAAAGAGCCGCTGACCAAGGCCCGCAAGCGCTGCCACCGCCAAACCAGAAATCGTTGCAACCCCAACCACCTGAATCATGTCGGGGCGCCCAACGGACAACATCGCCGCGACCGCGAGCACCAGCAGGCCGCCGGTCGTAGCCCGCAAAAGCCCCACATTCATTGCATCTGCATTTTTTTTACCGGGCAGGCTGCGACCGATGACCCTCGCGACAAGCAGCGCCCCTGTGATGGCGAGGGCCATGATGGTCTGGCTGGCGCCCACCGGCGCATCGAGAACGAACGCCAGCGCGTAGCCGTGGTAGGCGGACAAGGCGCCGATCAACGCCGCGAAGGCCAACGCACGTGGCAAGGTCAACGCGAACCGGATAGCCGCGATGGCCGGGACCACGGACAGCGCGAACACTGGTAGAGCGCCGAGGGCCCGGATCCCCGCAGCAAAAGCCGCCGCGAGGCTGAGCGCCATGACCAGATCGACAAAGGTCACCGGGATGCGTCGCACGGCCGCGCCGATGGGGTCGAAGGCCACCGCGGCGACGGCCCGCCAGCCAAGCGCATGAACAACGAGCACCATCGAGCCAATCCACAGCACGAGCTCGAGGTCCTCCGGCATGACCGCGACCCCGACGCCGTGAAGTAGGGCCTCGATCTCGTGCATCTCATGGGCCATGCGGCTGCCGAGGAGCAGAGTCCCGGAGGCGCCGACGAGATAGATGGCGCCCAAGAGCCCATCCCGTTGGACGCTGGGCCGTCGACTGGCCCGGGAGACCCAGAGCGCCGCCCCAAACCCGAAGAGTAGGGCCCCGATGACGGGGGCCGTGACCTCGCGCTCGCCGCTGAGGGTCGCGCCAAGGGTCAACGCCACGACGACCCCGAGGCTGGAGGCCTGGCTGAGCGCGGCGGACATAAAGACGAGGCGCCTCAAGACGATATAGACGCCCAGAAATCCAAGCACCACGCCAAGGACGACGCCGGCCAGGACACCGTCGGAGTAGAGCTCCCAGCCCTCAAAGAAGCTCTGTAGCCCGCTAGTGACCTCAGACATGAGCGTCTCCCCCGAGCTTGCCCGTGGGATCGGGTGCGCGCAGGTAACGCTGGGCGACCGTGGGATGCCGCAGCACCTCTTCGCGCGTCCCGGCCACGACGACGCCATCATCGCCATCGACGTAGAGCAGATGGGTCGCGCGCTCGAAGAGGAGGCCAAGGTGGTGGCTGGCGACAAGCACGCCCACATCCCGCTCGCGTAGCCAGCGCGCGAGGACGTCGAAGACCATGACCTCGGCCTCGGCGTCGAGAGCGCTGGTTGGCTCGTCTAGCACCAGCAGGTCCGGATTCTCCACGAGGGCCCGCGCGAGCCAAACCCGCTGCTTCTGCCCCTCGGACAGGTCCGAGAACTGTTGAACTGCGAGCTTCTCCGCGTCGGCCTCGCTGAGCGCCGTGAGCGCCGCCCCTAGCCAATCCCGGCGCCGAAATGGCAGGAGCGCACCCCAGCCGACGTCGAGCCCGCCAGCGACGACATCGACACAGCGTGCTGGGACCGCGAGCTCCCAATCGCTGCGTTGAGCCACGAAGCCGAGGCGCACCCCGTGACCGAGTCGCGAGGCCCCGCCGACAGGGCGGGTGACCCCGAGTAGCGTCTTCAGGAGGGTCGACTTCCCGCTACCGTTGCGGCCGATGAGTCCCCAGAGCTGCCCGCGAGAGACCGCGAAATCGATAGGCGGCAAGATCGCGCGATTCTCCCAGCCTACACTGAGCCCCTCGGCGGTGTAGAGAGTGCGAGACTGGTCGGTGGTCGACATCGGTACTCTCTCGGGCAGGACGGGGCAAAGGTCAAGGGCAGATGTCGCCGGACGACTAGTCGTGGGCGCCGTCCGAACCCGCGGGGATGCGCACGAGCGAGATGGTGGAGGCGCCGCTCGGGCCTTTGAGTTCCAGGGTGTAAGTCCCGATAGTTAGGTCGAATTGAGCCCAAGCCCCGACCTCGGCGCAGTCCGGCGAGCTGGTGCCTTCGAGCTCAGGCACCAAGACCTCTCCCGCTGGATCGACGAGGCTCAGGGTCGTGCCGGCGTTGAGGAAGACGAGATACTCGCCCGCCTCGGTGATGGGGAGGGCCACGAACCCCCCTGGCACCCCGCCCATATCGGCCAGGGTCAGGTCATAGCGAATATGCGACTCGGCGGCTACCGGGGCCGTCCCGGGTTCATCACTCGCGGTCAGCGCGACGATAGGACCGACCTCAAGATGCTCGCACGCGTCCGCGCCGGGGCTCTCATCGCCGTGCGCGTGGTCATCACCACAGGCGGGCGTTGCCGAGAGCGCGAGCGCCATAACTATCGAAGAAAAAACCTTCATCACAGACCTCCAGAGCGGCCCGCAGACCGATGTTATTGAAACTATCAGAGTTCGAAACGAGAGACGTCCACGAGAGCGAGCGCCACAGACTCGCGAAAGGCCTCACGCAGGGCCGCGTCGAGGCCACCTGAGCCGGCGTCGGGCCAAGGTATGTTGTCGAAGAGGGACGGCCCAACCTCGAGATCGAGGCGGACCCGCAGGCCGGGAACCCGTCCGGGCCCGAAGGACTCAGCGAGCACGACCGCGAGCGACACCGTATCGATCTGGAAATCCAGAGATACATCGAAGGTTTGGCCGTCGGGTCCGAGCCGCGCGGCGTCCCCAGTGCGGGCATCGAAGGCTGTCCCCGTGACCCGGACCCCGCTTACAACGACTCGCGCGACCGCGACCGCGACGGGTTCGTTGACGGTGCAAGTACCCTCGCATGACTCTAGGGGCACGGGTTCCGCGTCTGCGCCTGTGAGCATCGTGTCTCCGCCAGCCAGTGTGACGAGGGGCGCCCCGCTGCTGCCGCCGCCGGCAAGCTCAGCGGCGATGTCAGCGTAGTCCACGAGGCGACCATCGTCCGAGTGGCAGTGCCCGCTGTGGCAAAGCGAATACCCTGCGGGCGGGTCCGCTGGGTCAAATGCCAACGCGGCGCTCTCGCCGGCGACGAAGGTGAGGCTGTCGACGGTGATCTCGAGCTCTGTCAGGGCGATCCGATAGTCATCCACGGTCCGAATGCGACCATCGGTATCGACCCGACCGGCGGGCAATAGGAGGCGAACATCTAGCCGGGGTTCGATGGTGCCCCAAGGTGACCCAGGCTCAAGGGCGCACCCGGCGAGCCCAGACATGACAACGCCCAACAAGGCCACGCGTGGCGCGAACTCACTGGAGCGCATCGATAATCTCCGACGCGAGTGATTCCAGATAGGCCAGATAGGCCTCGCCAGTGAGGGTCGTGACCCCTCCAGTTATCTTCACGAGCTTGCCGGGGGCCTTCTGGGCCAGCATCCGCGAGACGCCATCGAGATGCCAGACCTCTTGTATGATGACCCTTGCCGCCATCGCGCGCATCGTGCCCATCACAGCCGCCACGCGCGCCGGGCTGGGGCGAATGCCGGGCCTCTCCTCGATCGTCGTGACTTGCTCGAGGCCGAGCCACTGGATAAGATACCGGAAACTATCATGAAATACGACCACCCGACGCTTGGATGCTGGCAGCTTCGCGAGACGCGTCGAGGTCTTATCTGCCACCGCTTGTAACTGGGCGGCAAAGGCGCGCGCCCGAGCCCGGTAGGCCGCGGCGTGCTTCGCGTCAAGACTCGCAAAGCGCTCGCCAAGCCCGCGTGCCACCTCGATCATCGGAGCGGGGGCGTTGTGAAAATGTGGGTTCCCGCCGGGATGCACGTCCCCCATGCTGCGATCGATCTGCATCGTGGGGACCTGCAGCTTGTGGCTCACAAAGGTCGAGGCATCAATGTAGCCTGCCCCCCCCACCTGAATCGCCGAGTTCCGTGCGTTGATGAGCAAAGGAGGCAGCCAACCGATCTCAAGCTGCAGTCCAACCGCGATGAGGACATCAGCGCGCGCAAGCCGAGGCAAAAAGCTTGGCCTTGGGTCTACGTAGTGAGGGTCTTCGGACGCTGACGCGAGGGCCTCGACCGTCACGTTGTCGCCTCCGACGGCCTTGGCGACAGCCGCGAGGTCGGGGATCGTCGCGACGATGCGCAGGTCCGCCCGCGCTGGGGTCACGCTGAGGAGCCCCGTGGTAAGGAGCGTCGCCACGAGGCCAAAGCTTAGAGATTGTATGCGTCGTCCGTTCATGACCCCACCTTAATAACACCGGATTGCAAATGCAACTCAATTGCATATCGAAACTTGAACGCGGCGGCTAGAACCCGTGCGAACCATGTTCGCCAGTGACCACTTCAAACCCAAGCATCGCGCCGAACACCGGCTCGCTGCGCCACGCCATGGCGTCGCTGGCGAGCTGGAGACGAAAGCGCCCAAAGTGCGACGGATAGAAATCGAAGGCGAGGCTGGTTCTATTCCGAGCCCCGGTCCATTCCGGGTCGAGGGGGTCGTCCGCGAGACCGCCGACCCACTCATGGCGCGCGGAGATGGCCCAGCTGAGGTCGATGAGCCAGCGCGCCTCGGCGAAGAGCCCGACGTCCTGCAGAACCCGCCCGGGCAGGCTGCGGGACCGAAAGAGGGCCTCGACGGTGACATCCAGACTGGTGCGGCCGGTCGCGCCAGTGGGCTTGTAACGCAGGTACAGATCTGTCCCGGCGATCATCGTGCGGTTGCCCGCCCCAGTCGCGTTTGGTCCAAGCTGAAGCGAGAGCCCCCAGTTCAGCCCGACATCAGCACCAAAGGGAAAGAACTGTTTAAGGGCGAACGTATAGAGAAGGTCTTCGGGACCCGAGAGCGGTGCGTCGAGCGAACCGCGATAGCTGCGGTTGCAACAGTCCCCGCCGGCCTCGGTGCTGGAGACGAGGAGCTCGGCATACCAGGGCGTCGGCATGAGCCATGAGAGCTCGACGCCAAGGCCACGGTTTCCTTCGCCGCCGAAGAACTTTCCGAGCACGAGGGGTTGGTCGAGGAAGTTCCAACTATGCGGGTGCGTCGGGTTGCGACGCCCAAATCGGGTCAGGAACTGGCCAGCGCGCATCTGGAGGCCGGCCGGAAAGCCGAGCGAGGTGATGAAGGCCTCCTCGACCTCGACCCCGAACAGCGCGAACACGATGTTGGCATCGAAACGAAAGAAGGGATCGACCGATGCATCCACATGGAGCTCCAGCTGCTGTAAGTTGAAACCACTCCTCACGGGGTCGTGGGCCCCTCGCTGGTCTGGATCGCGACTCGAGAAGGCCGCCAGCGCGACGTCGAGGATCAAGCTGAGGTTCGGGTTCATCGATTGAAAAAACGACGCCATGGGGCTTGGCGGTGGTGGCGGGGCGGGCGCCGGGACCGTGGCCGCGTCAGCCGCAAGCGCATCTTCGATCGCTTTTAGATCCTCGGGGCTCAACTCCGTTGGCGGCGAATCTTCCTGGGCGATCCCCGCGGGAATCGTTGGCGGGTCGATGACCGCGTCCCCCTCCCCTGCGTGTGCCGTGCGTGTAGGCACCAAGCTGGCCGGTATCACGACGAGGAGCGCGCAAAGAGAGGAGATCAGGATCGAGGACAGTAGGTTCATAAGGGCCACCTATCACCCGCCCCTCCCAAATGCAACTGAGTTGCATTCATGCCCCTTCCGTTTTCGATGTGTTCTTGCTAGCGTTATAGACGTTCACGTTTGGCCAACCACGCCCTCGCAGCCACCTGAATCCCCACCCAGCTAGGAGTCCCCATGTATAAGTACGCACCCGCCATTGCGCTCGCATTTACCCTCTTCACGACCGGTTGCGACGTCACGACCGCCGGTGAGGACAACGTCGTCTCCTTCCGGCTCGACGCCGCCGTCAACGCGGTCCCGGTGGCCTTTGACACGCCCATCGCGGTCGGCATGTCCGTCGATGTCCTCACGCTGTCGACCGACACCGCCCACAGCGCGGTCGCCGTGACCTCCGCGACCAGCGAGAACGCCGCCGTCGTCGTGGTCGAGGGCACCTCGGGCAACCGCATCTCTCTTCGCGCCGTCAGCGTCGGCACGGCCCGCGTCACCGTCGAGACGGCGAACGGCGCTGACGCGTTTACCGTCACGACGGCTGACATCGCCAAGGTCGACCTCAAGGCCCCGGGCGTCATTGTGTCAGATAACCCACAAAGCCTCGGAATTCAGGGCGGAACAGCGCGCTTTTTTGTCACGCTGAAGAACGCCAGCGACAAGCTCATTGTGGGTCATGGCGCCCTGCCTATCGCGGTCGAGCCAAGCACGGCGGCGACCTTCATCGCCACGCCGGACGTAGGCTTCGTGGACTTGCAAATGAATGAGACCGGTTCGGTCGCGTTGAAGCCCGAGGGCGCCCCCGAGCTCATCTTCGACATCATCGCGCCCGAGCTTGTGACCGGACTCGACCTCCGGGGCCTTGATGTCACCTCAATCCTTCGAGGCGCCGCAATCCTCATCACCCTCCGGGGCACGACAGACCTCGCCGACAAGGTCGTTGGCGTCGCGAGCCTCGCGACCTTCACGAGCGCGACCCCCGAAAAATGCACGGTGACGGCGGCCCCTCGCCTCGGGGAAGGCGTCTTCGAGATCAAGGGCCTCGCCGCTGGCGCGTGCCAAGTTGGCGCGACCTACGCGACATTCAGCGACACCCGCGACCTTGACGTCTTGGCCCCATGACGCCCGCCGACAAGCCCGGCTTGACGCATGTCGACAGCCGCGGCGACGCCCGCATGGTGAACGTCGCGGCGAAGGACACGACCGCCCGGCGCGCGGTCGCACGGTCTCGCGTGGAGGCCCACCCCGACACGATCGCGCTGCTGGCGGCTGGGGGCGGCCCCAAAGGCGATGTCTTTGCTGTTGCGCGCATCGCCGGTATCCTGGCGGCCAAAAAGACGTCGGACCTCATACCACTTTGTCACGGCCTGTCCTTGGACCACGTGGACATTCACTTTGACGTCAAACCAGACCACATCGAGATCATCGCGAGCTGCGTGGTCCAGGGTCGCACCGGCGTCGAGATGGAGGCCATGATGGCGGCCTCCATCGCCGGCCTCACGATCTATGACATGGGCAAGGCGGTCGACCGTCTAATGCGCGTTGGACCCGTTGAGCTCGTCTCAAAAGAGGGCGGCAAGAGCGGCGCCTGGCATCGGGACGGCGACGAAGGCGCGACGGGACCGCGATGAGACCAAACGCGGCGACCGCGGCGCACCTCGCTGAGACGCTAAACGCGCTGCTCAGCGGCAAGCGTCTTGAGCGGATCTGGCGACCCGAGCCGCAGATGCTGCTCATCGATGTAGGCTCGGTGCTTGAGGGCGACCCGCGCGCGCGGCTCCTGCTCGACGTCGAGCCACGGAGCCCACGCGTTCTGCTGACTTCGAGGTGGCCTGACACTCCGTCAGCACCCGACCGCGAGACCCTCATCTTTCGTGGGCTCCTTGAAAACGACCGCATCGAGTCGGTCTCGCTCCTGGACGACCGGACCCTCGCCATCGCGACGCGCCACCAAGGCCGAAGCCTGACAGTGCAGCTCGCTGGGCGCTTCCCGAACATCGCCGTGAAGGAGCAAGACGGGACGGTCTCCGCGCGCTTGTTCGCAGACCGGCCGCCGACTGACCCCGAGTCCCCGCCCCTTCAGGCGGGCGCTCTGTTCGCCGAAGCGATCTCGCATAACGCCAGCGAGTGGCTTGGGGCATGGGGGACGGCCACCTGGACCGAATGGGACGACAGGCGCTTTGCCGAGCGCCAGGGCGAGCTCCTTAAGCTGGTCAAGGCCCAGCTCGCCCGCCAGCGGCGGACTCTTAAAAAGCTTGAACAACAACTAGAGGGCGCCGAGAAAGCCGAGCAGCTCAGGCAATGGGGCGAGCTCCTCAAGACAGTCGTGCGCGAGATTGCGCCTGGGGCGACCGAGGCCACGGCGATTGATTGGTATAGCGATGATCAGCGCCAAGTCACCCTGCCCCTCGACCCGGCCCTGTCCGCCCTCGACAACATGGCGCGGTACTTTCACCGCTACCGCAAGCTGCTCAAGACCCGCGACGAGTGCGAGACACGCGTCATCCCTCTCTGGGACGAGATCGCCCAGCTCGATGCCTTGGTCGCTAGTATCGACGCGAGCACGACGGACGAGGTGCTCGAGACCCACGCGGCCACGGTAAAGGCGCTGGGGCTCAAGGCCCGGGCCACCCAGGGCCCACCGACCACCAAGAAGCGCGGCGCCCCCGCCGAGCGCCTGCCCTACCGTGTCTTTGCCGCCCAGGACGGCGCGGAGATCTGGCTCGGCCGCAGCGCCAAAGACAACGACGCCATGACCTTTCGCCACGCTCGCGGCCAGGACCTCTTCTTTCACGCGCGTGATGTCGCCGGCTCCCACGTGATCCTGCGCGCCGCGGGCAAAAAATCGCAGCCCCACCCCGAGGCCGTGATCGACGCGGCGCTGCTCGCGGCGTGGCACAGCAAGGCCAAGAACGAAGGCCAGGTGACCGTCCTCTTTACCGAGCGCAAGCACGTCCGCAAGGGCAAGGGCCTCGCGCCCGGCCGAGTCACCGTATCGGCCATGCGCACCGTGTTGGTGCGTGTCGAGGCCGACCGAATCAAGGCCATCTACGACCGCAGCGGCGAGTCCGAATAGAACGACAGCGCGGCTCTCAGACCGCTGACCACTTGCAACTGCGCCGCAATTTCGGCATGCCCTCCCGGCGCATGCGGCACGTCCTACCTTCGCGACCACGCGCATGACACATTAGACCGGCCCGGCGCATCGAAGCCGAGTGAGGAAACCATGATACGACTCGACTGGCTGCTCGTCCGTCCGCCCCGCGTTGGCAAGAAGCGCACCGCGGCTATCCGCGAGCTTGAAGAGGGAATGGCGCTGTTCGTCGCGGAGTCGCGCGACGCCCTTTTGACCGAGGAGCAGCTCGATGTCCTCACAAACCTCGAGACTGAGCACGACAACCTCACCCTGTCGACCTGCGAGGCCGTGAACGCGCCGCGCCTGAAGGACGCCGAGGACGCGCTAGAGCGCCTAGAGGCTGAGTTCGAGGACGACGGTCCCGAAGAGGACTACGAGACCTGGAGCGCCCAGCGCGCAGAAGACTTCGACTGCGAGAGCTGTCCCTTCGCGTCCCCTTTTAGCCTCTACCCGGTCAACCCGTGCGAGATGAACGGCGGGCCCCTCCTTGAGATCCTCGCCGACCACCCGACCCTGTGCAAACAGGCCCAGAGACCGATGACGCCCAATAAGATGCTGGCCTTGGCCGCGATCATCGACGAGTGCCTCGCGACGAAGGAATATCAGCCCGTCGAGGGACTAGACGCCGAAGATTACCTTCAACACGCGCGGCGCTTTCTCACCCACTGGGCCTCCTTCGGCTTCGGGCTCCTCCCTGACCTGGACGCCGATGCGCCGGTCCACGCGGAGGATGGACTCCTGAGCCTCACCTCGCGGCGATCGAAAGCGATTCTGCACTAGACGCAAGAGACCCCCGCCAAAGCAGAGGCTTCAGCGGGGTAACCTGACGGAACGTCAGACGCGGGGGCTCGGGTCAAGGCGCCGTGGGAACGGCAGGCTTCACATCGCCTGGCGGCGTGGGGGCCGGCTCTTCCTCGGCGTCGAACTCGTCCGGATCTGCATCGAACTCGTCCGTGGGTGCCGGCGGCGCCGTGGGCTGGACAGCCCCTTCGATGACGGCGCCCTCATCGTCCTCCTCTTCGTCGCCACCGTCGAACTCGTCGGGATCGCCCATCCCGCCCTCGTTCAGGATCTTCTGGATCTCGGGGTCGTCCATCATCTCCTGCATCGACTCGTCGGCATCCGTAGCGCCATCAGCCGCGGCGTCCTCGGCGGCGAGCTTCGCCGCGTCAGCCTCGGTCGGGAAGGGGATCCAGAACTCGCCACCCTGCTGCGACCGGGGGAACCCGGCTGAGATGGTGGGGACGTAGGTAAGGACCATGAGGCTGGCGAGCATCACGACCACGAAGGGCGCGACGGCGCGAACGATGAGGCCAAAGGGCTGCTTGAAGTAGCTGGTGGCGACGAACAGGTTGAGGCCGATGGGCGGGGTCAGATAGCCGATCTCCAAGTTCACGATGAAGATGATGCCGATGTGCAGTGGGTCAAAGCCCAAGCTGACCGCGAGGGGCACGACTAGTGGCACGAAGAGCACAATAGCGCTGATGACGTCGAGGAAGAACCCGACCACCAGCAGCATGCCGTTGAGCACCAGCGCGAAGGTCAGCGGGGATAGCTCGACGCCGCGCAGCCACTCGCCGAGTTTCTCGGGCAGCTGGCGGTCTTCCACAAACGAGGCGAAACCCGTCGCGGTCGTAATAATCAGTAAGATCGCGCCCATAAGCAGGGCGTTGTCGCTAATGAGGGCCCCGATATCGGACAGCTTCATGCTGCGATGGATGACGATCTCGATGAGCAGCGCGAGCACGACGCTCATGGCGGCGGACTCGACCGCGTTGAAGATGCCGAGGTAGATACCGCCCAAAATAAAGACAGGCAGGAAGAGAGCCCACACACCGTCGGCGGTCGCAACCATCGCCTTTTTGAATTCAAAGGGGATGCGCGCGGTCTTGCGGGCGCCAAAGCTGACAAACACAGCGAGCACGAGAGCGATGAAGAGGCCCGGCAAGAGGCCGGCCATAAAGAGCTCTTCGACCTTGACCGGGACACCTGAGTTCGAGGCGTAGATCGCGAAGACGACCATCGGGATAGACGGGGGGATGATGATGCCGAGCCCGCCAGCGCTGGTCACGAGGCCGTAGCTGTGGGTGTTGGAGTAGCCTGCCTCACGGAGCGCCGGGATCATCACGGAGCCGATGGTCACGACCGTCACGGGCGACGAGCCGGAGATGGCCGCGAAGAAGGCGCACGCGAAGATGGCCGCGATCCCGAGTCCACCGGGTAACCACCCGAGCCAGGCGGTCGCAGTTGTGATCAGTTTTCGAGCTATGAGCCCGCGCCCCATGATTGCACCAGCAACCATGAAGAACGGGATCGCGACTAGCTCCGGGGTGTCGATGAGATCGATCATCTCGCCGGTGCGGTCGAAGTTCAGCGCGAAGTTTTCGCCAAAGGCGTCAAAATACTCCGGGATGACCGCATAGCAGGCGAAGACGATCCCGCCGATGAGGACGTAGAGGGGGACGCCGAGTCCGATGAGGATGAGCGCGACGGCGAGGATAATGAACCCGCCGCTAGGCACCGCCTCAGCGACGTTACCGAGAACTGAGACCAACATCAGTGCAGCTCCGGCGCGAGTTCAGGTGGGTTCTCGCCACGACGCCAGGCGCCGAGAGAGTCGACGATGCGGATGCCGAAGCGCAGGACCATCGTGAAGAAGGCTACAGCGATAGGCAAGGCGGCCAACCATTGAGGCATCCGAGCGGCCTCCTGCATGAACTCCTTCTCGCGCAGCATACCGAGATAGCCGAAGGCCATGTAGGCGAGGAACGCCGTGAACACGAGCGCCAGGAGGTCACTGATGGCGTTATAGAGGTGAAACCTCGGACCCTTGAGGGACTTCCGGATCGCGTCCACGCGGATGTGGACGCCGTCGTGGGTCGCCATCGAGGCGCCGATGAAGCCCAGATACAGCAATAGCACGCCGCTGAGCCCGAGGTTCCAGTCGTAGGCGTTCGAACCCATGTCGAGGAAGTACCAAGCCATGGCGCCGGCGCCAACGATGGTACCCGCGAGACCCATGACCGTGTCGACACTTGGACCGGCCTTGACGAGCCGTTGGATGCCACCAACGACCAGGACCCCGAGGGTCCCAAGGCAGATGTAGATCGAGGGCAAGTACCCGATAATACTCAAACCGTCGGAGATCGCCATCGCGATGAGGATCGAGATACCGAGATCCTTGAGCCGTGGACTTGGTGGCCGCTCTTCCGGGGCGAATGACTTCGCGCGTGTGCGAAGGGCCAAGTAGACTAGGCCAATGACGAGTATCCGCAAGAGAATCGGTGACCAGAGTCCGCTAATACTATCAACGACCTCTTTGGGCGCCGCGGCAATCTCGGGGTGTCCCGACCATTTGAGCAACAACAAGTCGAACTGGTTGTATTGGCGATTGACGTTCGACCACAGGACCATCGTGGCGTAGGTCACGACCATCAAGACGGTCGCGCCCACCGCGATAGAACGCTCGAAGGCGTACAAAGCGGCGGACGCACGTTGGCCGACGTTCGGGGCCGGTGTGGGTTTTTCAGGTGCTTCCGGTGTGGGCTTTTCAGGTGCTTCAGTGACGGTCACACGCCCTCCCGGGCTTCTCTCAGCGGTTGGCTTTGAGAATGTTGAGCAGCTCTTTCGCGCTGGGGGTCGCTGCGATGAACTTCGACTCGACCGACGTCAGCGCAGAGCGGAAGCCCGACTTCTCCGACGCGGAGAGCTCTTTCATTTTGATGCCGAGCTTCGCGTACTGCGACGGCATCAGCTTGTCGTTGAACGCGCGCACGAGCTTGAGCCCGGTCGTCTCCATGGCGGAGTCCTCTTTCGTGAGGGCCGCCTGGATGTCGGCGGGGAGCTTGTCAAACCAAGGCTTGCACCAGGCCACGACGGCGCCCTGGTAAATGTGGCCGCTGAGCGTCACATAGCGGATTCCGTCAGCGCCGGGATCGTTCACATCGGTGACCCAGTTCGCGAGCTTGCCGTAGAGCAGCGTATTGTCCCAACCGCGAACGACGTTGTTCTGAAGGCTGGTCGGTACGTCAGCGACCTGAAGAGGGTTCGGCGTGGCGCCGAGCGCCGAGTACATGTCCTGATGGACCTTCGAGGGCTGAGCGCGCATCGCGAGGCCGGCGAGGTCGCCGGGCTTCGTCAGGAAGCGGTCCTTGGACGCGAAGTGACGAAAGCCGTTCTCGCCGCGGACCGCGAGGATGAAGCCACGGTCGGCCATCAGCTTCTTGATGACGGGCGTGGCCGCGGTGAAGGCCTTGTCGGCCTGCGCGTAGTTGTCAAAGAGGTAGGGGAGCTCAGTCGCGTTGAGCTCGGGGACGGCCGACGCGAGGGAACCGATCGAGACCGCTATGCCGCCGACCTTGCCCTGGCTGCACTGGCGAACGGCCGCGGGCTCGCTCTTGGATTGCCAGTAGATCTTGATCTTGATCTTGCCGCCCGTGTCCTTCTTGATGCGGGACGCGACTGATGTCAGCAGCTCGCCCCAAGGCGAGGCCTTCGGCGCGACGGTGCGGATGCGCAGGGTGTTGACGTCGTCATCGTCGTCGTCTGCGCGGGCAGGCGCCGCGTATAGGGCGCTGACTGACATGGCCGCGGCGATGGAAATCGACAGAAGTTTGTTGTGTCGCATTGTGCGTCTCCGTTTCGGGTTCGGGTTAAAAACCGACGATGCCGAAAATCATTCCGTTTCGACGAGGTTGTCGATGTCGTCGAGATAGTACTTCGCCTTCTTCTGTTCCGCCGCGTTCTCGGGGCGAAGCTCCGGCGCCTGGTCGAGATCGAACGCGATGACTTCATTCAAGAGTCGCTCAAAGAGCGCCTTGTCGCCGGCCTTGGTCGCAAACATCTCGGCCATGACGACCTTGGTCGCGAGGTACTGGGGCGCCGCCGCGATGGCGCGGTCGAAGTACTCACGGCTCTTGGGTAGATCGCCAGAGGGAAACGGGATCTTGGTCGTGTAGCCGCCCATATAGCGATCGGCCGCGTTGTACCAGTAGGTCGGGTCCCAGCGCTTCACGAGGTCGATCATCGCGCGGATGCGGTCCGTCTGGTTCAGCACCTCGAGCAGCGAGGTCTGGAGGGCCCAACGGGACAGCGACGCGGCGTACCAATACATCGCGGGGACCGAGTCGCGGTCGAGCTGCTCAAGGGCGGTCGCGAAAGGTTGACGTGCACAGAATTTCGAGCGGTATCCCGGGTAGCCTTGGCCCAACGACAGCTCGCTCTGGTTGGCGGCCTCGCGGTAGTTGGCGATCATCTCGGCGCCAGCGGTGTCGCTGTCGCCGATGTTCTTTTTGACCCAGAGCACCGAGTCGGCGAGGTAGTAGTGGGCCCGGCCCAGTTTGGCGCGAAGCTTGGAGTTGTTCGGGGAAATCTTAAGCGCGAGCTGCCAAGCCGCGATGGCGGCGCGTGCCTGAGCCTCGTCAGCCCGGTTTACCCAAGCTGCGTCGCCTTCGGCCTCGACGGCCGCGCTGTCGCCCTCGGCGCTAGGCGCGGGGTTGATATCACCACAGAGGCCCGACTGACGGCTTGTACCGCAGGCCGCGGTCGCGAGGCCCAGAACTGCAATTGCCGAAATCAATAAACGCATACACTTCTCCGCGAATGAATCCAAAAAGGTCTTAGGGCGCTTACCATTTAACGCCGAAGCCTGTCAACGCGCACCTCTGTCCGACCAGGGCGGTCGCAAAGTCAGCCGCCAGCGGGAGCATGCTTGTAGGGCTCGACTTCGAGGCGGTCGAGGTGCCGACACGACCTCGGGATGGGTGGCCTCAGCGGCTCTGGCCATGGGGTTTGCAGGCGGACACGACTCCAGAGACGAACGACGGGCGCATGCCTGCACTGACGCAGGCGTCTACTGCGTCGAATCGGTCGGTGGGACACGGGATGATCGGCGTTCATGGGGTGACGGCAGCAAGCAGCACGCGCCGTCGGTAGTCGGGGCTGTAGTCGCATTGCCGGCGACGCCGGGGCACCGAGTACGCGTCGCCCTTGTAATTCCTCAGGATATTCAGTGCGAAATGGCGGATGACG
>Ga0209702_10000821_pt1 | contig 64038 bp, 65 predicted proteins | sample FRY01_FD_187210 | JGI IMG/M metagenome (GOLD analysis project Ga0209702, IMG submission 187210) | Freshwater microbial communities from Lake Fryxell liftoff mats and glacier meltwater in Antarctica - FRY-01 (SPAdes) (version 2) | ecosystem: Environmental > Aquatic > Freshwater > Ice > Glacier... | reverse complement strand
CCGCCAATCGATGTGCAGATCCTTGACGAGAAAACTCGCAGCAACCATGCGTGCACGATTGGCGATCGTGCCCGTCTCGGCGAGTTGCCGCATCGCAGCATCTACCATCCCAAAACCCGTCTCGCCGCTCGTCCACGCAGCGAAGTGCGCATCGGAGCCCGTCCACTCGATCTGGTCGTAACGCGGATCCACGCAGTGCTCGGCGAGGTCCGGATAGTGATGGAGGACGTACTTAAACCAGTCGCGCCAGAGCAACTCGCTTGCCCACTTCGACGCTCCAGCGCGGTCCGCAACGTGCAGAGCGCGGCGGGGTGAGAGCATGCCTTGCCGCAGATAGCCCGACAGTCGCGACGTGGCGTCGGGCTCGGCGACGAGGTCGCGATCCTCGGCGTAGCGTGCAAGAAAGCCATCGTCGCGCCACGCGTGCAACCGTGCCAACGCATGGGTCTCACCACCCGGCACATCAGAACAGTGCTGCACAGCCCTCCCAACAAGGGTCTCAATGCTGGGCAGCTCGAGCGCACTACATGACACAAGACGTCCACGAAGATCGTAATCCTCGGGTGGTGCGGGCAATTCGGCGAGCACACGGCGAACAGCACGCGCGTATGCCGAGTAGGTTCGACAGACATTGCCTTCGAGTGTCCGCACGAGCTCGTGGGGCACGTTGACCTCGTCGTCGAGAACATCGAGTGCGACGCCGATACTCTGCAGCGCGCGTTCGGCGTCGCGTTCGAGCACACTCGCAGCCGGCTCTTCGTCACGGTTCGCATACACCATGCTCGCACCAATATCGCGCACTGCCTTGAGCAGCCCAGGGATCGTGGGGCCGCGTCGCACAATCAAGCTCCCACCACGCTCCGCAAGACGCGCGTCGAGATCCGCGAGTCCCTCCAAAATGAAGCCGAGCTGGGCGTGTCCCACTCCACGCTCCTTCATCGTTGGATCCAGCGTGTACAGGAAGGCAATCGGTGACCCCGTCGCGAGCGCTGCTGCGATCGCATGTGAGTCGTCGATGCGCAGATCGCGGCGCAGCCAGACCAGAACAGGAGCAGTCACATCATTAGTTTCGCACGCGTGCCGCTACGAGTTGACGGAGCGCAACGGCACCCCGGTCCTTTTTTTGCAGTCAGACGAGACCAAGCAGGGCCCGCGCGAACGAGTCGGCCTCGAATGGACGCAAATCATCCAGTGACTCGCCCACGCCGATCAACTTGATCGGCACGCCAAGCTCGTGCGCAATCGCGAGCGCAATACCGCCCTTCGCCGTGCCATCAAGTTTCGTCAGAACAATGCCCGTCAGCGGTGTCACCTCGCTGAACTGTCGAGCCTGCACCAAACCGTTCTGTCCCGTCGTCGCATCCAACACCAATAGCGTCTCGTGCGGCGCACCCTCCATCCGTCCACTAATCACACGGCGAATCTTCGCCAACTCGTCCATCAAACCAACCTGTGTCTGCAAGCGTCCCGCCGTATCGACCAACACGACGTCGCGACCACGCGCCACCGCGGCATCCATGCCGTCGTAGGCAACCGCAGCGGGGTCCTGCCCATGCGACGAACCGACGAAATCGGCTCCCGCACGCGTCGCCCACGCCTCCAACTGCTCGTCGGCTGCTGCTCGGAACGTATCGGCCGCGGCCACAACCACGGTTTTATTGACACGCCGCAGATGCTCAGCCAACTTGCCAACGGTGGTCGTCTTGCCCGTGCCATTGACGCCAACCATCAGGATCACCGTCGGCTTCGCCGAGATGTCGATCCTCGCCTCCGCACCCGCCAGCAGGTCCGCGATCTCCTCGGCTAGTGCAGGCGCGAGATCTTCGCCTGGCGGCAGGCCCCCAGCAGCCGCACGGCGTTCCAAACGCCCAATGATCTCGACTGTCGCCGGCACGCCACAATCGGCAAGTAGCAGCGCCTCCTCGAGTCGCTCCCACGCCTCGGCATCCGCCGGGTCGAATGCGATCGCCTGGATCTGACCGGTGAGTGCCTTACTGGACTTTGCCAGCCCGTCGACCAACCGCCGAAAGAACCCACCACCCGCATCCTCCACGGCCGCGGGCTCCGGCTCGGTGACGACAACATCGCCGAGACCCGAGAACATCAGATGGGGATCAGCCATGACGCTACGAGCCCGACGGTGACGGTGCTGCGCTCAGCGTCCCCGCCGGACCATCCGTGGTACGCGGCAACCGGCGCGAAATCACCTGAGAAACGCCATTGCCCGGCATCGACACGCCATACAGCGCGTCGGCGGCCTCCATCGTGCCAGCCTGATGGGTAATCACCACGAATTGTGCACGATCGCGAAAACGGTCGACCAACTCCAAGAAGCGATCAATATTGACCTCGTCGAGCGCCGCATCGACCTCGTCGAGCACGTAGAACGGACTCGGTCGCGCCAGCATTAGCGCAAAGGTAAAGCCCAGCGCCGCCATCGACTTCTCGCCACCCGACAAGATTGAAAGCGAGCGAATCTTCTTGCCCGCCGGCTGCACCTCGAGCTCCACGCCTGGCTCGGGCTCCTCCGCAAACGCATCAGGATCGTCCGACACGACCTCGCCCTCGCTGTCAGACTCGTCTTCCGTCGCCTCGCCGGGATCGAGCTGCACGAGCTCCGCCGGCTCAACAAGGCGCAGCCGACCACTTCCGCCCGGGAAGAGCGTCCCAATAACCTCAGCAAACCCGGCCTCGACCGTGGAGTACGTCGCCTCGAACCGATTACGAATCTCGCTACCGAGCTCGCGTACGAGCTTACGAAGCTCGGTGACGGACGCCGCGAGATCCGTGATCTGCTCGGTGATATCGTCGGCCTCCTGCTTCGCCTCCTCGTAGGCCTCCTTGGCAAGCGGATTGACCGCACCAAGCTGAACAATGCGACGCTCAAGCCGCTCAACCTTGCCCTCACGCATCGCTCGCTCGTCCTCGGGCAAGGGCTCCGCACGATCCACCACATCGCCCAAATCGTCGCCTCGCTCCTCCACCAACACACGACGGCGCTCGCCAAGATCGTGCAACCGCTCCTCGCAACGCTCGAGCTCGACACCAAGCGCAGCAACCCTGCCTGCGCCGTCGCGTCGCTCAGAACCCAGACGAGCATCCTCGTCGGCGCAGGTACGTAACTCGGCACCAAGCTCGGCGACGCGTGCCGCACCAGCCTGTGTCAGCGCGCGCGCTGGCTCACGAAAACGCTCTGCGGTAATCAGCGCCGCTCGAATCGTCTCGAGGATAAGTGGCAGCTTGTCGACCACCGTACCGAGGCGCTCCGCACCACGCTGCGCAGCATCTGCTTGACGCTCCTGGTCGCCAGCCAACTCGCGCAAGCGCGCGCCTTCAACGCGGGCGCGCTCGGCACGCTCCTCCGATGCTGCGCGGCGACCACGACGATCCGCAACCTCACCTTGCAGCGAAACGCGCACTGCCTCTGATGCCGCATGCTCGGTCTTCCGCTCGGCTGCGCGCTCGCGCAATGCCACAAGCCCGGCCTCCAGAGCCGCAAACTCTGCCTGTGCAGCATCTGCGCGCGCCTCGCACTGCTCGGCCTCGGCAATTGCCGCGTGCAGACGCTCACCCGTCGCCTCGTCAACGCGGGCCAGGCGATCAGCCGCGCGCGTGGCCTCGACGAGTTCCCGCTCGAGCCGCAACTGCGTGTCCCGAGCCTCTGCCACAGCGGTGCGTGCAGCAGACTCAGCCTGCTCAACCTGCGACCGCACTGCGGTCGCCTCGGCAAGCCGAGTGGCTGCCGCATCGCGCGCAGTGGCATCGGCAGCGACCTGCTGCTCGACACCCATGAGGTCGCGCTTACGTTCGAGCGCGCGACCCGCTGCGTCTCCCGCCCGGAACGCGATCCCGCGATCCGCGTCGAACCCCCGTCCGTCCGCCAATACTCCGATCCCGTGGCGCACCTCGAGCAGGTCCTGTGCGCGCTCGACCAAAAGCACTCCGTCGAGCAGACCCACGGGTATGTCACCAAGCAATTCCACGCGCGAACTGAGCGGCACGCCCGGCCCCTCTGCCTGTCGGGTCGGCAGTCGGTCAAGGCAGAGCAGCGCAGCACCTTCCAGCGTGTCATCGGCGAGGAGTTCTACGGCATCGCTAGCGACCAGCGCCACGGCCTCAGTCGCACGCCACGACAACACTGCCGCCACGGCGCGCTCGACACCCGCAGCGGGTCGAATCTGGTCCGCGATCAGCGAGACGCCACGATCGCGGAGCCGCACCAGCGCGCCATCCAAACCATCGCCACGCTCGATCGCCTGCCGTAACTCGCTCAGTCGCGCTGCCGACGCCTGCGCCTTGGCGTCCGCCGAGACAGACGCTCCACGCACCAATGCCTCGTCCGCACGGGCCGCTTCAGCAGCGACTCGCGCCTCCTGTTCCACGCGCTCGATCTCGGCAAGCGCTGCGCGCGCGGCGACCACGCTGACCTCGGTAGCTTCGAGCGCCAGCTGCGCCTCGAGCCGCGCCGACCTGCGATCGCCGATACCGGCAGCAAGCTCGGCACGGCGCGCCGTCGCAGCAGCAGCTCGCTCGCGATTCTCTGTGGCCTCGGCGCCCGCACGCGCCAAACGACCCTCGTGCTCGGCCTCGGCGCGACGCGCCTCCAGCACCGTTGACAGAGCGACCTCGGATGTCTCGGTGGCAGCAGTAAATCGATCCTCGACACCCGTATCGTCCGGATCCTCAGCGAGTTCTGCACGCTCGCGCTCGGCGTCGACCTCGACAGAGGCCGCGGCCGAAGCGGTCGTGGCAGCTTCGTCGATCAGACGACCCGCACGAACACGCAGACGCTCGATGTCGTGGGCAAACTCCTCGCGCCGCTCCTCGAGCAACGTGGCCCGATCGGTCAACCGCTCCACCCCGGCATCGAGCCGTTGAACGAGCCGCGAAGCGGCCTCCTGCTCGCTGACCAGTGCACCCAATGCGGCCTCGGCAGCCCCGCGCCGCTTGATGATCTCCGCGGCCTCCGCATCCAAAACTTCCTGTGCAGTGTGGGCCTCGCGAAGATCGTTTTGGCGCGCCTGTCGATCGCGGCGGGACTCCGCCATCGCCGACAATACGAGTTCCAACCGCATCTCGAGCAGCTCGGCCGCAAGCAACGCAGCACGTTCGGCTGCTGATGCCTGCAAGGCGAGTGGGCGTAGCCGCCCCTGAATATCCGCCTGCCGTGCGCGTGCCTCAACAAGGTGACGCTCGACGCGATTAAGCTTTTGCAGAGCGCGGACCCGGCGGCGTTTGTACTTGCCAAGCCCGGCGACTTCTTCGATCAGGCCACGACGAACCGAGGGGCTAGCAAGCAGTACTTGGTCGATCTGATTCTGCCCGATGATCGCGTGACTATCGCGCCCCAACCCCACATCAGCGAGAACCTCGTGGACATCAAGCCGCCGCACGGGAACGCGATTAAGGAGATAAGCACTCTCGCCATCGCGGCTCAGTCGACGTAGCACCGACAATTCGGGACGCCCGCCAGGGGCCACACCCCCCTCGTCCTCCAGTACGAGTTCCACTTCGGCAACACCCGCAGCAGCACGACTCTCCGAACCACTGAAGAGGACATCGAGCCCCGTGGCGACGCGTACCTCGGACGGTGCTTGCGAGGCCATCGCCCAGAGCAATGCCTCAGCGATGTTCGACTTGCCCGAGCCATTCGGACCAACGATTACACCGACACCCTTGTCGAACTGCAACTCGGTCTCGTCGGCGAAACTCTTAAAGCCCTTGATGCGAATCCGCGTGAGTCTCATACGGCATCGCCCACGTCGACCACGATCAGCGCCCGTCGAGCTGCTACCTGCTCGGCGGCACGCCGCGACACACCCTCGCCTTCGCCGAGGATGTCGCCATCGATGATGGCGACTGCGCGATAGTGCCGCGCGTGGGCTAGTCCAGTTACCTCCACTAGTTCGTACGCTACACGGCGGCCCTGACGCTGCAGGATCTCTTGGAGTGCAGTTTTGGGATCGACGCGTGGATCGAGCGCGTGCTCGACGAGGGGAGCAAAGGCGCCGACAACCGCCTCACGCGCGCTCTCCCACCCTTGCTCGAGGAAGATCGCTCCGAGCGCCGCCTCCGCCAGATCGGCAAGCACCGACCGATTAAACGAGAGTTCGCGCGCAGCCGTGGCGTGCTTGGTCTCTGCCGCCCGTTCGCGCATGCGATCGCCGAGTTGCTCGTTGCGCGCCACGACAGCGCAGAAGCGCGCAGAGCGGACCTGATTTTTGATGCGCGACACCTCGCCCTGCGTGCCGTCGGGGAAGCAGTCGAGCAGGTAGGCGCTGAGCGCGAGGTCGAGTACAGCATCGCCCAGCAACTCGTACCGCTCGTACGAATCTCCGGGTGACGCTGCCCAACTAGCGTGCGTCAGCGCGCGGGTGCGCGACTCCGACGCGAGCGCGTCGAGTCGGCCCCCGATCGGCCCCATGGGATCAGTCAGCGCGGGCGACGATAAAGTCGACGGCGTCGCCGACAGTGCCGATCGACTGGGCCTCCTCATCGGAGATCTTCACGCCGAAGCCCTCCTCGAGGTCCATGATCAACTCGACTAGGTCGAGCGAATCGGCCTGCAGATCGTCGCGCATGTGCGCCGACTCGGTGATGTTGGCAGGATCAACGTCGAGTCGCTCGATCAGGATCTCCTGCACCTTTGCCAAAACCTCTGCTCGCTCAGCCACTGTTCTCCACCTTTATAGAACTCCCGTAAACGCTGCCGACATTAGCAGGCGCGGCAGGCGATCTACCCCACGCGAGCGGCAATTGCCGCCACGAGGTCGGCACGAACGCCCTCTGCAGCATACCTACAGGCCTGCGCAATGCCGTGGGAACTGGCTGAGCCATGGGCAATAACCGTCACGGCATTCGCTCCTAACAGGTGTGCACCACCATACGTATCCGGGTCGAGACTACCTCGCACACGGCGGAGAGCCGGGCGTAACAGCAGCCCGCCAAGCGAGGCGCGTAGACCCGTCGCCTCGCGCTGTACACGCACGAAGGCTTCTCGTGCCGCTCCCTCCGTCGCCTTGAGCGCAACGTTGCCGGCAAAGCCATCGCAGACGATCACGTCAACAAGCGACGCCAGCACGTCGCACCCCTCGACGCTGCCGCGGTACACGAGCGTCGCATCCGCAGCGAGCAGGGCGTGCGCCTCCTTCGTGCGCACATCTCCCTTGCCCGGCTCCTCACCAATTGTCAGTAGCCCACAGGTCGGGTTGTTGATGCTCAGCACGTGTTGCGCGAAGGCGCTGCCAAGGTGCGCGAAGCTGTGCAGGTGCGCCGCGGGACTGTCGACATTGGCGCCCGCATCGATCAAGACCGTGGGGCCGTTCCTTCCCGGTAAGACCGCCGCCAGTCCAGGGCGAGCAACCCCCGGTAAGCGCCCAATGATCAACGTGGCCGCCGCGAGCGTCGCGCCGGAGTGCCCCGCTGATACGAGCGCGTCAGCGTCGCCATTACGTACGGCTTGGGCAGCCACGACCAACGAAGAGTCTACGTCGCCGCGGACTGCATCGATCGGATCTGACTCGGGGGGGATGACCGATTCGGCATGCCGAATCGTGACACCATCCGCGCCACAAACGAGTGGCCGCAACAGTGCCTCGTCACCCACCAATAGGACGTGTAAATCCGAATCTGTCACGGCAGCCAAGACACCAGCAACCACGCTCTCCGGCACCGTGTCACCCCCCATCGCGTCGACCGCGATGACAACGCTCATAGGCTAAACGAGGGGAGCGTCAGTGGTGATGTAGCGCCGACCACGATACGTTCCGCAACTCGGGCACACACGATGCGGCAACTTCGGCGCGGAACACACCGTGCACGTTGCGACCACGGGGATCGCGATCTTGTGCGTGGCGCGACGCTTGTCGCGACGAGCCTTCGAGGTTTTCCGTTTCGGGACTGCCATAACGCTGCGCAGCGTAGCGAACGCCACCGCGCGGTTGCGTCACCACTCTCAGGAATCGTCAGAAATGAGGCCGCGCAACGGACCCCAGCGATCGTCGCTTGCAGGAGCGGGGCACGCGCACGTCGCTTGATTAAGGTCGACACCACACGACGGACACAGGCCCGCACAATCTTGGCGACAAAGGATCTTCAGCGGTATGGCCAACACGATCGCGTCGGCTGCCCACGTCGCCACATCAAGATCACCGCCGGCAAGGTAATCACAGACCTCTTCGGCCTCCGCGCCGGGCTCGGGGTGATCCGCCTGATACTCACTCACATCAATACTGACCGGTACCGCAGCACCCTCGAGACAGCGGTGACACGGCCCCATAATCGTGCTCGACAGGCGCAGCCGCATCAGTAGCCCCGAGATCAGGCGTGTAATGTCCAGCCGCGCAACAGCGGGCGCCGCGGGTCCCGCATACACCACTCCACCGATGGTGATCTCGGGCAACGTGACCGGTACATCGAGCGAGCGCTCGACACCTGGCTCGAGCCGAAGATGCGCGAGATCAATCATCAGCGTCGTAACCGTCGGCGGCTACGTGGTGATTTCAGTGAACTGCGCCGAGCCACCCTCAGTGCGTTCTGGCGATGCGCTACTGAGCTGACCGCGCCCTCGCTGCACCGCACCAAGGAACTTCCCGAGGTTCGTCTCAAGCGTGCCAAGAATCTCGTCGGCGTAATCCTCAGCACCGAGCCGAATCTCACGCTCGCGCTGACGCGCGTTCTCGAGAATCTCCTGTGCCTGCCGCTCGGCAAGCCGCACGACTTCCTGCTGCGACGCTTCGCGCTGGGCGACCTCTCGCGCCTCAACGACAATGCGCTCGGACTCGCGCTTGGCCTCGCCGAGCATCTCCTGCCGTTCCTTGACGATCCAACGAGCCTGCTTAATCTCATCCGGAATCGTCGCGCGCATCTGATCCAGGATCTCCCAGATCTCTTCGCGGTCGATCCGGACCTGATCGGTCAGCGGGACTGCTTTGGCGTTGTGGACAAGCTCGTCGAGCTTGTCAATGAGGACGAGGACATCCATAAGGTCTCCTTTACAGGTTACGCGAAGACGGATGGTCGTCGAACCAGCGGACGACACACGGGGGGACAAGGTTTTCGACAGAGCCACCGAATGCGGCGATTTCGCGGACGCCGCTCGATGACACGAACATGTATCGACCCGATGCTGCCAAGTAGACAGATTCGATGTCGGGTGCGAGGTGCTTATTGAGTTGCTGCATCTGAAATTCCCATTCAAAGTCCGATACCGCCCGCAGGCCCTTGACGAGCGCGCTCGCGTTGGAGCGCTTCGCAAAGTCTACGACGAGATCAGAGAAGGTCTCCACCGTGACGTTCGGCACATCTGCGAGTGATTCTTGCAGGAGCGCCACGCGGTCATCGGCAGGAATCAGTGGCTCCTTATGTTTCGGACGTCGAACGACACCCACGACGACATGATCAAAGAGATCCGCAGCACGGCGAATAATGTCGATATGGCCCAGCGTGACCGGGTCGTAACTGCCCGGGCAGATCGCGATGCGTTCAGTCATGCAGACTCCATATGCTGAAGAATGACGATCCTGGCGGCACCAATGCGGCGGTTGTAGTGCTCAGTCATCCCAGGAATGGACAATGCCTCGCTCGCGGCAGTCTCGATAACGAGGGCGCCAACGGATGCCACAACCTGTGGGAGGAGACGAACGAGCACGGATGCCAAGTCTCGCACGGCGTCATAGGGCGGGTCAATCAAGACGAGATCGAATTGCTCCCCGGCAGCCGCAAGACGTTTAAGGATCGTGACGGCATTACCGCGCTCAATCGTGGCTCGGGCCCCCTCACCCAGTGCCTCAACATTCGTACGGATTGCAGCCAGCGCATCGCTATCGCGCTCGATAAACCGACACGAGGCTGCTCCCCGCGAGAGCGCCTCGAGACCCAGCGCACCCGAGCCAGCGAAGAGGTCGAGCACGCGCGCATCAGGGATTGGCCCGAGCGATGCGAATAGCGACTCGCGAGCGCGATCCGACGTCGGGCGCACGCCCTTGCCTGGCGGCGTCACGAGACGCCGCGATCGATGCTGCCCGGAGACGATGCGCACACCCGGAGCGTCGCAGTCGCAGCGGACGGATCAGGCGCGACGCAGCGCGGCAATCAACGCGCCAAAGCGATCTGCCGCCGCCAGCGCGAGGATCTCGTCGCCACCGTCTCGCAGGATGCGGGCAGCATCCTCCCGCGCCCGCTCGAGCAGGCGCCGGTCGCTGTGGAGCCGCGCATAGCGCAGATCGGTGCGCCCACTCTGTGTCTCGCCGAGCAGGCGACCCTCCCCACGCATCTCAAGATCGATCTCGGCCAACGCAAAACCACTTTGATGCCGCACAATCGCATCGAGCCGCTCGCGCCCAACCGGCGTCGGCTCGGCCGAACTGTAGAGCAGACAGTACGACTGCTCGCTGCCGCGCCCCACGCGACCACGCAACTGGTGCAGCTGCGCGAGGCCAAAGCGGTCCGCATCCTCGACCACCATCACCGAGGCATTCGCAACATCGACTCCGACCTCGATCACCGTCGTCGCCACGAGCACGTCGACGTCACCGGCAGCGAAGGCCGCCATCGCGCGGTGCCGCTCCGTCGCCGGCATCTGTCCATGGGCACATGCCACACGCACGCCGCTCAGTGGGCCCGTCGCCAGCCGCGCCGCCTCCTCTTCTGCGGCGCGCGCCTCGACCTCGGGGTTCTCCTCGACGAGCGGACAGACAACGTAGGCCTGCCGCCCTGCAGCGACCTGCTCGATGATCCAACGATAGCCATCCTCCCGCTTGGCCTCTGGCACGATGCTGGTCTTGATCGGCATCCGCCCCGGCGGTAGTTCGTCAATCACGCTGAGATCGAGATCACCAAAGGCCGTCAGCGCGAGCGAGCGTGGAATCGGCGTGGCAGTCATGTGCAGGACGTGTGGCACGACGGTGCCTCCCGCTGAGAGAGCAGCGCGCTGCGCGACACCAAAGCGGTGCTGCTCGTCGACCACCAGCACCGTCAAGGCGGGAAACGTCGTGTGCAGCAGCGCGTGCGTCCCGATCGCAATCAACGGCTGCCCGGCCTCGATCCGCGAGCGGCGCGCACGCCGCTCTTTGTCCGGCACATCGCCCGACAGATAGGCGATCTCAATCCCGAGAGGTTCGAGCATGCGTTCGGCGCTCCGCAGATGCTGCAGCGCCAGAACCTCGGTCGGAGCGAGTAGCGCCCCCTGACCGCCCTCCTCGACCGCGCGGACGAGTGCAGCAAACGCCACCACCGTCTTACCCGAGCCGACGTCGCCTTCCAACAATCGCTGCATCGGCTGCGTGCGATCGAGATCGGCATCGATTGCCTCGAGCGCGCGCGCTTGTGCGCCTGTCAGAGCGAACGGAAGCGCAGCACGAAATCTCTGAGAGAGTTGGCCTGGCTGGCCGAGCTTCGAGGCTCCCCCCTGGGCATCCGTCTCCTGCCGGTGCTGCAACAGGGCGAGCTGCAACAGCAGGAGTTCCTCATAGGCGAGCCTGCGCCGCGCCTTCGTAAATGCACCCCGCCCCGACGGCTGATGCCCGGCCCGAATCGCATCGCGCCGCAGCGGCAGGCGGTGTCGTACGCGTAACTCGACGGGTACCGGATCGGGCACAGCGTCAATCAGATCCGTGATTGCATCGCCGACCAGCGTCCGCAGAATGCCCGTCGAAATCTGCGACGACGCGTGGTAAACCGGTACGAGCCCCGCACTAGCAGCGATCTCCTCGTCGGGCCCTCCCATTACCTCGTGGGTCTTGACCGTTAATTCCGCGCCGCGCGCACCAATCTTGAGCGCACCGCGCGCGACGAGACGCGTGCCCGGCTCGAGCGTGCGTGCGAGATGTCGCTGATTAAACCACGTCAACGCGATCTCGCCCGTGTCGTCCGTGAGACGCGTCTGCAGGATCCGCAGGCCACGCCGACGCGTCGGGCGCTCCGTAATCGAACCAACACGGCCAACGACCGTCACCTCGTCCTCGCCACTGAGGATCGCCTCCTTGATCGTCCGGAGCGCCGTCATGTCCTCGAAACGAAAGGGCAGGTCGTCGAGCAGATCGCCGCGCGTCTCCAACCCCATCGCGCGGAGTGCCGCCACGCGCTTGGCGGGGCCCGTAATTGGCGTCAGTAGCCGCGCCGGAGCCGGTGCAGTACGCGGACGCGGCAACGGGTCCGTCGCAGAAACTCCAGGGAAAGGCGCCAGCACGCAACCATTCTGGCGCGTGCGCCTACGGGCATGTCTGTGCGACAGTCTCCGGATGGCACGTGTCATCGCAATTGACTGGTCTGGCGCCCTCGTCGGCTCCGAGCAGCGCATCTGGATTGCAGAGGCCGTCGATGGCGACCTGCAGCTGCTCGAAAATGGCCGTTCGCGAGCACAGGTAATGACTTGGCTGGGCGAGCGCCGCAGCCAGGTCGACGATGCGATCGTCGGTGTCGACTTCGCGTTCTCCTACCCCCACTGGTTTCTCGATCAGCACGGCTGTAGCGAGATCGGACAGCTCTGGGACTTGGTTGCAAGATTCGGCGAAGAATGGCTCGCGACGTGCCCCGCACCGTTTTGGGGCCGCCCCGGCAAGCGGCGTGGCGACGAATCGCAGCTGCGCGCCTGCGAGACCGGCTGGAACGTGCGCGGCATCGTACCGAAGAGTGTGTTCCAGATTGGTGGTGCGGGTGCGTGCGGCACGGGCTCGATCCGCGGCATGCCGCTGCTCCGCGAGTTGCGAGCCGGCGGCTGGTCGATCTGGCCTTTCGATCCCGTATCGACGCATCTCGTTGCGGAGATCTGGCCGCGACTCCTGACGGGGCCCGTGGCGAAATCGTCGCCGCTCGAGCGACGAGCGTGGCTCACCACACACACGGAAATCCACGCGTCGCTCGCGCATCTAGCCGCGAGCAGCGAGGATGCCTTCGATGCCGCAGCGAGCGCGATCGTCCTTTCGCGCTGCCGCGACCTTGCCGAGACCTTGACTGCACCCCTGATTGGCGATCCGCGTGAAGGATCGATGCTTGTGCCGTCGAGTGCGGTGTTCGATTTCGTGATGGGGGGCGGACGCCACAACCCCGCGGATGTGAGGTCCGCCCCCTAAAACCGTCTGTCGGGCGTGGATGTGTGTGAGGGGGCGGACCTCACATCCGCGGGGTTGTGGCGTCCGCCCCCCATCACGAAATCGAACACCGCACTCGACGAAAACTACAAAAAGGGATTCGGGTTGAAGTCACCGGGTCCGTCTTTTGCACTATGGAGCGAGTACGACCTCGCGCATCGCAGCAATGTGTGCCGGCGTCGAACCACAGCACGCGCCGATCACGTTGATGCCGAGGTCGCGCATGTCCTGCGCCCACTCGACCATCACCTCAGGCGTGCCGTCGTAGAGGAACTCGTCGCCGACAAGCTTCGGCAGGCCCGCATTCGACTGCGTCATCAAGAAGACGCCATCCGGACGCGCCTCGACCATTTCCGCGGCGATGGTTCGCATCTCGTCGACACCACGACCACAGTTGGCACCAATGATCTGCACGCCCATCGCAGCAATCGCCTCAGTAGCCTGCCCCGGCTTGACACCCATCATCGTACGCAGCTTCGTGTCAAACGACATCGTCGCCAGAATCGGCAGCCCCGGAGCCTCGGCCTGTGCAGCCCGCACCGCGGCCTCCACCTCCGAGAGATCACTCATCGTTTCAATCAGAATTGCGTCCGCCCCTCCCGCGACGAGACCGCGAATCTGTTCGGAAAAAAGCGCTTGCGCCGACTCGGGCGTCAGCGTCCCCATCGGCTCCATCAGATCGCCCAACGGACCAACATCGCCGAGCACGTAGACACCCGGATGTCGATCCGCAACGCGACGCGCGACCTCGGCGCCTGCTCGGTTGAGTTCCTCTACGCGATCACCGAGGTCGTGCATTTCAAGCCTTGGGCGTGTCCCACCAAACGTGCATGTCGTAATCAGGTTCGCACCCGCCGCCGCGTACTCCTCGAGGATCCCCTCAATAGCGTCCGCGTGGTCGACGTTCCACAACTCGGGTGCTCCACCATCGGTCAGACCCGCATCCTGCAGCATCGTCCCCATCGCACCATCACCAAGGATGTGCCCACCCGACTGCAACGTCTCAAGGATGCCACTCATCATGCCTCCTGGGCAGGGCCAAGCTCGTCGAGCATGGCGTTCAGACGACCTTCCGACAAGTCAGCCTCAATGTCACCCGCGATGCGATCAACCAAATCTGCTGGCGAACCCTCGGCCTCGATCCAATCTCCGCGACGCCACCCCTCCATATAGGCCTCCGCATCGGCTGCATCGAGCCGCATCGCAGCCTCGTCGATCGCCTCTTGAAAGCGCTGTGGTAGGGACGTCTTGGCCGATTCGTCGCCATCGCGTGCAGCCACGAGGGAAGGGATGTCACGCCAGTAGGTGATCTGATATTCGCTCATGTTGCGCACTCTAACAATTACGCCTCCACCTGACCAACTTCTGATACCTTGCGGGCATGTCGTCGTGGGTCATCGCACTGATCGTTGCATGGGTGGCGATCGCTATCGTTACGACGATCCTCAAGCGCCCTGTCTACGGCCCTGGTTGAGCGATCACCCAGGGCGCGAGGCTCGCGGCCGAACATCGTCAGAAGAAGGCAGACCGCGCTGCCCGCGCTGCAGAGGACTAATCCGCGCTGAGATAGGCAAGCCCGAGCGCGCCCGGTCCGGCGTGCGCACCAACGACCGCGCCGAGCGTCAGAATCCGTAGCGAGCGAATCCCCGGACGCGCAGCACGCACACGAGACTCCAACAGTGCTGCCCGCTCCGGATCCGCAGCATGCGCAATCGCCACATCGATTTCGCGGTAGCGCATCGAGCGCTCGACGAACTCTGCAACCAACGCCGGTAATAGCTTGTCCTCGCCGCGCACACGCCCCGCTGCAACCACCTCACCCGCTTCGATCGCCAGGATCGGATGGAACCCGAGCAGCGTGCCGACCAGCGCCTGCGCGCGCCCAATGCGACCGCCACGCTGCAAGTACTCGAGCGTGGAAACGCTAAAGAGACAATCCGCGTGGTCGTTGAGGGCGGCAAACAGCGCCGGCAACGCACTCGGCTCGGCACCCGCATCGAGCGCTGCTTGCGCGCGCCCGAGACCCATCGCAAAAGGCATCGAAACACTCCGACTGTCAATCACCGTAACGCGCCCCGGAAACTGCTCGGCCGCCACCAAGGCGGAGGCATACGTCCCACTGAGGCGCGACGAGAGATGCACCGACACAACGTGCTCGTAGCGCTCGAGAAGATCCGCATAGACCGCCACGAAGGCACCGGGCGACGGCTGTGACGTCGTCGGATGATCCGGCGAGTGGGCCAATCGCTCGTAGAACGCCGCAGCCGTAAGATCCACATAGTCGCGGAACTCGCTGTCGCCGAAATGGACCGTCAACGGCACCATCGTCCAGTTGGGACAATCTGGTGTCGGAAGATCTGCCGTCGAGTCGTAGACGAGAGCGACCTGCCCGACGGCGTCCCGCTGCGTCGCCTGGACCATCAGCTCGGCGCGCATATCCGACCGAGCAACGTTCGAAACACTGCCAAAAACACCCGCAGCCACAAGCACGGCGTCCGGATCATCCACGTGCACGTGTACACGAAGCAGGCGATCATCGCCCACCACAACCAGCGAGTCCCCCCACTCGCTCGCCGCCACGCGCAGCGCTTCAGCATCGCCATCGCACACCACGAAGCCGAGGCAGTACTGATACCGACTCGTCGGATCCAACCCGTGTAGCGCGGGCATCACGAACACGGCTCCGTCATCGACTACAGCGACCCCGTCGAGCGCGGCGATCAGACCAGTCAGGATCGCGACTAGGCCGGCAGCGCCCGCATCGACCACTCCCGCGCTGCGCAACTGCTCGAGCTGCATCGGCGTCTCGACCAGCGCGCGCTGCGCGCCGGCCAACGCCGAGTCGAGGGCACTGCGTATGTCTGCTCCCTCACTCGCCTCAGCCAACACACGTGCCACCGTCAGCATCGTGCCTTCGACCGGCTCGGGCACGGCGCGATAGGCGGCCTCCGCACCCGCCCCTAAGGCGGTGGTAATCGCTGGCCCATCAACAACTCCGCGCCCCAACTGCAATACCGCGGTGCGCACCAGCGCCGACAGGATCGTTCCACTATTGCCCCGCGCCCCTAGCAGTACCGCGTCACCGATGACCTCCGGTACCACGGCCGGTTCGTTACGCAGCGCCGCCACGACAGCATCGACCGTGTGCAACAAATTGCTGCCCGTATCATTGTCTGCGACAGGATAAACATTGATCGCATTGAGCATCGCACGCTCTTTCGCAAGCTGCGCACGGGCGCCAAGCGCGAGGTCGAGCAGGGATGGGAGCGACTGCTGTGGCACGTTAGAAGACGGGTGCCGTTTGCGGCATTCGTCAGGTTCCAGCATACTTCCTCCATGTCGCGCATCTGCTCCTCCTGTAGCCGGGGTCCATCCTTCGGCAATAACCGCAGTCATTCCATGATCGCCACGAGGCGTCGCTTCAATCCGAACCTGCAGAAGCTGCGCATCCTCCAGAACGGCGTTGCCGTTCGGGCCTACGTTTGCACTCGCTGCCTGAAGGCCGGCAAAGTGCAACGCGCACTCTAGACCACCGCTCAACGTACCAACAGGGGTGAGGTCTGCCAGGGCGGACATGACAACCGCGCGGATGTGGCGTCCGCCCTCGCGCTGACCCCATGGCCGCACCACACTCCACCCCCAGGGCGGAGCCGACTGCTTGGAGCAACCGTTGGCGCAGCGAGACCGACCCCGCCGAACCAGTCGACACCAAGCGATGCTAGATGGCGCGGAGCGTGGCGAGCAGGCTGAGTGCAGCCGCGGCTGCCTCGCGACCCTTATGTCCCTCACTGCCACCAATGCGATCGACAGCCTGCTGCTGCGTCTCCACCGTCAAGACACCAAACGCGACAGGCTTACCGGTCGCTGCGGCAGCCATCGAAACACCCCGTGCTGCCTCATTGCAGACATATTCGAAGTGCGGCGTATCGCCACGAATGACACAGGCCAGCACGACCACGGCGTCATACACACCCTCCGCACAACGCTGCGCAGCCAAACCCACCTCGAACGCCCCCGGCACCGGCACGATCGTCACATTACCCGCAGCGATCCCACGCGCCAAACACTCGGCCACCGCACCATCAACGAGCGACTGCACGATATCCGTGTGGTACTCCGCCGCAACAATTGCAATCCTCGTCGCAGCATCGAGCTCGACAGGAACAAGGCGCTGCGAACCCAACGGCGCAACGATCTGCCCCGCAGCGTCCGACGCAGTCACTGTTGCGAGCCCGCCGTTTCTCCGGCCGCCGGATCAATCATCCGTGGCGGTTCGGTCGGCATCTCAGTCGCAGCCTTAATGTGCTGATGATGCAGCGTATGTCCCATCTTCTCGCGCTTCGTCCGCAAATAATCGGCGTTATGCTCGCCCGGCTCGACCTCGATCGGCACCTGCTCCGTCACCGTCAGACCATACCCCTCGAGACCAATGATCTTGCGCGGATTGTTCGTCAGGATCTTAATCGTCGACAACCCAAGGTCGGCCAGGATCTGCGCCCCAATACCGTACTCGCGCTGATCGTCCATAAAGCCAAGCTCGAGATTCGCCTCGACCGTATCTCGCCCCTGCTCCTGCAACTCGTAAGCCCGCAGCTTATTGAGGAGACCAATACCGCGACCCTCCTGCGCCATATACAAGACCACTCCACAGTCGGACTGCACAACCTGCTGCATCGCCATCTGCAACTGCTCACCACAATCACAACGCAGCGAACCGAACACATCGCCCGTTAGACACTCGGAGTGCACGCGCACCAAGACATCCTGCTTGCCCGCAATGTCACCGTAAATCAGCGCCATATGCTGCTTGTCTGCCAGCGTCTCGCGATAACCAATCGCTTGGAACTCGCCGTATGGCGTCGGTAAATTGACTTCGGCGACGCGCTCGATCAACTGCTCCGTGCGGCGGCGATACTCGATCAGATCCGCAACAGTGATGATCTTAATGTCGTGCTCGGCGCTGAACGCGGCGAGGTCGTCGACGCGCGCCATCGTGCCGTCGGGATTCATCACCTCACAGATCACGCCTGCCGGCGTGCATCCCGCCAGCTTCGCCATGTCGACGGAGGCCTCGGTCTGTCCCGTACGCTCGAGCACGCCACCCGGACGAGCACGCAACGGGAAGATATGGCCCGGCATCTGGATATCACTCGCGCCCTTGCTGGGGTCCACCGCGACCCGACAGGTATGCGCGCGGTCAGCAGCCGAGATACCCGTCGTAATGCCCTCAAGTGCCTCGATCGTGACGGTAAAGGCCGTCTCGTAGAGCGTCACATTGTTCTTCACCATCGGCTGGAGCCCAAGCTCGTCACAGCGGTCCGGCGCTAGGGCCAGGCAGATCAGACCACGCGCATGGGTCGCCATAAAGTTGATGTCGTTGCCCGTCACGAACTCGGCAGCCATACAAAGATCGCCCTCGTTCTCGCGATCTGGAGCATCAATGATGATGATCATCTTGCCACGCCGCACATCTTCGATGGCGTCTTCAATCGAGCTAAACGGCGGTTCCGGGGTATGCATTAAATTCCCTACTTCGGACTTTCGGTCATGTTAGCGAAGTGCCGTTAGCCGCCCGCCGTGTCACCACGGTCGGCAGCGAACTTCTCCACATATTTCGCATAGATGTCTGCTTCGAGATTGACGCGATCGCCAACTTTTAGCGAGCCAAACGTGGTGACCTCGCACGTATGTGGGATCAGCCAGATCTCAAAACCTCCGCTGACAACGTGCGAAATGGTCAACGAAACCCCATTGACGGCGATCGAACCCTTCTCCACGACGTAGCGCGTGATCGCGGGTGGGGCGGAGATCGTGAGCACCGTGGCGATACCATCCTCGCGCATCGCGCTGATCGCACCAACCGCGTCAACATGGCCCTGTACGACGTGACCACCCATGCGATCCGTCGGTCGCAGTGCGGGTTCGAGATTGACGAGGCTGCCAGCGACGAGCGCGCCCGTCGTGGTGCACGCAAGGGTTTCGCCCATCGCCTCGAACGCGATCCGCTCGCTGCCGAGTTCGATTGCTGTCAGACAGGTGCCGTTGACACTGACCGAATCGCCCATGCCAACATCCCCAGCGAGCTGTGGCATGCGGATCACAATGCGCGCGCCATTCTCTGCCGCGACGACACCCTCGACCTCGCCAACCTCTTGCACGATGCCCGTAAACACAGATTGCCTCCGCGGCGTTAGCGCGGCTCTCGTAGCCACGCGCCGATCCACAGATCGTCGCCGATCGTCTCGCACGACCACGCCGCCAAGGCCAGCGCATCCACCATCTCGACCGACGGGGTGCCGGAATCTCCCAACAGACCCGGTGCCAGTGGATCGCCGAGCAGCTTCGGTGCAGTTACCACGATCATGCGATCGATCAGCCCCTCCCCGTGCAACGCGCCAGCCAAGCCTGCACCACCTTCGCAGAGCACGGATTGGATACCCCGCTCGTGCAAGAGCGCCAGCCCCGCCTGGAGATCCGCGACCTCGACCACATCAACACCCTGGTCGATCAGAATCGCTCGCCGCGTGGCATCGGCTCCCTCTCCACACAACACCAGCACGGGGCCGTCATGCACGGACTGCGCCAACTTGGAGGCCGCGCTCAGCCGGCACAGGCGATCCCACACCACGCGCAGTGGCTGGTGTTCTGCTGGAGGTACGCAATCGCGCGCAGTCAGTTGGGGATCGTCCGCGAGTGCGGTACCCGAACCGACGAGCACGGCGCCGACCTGTGCGCGCAACTCGTGCACGCGAGCCCGAGCCTCGACACCTGTAATCCAACGACTATCGCCCGTGCGCGTGGCGGTACGACCATCGAGCGTCTGCGCGGCCTTGTACGTGACATGCGGCCGGCCGAGGGTATGTGCAGTCCGAAAGCCTGCATTCTGACGGCGCGCCGCGATCGCAAGTGGATCGTCGTCGTCGACGCACTCGACAAGCACCCCGGCATCCACGAACTGCTTGAGACTCGAACCGGCGGCGTGTGGTGCTGGGTCGCCCGCGAGGAACACAACTCGGGCGATCCCCGCTGCGAGCAGCGCATCGGAGCAGGGGGGCGTGCGACCCGTGTGGGCGCAAGGTTCGAGCGTGATGTACGCCGTGGCGTCGCGCGCACCCTCCTGCGCAACCTCGAGTGCCATCGCCTCGGCATGAGCCTCGCCGGGTCGTACATGCCACCCCTCCGCAACCACCGTGCCGTATCGAGCGATCACGCAGCCAACGCGTGGATTTGGCGCTGCCGTGCGAGCACCCCGCTCCGCCAATTCGAGCGCACGCTGCAGCAGCAGTCGATCGGCGTCGTCAATCACACGGGAAGCGTACGCGACACGATGTCGTGCCGAGAACCATCAGGCAACTGTTGCGCCAGCAGCCCGAACCAACTCGACCAGATCAAGGTAGGCCTGGCCCGGATCCGGCTGCTTGTAGATCGCCGAGCCAACCGTCAAGCGATTTGCACCGGCTTCGTAGGTCGCGACGATGGTATCGGCAGCGACGCCACCGTCGATCTCCACACCGACACCGGGACCAGCGATTGCGCGGAGTTGTCCAAGTCGTTCGAGCGACGCGGCAATGAACCGCTGACCACCCCAGCCCGGGCTGACGCTCATGCAGAGGAGATTGCGGACGTAGCGCGCCGCCTCGGCCACGGCAGCGACCGGCGTCGCGGGGTTGAGCGTGACACCCGGAACCATTCCGGCCTCCTCGACCATCTGGAGCGCACGATGAATGTCATGCGTGGCCTCAATGTGGATCGTGAATGAGTCGGCGCCGGCCTTGGCATAGTCAGCCGCGAAGCGTTCGGGCTGCTGCACCATCATGTGCACGGCCAACGCCCCACCACGCTCGTGGATGTCGTCGGCGATCGCCGAGACGACCTCGTGCCCGAAGGTAATCACCGGCACGAACTGGCCATCCATCACATCGACATGAAACGTCCGCGCACCAGCATCAAGAAGTTCGCGGACCTGCTCGCGGAAGGCGCCGAAATCTGCGGCCAAAATCGAAGGGCAGATCTGTACTTCGGTCAGCCATCCATCATCGCGTGCCATGCCCGGAATCATGGCAGCCCCGCGCCTACGACGCAGCGCAAAGACGCACGGCGACGAAGCCATCGCCCTCACCAAGATCGGGACGCAGCAGCAAACGCGAATCAACCGGGTACGCGTCTGCGGCCTCTGACTCGCTCGTGCCGAGCGTACAGATCGAGAATACGAGCACTCCACCCGGCGCGAGCCGTGGCATCAGAAAATCGACCATGCCACGCTGCAACGCGGCGAGCCGCTCCACATCCTCCGGCTCGCGACGCCAACGCAGGTCCGGTCGCGAACCAATCGTACCGAGGCCCGAGCATGGCGCATCGACCAGGATCCGATCAAAACCCGTCTGCTCAGCGGGCAGGTTGAACATGTCGATCGGTAACACGCTATGTCCCGTAACGCCCTGCCGGTCGAGCGCCTCCTCGAGCGCGCGGGCGCGAGCCGCGTCGCGTTCGACACAGACGAGACCATCGCCACCACCCATTAGCGCCGCCAGATGCCCCGACTTTCCGCCGGGTGCAGCGCAGGCATCGAGCACGCTCATCCCCGACGCAGGCGCGACGAACGGAGCGATGCGTTGTGCACTACGGCTCATCGGAATCAGATCGCCCGCGAGAAACGAACGTGTGGCAGAGAGATCCACTGCACCATCAACGACGCGAGCGTCCGGTGCCTTGCTATCGGTCGTCAGCTCGACCTCGAGTTCGGCGAACTCATCGAGCACGCGCTCCTCGGCACCCTCGAGCAGCGTCGAGATGCGAAAGGCCACTTCGGGCGCCTCGTTACCAACATCCATCAGGATGCGCGCCACGTCAAGGTCAAAAGCCGCCTCCCACGCCTCGGCAATCCAATCGGGGTACGAGCGCCGCAGTGCCGCCTCCCGCGCGGTTGTGTCCGGTAAAGCCTCGGCGAATGCTCGCCCGCCCTCACTGATGCGTCGCAGCAACGCATTGACGAGACCGCCACCACCCTTACCACGCCGCGCGTTGGCGAGATCCACGGAAGTCGATACCGCGGCGTGCGGCGGCACACGATCGAGCATCATCAGCTGGAACGCCCCCAAGCGGACAATGCAACGAGTTGTCGGATCGAGCTTCGCTGGATCGCGGTCCCCAAGTGCGAACACCGCCGCATCGAGCAGGCGCTGCGCCTTGATCGTGCCGGCAGCAAGTTGCGCCGCAAAGGCGCGGTCCCGCTGATCCAGGCGTGCGCGCGTCGCCTCAGCCGTCAAAGCACGATCGGCCCAGGCGCCACCCTGCTCGGTCCGCAGCAGGACGTCGAGCGCAACGTTACGCGCATCAGTTACGCGGGCCACACAACGCTCCTCGGCGGCTGGCGGCGTCCACGCAACCACTCAGCCGCAGGCAACGCGCGCTTGCCAGCAGTCTGCAATTCGGTGATCCGCAGCGCACCATCGGCGAGACCAACATGAAGCTCCTCGTCGGTCACGACTGCAGTGCCCGGCGCCAGCGCAAGAGCAGAGGGCGCCGTGCCCCAGATCGTGAATATCTCGCCATCGATCGCGAGCAGAGCGCCAATCTGTGGCCGAAGCGCGCGCACCCGATTAGCAGTGACGACCTGACCATGTGTCTGCGGGTCAATCAAACGGTCAGTCCGTTCGAGCTTGGCGGCGTACGTGATGCCATCAACGGATTGCTCAACGCTCGCCAACGTGCCGTCGACACTCGCCTGGATTGCGCGCACGAGAGCCGGTATGCCCAACCGCAGCGCCTCACGTTCGACGACAGCCGCATCGGCCTCAACATCAATCACAAAACGGTCGACTGAGACGAGCGGACCCGCATCAAGCGCCGCCACCGTCTCCATGATTGCCACGCCCGTCTCAGTATCGCCGGAGAGCAAAGCACGCTCGATGGGAGCGGCGCCGCGCCAACGTGGTAGCAGCGATGGATGCAGGTTGAGCCATGGGCAGAGCGCCAGCAGTTCGAGCGGAAGGATTTGACCGTACGCACAGATCGCGATCGCTGTCGGGCTTACGGCACCCAATGGAGCAAGTGCCTCGAGCGCGTGCTCCGGCTGGAGCAGTGGAATGCCAGCCTCGCGCGCAAAGACCGCGACGGGCGGCGGTGTCAGCACCCGCTTACGGCCTGCCGGACGATCGGGCTGGCTCAATACCAGCGGCACCTCGACACCTGCGGCTAAGAGACCGCGCAAGACCTCGACGCCGAACGCGGACGTCCCCGCAAACGGCACGCAAGCGCTCAGCTGATCCGCTCCCGCAGGATCCGTAACGCCTCGCGCCGTGCTTCTGGCTCGGCCCGATCAATCGTCAGCACGCCATTGAGATGATCCACCTCGTGCTGCACGATGCGCGCCTCCATGTCGGAAAGTTCTCGCTCGTGCGTCTCGCCCGTAACGTCCTGCCAGCGGACCATAATCGTCACGCTCCGCTCAACGGGGATCAAGTGATTCGCGCGGAGCAGAATATCGAGTGACAGACAGCCTTCGCCCCCGACCTCCAACACGTCGCCAAACACGATGATTTCCGGGTTTGCCATGACGATCCAAGGCTCGTCATCGCGCAGGCTGATCACCACGAACTTACGGAGCAGACCAATCTGCGGGGCAGCCAGGCCCGCACCCACGGCGTCATCCGCCAACTCGATCATGCGCTCCGCCAGCGCAGCCAACTCCTCGTCGAACACCTCAACGGGACGCGACTCGCTGCGCAACGCGGGGTCCGGAAACTGGCGAATCTGCGCCTGCGCAATGCGGCGACGCGTCTCGCGCTCCGCCTTGTCGCGCTCCTCTTTGGTGCCTAGTGGTGCCATCAGGCGACAGGGTAGCGACCGCCACGCAGGCGGCGCTGCGTCAGACCCGCGGTTCCTTGGGCGCAGTTGGCGCAACCCGCGCACCACTTGCGACCAACGTGCCGAGTGCCTCGCCGCGCACGACACGCACGATGTTCTCCGCGTCATTGACGTTGAACACGCGAATCGGCATATCGTTCTCCATGCAGAGCGACAACGCCGTCGTGTCCATCACCTTCAGGCCGCGCTCGATGGCTTCGAGATGGGTCAACTCGGGAATCAGTTGCGCGTCCGGATTCGTACGCGGATCCGCATCGAGAACCCCCTCCACACCATTCTTGCCCATCAAGATCGTCTGCGCACCAATCTCGCAGGCCCGCAACGCTGCAGCAGTGTCGGTCGTGAAGTACGGGTTGCCCGTACCACCCGCGAAGATCACCACACGCCCCTTCTCGAGGTGACGAATCGCGCGACGGCGGATGTATGGCTCCGACACCTCCTTGATATCCAGCGCGCTGAGAATGCGCGTGTAGACACCAATGCGCTCACACGCATCCTGGACCGCGATGGCGTTGAGGACCGTCGCGAGCATGCCCGCATAGTCAGCCGACGCGCGATCCATCCCCTTCGCTGATTCCGCCAAGCCGCGGAAAATATTGCCGCCCCCAACAACAATCGCGACCTCAACACCCTCCTCACAAACCTGCTTTACCGCAAAGGCAATCTCGGCAACACGCGACGGATCCACGCCATAGCCCATATCCCCCATCAACGACTCTCCCGACAATTTCAGAAGAACGCGACTAAAAGGGGATGTGCTCATGACTTACTCCTGGCCGAGGACGTAACTGGCGAAGCGCTTGATCTCGATGTTCTCACCCATCTCGGACGACAATGCCGCGCGGACCTGCTCGACCGTCTGCTTCTCGTCGCGGAAGTAGGGCTGCTGCAAGATGCAAACCTCTTCGTACCACTTGCGCAGCTTACCTTCGGCAATCTTGTCCTGCACCTCGGCTGGCTTGTCGGCAGCCTGCGAGCGATAGACCTCGAGCTCGGCCTCCTTGGCCTCCTCCGGCACCTCGTCGATCGAGACCCAGCGAGTCCCTTCGCTCGAGACGATCTGCAAACACAAGTCCTTCGCGAACTCCTGAAACTTATCCGTATTGGCAACGAAGTCGGTCTCGCAGCCCACCTCAACAAGGACGCCCTTGGTGCCGCCGCCGTGGATGTACGACGCGATCTTACCGTCCGTCGTCGTGCGGCCGCCACGCTTAGCCGCCTTGGCCTGACCGCGCTCACGCAGGATCTTCTTGGCAGCATCGATGTCGCCAGCAGCTTCGACGAGGGCGTCGCGCACGTCGAGCATGCCCGCGCCCGTCTGCTCGCGGAGGGACTTAACGTCGGCGGCACTCGGCTTATAGTCGCTCATAATTCTTGATCCTTCTCGGCCATGCTGGCCGAATCAGTCGTGTCTCGGGTCCGCGCTCAGGCAGACGGATTCTCGTCGGTAGCCTCGACGGCCTCGGCCAACTCGATTGCGATTTCTGCGATCTCCTCGGCGACAACAGCCTCAGCAATCGCCTCTTCGGCGACAGCTTCGGCGACAATCGCCTCCGCAACAGCCTCTTCGGCGACGGCTTCGGCGACAATCGCCTCCGCAACAGCCTCTTCAGCGACTTCGACAGGTACTTCGGGGTCGGCCACAGAGACCTCGGCAAGGGCCTCGGCGATCACGGCCTCAGCAACAGCGATTTCGGCGACCGCCTCGGCCACAACAGCTTCAGCAACAGCGATTTCGGCGACCGCCTCGGCCACAACAGCCTCAACAACAGCGATTTCGGCGACCTCCTCGGTCACCTCAGCCTGCGCCAAGATCTCTGCAACAGCCTCGTCGACCGCAGCGGCCTCATCAGACGACAACCCCTCCACCGCAGACGGCATGTGCTTGCGACCCTCGATGACACCGTCAGCGATGACGCGCCCAATTAGGTCACACGAGCGAATCGCATCGTCATTACCTGGGATTGCCAGATCGACCTGATCCGGATCGCAGTTCGTATCGACCAGCCCAATCAACGGAATATTGAGCCGCTTCGCCTCGTGCACAGCCAGTTGCTCGGCCGTCAGATCGATCACGAAGATCGCGCTCGGAATCTTGTTCATGTCGGCAACGCCACTCAGATTCTTTTCGAGCTTCTCCAACTCATGCAAACGAACCAGTCGCTCCTTGGCGGGCAACAACTCGAGCTGACCCTCCTCGTTGAGGCGCCGCAGTTCGTGCAGTCGCTGGATGCGTTCCGTGATCGTGCGGAAGTTCGTCAACAGACCGCCAAGCCAACGATGATTGACAAACGGCATGCCACAACGTTGCGCCTGCGTGGCGACAGCCTCGCGTGCCTGCTTCTTCGTACCGACAAACAAGACCGTGCCACCCTGTGCAGCAATGTCACGAACCATCTCGTGCGCCTCTTGAGCGAGGACGATCGTCTTCTGCAAATCGATCACGTAGATGCCGCCACGCTCCGTAAAAATAAAGCGGCGCATCTTGGGATTCCAGCGTCGGGTCTGATGACCGAAGTGGACTCCGGCCTCCAGCAATTCGCGCATCGAAACTGCAGCCATAATGGCTCCTTCAATTAGGTTAGATGGAACGAGCGCCCGCTGGCATCCTCTGAGACCGACGAAATCGGCACCGCTCAGCAGGACACGCCCCAGCAGGGGAGTGGTTTACGAGCAGGACTCTACCAGCGGTCGCGCGACGGACTCGTCAGTCGTCGACGTCGGGTGCAGCGCCACGCACGCTCTCGATCGCGCGTGCAAAGTCAGCCGGCACCGGCGAAGCGATGTCGATCTGTGCACCCGAGACCGGATGAATAAACGCGATCCGATGCGCATGCAGGGCCTGATGCTTCAGCCCGAGCCGATCACTCGACGATGGTCCATAGACCGGATCGCCCACAATCGGGAAGCCAATCGCCGCGAAGTGCACGCGAATCTGGTGCGTACGACCCGTCTCAAGCTTGACCGCCAACAACGTGTGCTCCGGGAACGCTTCAACGAGTTCGAAGTGCGTCGTCGCGGGTCGCGCGCCCACGCCATCGACAGCGCGACGTGTCCGATTAGCAGGATCGCGCCCAATCGGCGCCTCAATACGCCCAGCCAACGACGGCGGACGCCCATGCACGAGCGCGATGTACTCGCGCATAATCTCGCGCTGCTTCATCAACTTTTGCAGTGCCTTCAACGTTGTGTCATCACGCGCGACCACCAGCAGCCCCGACGTCTCGCGATCGAGTCGATGCACGATGCCAGGACGATCGTCCTCGCCGCCCGCAGCCATGCCTCGTGCCGCCAAACCCTCCGCCAAGGAGATTCCCTTGGCACCCGGTGCCGCGTGCGTGACCAATCCAACCGGCTTATCGACAACGACCAGATGATCGTCCTCGAACAGGATCGTCGGCTCAAGCACCTCGACAATCTCCTCGACGACCGAAACCTGCTCGGGCTGGTCGATCTCGATCACCATGCCTCGCTGTACGCGCGCACTGCGTGACTTCGCCATACCATCGACGAGCACATGCCCCTGCTGGATTAGGCGCTGAGCGTCGGCACGCGAGATCCCCGGCAGCGCATCGTGCACGACGCGATCGAGCCGCACGCCCGCGTCCTCAGACGAGACGGTGACGCGGATCATGACGTTCGCGCGCGCGCGCCCGAAGTCAGCGTAATCAACAGCAAGATGACACCAACCGTGATCGCAACATCAGCAAGATTGAAGACAGGGAAGCGACTGACCTGCAGAAAATCCGTCACATGCCCCTGTCGAACCCGGTCAAACAAGTTCGACAAGGCGCCACCAGCGAGCAGACCAATCGCGACCGGCAAGAGCGTGTGTCTCCCACCCGAGCGCGCGAAATAGATCAACATCCACGCGATCGCGACCACCGAGAGTGCGATCACAATAATCTGATTGTCACGAAACTGTCCGAAGGCGATACCCGTATTCCACGTATTCGTGAAGTGAAAGAACGGCAATACCTCGAACGGGTCATCCGCCGTAAACGAACGACGAACAATCATTTTTGTGACTTGGTCGGCAGCGATCGCAACGACCGCAATCACCACCAAGGCGACCCAATGCAAGCGATCGGCGTGCGTGGGCTGCGGAGGCGCGGGCATTTCGCCCGACGATGGCATGGCGGACATCGAACTAGCCTCGCTCTTGCATCCGCTGACACTCGATGCAGCGCGCACACGCTGGCAGTGCCTTCAATCGTGCATTCGGAACTGTCACACCACACGCGACACAGACACCGAACGTACCCTCAATAATCCGAGCGAGTGCGGCATCGACCTCATGGCGACTCGTTTCGAGATCATCAATGACACTCGTGCTGACCTCGGCCTCCAACGTGGCAACCGCATCATCCGAGCCCGCACCGAGACGACTCGCACTGTCGTGAGTGCTTCCCGCTAGCCCCAGCCGGGCAACCACGAGATCATGATCGATACGTTTCTGCTCCGCCATCAGCGCAGCCTTCGCGACCTCAAGATCCATACCCAAACCATACCCACGTCGCCTCGAACGTGCCCCTCTTAGTCGGTCGACGGACCGGCCAGGCTGCTCGGTGGTGCTGTCAAAAGTGCAAAAAAGAACCCGGGTCTTACGTACCCAGACAATGCCTGCCATTGCGACCACAACGCACCAGATAGACGCTGCCCGAACGACTAGTGCATCGTGATCGCATCGTGGAGGAACTCGCGCTCCTCCGTACGATCCTCGCTGTCCTCGACCTCGTCGAGCACCGCACCCGCCGTCGCCAAGAACGCCCGATAACGCGCCTGAAGCTCGCGACCACGCTGCTCAACCTGCTGCGTATCGCGCCAAACCGCCGCGCGCTGATGATGTGCCTCGCCCAACACCTCACGCGCCTCCTGCTCGGCCTCGCGCACGATCTGCGCAGACTCCTGACGCGCCGCTTCTTTCTGATCCGCAGCGTGCTTCTCAGCACTCACTAGCGTCCGGCGCAGCAGGTCTTCCATATCACGATAGCGCTTGACCTCATCCTCGAATGACTCGATCCGATCGCGCAGATCTACCCGCTCCTGCCACAACTCCTGATACGCATCAGCAAGCTGTTCAAGCATGTCATCAACATCGGGACGGCGATAACCAAACAGCCCGCGCCGAAGTGGCGTGTGTCGAACCTCAGATGGAGTAATCGCCATAAGGACGGAACCTACGACACTCCTCGCCAAACTCCTGCTTCGTCACTAGCCGCGAATCAATTGCTGAATAAACCCCGAAATAATCCAGAGGCCGAACAACGCAACCATCGCCGACAAGTCCAACGGCCCAAGTGGCGGGATAACACGACGAAACACAAGCAGAAACGGCGCGACCGTATCGTCCAAGAAGCGCCGCAGCCGCATCACCGGCGCCGAATAACCAAGCGGCACAAAACTCTGCATCGCGTACGCGATGATCATGATCGTGTAGACGATCGTCAACGAGCCCAAAAACGAGGCCACCAAATCGCGAGCGAAAACCATCAGATGCCCCGCAATTCGACACCACGATCGCGCGCAGCAATCGCTGCGGCCCGAATCGCCTCCGACACCTGCAACTGATCAAGCATCGCAATGCCTGCCGCCGTCGTCCCGCCTGGCGACGTGACGCGCTCCCGCAAAGCCGTTGCCGACTCCCCCGTCTCGACCAGATACCTTCCGGTCCCTGCGAACGTCATCGTGGCGAGACGCCCCGCATCGTCGGCAGAGAAGCCGACAGCCATACCGGCCTCCGTAAACGCCTCAATCAGATACGCAATCATGCCGGGCCCCGAACCCGAAATTGCCGTCGCAGCATCGAACATCGACTCTTCCATTTCGACGACCATACCAACAGCCTCCAACCACGGCACAAGCACATGCGTCGCCGCCTGATCGCCACAGACTGCCGACACGCCACCACAAACCGCGACGGGAATATTCGGCATAAAACGCGCCACTGGCGTTTCTGCCGCGAACGCTGCACGAATCGTCGCGAGCTCGACACCTGCAGCAGCCGACGCCACCGCGGCACCCCCATGCAACATCGTCGCCACCTCAGCAACCGCACCCGCAATGTCTTGCGGCTTCACCAATAGGATCACAAGGTCAGCTTCGGCAGCCACAGCAGCGGGCGTCGCACGAACACCAATGCCATAGTGCGATGCCAGCGCCTCAGCAACGCCCTCGTAACGATCCGTCGCGATAATGCGGGCCGCACAATCCGCATCAGCTGCAATCCAGCCAGCAACGAGCGCACCCGCCAAACGCCCCGCTCCAATCAAGCCAATCGTTCCCATCGTCATACCGGCAGTGTAGGGGTGGCCTGCCTAGAATCACCAACATGAACGAGCATCACGAAGGCGGCTGCCTCTGCGGCAGCGTCCGCTACCGCGTCACCAGCCCACTACGCGACGTCCTCACCTGTCACTGTAGTGCGTGCCGACGCATTCACGGCAGTGTCGGCGCGTACACGGCCTGCCCCGTAGAACACCTCGAACTCCTCAGCGACGACGGGCTCACATGGATCGAGAGTCCGGCCAGCACGACGAATGCGATACGCGCATTCTGCGGCAATTGTGGCTCGACACTATTTTGGAAGGCGCCAGAGCGCACCACTATTTCAATCGCCGCGGGCACGGTTGACGAACCCTCTGGGCTGCAGTCTGTTGGACACATCTGGTGGGATGCCCGCGCCGAGTGGGAAATCGCTGACGGACTCCCCACCAAGCCCGGCAGCGACTAACCGCTAATTGTCGTCTTCGGGGAGTACCGCGCTACAGCCAACACAACCCCGCCGTTGGTCCACGCGTTCTGTCCAGTAACACTGGCGCGCACGACGCTACCCGCCAAGCTAACAGTGACCTTTAGTCGCGGCCGGTTTGCGCCACTCATCGTCGTCCACATACCATCCGCGCCAAGACTCTCCCACGAGTAGGTATACGCATTCGCGTTCTGCCACGGCGTCGTCGAGACACTTAGCGTCCCGCCAACCACCCCCGTCCCCGTCAGCTTGACTTTTACGCCACGCGGTGACGGCGCCGTCAGGCCCTTGATTGTCGGTACCTCAGCCGGTCTGGTCGCCGTACCCGCGCCTGGGCGGCCGAACTGGCCGTTTTCATTGCCGCCCCAACAGACCAAGCGCCCTGATGTCGTCGACGCGCACGTGTGGCTACGTCCCGTCGCAACCGCAGTGGCGCGAGGACCTTTCACCTCGACTGGCTTTGCTGACGAAACCAACGTGCCGTTACCTAGCTGTCCATACGTGTTCGTCCCCCAACACCAGACATTCGAGCTGGTGTCGAGCATGCAGACATGATTGGCGCCAACACTGACCGAAGCGGGGACCGTGCCATCCGACACGGTGACGAGGCTGGGCACCAAGGCTTGCGCCTGCATCGGCACGCCATTGCCGAGTTGACCATCAGCACCCGCACCCCAGCACCACAACTTCGAACTCCCAATCACGCATGTCGTGTCGCCGCCCGCATCAATGCTGCTGATCTCCTTCAACTGTTTGGGCAGCCTGACTCGCGCAGGAGTGGAACTATCCTTGCCGACACCGTTTCCGAGCTGACCCAACGTGCCGGCACCCCAGCAGAGAATCGTCGCGGATGATGCCGCGCAGACGTGGTAAGCACCCATTGCCAGCAGCGACGGAACTCTTGTCACACCCTTCGGTTCAGGTATCTCCGCGGTACCGAGCACGAGCGTAGGGCCTACGGGCACGGTCGATGGCGTGCCACCCGATTGTCCGCGGGTGTTTTCGCCCCAGCAATAGACACCCGCGCCACCATCTGCACCCAACGCGCAGACCGAGGCCGCACCCGTCGCAACCTTCGATACCGTGACACCCTCGCCGAGATCGACAACGACCGGCGCGACACTGTCGGCGCCTGCTACACCCGAGCCAAGCTGGCCCTCAGCATTGTCGCCCCAGCAACGCACACGGCCCGACATCTCGGTGGCCTTGCCTGCCACCACACAGGCGAGCCCATCCTCTGCAGTCGGATCATTCATCCCAACCGAGATGTCACCGACCACGATCCCCTTCGCATCGTCACCACACCCGGCGCTACCGGCGACGTACCCAAGTCGTGCCCCGCCTGGCCGATGAGATTCATACCGAAGCAGTTCGCATCGCCGTTAGATTGCACGAGGGGAGGTCACCACCCGCAGCGAGGAACGACCCACCGCAGGCTGCGAGGATTATCGCTACCAGCCCGAGAAAGCTCACCACTACGACGGCGCGAAGGTTTTTCATGTGACACTTATGCCCTGCCAGCACATGCTGTCAAGATCGTGACCTGCGGCGATGGAGAGACCGGCGCTCCTCGGCTATCGGTGCGTGGCGGCGTACGATCCGGCTGCATCGATCAGTGCGTTGAAGAGTGGCGCACCCGACCCCGTGTGCGCCTCTTCTGGGTGCCATAAAACACCAACACAAAACGCCTTCGTCGGATCCTCAAGCCCCTCGATCGTGCCGTCGGGAGCATTCGCTGTGACATCAAGCCCCACGCCAACCGTCTCGATGCCCTGATGATGATGCGAATGGATGATCGTGCCGCTCGGGACGAGCCCTTGTAACCTGCCGCCGACAACCTCGATGGCGTGATTCGACCACTCACCGAGTTTGACCCGGTGCACATCGCCATCGACGCTGTCGTCGAGGTGTTGGTCGAGTGTGCCTCCGTAGGCGATGTTCAGCAATTGAAAGCCGCGACAGATGCCAAGCAGTGGCATGTCACGCTCGACCGCGCCAAGCAGCAAGGCCAACTCGGCCGCGTCACGTCGCTTGTTCGGTGGATCAGCCAGCGCGTGCGGATCGGCGCCGTACTGCGTCGCGTCCACATCGTCGCCGCCAACGAGAATCAAGCCATCGACCGAGGCGAGCGCTTCGGATGCAAAGTCCGTGATCTCGGGTAGTGGTGGGAGCAGCAGGGGGAAACCACCAGCCACAACAATCGACTCGACGTAGGCCTGCGGTGCCAGACACGCTGGCAGATCGGTCCATGGCCCCCACGACGCGTTACGCCAGTACGCGGTGATGCCGATGCGCGGTCGCATGCGGGCAGCCTACCGGACATGGTGGGCCCGGGCCCACCATGTCCGCCCGCCAACCCCAACAACAAAGCCAAAACCCACCAGACCACCCGCACAACCAAGCCAACTAGTCCCGGCAATCAGTGCGTGTGTGAGCGAGAATCGCGCGCGCTAGAGGTTGCGGCGAATGGCTCACCACACCACCGTTCGTGCACGGGTCGGCGAGACGCGGGCGCTCAACTGCGCTCGAAGGATCGATACAACTCCCAATCAGTCACAGCCGCTGCAAAAGCAGCGACCTCGTGACGACCGCTCGCGACATAGTGATCAACCACTCGATCACCGAACGCACCACGCGCAAACGCACTGGCGTCAAGTAAACCCACCGCCTCGCCAAGCGACGTCGGAAGCCGCTCCGCGTCCGCCTGGTAGGCATTGCCGTCGAGCGGTGGTGGAAGCGGTGCTGAACGATCCACACCGTCGAGACCCGCCGCGATCGTCGCCGCAAACGCGAGATACGGATTTGCATCGCCGCCCGCTATCCGACTCTCAAGCCGCAACGATGAACCATGCCCCACCGAACGAAACGAGCAGCTGCGATTGTCAGTGCCCCAGACAAGTGTCGTCGGTGCGAATGAGCCCAGTGCGTAACGCTTATACGAGTTGATATTCGGCGCAAAAAAATACGACAACTCGCGCGTGCGCTCCAACTGGCCAGCGACATAGCCCTCATAAAGCGCAGAACGCCCACCCGCACCATCCCCCGGAAACAGCGGCGTATCACCCTCCCAGAAGCTGCAGTGAATATGGCACGAGTTACCCTCGCGCTGATTGGGCTTTGCCATAAAAGTGATAGCCACACCATGGTGGTAGGCGATCTCACGGGCAGCCAACTTGTAGATCACGTGATCATCCGCCATCCGCAACGCGTCTTGATAACGGAAATTGATCTCGTGCTGCCCATGGTTGCACTCGCCCTTGGAACTCTCGAGCTTGAGGCCCGCCGCCTTCATCGCCAAGCGAATCGGTCGAACCACGTCTTCGACCCTCGTCGCCCCAAAGATCGAATAATCGGCGTTATAGGAGTTCGAAGGCTTGAGATCGCGGTAGGACTTCTCGCGCGCCGTGTCATACGACTCGCGGTAGAGCACGAACTCCAGCTCCGAGCCGATCTTCGCCGTCCAGCCGCGCTCGTCTAGGCGGGCCAGTTGGAAACGGAGGATCTGGCGTGGCGACTCGACGACGGGCGTCCCATCGTGGTGTTCCACGTCCGCAAGACAGATCGCCGTGCCCTCCAACCACGAGGCGAGGCGCAGCGTCGTAAGATCGGGCCGCAGCACGAAATCGCCATACCCAGCGTCCCAACTCGTCAATGCGAAACCCGACGGCAAATTCATCTCCACATCGACCGCGAGGAGGGCGCTACACGCCTCGGCACCATGCGCCGCGATCTCATTGACGAAGGCCTCTGCATCAAAGCGCTTGCCCTGCAACCGCCCCTGCATATCAGTCATCGCGAGGACGACCGTGTCAATCTCCCCACACGCAACCGCGTCACCAAGCTCGTCGAGCGTCACTGTGTCTCCTCTGGACTGACCTGCAGCACCCTACAGGGGCTGGACCGTCTCAGCCTAAGTGGGGTTAAAGAAGCCCTGATCGACGAGGCGCTGGCGATCCTCCGCCGAGACCTCGACATTGACAGGCGTGACCAGGAAGACCTTCTCGGCAATCCGCTGAATCGCACCATCCAAGCCATACGACATACCGGAACTGAAGTCGATCAGCCGGCGCGCCAGATCGGGCTCAGCCGTCTGCAAGTTGACGATCACCGGTACACCATTCTTAAAACGATCCGCAATCTGCTGCGCATCATTATACGAGCGCGGTGCAATCACATGCACCCGCACGGCAGTGGCCGATTGGGTTGACGCAGAACGCAAGACATTCGTCTCCACGCTCGTTGCACCACCACCGCGCTTCGCGCGCCCCGGCGACGTCGCCTCTTCGGAAAACAAATCAGCATGATCGTCAGCCGATGCGCGATGCCGGCGACGATCGATTCGCCGCACACTCGCCCCACGCGCTGGACGCTCCACGTCCTCGTGAACGGTCGACATCTCGTCGTCGTAGAGACTCTCGTCCTCCGCAAGACCAAAATAGACGAGGGCTCGGTGCCAAACGCTTCCACTAGACATGGGCGGAGTGTACTCCGTCTGGGTACGGACGTCACTCGGTAGGTGTGAGCAGCACCGAACCAGCCCGCACCAACGTCGCGCCCTCCTCTACCGCAACCACGAAATCCTGACTTGTCCCCATCGAAAGAGCAGTGAATGCATGCGTGCCCGCCCAACGCTCGGTGGACCGCTCGGCCAGCACGCGAAGAGCCGCGAAAGCCGCACGCGAATCCTCCGGATCCGTCACGAAAGCGGGCATCGTCATCAGACCCTGAACACGAATATTGCCCTGCTGTGCCAATCGCTCGAGCAGTGCGTCCAACGCATCCGGGGCGACACCATCCTTGCCTGGATCGCCCGCAACATTGACCTCCACCAGCACATCTTGTGGTCTGGTCGAACGCGTCTCAAGCTGATCCGCCGTGGATTCCGTAAACAACGAGTGAATCAGCGACACGCGCCCCACTATCTCCTTGACCTTGCGGCTCTGGAGATGACCAATGAAATCCCACGTGAAGAGATCGCCATGCGCATCCTGCTTCGCAATCAACTGGTCCGTGCGGTTTTCGCCGACCCGCCGAATACCCGCCGCGTGCAGCAGCGGCAGGTCCTCCACTGCCAGATACTTGACGGCTGCGACGATCTCGATGCCAGCAGGATCGCGACCCACACGCGCACAGGCCTCGGCGATGCGGGCCTGCGTAGCCGCAACACCCGCGATCACATCGTCCGGATTACGCGTCATTGCCCTGCACGGTACGCGATCACGCCCTGCCGCCCAGTGGTAGCGCCATCGCGACGATACGAGAAGAAGTTATCGGCATCCGTAATCGTGCAGATACCAGCGATCTCGATCGCATCTGGCGACAAACCCGCGTTGAGCAATGCGACACCGGCGCACGCCGCGAGGTCGGCCGTACCGTCCTGCGCCGTCGCCTCGCCGAAGCGCTGATGCAGTTGAGTTGCCACCTCGCCTCCGACCGCGTACGCCAGCGGTCCAGCGCACGGCCCAATCGCAGCCGCATACGCATCGGCACCCAGTGCTGCGATCGTCTCCTCCACAACGCCAGCCACGAGACCCTTCCAGCCGGCATGCACGACCGCGAGCGAAGATCCATCAAGCGCGGCGATCACAATCGGCACACAATCCGCACTGAGTGCCACCAACGCCAGATCGACCTCACGCGTGATCAATGCGTCGGCTTGTGGCAGCGGACCCTGCGGATCGAGGTAGCCGCCTAGTAGCGTCGCCGCGACGCGCGCGACCGCGCCATGGACCTGATGATTCTGCACGGTACGCACGGGGTCTGCACCGACGGCAGCACACAGCCGCCGCCGATTCTCCCTCACCACAACTCGATCATCGCCCGTCGCCAGGCCGAGATTAAGCGATGCGAATGGGCCTTCAGAAACGCCGCCTTGACGCCCCGAAAAGGCAGCAACAATGCCCCCGGGACCCTGCCACCGCAATAGTGGAAAGGCAGCGAAACTATCCCACGAGAGCGGCATGGCGTGATGGTAACGCGGTCAGGCTAATCTATGAGCAGTGCTACCCGACCTTTCCAGCAGGTTCACCGCCGAGAACCTCGAACTATTGGCGCTGCTGATTCCCGTGCTCGTGATCTCGATGGTCTTCCACGAGATGGCGCACGCGTACATGGCGAACCGGCTCGGCGACCCGACCGCCAAAATGCTTGGCCGACTGACCTTCAACCCAATCGTCCACATCGATCCGTTGGGGACAGCAATGTTCGCCATCTCGTGGCTTGCATCAGGCTTTATCTTTGGCTGGGCAAAACCAATCCCTGTACAACCACGCTTTTTCAATCACCCGCAGCGCGGAATGGCAATCGTAGCGATCGCGGGACCACTGGTAAACATCGTGATCGCCTATCTGACCATCCTTTTGTATATCTGGGTGTTCAAGTATCCGACAGGGTTGCTTGGCGAATTCCTCGCCCTCGCATTTTCAATGAACGTGCTACTCGCAGTCTTCAACATGCTGCCGATCCCGCCACTCGACGGCAGTCGCGTCCTTGCAGCCTTCATGCCACGCCAGATGGCTGAGTCGTGGGGCCGACTCGATCGGCACGGCTTCATGATTCTGTTCGGCCTACTGATCTTCTTCAAGCCACTGTTCAGGATTATCGATGCTATCCGCCTACCCATCCAAGACGCTCTGATTACGTTGGCGGGCGGCTGAGATGGCGTCGCGCTCGCTGCTCTTCGCTGGCCTCCTGGCGACCGTCACTGCAGTCGCATTGCTCGGCTTCGGACTCGTCGCCGGCTCGGGTCGCTGACTCGACAAAGGGGTCATGACTGGACAAAGGGGTCTGACCCCTTTGTCCAGTCATGACCCCTTTGTCCAATCAGTGGGAGGCAAGCCAGGCGAGCTGCGCGTCTCGATTATCGGCGACATCGCCTTCGATCCGCGCGCGCCGAAGCTCGATCAGTGCGCGACCGATCGCGGGGCCCTCGGCACCCATCACGCCGCGCACGTCCTCGCCGTCCACCGCCAACGTCATGTGTCGCAGACGCGCCAGATAATCCGCGGCCTCCGTCCCACCCGCAGCCACCACACCCTCGATCGGCACACGCGCGCAAGCCGCATCAACATCCGCCGCAGAACAACCTGCCAGGCGAGACTGCAATGCCACAGCATCGGCGGCGGCGAGCGCAGAGCGCAGCGAAGCACGATCGAGTCCACCCTCCGATAACCACGCTTTCGCGTCAGCGAGCTCTGCCGCGAGCAGGCCAAGACCAAGCGCCACTCGATCCGCATCGCGGGCATCAACTTCGAGCAGGGCCCACGCCGCTCGCATGCGCGCCGGGTCGACTGAGAGGCCGGGTTGGATCGCAGTCAACGCACCCCAATCTGCAAGGAGCGCGATGACATTGGTCGGGTTCGACTCCTCGAACACGAGACGAAGTGAGTCGAGCATGCGCGTCGCGCCCGTCAATGCGACGAAACCACCATCCGCAGCAGCCCTCGCCGCCGCAACGAGCGTGACGTCTGGCGTCGCATCGAGGCGCACGGCATAGCGCGCGGCCCGCACGATCCGCGTTGAATCCTCCACGAAGGCATCCGGGCGGAGCAGCCGCAACTGACCCGCGGTGACATCCGCAACACCACCAAACGGATCGAGCAGAACACCTGCATCTGGACCCGCAACCACCGCTGCGATTGCATTGATCGTCAGATCACGCCGTGCAAGGTCCTCCTCCAAAGACGCAGCACAAACATCCGGCAGCGCGCCCGGCTGCGCATACGTCTCACTGCGCGCAGTCGCCACGTCGACCGGTGGTCGCGACACGATCGTTGCCGTGCCAAACGCGGTGTAGATACGCACCTCGGCGCCCGTCAGCGCGGCCAGCCGCTTGGCGAAGGCAATGCCGTCGCCCTCGACGACGACGTCGACCTCGCGCGGCTCCTCGCCCCGCAACAAGTCGCGCACCACACCCCCAACGAGCGCAACCCGCTGGTTCGGCGCGGCCGCCTCCACGAGCAATGGCACGGCCGCGCGCACCCGCGCCGAGGTCGCAAGCAGCGCGCGCGTATCAACCCCGCCTGCGCGCGCGCTCATTGCCTACACCGTCGCGACGACTTCGATCTCAACGCGCGCACCCGCGGGCAGCGCCGCGACCTGGAACGTCGAGCGAGCCGGGAACGGCTCCGGCATGCGTGCCGCGTACACCTCATTCATCGCGGCAAAATCGCCAAGGTCCGCCATATAGACCTGCGCGCGCAGAACCTTCGAGAGGTCCGAGCCAGCAGCCTCGAGAATTGCGGCCACGTTATCGAAGCACTTGTGCGTCTGCACCTGAATGTCACCCTCCACGAGCACGCCCGTGGCAGGGTCGATTGGAATCTGGCCAGCGAGGAACACGAGGTTCCCGCTCTTGACAGCCTGGTTATACGGAGCGCCGCCCAGGGGGGCCGGCGCGTTGTCCGTGCGGATGATTTCCTTCGACACGTGGTGCTCCTCGTCGCATTCGTCTACACGCGGATCGTACAGAAGCCCAGCGGATCAGCCGCTGATGCGTTCGATCTTGGCACCCAAACCACGCAACCGCTCATCAATGCGTTCATAGCCACGATCAATCTGTCCAATATTGCCGATCACCGTCGTGCCCTCCGCACAGAGTGAGGCAATCAGCATCGCCATACCAGCACGAATATCCGGGCTGTCGACGCGCTCGCCGAGCAGCTTGCTCGGCCCCGTGACGATCGCGCGGTGGGGATCGCACAGCACGATCCGGGCTCCCATCGAGACGAGCTTATCCGTAAAGACCAACCGATTCTCGAACATCTTCTCGTAGATCAGAATCGTGCCGCGGGCCTGCGTCGCGACCGCCACAGCAATCGACGTGAGGTCGGCGGGGAATTGTGGCCACGGACCGTCCTCGAGCTTTGGTACTTGCCCACCAAAGTCGTCGCGAATCGTCAGATCCTGATCGTCGGGCACCGTCAACGTCCGCCCATCGAGCTCGATGCGCACGCCAAGGCGCTCGAAGCCATGCAACACGGGATAGAGGTCTTCCGGCTCGACATCCTCAATGATGATCTCGCCACGGGTAACCGCCGCGAGGCCAATAAACGAGGCTACTTCGATGTGGTCGGGCCCGATGCGATACGTCGCCCCGCCAAGACTCGCGCGACCGTGCACCGACAGTACGTTGGAGCCAATGCCATCGATCTCGGCACCCATCGCCACGAGGAATCGACAGAGATCTTGGACGTGTGGCTCACAGGCCGCATTGATCAGCGTCGTCTCGCCCTTGGCGAGAACTGCGGCCATCACGGCATTCTCCGTCGCCGTCACGCTCGGCTCGTCCAGAAAGAATCGGGTTCCTGTCAGGCCCTGCGGTGCGGTCAACGTAAAGTCGCGATCGATCTTGACGTCCGCGCCAAGGGCGGCAAATGCGTGGAGATGCGTGTCGATGCGACGCCGACCAATCACATCACCTCCCGGTGGTGGCACGAGTACCTTGCCGCAGCGAGCAAGCAGTGGACCCGCCAACAGGATCGACGCGCGAATGCGCACACTGAGAGCACGATCGATCTCGCCCGAGAGCGCCCCGGTGGCCTTGATGCGGAGCGTGTTCTGGCCGATCCACTCGACTTTGGCCCCCGTCGACTGCACGAGCTCGGCCATCACTTCGGTGTCGCGAATGCGCGGCACGTTCTCGATCACACACTCCTGCTCGGTCAACAGGCAGGCAGCGATAATCGGCAGCGCACCATTTTTATTGCCCCCGACCGAGACGCGACCCGACAGCGGCTTGCCGCCTTCGATCACGAAAAGGTCGCCGAGCGACCCACGGTTCGGCGAAGCACTCACGCGCCGTATCGTACCCGCCCTGACTTCGACACGCCTTGTGTTGGCTACGCTTGCAGCTATGAGTATCGATCTTGTCCACGACCGCGACGCCGCCTGGAGCATCGTCTGCGAGCACATCCAATCCGACGCGCTTCGCCGCCATGCGCTCGCCGTTGAGGCCTCCGTGCGCTGGTATGCGCGCGCGGGTGGCGAGGACGAGGAGGCGTGGGGCAACGTCGCATTGCTGCACGATTTCGACTGGGAGATCCACCCTACTCTCGAGCAGCATCCGCAAGCTGGTGAGGCGATCCTCGAGGAGCGTGGCTATCCCGACTGGTTTCGCCGCGCGATCTTGGCGCACGCCAACCACCTCGGCGTCTCACGCGACACGACACTCGAAAAGACGCTTTTCGCCTGCGACGAACTGAGTGGGTTCATTTATGCGTGCGGGCTGATTCGCCCGACGGGCCTCGAAGGTCTCGAGCCGAAGAGCGTCAAGAAGAAGCTCAGGACGCCAGCGTTCGCGGCCGGTGTCAGCCGAGCTGACGTCTACGAAGGTGCTGAGCTCCTCGGCCTCGAACTCGATGACCACATCCGCAACGTCGTCGCCGCGCTGCAGCCACTCAGCGTGGAGCTCGGACTGTCAGGCTAGTCGTTCTGCCTATCGGTCGGGAATGCGTGATTGGGTCAGGCTCGATTTCGTGATGGGGGGCGGACGCCACAACCCCGCGGATGTGAGGTCCGCCCCCCACACACAACCACGCTCGACACACGGTTTGAGGGGGCGGACCTCACATCCGCGGGGTTGTGGCGTCCGCCCCCCATCACGAAATCCTCGCCTTAAAGCGTCGCAAGGGCGTCGATAAGCCGATCGACGTCCTCGCGGTTGTTCCAACAACCAACTGCGATGCGCGTCAGCTCTGTACCAGGTAGGGAGCGAGCGATGATGCCTTGGTCTTCCAGTTTGCGTACCACCAGTGGTGCGGACATGCCCTCCGTCTCAAACGCGACAAACGGCGATGGCTGATCGACGTCTGCGACGATTGCTCGCGCGACGTCGGCGAGGCGCTCACGCAGATAGGCCGCCAACTCCATCGCCACGGCATGCGTGGCGTCGAAGCCACCAACCGACTCGCGCCACGCGATCGCAGCGTTCAGACCGACGAGCGCAGTGTGTGTGATCGTGCCCGGTTCGAAGCGGCGTGCACTACCCCACATCCGCGGCCCCTCTGGCGTCTTCTCCATTGTCGGATAGCCAGGAAAGGCGGGCGCGATGCGATCGAGCGAAGCCGGGTTGACCCAGAGGCCACCCGTGCCGGACGGGCCGCAGAGCCACTTCTGTCCACTAATCGTGTAGAAGTCGCAGTCCAGCTTCTGCACATCAACGGGGATGCACCCGGGCCCTTGCGCCGCATCGACGAGGAAGACCGCACCATGATCGCGCACGATCTCGGACATACGCGGGATCGGCATCACTCGTCCCGTGGTCCAGATCACGTGCGACAACGCGACGAGTTTCGTGCGTGGCGTCAGCGCATCGGCAATCGTCTGAGCCGGATCGACCGCGTAGGTAATCGGCACGACCGTGACCGTGATCCCGCGACGCTCAGTCATCACCTGTAACGGCACGATCAGGCCAGGATGCTCAAAATCGCCAATCAGCACCTCGTCACCTTGCTGCCAATCGATGCCACCCACGACGAGGTTGAGGCCATCACTCGTACAGTGCGCCAACGCAATCTCGCTGGATGGCGCATGCACAACACGACCGAGAGCAGAACGCGCATCGGCCTCGATCTGCGCCTGCTCCGCATAGGCATCGTCGCCAATGCGACCCGTCGTCCAGACCCCTTCGACATGCGTCGTCATCGCGTCCCGCACCACCTGGGGAAATGGCCCGTACGTGCCGGTGTTGAAATACACGGCGTTCGTGACGGACGGCATCTGGGAGCGAATCGCAGCGGTGTCAACCATCCCGATAGCGTACGGCCTCTCTCGCGATAGCATCTGAGTATGTTTCGACGACAACGCTTCGGCGAGCTGATCGAAAGTCAGTTACGCGTCTTCACAACCGACCATGCCGATCGACTCGACTCCCTACGCGAGGCGCGTGCGCTCTACCGAGCAGCGGATGCCAGTGACGCCGAAGAACGCTATGGCGCCTATGCCGACGAAATCGACTGGGCCGCGGAAGAACTTGCCGAGATGCGCGACGCGTATGCCGCCACACTCGACGAAGAGACGGACGAGCAGTACACGCGTGCCTTCTCGAAAGCCGTCCACAAGGCATTCCCTGAGATCGCTGTGATCCTGGACACGCTCTAATGATCGACCATGGCATGCTCGAGGAATGGATCCGCCAATGGGGCTATCTCGCCGTCTTCGTGCCCCTCCTGCTCGAGACTGCCGGAATTCCGCTGCCCGGAATGACGATCCTGATCATCGCCGCAACAGCATCGTCGCGTGGCCTACTAAACCCGTTCGTGCTCGCCGGCGTCGCCGCTCTCGGTGCCATCCTCGGCGACAACATTGGGTACTGCATCGGTCGTTATGGTGGTCGCAAACTGATCAATCGCATCGCACACATCGGACACATCGAGAGTAGCCTCGCCCGCGGCGAACAGTTCTTCCTCGCCCACGGTGGGAAGGCTGTCTTTCTCGCCCGCTGGGTCGGTGGTCTACGCATCTTCGGCGCCTGGATCGCGGGGATGAGTCATATGCCATGGCGCACGTTCTTCGTCTGGAACGTTGCGGGCGGGGTGACGTGGGCGGCAACTATTACCGCAATCGGGTACGCCTTCGGCAACTCGGTGCAGACGATTGAACGCCTGCTCGGCACGGTCGGGGCGATCGGCTTTGCACTCGTTGTGATCATCGCCGCCAGCCTGCTCATACGCAGGCTCCACCGTCGGCAGCGGACGCGAGCAGATGCGCTGATCAGCCACGAACGCTCCAACCAGCACGGCAACTAGAGCGCGACGACAACCCGCCCGGGAGTCGACGCGGTGACACGCGGCGCCACCGCCAAGATATCGACCGCGGCACAGCGAGCGACATCGGCCTCGTGCCCCGTGCCGTAGAGGTCGCGCGCGCTCTGACTATCTTCGAGTGCGGCGAGCGCCGTCGGATAGGCGCGCGCAATTGCACGTGCCGTACGGGCACCATCACTCACAAACGCGTCCGGCAGCGCACCAGCGAGTCGCTGCATCAGCACACCCGCAACGTAAGCGTCATCGAGCGCCACCTCGCCTCGCACACCCGCACAACGCACCACGATCGTGCCGTCGGATGGGATGGCCGTGCACGCCGCGACAACCAGCGCCTCCGCATTGACGAGCGCACCAACCAGCACGACAGCGGCCTCGTTGACCGACTGCAGGATCGCTTTCGTGCCATTCGTCGTCGTCAACACCAGCCTGTCACCGCGCTGGTTCGCATACTCAGCGGGCGAGTTACCGAGATCAAAACCCTCGATCAGAACGCCGTGCCGTTCACCCCCTAAGACGACACCATCCGTCCGCTCCGCGTGGGCCTGCTCGACTTCACCGACACACACGACCGAGCCATAACCCGTGGCGAGCGCGTGCGAGAGCGTCGTTGTCGCACGAATACAGTCAACGACGATCGCCACATCTGCTGGCCCCGGGTCGCGTGGACTCAACGCCACATGCAGCGTTACCGCCACTAACGATCCTTGAAGGTCGAGGCGAGCGCTGCCTGCGCTGCGGCAAGTCGTGCGATCGGCACGCGGAAGGGCGAGCAGGAGACGTACGTGACACCCACGTCGTGGAAGAAGCGCACGCTGGCCGGATCGCCACCGTGCTCGCCGCAGACGCCGAGTTTGATGTTTGGCTTCGTCCTGCGCCCAAGCTCGCAACCCATCCGCACGACCGCGCCGACACCGTCGACGTCGAGTGTCTGAAATGGGTTGTTGTCGATCACGCCATCCTCGAGATACTGCGTCAGGAACTTGCCTTCTGCATCGTCGCGCGAGAGTCCCAGCACCATCTGGGTGAGGTCGTTCGTACCGAACGAGAAGAAGTCGCCATGCTCTGCGATCTGGTCGGCCACGAAGGCTGCACGCGGCACCTCGATCATCGTGCCGATCTCGATCGGAAAATCAATCCCCGCTGCCTCGCACTCCTCTGCGGCGACCTCGACGACGAGCTCGCGCATCCGGCGCAGCTCCTCGGCAAACCCGACGAGAGGAATCATGATCTCGGGGCGCGGATCGCCGCCCTCTGCCTTGACCTTCAACGCCGCACGAACAATCGCACGCGCCTGCATCTCGTAGATCTCGGGAAACAGCAGACCAAGTCGGCAGCCCCGCGTGCCGAGCATCGGATTCGACTCGGTCAGCTCCTTGACGCGTTTGAGTAGCGCCTCCGCCGACTTGAGATCGCCCTGCGCCCCGTGCTCGTGGATGCGCTCCACGTTGCGCGAAGCCTCGAGCAGGCTCGGCAAGAACTCGTGCAGTGGCGGATCGAGCAGACGAATCGTGACCGGTAGCCCATCCATGGCGCGCAGAATGCCCTCGAAGTCGCCTTGCTGCATCGGTGCGAGCTCCGCGAGTGCGAGCAGGCGCTCGTCGATCTCGCGTGCCAAAATCATGCGCCGAACCGCCGGCAGCCGATCCTCGCTCATAAACATGTGCTCCGTGCGGCAAAGCCCAATGCCCTCCGCACCAAAGCCGCGGGAACGCTCGGCATCCTCGGGTGTGTCAGCGTTTGCACGAACCTGCAGCGTCCGAATCTGATCTGCCCAGGACGTAATGCGTTGGAAGTAGTCGTCGAACCGCGGAGGTACCAGCGGCAGGGCGCCGGCAAAGACCTCGCCGGTCGAACCATCCATCGTGATCGTCTCGCCCTCACTGATCTTGCGTCCACCAATGATGATCGAACGATCTTGCATGTCGATCTGCAAGCCATCGATACCCACCACACAGGGCTTCCCCATCCCGCGCGCCACGACCGCTGCGTGCGACGTCATGCCACCGTGCGCCGTCAGTACGCCTTGGGCGACGATCACACCATGAATATCGTCCGGCGTGGTCTCCCAGCGGACGAGAATCACTGCGATACCCACCTTTCCGCGCTGCTCGGCAGTGTCGGCATCGAGCACGACCTCGCCAACGCCGGCTCCCGGCGAAGCGTTGAGTCCGGAAGCGACCAGATCGCGAGTCGCAGTTGGATCAATTGTCGGGTGCAACAACTGGTCGAGCTGATTCGGATCGATGCGCTGGACGGCTTGCTCGCGCGTGATAACGCCCTCCTCAACCATGTCGCACGCGATGCGCACGCCGGCCTGCGCGGTGCGCTTACCGTTTCGCGTCTGCAGCAGGTAGAGGTGCCCCTGTTCGATCGTGAACTCGATGTCTTGCATGTCGCCGTAATGCGCTTCGAGTCGCGCCATCGTTGCCAGCAACTCGGCATATGCGTCAGGCAATTCGCCTGCTAACTCGGCGAGCTGGCGCGGCGTGCGAATACCCGCAACGACATCTTCGCCCTGCGCGTTGATCAGGAACTCGCCATACAGCTCCTTGACGCCCGTCGCCGGGTTGCGCGTGAAGCAGACACCGGTAGCCGATTGATCGCCGAGGTTGCCGAAGACCATCTGCATCACGTTGACGGCAGTACCGAGGTCGTCCGGGATCCCGTTGGCGCGGCGATAGACGGCCGCACGTGGATTATTCCATGACTCGAACACGGCGTTGATTGCAAGCCGCAACTGCTCGCGTGGATCGTCGCCGAACGCATCGGGACCCACAGCGGTGGCAATGATTTCTTTGAACGTGACGACCAGCGCTTCGAGATCCTCGGCACTGAGATCGGTGTCGTTATTGACGCTGCGATCGCGCTTGAGTTGGGACAGCGCGAGCTCGAAGTCGTCGCCTGGGACGTCGAGCACGACCGCACCAAACATCTGCACGAAGCGACGATAGGAATCCCAGGCGAAGCGCGGATTACCACTCTCGATTGCGAGCCCACGGACCGCGGCATCGTTGAGGCCCAAGTTGAGGATCGTGTCCATCATGCCTGGCATCGAATAGACGGCTCCCGAGCGGACGCTGACGAGTAGCGGCCTTACGGGGTCGCCGAGGCGACGTCCCGTGCGCTCCTCGAGCGCCGCGAGACGATCGAGCACGCCATCCCAGAGACCTTCGGGCCACGTGCCCCCAGTACGCATCGCATCGACGCACGCCTCGGTCGTGACGGTAAAGCCGTCGGGAACAGGAACGCCGATGCGCTGCATCTCGGCAATGTTGGCTCCCTTGCCACCAAGTATGTTTCGCATCTCGGCAGAACCCTCAGATTGGTCGTACACAAACTGCTTCACGCGCATGCGGCTCCAGCGAGGTCGTTACCGGCAGACTAGTCAAGGATGCCCCGGAGGGATTCACGAACCATGACGCTGCGGCGATCGACGCACGCAGCACGCGTGGATCGGTGACAATCTCGATGACACAAGGAGCAGCGCATGCGCATCATTGAGGGCGGCAACACATCCGAGGTCTATGGCGGTTATTTTACCGGCGCTGTCCGACTCGAAATGCTCTCGAAGGCCGAGACCGATGGTCGCCCCGATATTGCACGCGTGGCCTTTGACGCGGGCGCAGTGACGTTTTGGCACACGCATCCGGGTGGACAGAAGTTGCTCGTGATCGATGGACTCGGGCGCATTGGTACCGGGGAGGGCGAGACGCTGCTCGAGCCCGGGACGTTCGTCGATACACCACCCGAGCATCGTCACTACCACGGCGCGGCAGAGGGGCACAATTGCACGTTCCTCGCAATCACATGGGGTACGACCAGCTGGGAGGAGTCGGGCCCGTGAACGCTGCGGCGGAGTTCGTGATCGTCGGAGGAGGCACCTCGGGTATCGTTGTTGCCGCGCGACTTGCGGCTGCGGGACGCGACGTTCTACTCGTTGAGGCAGGACCCGACTACGGGCCGTACGGCGACCCGCGCTGGCCCGCCGAGCTGGTCGATGCAACAACGCTCGCGACGTCGCATGACTGGAACTACACCGGTGGCGACGGGCGCTGGAACTTCGAGCGGGCCCGCGTGATCGGCGGCTGCTCGTCGCACAACGGTGCTATCGCAGCGATCGGGCATCGCACGGACTACGACGCCTGGGGGCTTCCCGGTTGGTCAGCCGCCGACGTCGAGCCACTGCTGGCGCTGGCCGTCGAGAAGATGCGCGTCCGCACCTACACGGCTGAGGAAGCCGTGCCGTTCCACACCCACGCACTCGCAGCGGCGACGGGGCTCGGCTGGAAGATGACGTCCGACCTTTGCGACCTCGATGGCAACGACGGCTTTGGTCTGGAGACCGTCAATGTGATTGACGGCGTGCGCTGGAACACGGGCTTCGCCTACCTCGACGCGGTCCGCGACCTCCCAAATCTCCGGATCCTCGACAAGACGCTCGTTGATCGCTTCGAGGAGACCGAAGCGGGTGTCCAGATCGTTGCTGCACGTGACGGCGAGCAGGTCCTGCTGGAGGCGCGCACGCTCGTGTTGTCGGCGGGCACGTACGGATCGCCGCTAATTCTGCAGCGCTCAGGCATTGGTGATCCGGTTCGCCTACGTGCCGTCGGCGTCGATCCGATCCTCGACCTCCCTGGTGTCGGTGCGAACCTGCACGATCATCCACTGGTGCTGGTCGACCGCGTAATTGGTGCGGAACTGCAGGCCGAGATTGACGCGGCGAAGGCGCGTGGTTTCTTGCCCGAGGAGCAGACGCTCGGCAAGGCGATCTCGAGCGTGGCACGTGACGGCCTGTTCGACCTCCACATCTTTCCCGTGCTGGCGTCGGATCAGACGAGCGAGTTGCATGGCTGCGTGGCCGTGGTCGTGTCGTGCGTAACGCCGCAGAGTCGTGGCAGGATCGACATTGTCTCGACCGATCCAGCAGCACACCCCGCGATCGATCACGACTATCTCGGTGATGCGGATGGGCATGACCTCGCGGTGCTGCGCGACGGCATCGTGATGGCGAATGCGCTGCTCGATCATCCCGCGATTGCACCACTCGTCGGTGGCGCCGTAACGGACCTCTCGACCGATGCCGCTATCCGCGCCAACGTGGCGCACTACTACCACCCGGTCGGAACGTGCGCGATGGGTACCGGTCCGGATGCGGTCTGCGATGCGCAGGGTCGCGTGCACGGCCTGCGTCATGTGGTCGTCGCGGATGCCTCCCTGTACCCCCAGGTGATGCGCGCGAATACGAATATTCCGGCGGTTATGACGGGCGAGTTAATCGCACGGACACTGCTCTAGAGATTCCGTTGTTTTGTGCGCTATAGATAGCCACTTGCCTATCTAGTGCAGAAAAGGACCCGGGTCCTTTTGTGCAGCCCTTAGTCCGTCAGGAACTGCTCGACGAGGGCCTCTGCCGTCGTCTTATCCGCTATGCGATAGGCAAGCTGCGTCATCCGCCACGAGTCCGACAGGTAAAAGCGCTCATAGAGTTCGCCGCGGCCACCAAGATCAGAGCCGATGTAATCCCACGCCAGCCGGAACAGGCGCACCCGCCGCTCCGCGTCACCGCCCGCCGCCTGGAAGTACTTCTCGATATCACCGCGAATCGGGCTATTGAAGTCCGCCTCCGATGGCGTCGCCATAAACGAACCACCACCAATCAGTTGGATCAGATCGTTTGCCAACGGCAACCACTTCGGCATCTCGCCACGGAGCGCCATCAACGGACTGTCGTTCGGATACCAGACGCCATGCGTGTCGAGATACGACTCCGCCTCACACGTCGCTAACGCGCAGCGCGTCAACTCGACCATGTTCCATAGCTGACCGAGCTTCTCTTGGATGTGATCAAACCGCGCCACACCCGTCGTGTTGGCAATCACGTGCGCCAAACCGAAGGCAAAATTGAGCTTCACGTAGGCCCGCGTGTAGGCCTGATGCATGATGTGCCCGCGCCAGCCCGTATCCGTGATGACCTCGTCGTACCCCGTGACATCGCCGTCAAGAAAGACGCGATCCCACGGCACCACAACGTCATCAAAGATCACAACTGCATCCATCTCATCGAAGCGCGCGCTCAGTGGATAGTCGAACGTACTGCCCGGCTTCGAGAACGAATCGCGACAGATAAACCGCAATCCCGGCGTGGAGATGGGAATCGCAAAAGCAATCGCGTAGGCCTCATCCCCCTCTTGCAGGGGCGAGCCAGGATAGATCGAGATCTCGTCGGCAAACGGTGCGAGCGTCGCGAGCATACGCGCGCCACGCACAACGATGCCCTCGCTCGTCTCTCCCACCTTATGTAGCGAGATCTCGCCGCCAAATTGCTGCGCATCGGGCTTCGAACGATCCGCTGCGGGATTCATAATCGCGTGCGTCGTCGAGAGGTCACGATCGCGCATCAACTTCTGATAGTTGACGATGTTCTCGGCCCCCCGCTCGTTGCCGCGCCGCGCCCACACCTCCGCCGCGCCTGCGAAACAGGCGAAGGTGACATTCAGATAGTCCGGGACGCGACCCATCATCCCGCCCGTCGCGGTGGCGACGATCTCCATCGACGCGCGCCGCTTCAGTAGATCATCCTGCGAGCGGGGAATCAGGTGGGTGCGATTGACGAGTCGGCCATCATCTGGATTTGGCGCCAGGCAGATATCCGCGTGCGCATGCTGGAGGTCGTAAACGCGAGCAATCGATTCGGCCCCTGGCCGCAACAGCGGATGGTCGAGCGGGTTTGTGACCTTCTCGCCGCCAATCCAGATTTCGCGCTGATCGTCAGCGGCAAGGTCGGCGAGGAACTGCGCGCCGGTGCGCGCTGCGACGTTCGCTGCCTGCTCGATTACGCCCATAGTCTGAAACACTCCTCTAAAGATTGGATACAGTATCCACTTTAATGGCTCGGACGTCAAGAACAGACGCCTGTGGTGCCGTACGATCCTCTTAGGAGGTCATTCATGGCAAAGCAGAGCGGGCCGATCGCGCCCTATATGGCAGTGGGACTCTCGACCGTTGTGCGCGGTATCTCGGCCCGAAAAGAGATCGCCCGCAACCTCGATGTGATTGAGGACGCGATCCACGCGGCCGTCTCGATCATCGGCATCAACATGCCGGTGCGACTGATCGCGCTCGCCGAAGGCGCGCTGACCGGCTTTACCGACGAGATCTTCGACATCCCTCACACCGTCGCCGCGCGTGACCTCTTTATCGACCTGCCCGGTCCCGAGACGGAGCGCCTCGGTGCACTCGCCAAGCAGTACGACACGTACATCGTTGTGCAGTGCAAGGCGCGGTTGCCTGAGGTGATGGACAATCGCTTTTTCAACATGTTGTTCGTTCTCGGCCCGAACGGCGAGATCGTGCACCAAGCCGCCAAAAATCACCTCTGGTGCCGCGAACGCTCGACGACCCCCCACGACGTCTACGACCGTTGGGTTGAAGTCTTCGGCGAGGGACTCGAGGCGTTCTACCCCGTCCTCAAGACCGCTGACATCGGCAACCTCGGCACGATCTGCTGCTCGGATGGCGAGTATCCCGAAGCCATACGCGCACTCGCCTTCAACGGCGCCGAGGTCGTCTATCGCCCAAGCGAGGCCGTACCGATGACGCAGGCGGGGCCCGACCCGGGCGGCACCTGGTTGCTCCAGAACCGCGCCCATGCACACTTCAACTCGCTCTACATGGTCTGTCCAAATGTCGGTCCCGTCTACGTGCACCCGAAGATGGAGACGCCGTACGACATCGCTGGTGGTGGTGGTCATGTGGTCGACTTTCAAGGCCAGGTGCTCGGGCTCTCTCGTAGCGGTACGAACAGCTTCTGTGCGGGCATCGTCGACATCGAGGCGTTGCGGAACTTCCGCGCGATGAACCTCAACTCGAACTGGATGAAGGATCTGCGCACCGAGCTCTTTCAGCACATGTACGACGAACCGATCCACCCCAAGAACCTCTGGTTGGAACAGGACCCGCTGTCACACGCCGAGGTCGATGAGGTGTATCGCGCCAACATCCAACGCCTTGTCGATCGCGGCTCGTGGACGCCACCCGCAACGCAACACGCGGGCGCGCGCTACATCCCCGCGCTGCCAGGCGATCCGGGTGAGGTGTGGGAGACAATCAAGGCCGAGTTGTGGGGCGAGGACTAGACTCCACAACATGGTTACTGCATTCGTTCTGATCGAGGTCGACCGCGGCCGTATTCAGGCCGTCGCCGACACGCTGGCGGCAATCAATGGCGTCGCAGAGGTCCACAGTGTGGCGGGGCGCTACGACCTCGTCGCGATCGTCCGCGTGCCGACCAATGACGCCATGGCCGAGCTCGTGACGTCGGGCCTACTCGGTGTCGATGGTATTGCCCGCACCGAGACCCTGACCGCATTCCGCGCGTACTCGCGCCACGATCTCGATGCGATGTTCGAGATCGGCGAGGTCTAGCCCGACCAGCAGATGGCCGAGATCACCCGACTCGCGCCGCATGCGAGCAAGCCGATCGTCAAGGTACATCTGGATGGAAGTTTCTGGATTGCACTGCCACTCAGCATCGTCACCGCCGAGGATCTGCACGTCGGAACACAACTGTCGGAGCAGCAACAGGACACGCTCGAGCACAAGCGCCTCGCTGCCCAGGCGCTGACCTACGCGATCAAGTCGCTCGACTTCCAGATGGCCTCACGTGGACAGCTACGCGATCGTCTCGCGCGCAAGGGGTATCCCGAGGCGACTATCGAGCAGACGCTCGAACGCTGCGAGCAACTCGGCGCCCTCAACGACCAGCTGCTCGCCACGACCCGTGCCGAGCGCTTCCGCGATGCTGGCCATGCCGCCGCATCCGCGCGACAGCGGCTCCGCAAACAGGGGTTTGCCGACGCCGAGATCACCACAGCACTGACTGAGGCCTATACGGACTTTGATGAAGAAGCGGTGGCGCGACGCATCCTCAGCACGCGCCCGAGCATCGCAGGCAATCGTGGACGAGCCTACGCCTTTCTGGCCCGGCGTGGTTTCGGTCCGCAGATCGCCGGTCGCGTCGCAGCCGAGTTCTCGACAGCCGAGTCGGCCGGCGTCGCGCGCGTTATCGACCCGGTCGAGCTCGAGCGACAGGTCCGCCGTCGCTATCCTAAGGCCGGCTCCGACGCGGGCGATAATCGGCGCGCCTACGCCTATTGCCTGCGCCACGGCGCCTCGATTGCGGACACGCGGGCCCTGTTAGCGCAGTTACGTCGCGCGTAGGCGCGACAATGATCACGACGAGCTAGAGCACCTTGTGCTGGCTATAGGCAACCGATGGAAGCACCCCATCAGCAACGCTCTGGCGCATCCCATCCTCGGCCTCGGCCTTCGCCAGTGCCAACTCGACAACCTCGGCAACCATTGCCTGAGGGACGATCACAACACCATCCTCGTCACCAACGACAAGATCGCGCGGCTGCACCACGATCCCCGCCATCGTAACCGGGACATTATGGGCGACGGCTTCGTAGCGACCGAGCATGTCGACGGGCAAGACACCGCGCGAGAAGCAGGTAAAGCCTAGCTGTCGGATCAACCGCACGTCACGAATGTAACCATCACACACGGCTCCCGCAGCCCCGCTTGCGACGCCGCGCGTACTGAGCAGCTCGCCCCACAACGCAGCCGTGTCCAGACCCGAGCTGGAAACGCAATAGACGTCGTCAGGACCATATGCATCAAGCGCAGCGAGCAGCCCGTCGAAGGCATTATCCACAGCCACCTCAACCGCCTCCACCGCCACGGGGAAAGCCCACCCGATCATCATCGCACTCGGATCGAGCGGTCGGATTTCCGGTCCGAGCGCACGCGGTGTGCCATGCGAGATCAGGTCCAATGCATCCGAAACGAGTGACGTCCGAAGCTTCTGGCGCAGCAGGTCGAGATCGAGGCCACCGGACGTTTGCTGCGCAGCTTCTATCATCGGGGAATGCTAACGGAATCGCCACCCTGCCGTCTTAGGATTTCGTGATGGGGGCGGACGCCACATCCGCGGGGTTGGGCGGACCCCACATCCGCGGGGTTGTGAGGTCCGCCCCCCACGCCCAACCATGCCCGACAGACGATTTTAGGGGGCGGACCTCACAACCCCGCGGATGTGGGGTCCGCCCAACCCCGCGGATGTGGCGTCCGCCCCCATCACGAAATCGAGGCCACCGGACATATGCTGCATAGATTCTGTCCCATGCCAAGAGAGTGGAAACGACCAAGTCAGCGCCGACTGTGCGCGAGCTGAGCTAGGCGAGGTCGCCAAGCAGGACACCGGCCTCGACGATCGTCTCGCCATCGAGCGTGATCGTGCAACCCCGCATCGGGAAATCGAAGTGGCCGCGCGTGTAGCGACCGGCGTTCTCGTTGGCACCCGTCGAGAGCAAGAAGTTACCGGCGAAGACGCGTGCTTCGAGGCCATTCGTGTCGGCCTTGTCGACCATCGCGAGCGCATCCCAACGCGCCCCCGTATGCATGCCCCAGCCAACGTGACTGATCGAGTACGCCTCGTCTTCGTCAAACGCCGACAGATACGAGCGTAGGAGTTCGGCATCGAGGCCATCTCCAACGATGCGCACAATCCGATCGTTCTCGAACTCGAGGGTGACGGGCGTGCGGAGGTACTCCTTAAAGGTCAGGTTGAGATCTCCGGGTGCGAGGACCACACGACCATTGACCGTCCCCACCGCCGGGAAGGCCACGACTAATCCGCCCGGATAATGCGCGACGGTACTGGGACCACTCGTCGCGCCCCACGAGCACGCAGTAAACGCAGCTTCGAGCTGCACCGTCAGATCCGTGCCCGCCGCGGAGGTCACGCGAAAAGTTGTGGCTGCACGCAGGCGTGCCAGTCCGCGCTCGACGCGGACGCGCAATTGTGGATCGACCACGAAGCGATCGAACGCCTCGGGGTCTTCGTTGCCGATCATCAGCACGCGCGCGCCGCCTGCCAGGATCAGGGGCAGTTCGGGCGCGTGGAGGAGTCCCTCGACCGTGCAATCCAACACGAGTTGCGATGCGGCGAGAGCAGCCACGGCCGCCGGGTGCCCGGAGAGCGCGATGCTCGAACCGGTGGAGCGCAACGCAACCGGGCCCGGATTGGCGGGTGTGGGTACGACGACATCGAAGACTTGCCCGCCGAGGTCGGCTGCTGCCAGTCGAGCAGCCTCGACCAGCGCGCCGCGGCTCGTCGACTCCGACAACACCGCGACGACCTCGCCCGGCTCGAGCGAACAGTCGCGCAAGACCTCGCGTAGGCGCGCAAACGTACGGTGCTCCATTAGGCCGCCTCCACCATGTCGATATGGTCGCGCAGTAGGCGACTGAGCGCGGCGGGTGTCTCGAATGGCGTCAGGTGGCCGGCCCCTAGAATCACCTCAAGGCGCGCACCAGAGATGCCCACAGCGAGCGCTGCGGCATAGGCGGGCGGAGTCTCCTCGTCGAGCTCGCCAACGACCACGAGCGTCGGCGCGGCGATCTCCCCGAGGCGAGCACGCAGATCATGATCGGGTAGCGCCGCGATCGCCTGCATCAGACCAGCACGCGGCACACGCAGCATCGATGCCACTGCCGCGGCGACAACTGCCGGGTCGGGATCGGGCGCCATCACACCGCGCAGCACCGGCTCGGCGAAGTCCGCCACCTCTGCCCCCGCGAGCATGGGCGCCAGCCGTGCGGCCTTCCACTCCTCCGAGTCCGTGCCGTCGAGCCCAAAGGCGGAGCTCGTGTCGACGAGACTCAACGACCGCACGCAGGCCGGGTGCCGGAGGGCGAGTTGGAGCGCGACCATCCCGCCCATCGACATCCCCACGACGTGCGACGACCCGCCGAGCTGGGTGATCAACCCCGCTGCTGCGTCTGCCGCAGCCTCGAGACTAAAGTCCTCGAGCGCCGGCGACGCGCCGTAGCCCGGCATGTCCCACGCCACGCAGCGATACCGATCAGACAACGCCGCCAGCTGCGCATCCCACCCGGTGCGCGTCATACCAAGGCCGTGCAAGAACACAACGGGCAGGCCCGAGCCGGCTTCGCGCCAGGCCACCGGTACTTCGTCAACGTCCGTAAACACGCGCTTACTGCGTGTCAAAAATGGAGTGACGCCCGAGCCGCTCGAGGCACACCTCGCCGCTCCACGGCAACATCGTCGCGCCGCAGCGGGCGTCGCGGTAGTGCTGCTCGAGCGGGAACTGCTTGAGCAGCGTCATGCCACCGCAGACACGAATCGCCAACGAGGCCATCTGCGGCGCATTCTCCATGACGGAATACATCGCCGCAAGGGCACGACGCATCTGCGCGGGCGATGGATCGACGCCCGCCTCCTCGACAACACGATCGAATAGCGCTCGCGTGCGCTCGTGCCAGATCTGCAACTCGGCCCAGCCGTACTGCTTCTGCGCCACATCGCGCCGCGCCGTAATACCCTCGGGCGGAACCGACGACAGGTACTCCTCGACGAACTCGAGCACTGCCTGCGAGAGACCCATATAGGCTGGAGCAAGCGTCATGTACACGTACGGCCACCGCGTCGACAGTTGGTCATAAATTCCCGGGGGAAGCAAGACACTCTCCTCGGGTACGTAGGCATCCTTGAAGAGCAGGGTGCGCGAGACCGTGCCGCGCATCCCGAGCGGATCCCAATCGCCAACGATCTCCACACCCGGATTGTCGGCCTCAATCGCGAGGAAAATGATCCCCTCCTCGCCCGGTACGGCGCACGTCAGGTTGTAGTGCGTGGCGGCACCAGCAAGTGACGCAAAGATCTTGCGCCCCGTGATGCTGTACCCACCATCAACCCGCAGCGCCTTCGTCGCAACACCCATCGTGGCACCACGCGCAATACCCTCCGACAGTGGCTGCGACTGCAGCGCGCCCTCGTCGAGAATACGTGTGTACAGCTCCGTACGGCGCTCCTCGTGCCGCGCTCGCGCCGCGTCGTCCATGGTCAGGTCGTCCGCAACGATGCCGGTCCACAGCACCGTCTGCGTATGCATGTTGAAGGTCAGTGCCGTCATCGGACAGTACGCGCCGATCGCAGCCCCAACGTGCATGTAGTCGGCGAACGACGCGCCGAGGCCGCCGTAGCGCGTCGGAATGCAGAGGCCGTAGAAACCAGCCGCACGCAGATCGGCGAAGTTCTCGAACGGAAACGACGCCTCGCGGTCGTAACGCGGCGCGCGCTCCTGGAAGGTGGGGCCAATCTCGTCGACAATCTCAAGCAGTCGCTGTCGGCGCTCTGGATCGATCTTCGGGTCCGCGTTGACGGCCATTAGTAGAATCGTACCCCCTTCCTGTTCTCTCCCCCGAAAACGCAAAGGGGCCCGGAGCTGAACTCCGGGCCCCCAACGCACTGCGCTTAAACGGTGCGCCGGTTGAAGACTCCACGTGCGGCAAGGACCACCGTGAGGGCGATACCGAGGACCAGCCAGATAACTGCAATCCACCAGATGTTCGAGTACGGCGTGCCCGAGCCCCAGTAGAGCGAGATAACGCCGTAGAGTGCACCCAGCGACACGAGGCCACCAACGATGCCCGCGAGCGCGAGCAGACCATTGGACTCACCGGGCATGCCCCTGAAGGCTGCGACACAGATCGCCATGTAGATGGCAACCATCATGAAGCCACCAAACGTCGCGAGCCAGTTGAACATCGGGAACCATTCGCCCGGATCCATCTCACCCACGCTCAGCAGGCCATTGGTAAACGCCATAATCGCGATCAGGATGATCGAGGCGACCGCGAGCACGGCCGACGCCACATACGGCGTCTTGTACCGCGGATGCACCTTGGCAAGGAACGATGGCAAACGCCCATCGCGGGCCAGGGCGAAGACGCCACGACTCGAAGCGGTCGCCGTACCAAGACCGACCGCAGCGATATCGATCACGATGATCCATTGGATGAGCTCGCCGAACGTCGAGCCGCCGTAGGTCGGATCGGACGATAGCGCGTAGAGCGGCGGGAAGGCCTCCAGCCAGGCGTTGACGTCGAGCCCGAAGCCGAGAGCCTGCGAGTACGCGACGATGACGTAGAAGATACCCACGGCGATGGTCGACCCGAAGATCGCCAGAGGAATGTGCTTACGCGGGTTCTTGGTCTCCTCCGCGAGGTTCGCCGCCGACTCGAAGCCGATGAACATAATCGCGGCGTAAAGGATGCCGAAGAAGATGCCGTTCCAGCCATTACTCGACGAGCTCGGGTTGAACGGCTCACCACTGAGTCCTGTGTCGCCAGCCACCTTGATGATCACCCAAACCGAAAAGGCGAGGATGACGAGGAACGATCCAAGACCGAGCACCAGCTGCGCGCGCGTCGAGATTGCCACGCCCCGAAACAGCATGAGTGCGGCGGCGATCCAGAAGGCGATCGACAGCCAGTACCAGGCGATGTCGACGCCGTAGATCATCAGCGTTCCCTGCAGGAACCCGCCGAAGGCAAGGCCGATGGCCAGGGTGAGAGCGATGACGCCGCCGTAGTAGATCCAGCCGGCCACGAAGCCGACGCGCTCCCCGAAGGCCTCCGTGACGTAGTCATAGAGCGAACCCGCTGCGTGGATGCGACGTGCGAAGCGCGAGATGATCCATGCGACTGCGCACATGCCGACCATGGTCAGCAGGATCGAGACCGGGCTGGCAATGCCGGCGCCCTTGCCGGTGAACCCCACGATCGTCGGGATAAAGAATGCCGCCGCGAAGGCGGGTCCGATGAACCCGATCGACTGGGCGATCACGTCGATGAGGCTGAGGTTGCCCTTGCCGAGCTTGTCGCCTCCCTGCATTTGCGCTCCCATGACACTCCTCTGTCTCTGCATCCTTGATCGGACGCGCTCCTCGCCGCAGGTTCGTGCTCCTACGACGTTCTCCTGCGCCGCATCATTGAAGAGCGACCGACCCGTTGCAGAGCGACTGTCGAGCACAGTTTCACTTCTCACAGTTGATTGGATACAGTATCCACAACGCCTTGAAGCACCCCCCCTCAAGGCAAACGCCCGTAGGATCCCGGCTAGGAGAGACCATGATCACCACATCGCCCCCCACCCATCCACTCCTCATCCCCGCCTAATGCTGCGCGCCCGCATCCTGCACAACAACGCGCCGGAGTGGGGCACGCTGATCGACGATGTCGTCCAGCTCGATGCCGGAGGCGCCGTGGCAGTCGACCAGGCCTGCTGGCTGGCACCCGCCGAACCATCGAAGATCATTGCCGTGCACCTCACCTATCAGTCCCGACTAACCGAGTACCAGGCCAGGACACCCGCACAGCCCTCGTACTTTATGAAGCCACCCACCACGCTCAACGGCCATCTTGGCGAGATTCGCCGCCCCCATGGCACGCGTTTCCTCAACTACGAAGGCGAGATCGCCGTGATCGTCGGCCGCGAAATGAAGGGCGTTAAGCCCGAGCAGGTGCACAGGTACGTCGCCGGATTCGCCCCCGCCAACGATATCGGCCTACACGACTTTCGCCACGCCGACCGTGGCTCGATGCTGCGCGTCAAGGGCCAGGACGGCTTCCTGCCGCTCGGTCCGGTGATGGTCACCGCCGACGAATGGACACCCGACCAGGGCTTCACGCTGACCACACGCATCAATGGCGCTGTGGTGCAGCAAGGCAACCAGGACGATCTGATCTGGGACTACCGCTACCAGCTTGCCGATCTCTCCCGCGTCATCACCCTATTGCCCGGCGACATCGTCCTGACCGGCACGCCGGCCAACTCGCGCCCGATGGCCGTGGGCGACGTCGTCGAGGTAGAAATCGCCGGTCTACCCGTGCTGCGCAACACCGTCGTCGATTGGAACGTCGACCTAGCCGGTCCTGGCTCCCAGCCAGAGACGTCCGCCAATTCGCTGCACGTTGCACTTGCGATTTCCGAAGACGAAGCCGAGCGGCGCGTCGCCGCAGGAGAGGTGGACGCATGAGCATCAAGTTGCACGACCTCCATCACGCGTGTTTACGCGTGCTCGACCTCGACGAAGCCGCAGCACGCTGGTCGATCCAATTTGGCCTCACGATCGTTGCCAAGGAGCGCGGACGCGCGCTGCTCGCCTGCGACTCTGAGGACTACTGTCTCGAACTCGTCGAAGATCGCGAACCCGACCACGACCACACCGGCTGGGAACTCGCAGCCGACTGCTCCCTCGCCGACGCGGCCGCACATCTCGACGCCTGTGGCGTCCCGTTCGACCGCGAATCCGACGGCTCGCTGCGCCTCGTCGACCCCTCCGGAAGCGGCATCCAACTCGTGACGTACCGCGAGCGACTCGCCACAGAAATCTGGCCCTACCCTGGGCGGCGCACCACAACACTGCCCGGCATGCACCCCCGCAAACTCGGCCACATCAATATCCTGGCGCCCAACATCAAGGAAACCACCGCGTTCTATACCGACGTGCTCGGCATGCACATCTCGGACCACCTCGGCGATGCTGGCATCTGGTTTCACCTTCATCCCGAGCATCACCAGATGGCAATCGTGGGCATGGCTCCAGCGCACTTCCACCACATCGCCTTTGACATCGTCGACTGGGGCCAGCTGTGCGTCTTCCTCGACCACCTCGGACGCCATGGTCGGTGGCTCGGCTGGGGACCAGTGCGCCACAACCTCGCACAGAACTTGTGCGCCTACGTGCGCATTCCTGAGGAGAACCTCTTCGTCGAGCTGTACTGCGACATGGAGATCCTGCGCCTGCCACACACGCCACGTAGCTGGCCTGACGATGCCTTCGCCTCGAATACTTGGGGCATCCTGCCGCCACGCTCGTACTTCCGCTTCGACGACGTTGCCGTCGACTCGGAACGACATCAGCGCGAGGCCCAAGGCACACCACTCCCACCACTCGAGTCGTACTAACCGCCTACAGTCGTCTTGATGGAAATGAGCAAGAGCACCGAAGTCAGAGACGCACTAGCCGCACGCGGCGTAGAACGAATCCGCGTGATCCACGCAGATCCGCACGGGCGCCCCCGCAGCAAAGACTTTCCGCTCGACTCATTGCCGGGACTGATGCGCGGGATTGGCTTCTGCGAGGCAAGCCTCGTCGAAGGCCTCGACGGCGAACCACTGATGGACGAGCCGCACCCTGGCGGGCACGGACTACCAGACATTCACTCCGTGCCGGACTTGGCGAGCGCGCGCCAACTGCCATGGGACCCCGCAACCGCATGGCTCCTCGCCGACCTGATCGGACTCGACCACAACCCATCACCGCTGTGTGCGCGCAGTGTCTTGCGCCGCGAGCTCGAACGCAGTGCAGCGCTGGGCTACAGCGCCGTCACCGCTTCTGAGCCAGAGTTCTACCTGCTCCGCAGCTCGGACGCGGGCTACGAACGCTACTCCCCGCTCGTCGGCATGGCCTACACGTCGGGGCATCGTGCCGACCCCGACGGCATCATGCGCCGCATCCACGACTACGTCACGGCGCTCGGTCTCGGCACGACCGCAATGCACCGCGAGTTCTCGCCCGGACAGTTCGAGATCAACATCAGCCACGGCGAGGCGATGGACGCAACCGACCGAGCGTTTCTTTTCGAGGAGAGCGTCAAGGAGCTGGCCTCGATGGAGGGACTGCTCGCCACCTTCATGCCGAAGCCGTTTACCAATGCCGAAGGCTCAAGCCACCACGTGCACCTGTCGCTCTGGTCGGGCGAGACCAACGTGTTCGCGGAAGCTGGCGGAGGCCTCTCGGAGATTGGGCATGCATTCGCTGCCGGCCTCGTCGCGCACGCTCCGGCAATCACGGCGATTGCCGCCCCAACAATCAACTCGTACAAGCGGCTCGGTGGTGCCGGCCTCGCCCCAACGACGGCCGATGCCGCCGGCGACGACCGCACCGCCTACCTACGCGTACCGCCACAGTGGGGCGATGCGACACGCGTCGAGTTGCGCATCGGCGATGCCTCGGCCAACCCGTACCTCTTGACAGCCGTCGCGCTCGCCGCCGGGCGGGACGGAATCGAACAAGGGCTCGGCGCCGTCACACCACCCGCACTTCCCACCGATCTCGCTGGAGCACTCGTGGCGCTCGAAGCAGATCCCGTCATCGTCGATGCGCTCGGACAACCCATGGTCGATACCATCGTCGCCGTCAAGCAACGCGAACTCCAACGCTTCTCTCAGGCCGTGACGGACTGGGAATGGTGCGAGTACGCCGACCACGCCTAACCGAAAGAGCATCCGCATGAGCAACGGCTACAGCCTCCCACTCTCCCCCAACGGCAGCGCGAGCCTCGTGCCGCGACCACCGTGGCACTACGTCAGCGACTTCATGGTCGTCGACTATTGGGCCGACCCGGCTGCCGTCGCCGCCGTCCTGCCCGAGGGGATCGAGCCACTCACCGAGGATGCTGGCAAGGCCGCAGTCGTATTCGCCGACTGGCAGTCCTGCACGACGGATAAGAACGAACTGATCGACCCGTCGCGAAGCCAGTACAAGGAGGCCTTCATCGTCCTCAATGGCACCCTCGACGGCGAGCCCGTCACGACCTGCCCCTATATTTGGGTCGATCGCGACTTTGCCTTGATGCGCGGCTGGATCCAGGGATTCCCCAAGAAGCTCGGCTCGGTTTGGATGACACGCAGTTTCGGCCTTGGCACGCTCGCCGATGCCGCGATCACACCTGGCACGACCTTCGGCGGGACGCTGGCAGCAAACGATCGTCGCCTCATCGAAATGACGCTGACGCTCGAAGTCGAGAGCGAGAGCGGCCCCATACACAACGGCCCACCACTCGTCAACCACCGACACTTTCCACGACTGGCAGCCGGTCAGCACGACACCCCGGCCGTGGACGAGCTGGTGCGCGCGATCAGTCGCGACCGTGCGATCTCGCCGATCTGGGAAGGCGCAGCCACCCTCTCGTTCCAGGGCGCGCCGAACGAGGAGCACACGGCGCTCGCGCCCGTTCGTGTCGGGCGCGGCTACCGCTTTACCTTCGCGTACACCGTCGACGATCTCGAGACGATTGTGGACCTGCGCGCACCCGACAGCGCATGAGTACGCGCGCAACGATTGCGGGGCACAGCGTCTCGACCGAGCACTACATCAATGGTGCGCGTGTTGGTAGCCCTACGTCATTCGAGGATCACTCGCCGATCGATGGATCGCTCTTGGCCGAGGTGAGCCGCGGCGATGCGGCCGTGGCGGATGCGGCCATTAGTGCTGCCACAGCCGCGTTTCCCGCGTGGGCAGCGCTCGGAGAGAACGGCCGCGCTCCGTATCTCCACCGGCTCGCCGAACTGATCGACCAGCACAACGATGCGATCGCCGAAGTCGAGTGTTGGGACATGGCGATGCTTGAGCGCTCGCTGAAGGCGCGTGTGATCAGCCGCGGCGCCCGCAACTTTCGCGCCTACGCGGATCTCTCGTGTGCGTATCGCGAGCGCGTGTGGGAGTCGAACGGCACGGCCAATCGCGTGCTGCGCAAACCGAGCGGACCGGCGGTCGTGATCACCCCGTGGAACGCGCCATTTATGTTGTCGACGTGGAAGACAGCACCGGCGTTGGCTGCCGGCTGCACCGTCGTCCTCAAGCCCGCCGAATGGTCACCGCTGTCGTGCTCGATGCTGTTCGACCTTGTCCACGAGGCGGAATTTCCGCCCGGCGTCTTCAATCTCGTCCAGGGTATTGGCGAAGAGGTCGGCGCGGCGCTCGTTGCCGACACGCGCGTGCGGCGGCTGAGCTTTACGGGCTCGCCCGAGACGGCGCGCCAGATTGGCCGCGCCGGCGCCGAGAACATCGTGCCCTTCACGGCCGAATTGGGTGGCAAGAATCCCTTCATTGTGTTCGCCGATGCCGATCTCGACGCGGCAGCCGCGAAGGCGGCCCTGCAGTACGACGATGCGGGCCAGGTCTGCCTGTCGGGGACACGCCTACTTGTGGAGGAGTCCGTCGTGGACGACTTCCTCGCGCGTTTCCACGCGCAGACCGATCGCCACGTGCTCGGCGACCCACACGACACAGCAACGACGATCAGCCCACTGATCCATGCCGACCACCTAGCGCGCGTCTCCGGGTTCGTCGAGCGAGCACGGGCAGCGGGCGATGAGATCGTGCGCGGCGGCCAACAGCCGGCGATCGGCGGCCTCTGGTACGAGCCAACACTGATCCGTCCGCGCAGTAACGACAGCGAGATCGTGCAACATGAGGTGTTCGGGCCGGTCTTGACGATCCAGACGTTTGCGTCCGAGGCAGAGGCGATCGCATTGGCGAACTCGACGGTGTACGGCCTCTCCGGCATCCTCTTCACGTCGAGTGCCGAGCGAGCCGATCGCGTCGGCCGGGCCGTGCGGGCAGGCACCCTCTGGGTCAACTGCTTCCTCGTGCGCGACCTGACCGCACCGTTTGGTGGTGCGGGCATCAGCGGGATTGGGCGCGAAGGCGGCGATTACGCGCTCGACTTCTACTCGGACCTGAAGACGTTGCAGATCCTCGAAGGCTCGGTTTCGTGATGGGGGGCGGACGCCACATCCGCGGGGATGGGCGGACGCCACAACCGCGGGGTTTTGATGTCCGCCCCCTAAAACCGTCTGTCGAGCGTGGTTGAGTATGGGGGGCGGACATCACAACCCCGCGGTTGTGGCGTC
>Ga0209702_10000820_pt1 | contig 64056 bp, 53 predicted proteins | sample FRY01_FD_187210 | JGI IMG/M metagenome (GOLD analysis project Ga0209702, IMG submission 187210) | Freshwater microbial communities from Lake Fryxell liftoff mats and glacier meltwater in Antarctica - FRY-01 (SPAdes) (version 2) | ecosystem: Environmental > Aquatic > Freshwater > Ice > Glacier... | reverse complement strand
TGGTAGAACGAGCGAGGCCGGTCGCCTGGGCCACGGCGGTGATCCCTCCCCACCCAAGTGACATGGCCTCAGCGGCCGCCCAACGACGGGTTCCCCGCTCGTCGAGGTCCATGAGGATCGCGGAGTGCTTGCGATGGATCGTCTCAATCAGTTCGGCGTCTTGCATGCCTAGACTCATCGCAGATGTCGCCCCTGAAGGTCAAAACCACTCTAGATTGATTTATTGTCGTGCCATGCCTTACTCGTCGTTTACACTGCGGATTTCAATTGCCTTGAGTGCTGGTCCAACGTCGTTTGCCGCCAAAAGAATAGTAAGATTGCGATCGGTAATCTCGACAACGTTCCGACATTCCCACGACGTCATAGGTCCACCGGCCTTGGTGACGATGTCTACCTTCTCTGCAACTTTCTGGCCGTTGATGAGAATATCGAATGGCCGCTGAGCCGCCTCAAAAAAATGTGGGTTTGTTTCAGCAAAAACCAGCAGGACCTCGTATCGACCAGGGTCTACATTAAATGTGTAACCGATCTTGCCGTTGGCCCAGCGTTCTGTTTGACAGAGGTCCTTGATAATTCCCGTTCCCCGAATTGGATCGGTCACGGGATAGGTGGCCGTACCACTGGTGATGAGATTGCTATGCTCCCCATCCCCATCGGCCTCCCACGACACGCCGTCCTGCGATGCAATCTCCGGGCCGCCGCAGTTGATCCGCCTCAAGTACTTCAGGGGCGAACCCGTGACGATTGTTCCCGACTTGCCTAGGAGTCCTTCCCGACTGCGGGGCCGCATTTCGTAGCGGTATTGATTGCCGTAAACGGCTTCTTTATCAATGTAATTGGCTGCCAGCATGTCGGTCACTTCACCGATTTTCTGAGTTTCTCCCTCGCTGCTCTCTCCTCTGTAAATCTCAAGTGATGAAACGATCGGTTCCATTTCACCCGACCAGGTCAGAATCACAGACTTGGAACCAGGCGTCGCATGAAGAACGATCGTATTGTCGGGTGGCTGATGATCGGGAACGTCGACCCGCACATACTGTAACGCGCCCAGACGGCCCACCACATCAACGGCCTGGAGGGCATACCATACCGTCTGATTTCGCGGCGGGGAATCATCTGTAAAGGTTTGATCGCTGGCCGCGGCGGTCGACAGTGCCACCTTGTCGCCGATTGCAAACGCATCCTCCGCCCCACGATAGATGCGATAGCCAGCGACGCCACGATCGTCGCTGGCTGGCCTCCACGCCAGCGTCACGCGATAACTTTTTATTGTTGACGCGGTCAAACCAGCCACAACCGTAGGAGGCGTTTGGTCGGGAGTCGCGACGAGCGGCGCCTCTGGTCCAAGTTCCGGCTCGTAGACTGGCTTTTCGTTTGGCTCCTTCATCTCAATGTAGTATTCAAACGGTGCCGCCGTTATGGCTGACGGCAGGGTGATTTTAAAGTGTGTCGCGTCGACTGCTGCAAGCGGCAGACTGGTAAATGCGGCCTGCCCCTTCTTTCGCCAGAAAATCGAACCTGTGGATTTGTTTTCGGGCTTCAAAGGTTCAAAGTCGATCGTGGTCAGATCGATATCTTTACCGCCATGGATCTCGGCAAGTGGCCGATAAAAGAGTCCCGTTTCAGACAGCACAAACAGTCGTCCCTCACCAGGCTGAAGCGGCACAGCCAGGGGCTTTTGCGTCGTTGGCTGCGGCTCCAGGGCCGCGCCTGTCTCCTGCGAGATTTCCGCGACCGATATGATCCGTTCATTGAGCGTTAAAGCGGCCGTCACGGTGGCATCAAACGATCGATTGACAACCATCAGATACTGTTTTCCCTCAGGATCTTGAAAACAGCCGATTGCCAGGGGCCCTCCCTCGGCTTTGGTAACGGGGGAACCAGCCCGCACTTTTCTGCCGCCGGGCGGGATCGGAGCGGTGCAATAGACGCCGGTGGATGTCAGCCTTGCCAGAGTCGGGCCCAGTTTTGCAATCCGATGATTGATTTTTTTTACATAGTCCCACTTGACATCGCGCTTGCCGTCTTTAGAGATCAAGGCTGGCGCCTCGGCCCACGCGAGATCCTTGACGAACCAGTATGTGAAATACTGGATGCCACGAGATCCATAGGCCAGCGATGTATAGACCTGCCAGCGCATGTCGGCCTCGCTGCACTCGCGGTATCCCATGTGCTTGAATGAGACGATAATCTGGTTGAAGGGAATCTGTTTTTTAAGACACAACTTCCGCATGATTTCGAGGTTGTGCCAGTAAAACTTTTCATCGCCCCCCTCAAACATCTGTCGGTAGTGATCCCAACTGACGAGCGCTGGCTTGACTGTCTCAATGTAATCCGAAACCATCGCTTCGTACTCGGAGTTCTGCTTAAACGCATAGTTCGGCAGCAGGTTGTAGTACGGTAGATGCTGGGGGTCTTTTTTCAGCAGATACTGGGTGACGATGCCGAGTCGCGGATGCTGTTCGATGCCCATTTCATCCCCTAAAACGTACCCGAAAAACGCGGGGTGGGAAGCATACTTTTCAATGAGACCGTCCAGAGATTTCTCAATCTGAGGAATCTCTGAGGCAGCGGGTTTATTCCAGACATTTCCTTTTGGAATGGCACCGTCCCAGACCAAGCCCTTCAGTCCCACTTTCTGGCAGACGTCAAGGTACTTGCGGTTGTGGTCGTCGTTGGCCGGAGTGCTTGGCTCCCAGTAGATGTCGATCGCAGGGTGGGCCACATTGAAACCGCAATCCTTGATTTCCTGATACCGCTCAACGGTTGTCTCAGCCTTGGGGGGCCCACACCAGTAACTGATTATAAATGCGGGGTCATACGCTTCGGGCTTGATCAGTTCACTGGCTGTGAGTTTCACGCGTGGTGCGCGGGCCTTGGCAATGTTCGGAGGGGGTGGGCCCGGAGTGCCAAACAATTCCAACTGTCCCAATGAGAATCCGGGCGGACGATTGAAGTCCTCAAAGGTCGTTGAATTGGGATTGAAGCAGGAATAGACGACGATGCGAAACCAGCTATAAGCAATCCCCTTATTAAGAAAGTCGGCTTTGGGAATCGTTTTATCTCTGAGTCGCTTTGTGAGTTTTTGGAGTTCAGCAGGACTGATGTCCTTCGCCATCGAGTCGGATGTGAACGATGTGAATAGATTTGTCTCCATCCGGCCATCCTCCCGAAACGGAGCATTGACTCTGTCGGTGGCATCGCAACGATAGATGTCTACCCAGTCTTGATCGTCTCCTGTGTTGGAGCCTTGAATCGCCCATTGGAGTGGATCGCGATCGGGCATTTCTGCAGCCGAGGTCAGCGTAAAATGGGTGAGGACATGGGCTTGTTTTAATTCTATCGCACAAAAAAAAGGTTCGTCCTCAGTGGGTCCGCCGTTGCCGCCATCGATAAAACTGATAAACCATTTGCTCGTTTCTGGCTTATTCAAAAAAATGGCACAGGCTGGCGAGTTTTGCCAACTGTGATAGGCATGAATCTGATGCCCAGTCGCGCCGGGGGCCGAAGTGGGGCCGCAGACGAGATTGAGCCACGTCGCCTTGGGAGGTTTCATCTCGGCCTCGGGCTTGGCAGTAGCGTAGTCGCCAGCATCGGTCAGCAGATTCTCCGGATCGCTTAAGTCGCCTCCCACCAAGCTATTGTTGCCCGTGCCCAGAGTTACAGCCGCCGTAGCCACGAGCGAAAACGCCACTGCCACCACGAGCCAAATGGCAAAGGCCGTAAACATTTGTCGCAGAATCATTTGTTTTTCCTCAAAAAAAGATGAAATCGAAACCTGCGTGACCGATGGCCTTTGGCTCGTTGGAGGCATCACCCAGACGGACGGGCGAAGGAGTGAGGAAAGAGAGAGGCATCTTGCGGCCCTTTCGGATAAAGCTTTGGTTAGTTTGACAGCCCCTACTACCCTACTAGAGGAGCCACTGCACGGTGCACCTGGTGAGTATCCCCAATCGCGTCCCTCCGTCCAAGTCGTTCGTCTGCAAGCATGGCCCGATTCATCGAGATCGCTGAGGAGGATTGTCCCCTATTGGCCCAAAAAATTGGGTCGCAGACGATGGCCGCCGGTTGAATGTTTTTTGAGGATACCTAACAACGCGCCGGTTGAATCAACCGCTGCTACGGCGTCGGCACTCCCGTCTGGCAGTCGAATCAAAATGCCGCGAACGGCTAGGGCCAGCGTATCGGCGTCCAGCGTTCGGCGGGGCATATGCTCCACGGCAGCCAGCGGAGGCAAAAGACTTGCCTCCGCACAGGCAGCAGCATTGGCAGAGCCTCCTTGGCCTGACTCAAAACTCACTAGCGGCAAAGAATTCTCGAGGCAAAAAGTCCCGATCGCGGAGCGCACCAGCGAGGCCATTAAAGCTTTGGTGCCGAGCGACTCAGCGAGATCGCGGCCGAGTGCTCGCACAAATGTGCCCGAAGAACAGATCAGATCAACCGCCAGCAGGGGCCACTGGTAGTTGGTGATCGTGAGACTGTCGATGCTGACTGGCTTGGCATCAATTTCGATCACTCGACCTGCCCTCGCCAACCGATAGGCCCGCTTGCCATCGACATGCACGGCCGAGTAGTCACAGGGGCGCTGCCAAATGTCACCGCGAAAGCCATCGGCAGCTTTTTCAATCTCCGCAAGCGACGGACGCAGCGGATTTTCCTCCAACTCAACAGCGGTTTCTAAATCATCTGACGGGCTCGATTGGCCCAACAAAAAGGTCGCCGTGTAGTGTTTGGGAAGATCATGGAGATAGTCGACGAGTTTTGTCGCCTGCCCAACACAGACGATGACAACACCACTCGCCAGTGGATCGAGCGTGCCTGCATGGCCCACGGCGCGCATCGATAGCGCGCGGCCCACCACATCGACCACACGACGACTCGTCACGCCACGCGGCTTATCAACCGGGATCACACCCGTGAATGGAAAACGCATAAAGCTCCGCAATCTCCTCAACACTTCGTCCGCCGATTTTCATTCTTTCCCGCAACGCTTGCGGATCATCTACCGCGGCGGCCACGAGCCGAGCGAATTTAAGATCAAGCACTGCGGCGGTGCGACCGGGATCTGAGCGGGCATGGCCCAGCGGATACTGCACCAGCCCACTCTCAAGCACACCGGCCGTCGCGTGATCGATCTGAACGCTCGTGGGAATCCCGTCTGGATATTTTTCATCATACTCACGGCCGCCGTGTTCGATTGCAATTTTCTCTATCAGCACTCGAATCTCGGCCGCTTGAATCGCTTCGTTGTAATAGTCCTCTGGCAACAGCATCAGCTCTGTCCAGTCGGGCGTTTGTGCCACGCGAGCCTTCCAGAGCGTCCGTGCGACTATGTAAGGAAGGGAGTGGTCGGCCGATTGCCGAGTCGAGGGCCACCGTTTGGCAGGATCGGCGATGATCGAAAAAGCTGGTTCATAGATTTTCACGCGCAGTGCGCTGATTCCGTCGATATCGCCAGCAAGGGCAGGGTAGCGAGTCAGAAGATTGATCAGGGCGGCAATCGCCCCGGCCGACTGATGCTCGTAGAGGCCCAGTTTGAAGTGCATGCCGTGAATCGCAAACGCGTCTTCAGATTGTCCCAGCTCCAAATCAAAAGGGCTTTCTCCATCGGGGCAGGGCTGATTGAGCCGGTAAATCGCCAGCGGATTGCGAAACACGTCGGCTGGCCCGACAAATCCAGCCAGTGCGCGGAAACTGCTGATGACTGCAGTTTCTGCCGCCAGGGCAGCCGATGCTCCCTTGCTGTCGGAAAGTTGATGGCCGGCGCGGATCGCACGGAACGGTACGTAGTGAGCCACGACCAAACCGACTGCGGACTCAATGTGGTCTTCCGTGCCCCCCAGGGCTGCCGTAAAAGCCACCGCGCTAGCCACAGCGCCGTGGTGAACATGGTCGATCGCATATTTTCGCAGAGCAAACACTTCGGCCAATCGGCCGCGAATCTCATCGATCAAGAGCATCAACCGCAGCGTTGTATTGCCATCCAGACCGGCTAGATGAGCAGCGGCGATCGCCACGGGATAAAAATCGTTGTGACCAAACTCGCCCGCCGTGCGGCCACGAAGTGGGTCGTAGCCAAAGTTTGTGCCGTTGGAGTCCCATTCGCGGACTGCTGACACATTGGCTGCAACCACTTTTTCAACCGCTGAAAAGCGGCCGGCACCGAAGCACAGCGCCCCCGTTCTTCTCCCCGCATCAGCCAGCGAAGGGGGCGCGGCAAGGGCCTCGCGGCGCAACACTGTCGGTGCGTTGGCCTTCATCGCAAGGGCCGACACGCCACACCCAACACTGTCGAGATGAAATCGCTCCAGTCGATCAAGCGTAGCGGTTCCAATCGGCTGTGGATCGCCACATAGAAAAGCGATCGCATATCGCGCCAGTCCGCGAGCTTGATTTGAGCCTCGTGGAAGGAATACTGTTTGGCCTGGTTTCAGCCTATCGCTCGGCCCAAAACTGCCCATATCGTTGAAATCCTTCTGGTCCCTGTATCCTGTCGCCATCATCATGTGGAAACCTGCTGTGCTGTGTGCCTGCAGTTGTAGCCTAGCGGCAAAAAAAGTTTTGGCGTCACTCTTGACGTCCTAGCGACTAGACTCTTTTTATGCAGTTCAATCAGCCCACGCAATTAGGCCCGTACACAATTCTAAAGCGACTTGGTCGCGGCGGCATGGGGGCCGTCTACGAAGCCACCGACACTGCCAGCGGTGGATTGGTGGCTGTCAAGATCCTGGCGTCTCACCTGGCCGACGACGCCGGGGTTCGCAAGCGATTTCACGCCGAGATCGAAACACTCAAGAGCCTGCGACATCCAGGCATTGTGCAACTGTTGGCTTTCGGCGAGCAAGATGGCCAGCCCTACTTTGCCATGGAACTGGTGCATGGCAAAAGCCTCGAGCAAATTCTGCGGTCGGGTCGGACATTCTCTTGGCGAGAAACAGTGGCCACGGCGCTGACCATTACCCGTGCGCTCAAAATCGCTCACGATCATGGCGTTGTGCACCGGGATCTTAAGCCAGCCAATCTCCTTCTGCCCGAAGGTCCAATTGCCACCGACACGCAGAGCTCTGCTGCCGGCGGCGTTTATCTGTCAAACAACATAAAGCTGGCCGACTTTGGCATTGCAAAGTTGTTTGGTGGCAGAGGCCACACCGCGCACGGAAACATTGTCGGCACGGCTGAGTATATGGCACCAGAGCAGGCGGCCGGCCAACCGGTCGATCACCGAGCCGATCTCTACGCGCTTGGGCTGGTGATGTTTGCCATGCTGACAGGCAGGCCACCGTTCCACGGCACTCAGATGATTGAGTTATTGGAGAAGCAGCGGCGTGAAGTGCCCCGTCGGGTGTCCTCGCTTGCTACAGTGCCAGCCGAGCTGGATCAATTGATTGACAGACTATTAGCCAAGGATCCACAGGCGCGACCCACAAGCGCGCTGGCACTCGGCCGACTGCTGACCGCGATTGAGGCGTTGCCTGACACCACTCCGCCACCCCTCGCCGACGATCCCGCCGGCGATCCCACCGCCTCGATCGACCTGCTCGGCCAGACGCAGGACATGACGCCACCACCACCAGCGGCCACTTCCGTCGCCGCTCGCGGAGTGGCACACACGCAGGCATTTTCTTCAGGTTCGGGCCTTTCGAAACGCCGTGAAGGACCGACATTTGCAGGTAAAATGGCCACCGAAAAAGCTGCTGGTGAGCCAACGCGGTTGCCGACCGATGTTTCAAGTGCGACGACGCATGTCGATCGAGTACCTATAGACCGTTATACGACGGTCGAGGAACTGGAGCGAACATCTTTTCAACAGTCGCAGGCTGAGCGTGTGCGAAGGCAACGTTTGCAGATCGTCACGGCAATCGCAACTGCCGCATGCGTAGTCTACGGCGGCTATCTTCTGCTCAAGCCTTTGACGGCGACTGACCTTTTCAGTCGCATTCTGGCAATTGCCGGTGACGACGCCGCCGATCTGCGGGATGCCCAGACGTCGATTCAGCTCTTTTTAGCCCGGTATAAAAACGACCCGCGGGCGGCAGACATTCGGCGGCTTGGCCAGACTCTTGAAATTGACTTACTGGAAAAACGGGCCAGAAGGCGACGATTAGGCAGTTCGTTGCTAGAGCCAATCGAGCGAGATTATCGCGCTGCCATGGCCTGCGAAGCCCAGAGCCCTACAGCCTGTGCCACTCTTCTAGCGGCGATGCTGGCCCTGCACACGCCACCTGCCCAACCATTACAGGGGGCCGCGGCAACGGCTGGCGACACCGTTATGCTCTGGCTGGCCCTTGCCCAGCGACAGCTTGCGCGGATCGAGCCTCTGGCCGCCCAGGAGCAGGCGGAGGATCTTCGTCGCACTACTGAGATACTCGGGGAGTCTAGGGATCTGGCTCAGGAGGCTTTCGAGACAACCGATCTAGCACGGCGAGCAGCCTGCGTTGATCGACGGATCAAACTCCTGCAGAGCATGATTGAGACCTATGCTTCTAGGCCGCATGCAGCCCAGTCGGTTTCGACGGCGCGGCAGCTTCTCAAGGAAGGTCATTGACCGATGCTTCCACACGCTGTCACTGCCGAGCGACGCATCAAGAGTAGTGTGGCCTTTGCCCGCGCGGGCCAACTCATTCCCGGCGGCGTCAATTCACCGGCAAGGGCCTTTGGAGGCGTGGGCGGCGAGCCAATTTTCTTTGCCAGCGCCACTGGCGCACACCTGACAGACATCGACGACAATATTTACCTCGACTACATCGGTTCGTGGGGACCAATGATTCTCGGCCATCGCCATCCGCGAGTCGTGGCAGCGATTCAATCCGCACTTATGCATGGCACAAGCTACGGCGCACCGACAGAAGGTGAGAGCCATCTGGCTCAACTCATTATTGACGCGATGCCGAGCATTGAGAAGGTGCGGATGGTGAGTTCTGGCACCGAGGCGGCGATGAGCGCGGTGCGGTTGGCACGCGGCTTCACTGGCCGCGACAAAATCGTCAAATTTGCCGGCAATTACCATGGTCACGCTGACAGCCTGCTGGTCGCTGCTGGATCGTCGGCCGCCACGCTCGGAGTTGCCAATTCGCCGGGAGTCACGGCCGGTACGGCCCGCGACACGATCGTGCTGGAATACAATGAGCCAGAGTCTCTCGAGGCTCTCTTTCAGTCTGCTGGCGACACTCTAGCGGCAGTGGTCATGGAACCTGTGGTTGGCAACATGGGTCTGGTTGTGCCGAGCAAAGATTTTCTAGCGGCAGCTCGTCGGCTGACACATTTGCACGGTGCCCTGCTCGTGTTTGATGAAGTGATGACGGGCTTTCGGCTTTCGTACGGCGGCGCGCAGCAGATTCTAGGAATCACCCCCGACTTAACCACGCTGGGTAAGATTGTCGGTGGCGGCTTGCCGCTGGGGGCCTATGGCGGCAGACGTGACATCATGAATCATGTGCTGCCGGCTGGAAAAGTTTTTCAAGCAGGAACGCTTTCCGGTAACCCACTGGCAGTCGCTAGCGGCACAGCCACACTGGAACTTCTTCGCGACGCCCCGCCGTATGAACTGCTCGAACGACACGGGGCCCGCCTCGAGGAGGGCTTCGGCATCGCAGCACACAAGGCAGCTCTCCCTGTCTGGATCGCGCGCCAGGGGAGCATGATGACGATGTTTTTTCAGCCAGGACCGGACGTCTTGCCGGTGAGAGGTTGGAAAACAGCTTCTTTAAGCGATACAGCCCGCTATGCCCGATTCTTTTGGGGCATGATTGATCGCGGCCATTACATGCCCTGTAGCCAGTACGAGGCACTTTTCTTTTCGCAGGCCCACACCGATGCCGATATTGAAGCCACGATCCAAGCCGCTACCGAGGTGCTCGCGTTGCTCACATGAGCAGGCTTTTACTCTGCCTGCGATTTATAAACGGGATTGCGGCCGATCTCCCACTTAAATCGTGGCCGATAGAACGGAAGGCCGTGAAGAGCCTCTGCTTGAGCTTCTCAACCAACACGGGCTGACTCTCAACACAATTCACTCGCTCGTGTGGGTCGCTGTTGAGATTGTAGAGCTCGCTGGTATTGGATTCGAGCGTGTGGATCAGTTTCCATCCGTCCGGAGCAATCAATGCTGGCTTGAACGTGTATTCCCGATAGTCAGTTTCAGCCAAGAGGTCGCGTGGGGCCGCCTGTCCCCGCATGGTTGGAACAAGACTGCGACCGCGCATCTGGCGGCAGACTGGTTCAAGAGAGAGCGACACCTGCTCAATCTAACATGGTCGGCATGATGTCGATGCTGCTGACACGCTCGGCTCTGGTGCCGCCCGTGAACTTTTCCGGGACCTTGATCACAAGCGGCACATGAATCTATTCTTCGTAGAGCGTGAAGCCGTGATCAAACCGCTGGTGTTTCTAGAGCTCGGTGCCATGATCTGCTGTCAACACGAAGATCGTTTTGCTCATCACACCCAGTGTGTCAAACGCCTGAAGAAAGAGGCGACACTTCTCGTCAGCACGGCTGATTGTCTCGTCATAGATCGCCCGCCAGAATCGCACATCTTCATCTCGCAACGTGACGCTTCCATTGGCCAGGCCTTCTTCGCGAAGGATCCCCTGCTCCTGCACAGAACCGATAACTTGGTTTTTGTCGTAGTCGGGATCAACGAATCGATAGTCGTAGCCGCCCGCCGGTGTATTGTTGCCATGAATATCGTAGCCCTGCAGGAATAGAGTTGCGATGGATAGACCCCTGTACAACTATGTCATCGAGGCCGGCACCGTCCATGAAGCGACTGAATGTGCGTGGGTGAACAAGGAGCCCTGTTTGGCAAGTGCGTCGAGCGTTGGCGTTGTGTTGCGTGGGGATCCAAGGCAGCCGACATGAGACGCTTGCAGTGCGTCAAAGCTGACAAACACGATATTGCAGTCCTTCAAGCTCTCGAATGGAGCGCCGGGCTTGGCGGCGTGATGGCACCCCGCCACAAAGAGCAGGGCGCTCGTTGCTCGAACGACTTTCGGCATCATTGCTCTCTCCATCTGTCGAACCAATCGCGTCGGCGTCTACGGCGACCGCACGACTCGAAAACCTGCGTGGCTCTTGCGTGCGTCGGGAGTCACGTCCAGACGACTGGCAAAGCGGCAACTTGCCTCACCAACGAGCCAGGAACCGCCACGCACCACTCGCTGAGCCTGCAGCAGGCTGCGTAGCCGTCCAATTCACTCAGTCGATTGCAAAACTCGATCGCGTCATACCAGCTGACTTGTTCCACTGGAAACTCTGCCTTTGGAACAACTTGTGGCAACAGAGGAAAATAACTGGGATTCATATTCATCACGGTTTTGTACTCCCGCTGAGTCACCTCGTGCACCGCGAACAGAAATGCCTGCATGATCTGCACACGATGTTGAGTCTCGTCTGGCTGCCGGTCTCTGCATTGAGCGAGCCCATCAGAAACTCTCCGACTTCGATGACAACAAACTCCATTCCACTTGACTTGCTTTTATTGAAGGCTTCAAGCACCGTGGATATCAACTCCTGAGCATGAGTGCGAATTCAAGATCCGTGCTTTCGGCCACGAATTTCCGTACCAATGGCAAGACCCTCTCTCCTGCATTGTGAATCTGTTAGGCTGCCGCCGCCCGCGTCAAATACTCGCCGCTCCCCAAATCCTCGATCAGTGTGGGATTGATTGGGGCTCAACACCGCTGCAAAGGCTGGACGCTTGCAACGCTGCGATCGCGATCGTGATCGTGATCACCGCAGGTGAAAGTCAACAACGAGTGGCAGGTGATCGCTGGCTGTTTTTGACAGACTCGTTTTGACGATCCGCGCATGGCGTACATCGACCTTGCCTCGCGCAAATACCTTATCGAGCGAGCCGATAGCCAGCCACGCTGGAAACGAACGAAACTTAGAAACCGGGGTGGTAACCTGCGTAAAACCGCTGGCGGCCAGCGTGGCAGTGGCCAGAGTATCTCGCCAGTCGTTGAGGTCGCCGACAATTACCGTCGAGAGATTATCGGCCGAGCGAAAAAGCATGTGGCCCAGAAGACGATCCATCTGGGAGTGCCGCTCCCGATCAGTCAGACCTAAATGAGTGTGCACCACATGCAGTAACCCCTCGGGCGAGTCGATTACAATAAGTTGGGCACCGCGGGGCTTTCGAGAATGATGCCGCAGCGTGATCCGATGACGGCTCTCGATTGGCCAACGCGAAAGCAGGAGGTTGCCATAGGTGCCGTCGCCCACGTGAACTGTTGGCTGAAAGACTGAGTGGCAGCGAAAGTATTGGGCCAGCAACCGAGGCTGATCGTCGTATTGGCTGCGGCGTACGAGGCGGTCGACTTCCTGCAAACAGATTAGATCCGGATTTTCTGCCTCGATGCAATCGATCACTCGCTGCAGCGAGTAGCGGCGATCGCGGCCTCCAATCCCCTTGTGGATATTCCAGCTTAAAAGTCGCATGCCTAACCGCTCAACTCGGCCCGACGCCGCATGTAGGCTCGCTGAATGCGGCCCACGCAGGACCGGCCATCGGCACTCAATGTAGCACAGGCGGCGCCGGGTTGACCGGCTTTATGCACAGCGGCCCGCACCCGCGTCGGCACGCCCTCAGCCAGATCGCTGTCGATGTCGTCGCACGTGAGTCCATGGCAGGAGCAGAGCGGGGCGGTAGGATCCTTTGGCCAGTAGAGGTCGTGGGCGTGCTGACTGTCGATCGTTCGTTCAAACAGGTCGAAGTATGCGATGCTGCAGCGTTCGCCAGAGCACCAGTAGGCTGGCTCGCTCAGCGATTCGACTGCCTCAGGCAGCACATGCGATCGCAGGGTTTCAGGCGACACCTGCAGGCCGTCTCGGCTGCATTTCGGGCAGCGCGGAGGAAGCGACGAATCGGGCTCTTTGCAAAAAGCTTTATTCACGCGAATTCTCTCTGTCGATTCATGGCATTGATGCGCAGCCGATTCGCTCGCCCGTCTCTCAAGGTTGCACAGTTTCGTACCAGGAACAATCGCTAGTGTAGTCTATGTGGCGTTCGTGGAGCCACGCGTGCCGACAGCTACCCCCTTTTTAACGTGAGTGCAAAAAGTTGCCTCACTTGCAAGAATGCCTTCCATGAAATCCCACGACGACATCCGCATCGGAACACTCGTGCCGGCCAGCGAGCAAACGGCCGATCTGATCAGACAAATGCTGCCGCATGGCTTTGAATCGTTTCAGATCAGTTTTGGAAAAAGCGTTGGCGACTTCGATGTAGCGGCATTGGCGAGCCAGGTCTCTGGCACACTGCAGTCGCATGACAGTAAGGATTGTGATTCGCCTGCCAGCGTCAGCGCGATCGGCGTCTATGGTAATCCACTGGTGAGTCCCGAAACCGTTGCCGACTGGGAGCGTCTGATCGATTCCAGTGCACTGTTTGGTTCGAGTATCGTCTCGGGGTTTGCCGGCCGCATTCCGGGCCGCCCCGTGCCCGAATCGTACCGTCGCTTTGGGGAGATCTTTCGACCCTTGGCCCAGCGGGCTCTGGATCAGGGCGTACGGCTGGCGTTTGAAAATTGTGAGATGCGTGGCACATGGGAAAGCGGCGATGCAAACATCGCTCATGCCCCGCAGGCGTGGGAAGCAATGTTCAACGAGGTCCAAAGCCCCGTGGTTGGCTTGCAGTGGGAACCGTGCCATCAGATCGTTAGTTTTATTGATCCACTGCCCCAACTGCGGCGATATGCTGAAAAAATCTGGCACATTCACGGCAAGGACGCCACTGTGCTTTGGGACATCGTACGAACCCACGGCATTCGCGGCGGCGTGCCCTATGTGCACCACCGCACGCCTGGCTTTGGCGATACCAATTGGACCGACCTGATCAGTACGCTGAGAATGTGCGGTTGGCGGGGCAGCATCGACATTGAAGGTTTTCACGATCCTGTCTACCGCGATAGCTTGGAAATGACTGGCCAGGTCGCGGCGCTGGACTATTTAAAACGCTGCCGTGGTGGGCGATTTGTGGCCAATCCGTATTCGTCTTCTTTTCAATAGATGGTGTTAGGAATCGCATGGAGGCACTTGTCCTAACAGCGTGGCAATGGTGGGAAATTGCTTGGCCGCATCTGCTGGCCGCTTCGCTGCTGGCAATCAATATCTACGCTTCGGCGCACGCGATTCTCACCAAGCGCGATAACCGTTCGACAATAGGCTGGGTCGGTTTGATCTGGCTCTCGCCTGGCCTAGGAGTGATTGCCTACGCTGTGCTAGGCATCAATCGGATTCGCTTGCGGGCCAGCCAACTGCGGTCTGGTCGGCTACGGATCGCCCATGAAATGATCGGTTCTGTGCCCTCTGCCGATCGGCTCCGCGAGGCCATCGGCCCAGATCATGTGCCGCTGAGATCGCTGAGCGTGCTCGTCGAAAGGATCACAGAAAGACCGATTGTTGACGGAAATTCGCTCGATCCACTCTGCGGTGGCGATGAGGCCTATCCACGCATGCTCGCGGCGATTGACGGGGCTCATCGCAGCATCGGCCTCTCTTCCTACATTTTTGACAACGACCGCACCGGAAAAATGTTTGCATCAGCGCTCTCGTTAGCGACGAAGCGCGGCGTCGATGTGCGAGTTCTTATCGATGGCATCGGTGCCAGCTACACATTTCCGTCTATCGTGGGACTGCTCGACCGTGGGGGTGTTCGCGTTGAGCGATTTTTACCCACCACCGTCCCTTTTTATTTTCCGTATGCAAATTTACGAAACCATCGCAAAATTTTAGTTGTCGACGGCAGCATCGGCTTTACTGGCGGCCTGAATATCCGCGATGGCTGTTGGCTTTCCCACACCCCACAGCATCCTGTCCGCGACATGCACTTTGAGGTGCGAGGGCCCGTCGTGGCGCAGTTGCTCGAGGTCTTCATGGAAGACTGGGCATTTGCGTCTGGGCAGGTTTTTTCTTGGGATCCTGCGGCTTGTCAGGGAAGTGATCTGACCGGCGTAGCGACCCTTGATCGCTGGACTCCCAGCCTCAAGGCTGCCGGCAGTTTGCTGGCCCGAGGCATCCGCTATGGACCCGATGATCCTGACATTGGCCGCATGAAACTCGTCTTGGTTGGAGCGTTGGCCGCAGCGCAGAAAACGGTGCGGATCATGTCACCCTATTTCCTACCCGATGACGCTCTTTGCCAGGCCCTCGATGTGGCCGCGATGCGTGGTGTGCGGGTTGATATTGTCATTCCCGAGCATAGCAACCTCCAGCTTGTCGGCTGGGCTTCATCCGCCATGCTCTGGCAGGTGCTGGGCAGGGGCTGCAATGTTTGGATGTCGCCATTGCCCTTCGACCACTCCAAACTGATGGTCGTCGACGGTGCGTGGGCCCTCTTGGGCAGCGGCAACTGGGACGAGCGGAGCATGCGGCTCAACTTCGAGTTCAATGTCGAGGCCTACGACCGGACCTTGGCCAGCCGATTAGACGCGCACATCCTTGAAGTGATGAGTCGCTCGCGGCGCAAAACGCTGGCCGAAGTTGATGCCCGTAGCCTGCCGGTGCGGCTCCGCGACGGCGTTGCCCGACTCTTCTCCCCCTATCTGTGATCCCCCCGCATTCCCTGCTGGAGAAAAGGCCCGCGTTGCCAACCGACGGCCTCTGACTTAGAGTTTTCCTGATGCACACGCCGACCCTCACAACCCCAGACCCTCCACTCGACGCGATCGACCAGCTTCGGACGATTGGCAGGGAGTTCCATGCTCGATCGTGGTCACTTGGAACCAGCAGTAATTACAGCGTTGTTGTTTCGCAGCAACCACTGGAGCTTTTGATCACTGCCAGCGGCAAGGATAAGTCGTCGCTAGGCCGCGACGATTTTGTCCGTGTGGATGCCAGCGGCACTGTGATCGATGGTTCATCGCGGCGATCCTCTGCTGAAACGCTTCTCCACTGCCTGATCGCTGAGATCATCCCCAAGGCCTGCGGCGTGCCTGTTGGGGCTGTGCTGCACACGCATTCGGTGTGGGGCACGATCCTTTCCCATGCCGACTTGCCGCGGGGCAGCCTCCGCATCGAGGGCTATGAAATGCTTAAGGGCCTTGAGGGAATCACCACTCACGACACCTTTGAAGAGTTACCGATTTTTTCGAACAGTCAAAATATGAGCGAACTCTCACAGCAGATTCGCGAGCGTTTTGCCTCCGCCGACTGGAGCGATGCAAAGCGACAGCCCTTTCACGGCTTCTTGCTGTCCCGCCACGGCCTCTATACATGGGGCCGTGACTTGAGCGAGGCCCGCCGCCACATTGAGAGTTTTGAGTTTCTCTTTGAAGTTATCGCTCGGGGCCGTACGCTGCCTCAAGCGGCAAACTCTCCTGCCTGAGGCTCCCAGCAGCAACCGACGCAGTAGCAAACCCAGTAGCAGTACCGCTTAACCAGAAGGATTTTCAATGGCTATCGTAACTGTTCCCGCTACAGCCCAGCGGATCATCGACGCTGCCGAGATCGAAGTGTTTCTTGCTCGCTTCAATATCCACTACGAGCAGTGGCCGCTGGAGGACCGCGTCGATCCCACTGGGGCGGCCGACGATATTTTGGCTGCCTACTCACCCGAGATTGAGGAATTGAAAAAACGGGGGGGATTTGTCACAGCCGATGTGATTGATGTCTACCCCGACACGCCCAACTTGAATGCTATGCTCGACCGCTTCAATAAGGAGCACACACACACCGAAGACGAGGTGCGATTTATCCTGCAAGGGCGGGGCGTGTTTCACATCAATCCCTGCGATGGCCCGGCGAATGGTGAGCCTGTCTTTGGAATCGAAGTCTGGGCCGGCGACATGATCAGCGTGCCTCTGGGAACCCGTCACTGGTTTGACCTCTGCCAAGATCGCCGCATCCGCGCGATCCGACTCTTTCAAGACATGAGCGGTTGGACACCACAGTATCTTCTGGATGGCGTCCATGCCGGCTACCAACCGCTCTGCCTTGGTCCGACGTGGATTGCTGGCGCGGGAAGGACCTCACCGTGATGGTCTTTAGGGGACAGGGCATTCTCCTGGATGTAGAGGGCACGACATCCAGCATTTCATTTGTCTACGATGTACTTTTCGTCTATGCGCGAACGCACTTGGCTGATTTTTTGCTGGCCCATTGCGACGATAAGCGAGCAGCCGAACTCGCTGCACAACTGGCAACGGAAGCTTCCCTGCCAGATTCCTCGCTCAAGGATCCATCGGCACTCGCCGGAATTGTGGCCGCGGCTCTGGACCTGATGAACCGCGACATCAAGAGCACGCCGCTCAAGGCGCTGCAGGGGATGATCTGGCGGAGTGGCTTTGAGTCTGGCGAATTGGTTGCCGATGTCTTTAGCGATGTGCCTGTGGCACTGCACGCGTGGGCCGACTCAGGCCTCGACGTGCGAATCTACTCCTCGGGCTCGATTGAGGCGCAGCAATTATTTTTTGCCCACACCTGCTTCGGTGATCTGACGCCTTATCTGCGGGGCCATTACGACACAACGACCGGCCACAAGCGCGAAGCGAAAAGCTACGCCCAGATCGCCGGCCAGATGAGTCTAGAGCCGAGTGAGATTTTATTTGTCAGCGATATTGGCGGCGAACTCGACGCTGCTTGTGCCGCTGGCATGATCACATGTCTGATTGAGCGGCCGGGCAATCCGCCGCAAGAGTGCCTGATGGAGCACGCGACGGTCAAGTCGTTTGCAGAGATTATTACCTGACTCTTCAGAGCCAAAGTACAGGCAATGCCTTCCGAGGCGCATTGAGACACCACCCGAATGACAACTCAGAAACTCTCTGATCTCAAGCCTGCCGCTGGCATTTGCTGTGCCGTTGGCGTTTCCACGTCCGCAGACCTAGACATCGCTCTGCGCGAGGCCGCTTTGCAGGCTAGCCTGGGAGTCGTTGGACCTGCCGACCTAGCCGTTGTCTTTGTCTCGGGAGCGTACGGCGCAGCGGTCAGACCGGCATTTGAATCGCTCAGCGACATTGTCGCGGCAGGCGTTGTGATCGCGACCACTGTCGAGGGGGTGCTTGCCGGTGACACCGAATACGAATCGGGACCAGTCGTGTCGGTCTGGCTGGCGAGATTACCAGGGGCACAGATCGTGCCTCTATCGCTTGAATACACCCAGACGCCTGACGGCGGAATGTTTGTCGGTTGGCCGGAGGAATTGACGACTCAGTGGCCGGCGAATGCCACGCTTCTGCTGCTGGCCGATCCGTTTTCATTTCCAGTCGACGCCCTTATTCGCCGGATGGAAGAGGATCACCCCGGCATGCCGATTGTGGGAGGCATGGCCAGTGGGGGCCAAGAACCTGGCACCAATACGCTTGTCATTGGCTCTCGATCCTACAACACAGGAGCGGTGGGCGTTGTGATTGGCGGCGGCGTGCGGATTCGACCAGTCGTCTCGCAAGGCTGCCGGCCGATTGGTCACACAATGGTGATCACCAAGAGTGAAGAAAATGTGATTATCGAACTCGGCGGCAAGCCCGCGCTTGAGCGGCTGCGTGAAATATACGGCGAGCTCGATTCGGTCGATCAACAACTCGTGCGTTCCTCGCTTCATGTCGGCCGAGTTGCCAGCGAGTATCAGGATCATTTTCAGCGGGGTGATTTTTTGGTGCGGAATGTCGTGGGCGCCGATCCTGAATCGGGTGTTATAGCCATCGGAGATTTGGTGCGGACCGGTCAGACGATTCAATTTCACGTGCGTGATTCGCAGAGTGCTCATGAGGATTTACAGGTCTTATTAACGCGTGATAAAAGTCGATCGCCACCACCGGCGGGGGCGCTTGTGTTTACATGCAATGGTCGGGGCACACGGCTGTTTGATACTGCCAGTCACGACGCACAGTGCCTCCAGGAAGGCCTTGGTCCGATTCCCGCTGCGGGCTTTTTTGCACAAGGGGAGATTGGCCCGATCGGATCCCGCAACTGCCTGCACGGCTTCACGGCCAGTATTGCGATTTTTGAACCGGTCACTCTTGCCCCGGAGCCTCGGCTCGATGCGACTGGGGTAAAGCCGAAGAACCGGCGGCCTGCGTGAAAATCAGGGGCCTGCACGCAGCAGATCACTCAAAAGCGATCTTGACCCTGTGGCACTAGGATCTCTAGTTTTCTAGCTGTGCAGATCGCTGTCAGGCGACCTGGCAGATGTCGACTCCGCTAGGAGAGTTTCTGTCTATGAAAAAGCTGTCGGGAATACTTGTTCTGTTAGCTCTGGTGCCGATTGCTTTTGGCTGTGCCAGCAATCCTCACGCAAACCCCTACGCCTACGCTGCGCCCTACGCTCCACCTGTCTATCCCCAGGCGTCAACCTATGCACAGCCAGTTGCCTACGCCGGCTCGCCCAATGGGCTGCCTGCCGGGGCGATTTCGGCCGATGCATTGCCCCCCGGTGCGATCATCGCACCTCCTGGAGGAGCCAGCGTTGGGCCAGCAACTCTCTCTAGTGCGCCAGTGGGTGTTGTCGGAGGAGGCCAAACGCCGCCTTGCCCGCCGAACTACACGCCCCAATGAGTACCGCTAAAACTCATTCCGCAAGATCGAGTCTGTTTCTTTTGTCAACCTCGAAAACTCGCATGCGAAAATAACCCCTCGCACCCATGCGTCCGTACCCAAATCGCGATTTCTGACAGAACAACAACGATTCGCCCCTCGAATGGGTTTTTTGAAGAGCGGCGCAGAGTTTTGCGGGGCACTTCCTTTGCAATGCCGCACTGCATTCCAAGGTTTGTCCTATAGTGCTTGAACCGACGCCTTCTGCGAAGCTGTGGAGACAATAGTTGTGAGCCTTTGGACCGTCGCCCATTCTCGACAGCCAGAATTGATGGATGACCCTTCGCTGTCGGCTACCGACCATATCCTGGCGCTTGAAGCACTGGCTCGAATCAATGCTCTCTCGTGTACAGCAAGACAGGTGGCCAATGCGATTGTGCGGATGCTCTCGCAACTACCTCCTCGCGATGGCCCGCTGCACGTTGTCGATCTGGCCAGCGGTGGAGGCGATGTCACGATCGCACTGGCCCGTCGGCTCAATCGCCCAGGAGCATATCGGCAGCGAGGCCCAGCGATTCCATGCTGTCATGTGACTGGCATCGACATCAGCCCACGAGCCGTTGATCGAGCCACTCAACTCGCAGAGGCTTCGGGTGTTCAAGGAGTTTCTTTTCTAGTCCGCGACATCGTGGCCGAAGGCTGCCCGCCCTGCGACATCGTTACCAGTTCACTGTTTCTGCACCACCTCGACGATACGAGAGCAGCAGAAGTCATCCGCTCACTTGCCAGCGCCGCTGTTCTGGGCGGCGTGCTCTCCGATCTGATTCGCAGTCGCGCTGGACTCTTCCTAGCCGTTGTCGGCACCACGGTGCTGGGCCGTTCAAAAGTGGCTCGCGTGGATGGGCCGCTCTCTGTACGAGCGGCACGCACACTCTTTGAATACCGAACGCTTCTGAATCGAGCCGGGCTCACCACCGCTAGGCTTCGTCGTGCCTGGCCGCAGCGTGTGCTTTTAGAATGGACAAGCGACCCCCTTGCCCAGTTGAGGCAAACATGATTCGCTCGATCCAGCCCACGCCCCCACGCTCGCCGGTCGCGGCCACGCTCACACTCAAGCAGGCTGCGATGACGCTTTGGCACTGTGTTGTGATCGGAGCTGGACCCAGCGGTGCCGCCGTAGCCATTCGCTTGTCTCGCCAGGGGCTGCGAGTGTTGCTTGTTGACCGTGAGCAGATGCCGCGACCCAAGCTCTGCGGCTGCTGCTTGTCAGTCACCGCGATAGCCGAGTTGCTCGATCTAGGAATCGATCTGGAGATGGTGAATAGTCTTTCGCCTGCTGCGTCGGCCGACTCTCCTCATGCTGTTCGCCCCGCGGCTACAATTTCTGCGATTCCGCTCCAGACTGTGCGGATCGTGGCCGCTGGAAAAGCGGCCAGAATTCCACTGCCGGGGGGCGCGAGCCTTTCCCGTGAAGCCCTCGACACCACTCTTGTCTGGCAGGCCATTGATTGCGGTGCAGCGTGGCTGCCAGGTCTGACCATCACATCCGCGAACGAGAATCAAAACCTGCCGCACCCGATGCCACAATCCATGCGCCAGCCAACTCGTTCGCTACTGCTGGCTGGTCGGCTGGTTGGCCCACTGGAATCAGACAAAGACCGAATCGATACAACCGTTTTATTGCAGAGCGAAACTGTTGTGATCGCCACGGGGCTGTCTGACTGCGTGCGGATTGAAGGCGAGAGTCTGGCCGCCAAGCGAAGCGTTGTCACGCACAGCCGCATCGGCGTGGGCACGACGCTTCCGTCGGAGTCGCTGGACCTAGCGGCCGGTGAGTTGATCATGGCTGTGACCAGCGCTGGCTACTGTGGCCTCGTGCGGCTGGAAGATGGCCGGATCGATCTGGCTGCTGCAATCGATCGCGAGTTTCTCCGCGATTCATCCGGCCCAGCTAATGCACTGGGAAAACTTCTGCTCTTGAGTGCGATCAGTCGCAGTCTGGGTGGGGATGGAGACAGGTCTCTTCACGCGGCCTTGTCCACTGCAACCTTCCGTGCCACGCCACCGCTGAGCCACACATCGGCGCTCGTCGCCGGAGCCTCCGGGCGTATTTTTCGAGTCGGAGATGCGGCGGGCTATGTCGAGCCGTTCACTGGCGAAGGCATAGGCTGGGCTCTGGGCAGTGCCCGTATTTTTTCCGCAGCCGTTGTGGCCAGCAGGTCCTGCAATCCGCTTGCCATTGCAGCATGCGACTGGGTTGTCCAGCCATCCCAAATCGCTGCGGCCTATTCAAGGGCTCATAAGAATCTCTTTGGACCGCATCACAAGCGGTGCTTGCGCGTCTCTGGCGCTCTCCGCTCCCCAGCCCTTGTCGCGATTGCTGTGCAATGCGCGAAGATGGCCCCATGGATCGCGCAGCGTCTGCTGCCGATGCTGATCGGTTCCGCAGGTTCCGCCACAGGACCAAGAGGGCCGCTCACGAATCGAACCCTGCACAGCCAGACCGTTTCCCACACAGAGGCGCAGTAGACCATGAGCCTGACACTCCTTGGCCTTGGCACCGCGACTCCACAGCGGCAGATTGCCCAGAGTAACGCACTGCGGTTGGCCGGTGAATTGTCCAATGCTGCACCCGGCCGCGAACGCACACTGGCGGCCATCTATCGCCACACACAAATCCACACACGGGGGTCGGTGCTGCTAGAGGAACCGGGCGATCGAGCCTATGCCCAGAGTTTTTTTCCGCCGGCATTGCACGCCACAGATGGTGGCCCAACCACGGCCTCACGCAATGCCCGCTACTGTGAGGAAGCGGGCGCTCTGGCATGGACTGCCGCTAGAAAAGCGCTCGCCGATGCGGTGATCTCACCAGCGGATGTCACGCATCTAGTCACCTGTTCGTGCACGGGGTTTGCCAATCCTGGCGTCGACTTGCAGCTCGTGCACCAGCTTGGTTTGCCCGCAGAAGTGGCACGCACGCATGTGGGTTTCATGGGATGTCACGGCGCGTTTAATGCGCTGCGCGTTGCCGATGCGTTTGTCACCGCCTCTCCTCAAAGCGTGGTGCTGGTCGTGTGCGTCGAACTCTGTAGCCTGCATTTTCAATATGGAACGGCGACTGATTCGGTTGTCGCCAACAGTATCTTTGCCGACGGGGCAGGAGCCGTCGTGGGCGTTGGATCCGGCCACCGGACGGCTGCCGGCGCGGGGGCGTGGCGGATTGCCGCACAGTCATCCTGTGTGCTGCCTGATTCGAACGATCAGATGAGCTGGATCATCGGTGATCACGGTTTTGAGATGAGTCTTTCGTCGCAGGTGCCAGACACAATCGCGGGGAGTATCCGAGGGCTCGTGACAACCATGCTTGGGGAACTCGGCTTGACGCTCACGGATGTCGGCTCGTGGGCGGTGCATCCTGGCGGCCCACGCGTTTTACGAGCCGTTCAGCAAGCGCTCGACCTGCCAGCAGCCTCACTGGAACCTTCTTTTGCCATTCTTTCAGAGCACGGCAACATGTCGAGCGCGACGATTTTATTTATTCTCGAGAGGCTCGCGCGGTCTCGCACGCCGTCTCCGTGCGTGGCCATGGCTTTTGGTCCTGGCTTAACCGCCGAACTGGCCGTGCTTGTCCGCTCAGACCAGACAACGGCGACGGTCACTACGATTTGTGACGAGACGATAGTTATCAACGAGGTGGACGAGGTGATTTAGGCGGTCTGCCTGACGATAAGGAATTCGTTTTCGCGCTGAGCGGACTTGCTTTGCGGCGATGTCGCTTGGTATTCCTTGCGGCCCACTGGATCGTTCACACAACCCTACTTTTTCGAGCCGATCCCCAATGATCCGTCAGACGTTTCTCCGTTGTGTGTTGGCGTGCCTACGGCGGCCAAATCTGGATGGTGGGGCCATTGCCGTAGCCTTGTGCTTGAGCCTCCTGCTGTCGGGATGGGCCATGCCTCTGGCACACGCCCAAACCGCTTCCGCGTTATCTAACCCGCTGGCTGCACCCGACACCTCGAGTCCGCGCAGCACGCTGCGAAGTTTTATCGATGCAGTCGATGGTATCTATCAGATTATTCAGATGCCCGACGACACGCCGCAGGCCAGTGCCCACATTCGGCATTCTATTTCATCCACACTGACATGCCTCGATCTCGGTGAGATTGCGCCTGCTCTTGTCCAATCCAAGGGTACGCAAGCAGTGGCCTGCCTCAAGGAGGTATTCGATCGAATCGAAGTGCCACCTTTTGAAATGATTCCCGATGCCGCCACGGTACGGGCCGATGGGCTGAAGCGCTGGCGGGTACCAGGCACAGAAATAACACTGATATGCCTTGCGGCAGGTCCCCGCGCAGGAGAGTTTGTCTTCAGTGCCGAGACTGTTCTGCGAGCTGATGAGTTTTATGAGCGAGTCAAACACCTGCCTTATAAAGCAAACGCCAGCACGCCCGGGCTCCATGACGCCTACGAACAGATGAGCGGGCGAATGATTCCAAAGTGGCTGATTCGCTCGCTGCCAGCGTGGGCACGGGTATCGCTTTGGGGCGAAGCGGCCTGGCAGTGGCTAGCCACGCTCATCGTGATCGCAACCAGTTTTCTAGTAGTCCTGTTGGGTTTTCGGCTATCACTTGCGGCATCGCGCCCGGGATCCCGTCTCTTTTGGTTGCGCAGACTCATCGCGTTTATTTTTCCTCTGGCAATCATTGGCTCGTCGCTCGTAGCCGACTTTCTGCTAACTTCACAGATTCGGCTGACCGGAGAGTTGCTCTTTATCCTCAAGATTTGCTTGAGAGTTGTCATGTTTACAGGCGTGATTACAGCAGTCTTTGTTGGCATGAAACAGCTCTCTGATCTCTTGATCCACACGCGTGGATTACGGCCGGACACGATCGACAGCCAGTTGGTGCGACTAGGCTGCCAGATCAGTACATTCCTGGCGATTACGGGCCTGGTAATCGCGGGGGCCGATTCGATGGGAATTTCAATCGCTCCACTCATCGCGGGTTTGGGAGTGGGTGGACTGGCGGTTGCATTGGCATCGCAACACACAATTGAAAATCTCATTGCTGGCATCGTCCTTTTTGCCGACAAGCCGGTACGAATCGGCGATGACTGCCAGTTTGGATCAATCTGCGGCAAGGTAGAACAGATCGGATTGCGATCCACGCGGATACGCGGCGCCGATCGCACCGTGATCTCGGTGCCAAATAGTGAATTTGCCAAACTACAACTTGTCAACTTTTCACGCCGCGATCAAATCCTGCTGAAGGCAATACTCAATTTGGATTCTACAGCGACAGCCACGCAACTCCGCGTGCTGATACCTCGCCTGCAGGCGATTTTGCTTGACCATCCGCGAATTGCCAATGAGCCCGCTCGGGCGCGATTGATCGCCCACACCGCGTCGTCACTGGATGTGGAGATTTTTGCGTTTGTGCTTACAAGCAACACCACTGAGTTTTTAGCCGTTCAAGAAGAAGTGCTGCTTTGTATGATGGATGCTGTTGCCCAGGTGGGCTGTGCCTTTGCTGCCTCATCCAAAACGCTCTGCCTCGTGCGTGAGGACGTACACTCCAGCGACATCCCCACGCGTGCTGAATCGACTAGAGATCAAGCCTCTCTGGGCCCCTGGCAATCGCTGAAAAAGTCGGCCTGACGCTGCATGTCGCCTACAATCACTGACTCACAATTGTGCGAGCGTATCAGACCATGGCCTTGGCAATAACGGCCAGTGTTTTATCATGGCCCTCGCGAGCCACCTCCTCGAGATTCCGCTGCCAATAGGCTGGGTTGTAGAGTTCCAACGACACGCAACCCCTGTAGTCGATGCTCTTGAGATCGCACAGTATGTCTACCAGCGGCAAAATGCCATCGCCGGGAAACACTCGGTGTTCATCCTTCAGTTTTTCCAGCGGCGGATCAGCAGGGGCGTCGTTGAATTGAAAGATCGCGAAGAAGTCGCCTCGCAAGTGCTTGATTCCCGCAAACCCTGAGTGACCGATGTGCATGTGGAAGACATCGGGGATGATCGTGGCTTGGGGATGCTGCGAGTCGATGGCGATTGCCGCTGCCTGGCCCATCCTCGCACAGCCTGGCAGGAACTGGACAAACACAAGCGCCGGCTTGATGGAAAACTCCTCGATGCCGATCGTGAGCAAATCGCGGTAGCGGTCGGCCGCCCATTTTGCATCAAACTCCTGCCAGGGCCGTCCGGGTTGCGGCACCACTTGAATGTGCTCGGCCCCAATGGCCGACGCCTGCCGCATCCGCCTCCTGGAATCAACGAGCGAAAGATCAAACGCCTCCTGCGTTGCCGGGATCGCATTCCAGAGGCCGATAACGCTAGGCACAAACAGTCCTAGATCGCGAATCCGCTTGCCGAGGTCTTTGAGGTCTCCCCCTTTTTCTTCGAAATCGTGCAAATCCCCCTCCCAGGGTTCGATTGCATCAAAGCCTGCCTTTGCGGCAATCCGAATCTTGTCTTCGAGGGCCGCTGGACGAATCGTGGCCGTGTCGAGACACAAGGGCCACGGACTGGTGCCATTTTGATAGCGTTTTTCTGGCGCCTTTTTTGGCCCTGTTTCGGCACCCGATTTCGCTACTTCGGCAGCCACAGTGGCCACTCCGATGCCAGAACCTAAAACGGCTCCACAGGTTTTCAGAAACACTCGTCGCTCTAATTTTTCAATCATACTGTAAGCTCCTTGGAAGAATTGAGTCCTCGCTGTCAGGTCAGATAGACATAGAGCGCCGCTCTCAAACTCTAACCAAATCTGGATCTCAGGCTAAAGCCGTCGCTTCGGCAGCCGGTTTTGGGTGCTTCTCGAAGAAGTTCCAGAGAATCTGATTGGCGTCAAGTGAGACTGCCGAGGGGCCCAAGAGAAACAGCTCCGAGGGTCGGCCTGGCCATGTGTGGCCCCCCCCTTGGAGTCTGTAGAAAATAACTTCGCTGCCATCGAGAGCCCGGGCTTGTTCGGCCCTCTGCTGCCATGAGTAACGCATAATTGTGATGCCATCATCGCTGCAGGGAATCGCTTCGCTGTCACAATCAGGGGAACATCCGTTGGCCTGCACCCAGTCCAGCAGGCCCTCCAGAATGGGGCGGTGGTGCACTCGCGTCACGCTGCGGCGGCCAACGCCCCCTTCCAAGGGCGTGAATTGATCGAGCGTGCCGTGAAAGTGAAGCACAGAGACTGGCCGAACGGGCCGTATTGTCGCGAGCGCCAAGGGCCCGGCCACCGGTGCAATCGAGGCAATCGCGTCGGCCATCTCGGCTCCCACGCGATAGGCCATCATCGCTCCGTTGGACATGCCTGTGGCATGCACACGCAGGGAATCAATTGGAAATCGTGCCGCCACCGCAGCGAGCAGTCGCCTGACAAACCCAACATCGTCCGACTTATCCTGAAAAGCCTCCCCGCAGCAGTTGCCGCCGTTCCATGTGAGCAAACCTTCTCTGGATCCAGTGCCGGCAGGATAGACCACAAGGGCCCGGTTCGTTTCGGCCAGATCATCCAGCCCGGAAAACCTGCGCATGAATTCCGGGTGACTCTGTCCGCCGTGAAAAGCCAGCACCAGCGGCCAGCCACGCGGCGGCGGCGGTGCCTGACTTACACAGCAGATAGCCGAACGCAGGCGGCCGTCCATTGGCACATCGATCGCAATCGCTTGGGTTCGCTTGAGCATTGGCCGTTGCAGGCTCCATTTCGGTTTGCAATAAAACCGTTATAAATAAAAATGTCCCGTCGCGTGATTCGGAGAATCTTCCTAGACTTTCGGCTCGTGCTCACCGGCATCATGACGAGGAGTTTATATCGATTCTCTCTTGTCCCTGCTTCGTTCAATCGTTTTCATTGAATCCCTTCGCAACAAGCCTCGCAGCGGAGCATCGCGTGGTGGAAAAATCTGGAGCCTTGGCCCACCCTCTGAAGCAGCGTGTTGTCATCGATCGCGTCAGCCCCGAAATCGATGCGGGACGCTTTGCCGTTAAGCGATTGATTGGCGATGTCATCCTGGTTGAGGCCGACATTCTCTGCGACGGCCACGACGAGTTGGACTGCCAACTTCTGGTGCGGCAGGGCGAGGCTGGCCAGTGGATGACTCTTCCGATGGAATGTTTGGGCAACGACCGCTGGCAGGCATCTTTCTTAGCCGATCGGGTTGGTCTCTGGCACTACCAAATCACAGCTCGTATCGACGCGTTCGCCACATGGCTAAGGGACCTGGCTCGCCGCCGCGATGCCGGCGAGGATCTGCGCGTAGCGTTGGCCGACGGGGCGTTACTCGTAGCTGCTAGCGCCCATGCCGCCGACCCGACAGTGGCCGCTGAGATCAATGCCATGGCTTTGAAACTGCAAAACCCATCATGGCCCGAAGTCATCCAAAGCGATCGTCTACGGGAACTGATGCTGCTCTACGCCGACCGTCGCGATGACACGAAGCTCCAAAGCCCTCGAGCTGTTTGGGTCGATCGCCAGCGAGCCAACAAGAGCGCGTGGTACGAAGTGTTTCCACGCTCGTGGGGGCCAGTGGCCGGTAGACACGGCACGCTCAATGATCTCGCCGCACAACTTGACTCGATCGCCGCGATGGGATTTGATGTGCTCTATCTCACACCCATTCATCCGATTGGCCGCGCCTTTCGCAAAGGTCGAAATAATGCGGCGTCGGCGGCAGATGGGGATGTCGGCAGTCCGTGGGCGATCGGGGCTGCGGAGGGGGGCCACACGGCCATCCATTCAGAACTCGGCACATTTGCTGATTTTGAACGCCTGCGAAGGCGAGCAGAGATGCTCGGGATGGAATTGGCCCTCGATTTAGCAGTCCAGTGCTCTCCCGACCATCCGTGGGTTCGTGAACATCCCGAGTGGTTTCGACATCGCAGCGACGGCACGATCCAATATGCGGAAAATCCACCAAAGAAATATCGAGATATAGTGCCCTTTGATTTTCAGTGTGACCAGCGGCACAAACTCTGGGATGCGCTTGGCGCCGTGGTGCGATTTTGGGTCGAGAAGGGGGTGAAGATTTTTCGCGTCGACAATCCCCACACCAAGCCCTTTGCGTTTTGGGAATGGCTCATTACCGATATTCACCGCACCCACCCCGAGGTCCTTTTTCTAGCCGAGGCCTTCACCCGGCCCAAGACGATGTACCGTCTTGCCAAGCTTGGCTTCACACAGTCCTACACGTATTTTACCTGGCGCGTTGAAAAGCAGGAGTTATCGGACTACCTCCGCGAGGTCACAACGCCGCCGATCGCTGAATTTTTCCGGCCCAACTTCTGGCCCAACACTCCCGACATCCTCCATCACACGCTCCAGAATGGGGGCCGCGCAATGTTTCAGGTGCGACTGGCATTAGCGGCTCTGACGGTCGGCAACTGGGGCATCTACGGGCCGGCCATGGAACTCCTCGCTGCCACTCCCCGTGAGAACGGCAGTGAAGAATATCTCGATTCAGAAAAATATGAGATCAAAGTCTGGCATCGCGACGGCGCTTTGAGTCTGGCTTCGTTTATCACGCAACTCAACGCGATTCGCAGTGACGAACGGGCGCTTTCACGAGTCCGGGCATTGCAGATTGAACCGATTGGAAACGACGCATTGCTGGCGTGGAGTCGATACGATCCTGCCAGCGGCAATCGCATTGTGATTGTGGTGAATCTCCATCCAGACACTTCGCAGAGCGGCCTGCTCACACTGAACCTTTTGTTGCTTGATCTGGTCGACACACAGTTTGTTGAGACTCACGACTTACTCACCGGTAGCGACAAGACTTGGTCGATCCCTGACCTTGTGATCGGAATTACTATCGAATGCACACCCCTGCAACCTGTAAAAGTTTTTCGTCTCACGCCACTGTCGTGAAGGGTGCCGCTCGCTCCACACTCGGGCCTTTTTGGCACAGCGGTTTAAAAAGACTCGCCTAGACATGACACACGCTCTGGATGACGCAGCGATTATTGATACCATTGCCTCGTGGCTGCCGGAGGCTCGCTGGTTTTCTGCCAAAGGTCAGTCGATCAAGCGAATCACGCTTCTTGATTGTATAGCTTTCGATGATGCCACTTCCGATGGTGCCGACAGACTGTTCCTGGCGATCGTCAGCGTGGAGATGAGCGAATCCAATCGCTCACCGCTCACATTAGTCGTGCCAATTGCCGCGGCGACCAATCCGTCTATGGCCCTTTGCGATGCAGCATTTACACCAGCCTTTGCCCACTGGCTGCTCCGATTGGGGCTCACTGGCCAGCAGTTGCCGACTCGCATTGGCTGGCTACGTGGCCACTGCCTGGCGTCTGGAACGCAGCGTCTGCCCGAATTCCTTCCGGAAGTGACGGCGCTCGGCTGCGACGCTTCCAATTCTTCGGCTCTGGTGCGATCAGGAGGACAGGCCTGGATGATCAAGCTTCTGCGGCACTGCCGCGCGGGGATTCAACCCGAGGTTGAGATCGGCACTTTTTTCGTGGAGCACGCGCCGTGGTCAGGCACGCCTGGCCTACTGGGATGGATCGAGTCTTTCAGTGACAAAAGCCCGCCCTTGTCGAGGGCCATCGCCACGATACACGCCTTTGTGCCTGGATGCACATCCGCATGGGACCGCCTCGGATCGCTTTTTGCCGCAGGAGGCTTGGCCGGTGGCTCTGGCGAATCAATCTTTCGTCTGATCGCAATGCTGGGGCAAATAACCGCCGAAATGCACACCCAGCTCGGCTCGCGGAACGACATCTCGGCATTCTCGCCACAGCCAACAAGCAAAAGCGACAGGCAGGCAGTGGCAACCGGCATGGTCGATCACGCTCGGCAGGTTTTTGCCCAACTATCCAGACCATGTTCGCAGTTCTCTCTTGCCATCAAACAACGCCTTCAGAGCGTCGTGACGGCCAGCGATTTTATTATTGCTCGGCTGGAGTCGCTCGTGGAAATTGATTCTGAATCGCTTGCGATTCGCGTTCATGGCGACTACCACTTGGGGCAGGTTCTCATCAGCCCGGGCGATACAACTCTCTGGGTGATTGACTTTGAAGGCGAGCCGAGCCGATCGCTCACCGAGCGTCGCACCAAGTCCAGCGTTCTCAAGGATGTGGCTGGAATGTGTCGGTCGTTTGACTATTTACTCCGGCACGCATCCACGGGCATGAGCGGGCCTGCTCTGTCCCGAACTGCATCCGAGTTAGAAGCCTGCTTTTTAAAAGCGTACACTGCAGTCGCCCGGGGACAATTGTGGTGGCCCAAAGAGCCTCGGCAAGCCGCACAGCTTTTAGCACTTTACAAACTCGATAAGGCGATTTACGAACTGGCCTACGAGAGCAACAACCGGCCTGATTGGATCGCGGTGCCGCTGGCTGCGATTGAAGAATGCATCACTTCAGCCAGTGTAAAAGCCAGCAACCGCCCAAGCGGCTAACTTTTATGAGGGGTGAAACCTCTGTTCGGCAAAGACTTCACTGAGCCGGCTGATGTGCCGCTCTTTTTCACTCTGCTGCAAGAAGCTGGATTGAAAACTATTGCGCAAGAGTGTGTAGGCATCGGTAGCCGAGAGGGGCAGCGAGCTAAAGGCCTCGAGCAGATTGTGATTGAGGTAACCGCCAAAGTAGGCCGGATCATCTGAATGCACACTGACCCGTAGGCCGGCATCAAGCAACTGAGGCAGATTGTGATCAGCCATCCGCCCAAACACGCGTAGCTTGACATTGGAAAGTGGACAGACGGTCAGCGGAATCTGCTCTCGCACCAATCGATTGACAACGGCTTTGTCTTTGAGGCAGGCTACGCCGTGATCGATGCGTTCGACATGCAGGCACTCAAGCGTGTTGGTAATCGAGGCTGCTGGGCCCTCTTCGCCAGCATGAGCGACGGCATGGAGGCCTAAGCGACGACAGGCCGCAAAGACATCGGTGAACTTTTCAGCTGGATTTCCTCGTTCACTCGAATCGAGTCCTACAGCTATGACGTTTTGCAGAAATGGCTGGGCTTGTTCGAGAGTTTCAAAGGCCTCGCGCTGCGACAGGTGTCGCAGAAAACAGAGAATCAGCATGGCAGAGATGCCCAATTCGCAGCGGGCTTTTTCAATTGCACGGCAAAGCCCCTGAGCGACAGTCTGAAACGCCACGCCGCGAGAGGTATGCGTTTGCGGGTCAAAGAATATTTCTGCGTGTACGACATTATCGTTCTTGATACGGAGAAAATATGCCCACGCCAGATCGAAGAAATCTTCCTCGGTACGAAGCACGCTGGCGGCGGCGTAGTAGACATCCAGAAAACTCTGCAGGCTGGTAAACCCAAAGGTTTTCCGCATTGCTGCCGGCGACTCGAAGGGCAGGGTTATGGCATTGCGATCTGCGATAACGAACGCCATTTCCGCTTCAAGAGTGCCCTCGATGTGCACATGCAATTCTGCCTTTGGAGCCGCAGCCAGAAGGTCTGCCAAGCGGCTAAACACGGGAACAGAAAATGTGTTTGGCATTTCTAGAGTCTCGCAGTGTAAGGCAAGAACCAACCGCTCAGACAATTCTGCCCTCACTCATAAGCGGCTGAAGAAAGTGTAATCGATTGGCATCTCGCTGGCAGCGACCAAAGCCATTCATGAAGCCTCCTCAGCAGAATCTGTAGGTACATTCCAGCTCGGGTAGCGCAAGAGATCGGCCAGTCGGGCTGAGGCCCGGCTTGTGGCGGTGGCTTTCAATAATACGGGCCGCCAACTCTCCCTCGCTCGGCCTACGGGCTTTTCCGGAAGGAAGGGTCTGGGGTGCTTACGGCGGCTCAAAACCGCCGTAAGCACCCTTTTCGAGGCCGCAGAGGGAGTGGCGTTGCCGTCAAACAGGCATCGACAGCGACTCAATGCGATTCTCGAACCGGTCTCAGCTCTTTTAAAAACCACGGATCCTGCGGGGGATTTTAAAAAAAGGCCGTCGCTCGATGAGTGGATCAACCCTGCCAGTTTTCGTTGCGGATGACTGGGCTGCCATCCATGTTGACGGCGACGTCAAAGATCCGCAAGCTGTCCAGCCAGCGCACCATACCGTCAGTGTGGAACAGTCGCGGCACTGATGCACTTGCGGCAACATGCCCAAAATAAAGATCGGCCTCGCCCTGTTGGCGATTTCCGACGCGACTGGTCACGCGAACGATTGATCCGCCAGCCATCATTTCTACAATCTCCGCTTGATATTGGAGTGTGTCGCCAGGAAACACATCGAATTGAAATGTTGCACTTCCCACTTTCGCCAGCACAACCTGCTCTTGGTAGTCAATCGCATCGGCCACTAACAGCCCAGCAGTCTGTGCCATACCCTCCAGCACAAGCGTGTTTGGCATCATCGACGCACCCGGAAAATGGTCGTGAAGATGCTCCTCTGCCAGCGTCACATTCTTGATCGCAGTGGCGTGACTCTGTCGAACAAACTTTGTAAATCGGTCGATCCAAAACCAGCGCATTAGAAATCTTTTTCTGTTGAGAGACTGGCCACAAGAGCATCGAACGACCGCACATGATGGCAGATATATTTGGCCGCAATCTTCTGGGTTATTTCCAGCATACGATCGCGTGCATCCTGGGGCTCCAGCACTTCAACGCAGTCGGCTAGGCCTAGCAGTTGAGGAATCATCTCCTCGTCCCACGTTCGATCGATGCTAAGGATCACGCTGCCGTCGGCTTGACGCTCCACTTTCTGCCGTGGGTGAAACGGTTTTTCGCACGCCCAACGCGCCCGAGAGGCGGCGATGTGGATTCGGTAGCGACGCGGCGGCGTTTCTGAGCGGTACATCGTGATGCTATCGGCCAGCAGAGTTTCAACTGAAATCTGCCGACGCTCAAATGTGCGCGACGATGGTTTGGCATCGATGACGCGGTCAACTTTAAAAAAGCGTATCGCCTCCGTGGCATTCTTTGACGGGCCTGTCACATTGCCGCTCAGTCGCCTTTCAGCCGTCGCCTTGGACGACCGCTTGCCTAAATCGGTCGCTAAGTAACCGGCGATGTAGATGCTGCCATCATAGAGCACCAGCGCCTCTGGATGAATGACATAGGTCTTGGGAGCATCAGTTGCGAGACTTGTGTAGCGGATTGTCAGTTCGAACGTGTTGCGGATCGCACGATTGATTGCTGTCAACGTTCGATCGCGATATTTTGAGGCAGTGGCCTTGGGATGGATGACAAGTCCATCCTTGTGCTCCTCGACATAGGCCAAAAGCTCGGGTGTGGCAATCGTTTCGATTTTGGCAATCAATTGACTGATCCCCCGCCAATAAAATGTGCCTGCCAGCGGGGCCAGGAAATCGCGTGCAACCGCGAGCGACAACAGTTCCGGCAACGAGATCGTCGGGCCGGTAAGTTCAATGAGCCCACGACCGACTTCGATGGCCCAGGCCTGACACAGAGTGCCTTTCACCGTTCGCTTCTTTGACCGCTTGATGCAATAGCCAAATCGTCCCAGAAACTCGATGTCGCGACGGATGTTTTTATCAGACATTTCATCGATAACGCCGCGCTTTTGCAAGGCTCTTTTGAGCTCTGCTGTGGTCAGCGATTGGCTGGCACCAAACAAAATATCGATGAGATGAAAAACTCGCAGCAACTGTTCGTGACGGCTAATCGAGTCCATGGAAAAAGGGGGCCCCGAAGCAGGAATGATGAGTTCTATCGACTTTAGGGAGCGGTTGGGGATCGCTGCCGTGGTCTTTGAGCCCTCTAGGCTACACTCCCGGGGCTTCTTTTTCAGCGGTTTTAAGGATTCCGTGTCATTTTTGAATTCCGCATGTCCCCTGGGACCAAGGTTGTCCGCTTCACTTGTTAGGGTTTGGCTTGTGCCAGAGAGCTTTTACTCAGATCTTAGAGGTGCATGTTGAGACAGCCATTTTCAATCGTGTCGGGTCGAATGAGACTCGTTTCCGAGAGTCCACTGCTAGCCACGGAAAGAGACGGGGCTGTGCCTTTTAAAACAAAGGTTACCAAGCCATTTGTATTGGGGCCAATTCTTTTTGAACAGCGGCATGGTCGGGACGAGCGGTGGCAGGTGGCCGTGACAGCCAATGGTCGGCTTCAGCCTCGAACACCTCGCAAGGTGGCAAGTCTTGAGCAGGTCGTTAGGCGACACCTGGCTGCTGGAGTTCGCTGCCGGGTGGGCCTTGCCCTGATCACGCCGGATGATTTTAGCAGCCAGTTTCGCCTGAGCGGGCCAACTGACACGCATGTGCAAAGCCCTGGGCATTCACAACGATCTCGCAATTGGCAGGCAACCCTTCGGTCAGATATTTACGGCTGGTCGCTACTCTACCAACTGCCCGGCATGCGGGGAGTGGCTCTGATTGATGTCCACGAATCGTTTACCGATCTGCCAGCTTTTTATGAATCGCCCTTGGAGTTGCTCGATCGCTGCTCATTTCTAGCAGCTCGTGGAATCCCCACGCGGCCGATCGCGCTGGTCACGCGTCCAGAAGATTTCGAATCGATTGAGAATAGCGGTGAGGTGAGGAATAAGTTTTTACCCCACGCCAGATTCCGTTGTCCATGTCCACTCAGCGCTTTTTTGTAGCTATCGCTTCTGCATCGGTATCGAATGCTAGCTGACAAGCTCTTCTTGCAATGCCAACCAACGTTCTTCCGCAGCCGCGAGTTTCTCGGCGACAGCCGTCATCTCGTTATGAATCCGCAACGCCTCCGCTGGATCGACCGTCTCCATGAGCTTTGTGTGGTGCTGGCTTTTTTCAGCGTCTAGTCGGGCAATCGTTCTTTCGAGTTGAGCGGTCTCCTTGCGAGCATCTCTTTCATTGCGGTGCGCTGCTTTGGCCACCGGCAGTTGCTCCAAACCGCCACGCTGTTTTGCCACGGCAGCCTTAGGCGTTGACGCTTTTCCCGAGGATATCTTGCCGCCACCGGCCGCGGCCGTTTCCGCGTCGTCAATCTCGCTGGTCACAGCGGCCACATACTGCGCGTAGTCGCCGAGATAGTTGGTCACGCGGCCATCCTTCACCTCAACCACATTCGTCGCCACCGTTTTCATGAATGATCGATCGTGGCTGGTAAAAATCAAAGTGCCTTGATACTCAAGCAGTGCACTTGCCAGCGTGTCGACTGTTTCCACATCCAAGTGGTTGCCTGGTTCGTCGAGCACAAGCACATTGAAGGGCCCCAGCAGCAGACCCGCCAGACAGAGCCGAGCCCGTTCGCCGCCGGAAAGAACCGGGATTTTTTTTTGGACAGCGTTACCGCGAAAAAGCATCGCCCCGGCTAGGTCTAAAATCCGCTGCGACTTGGTGCCGATCACTGCGGCCCGCTCCAGATAGTCGAGTACCGTCTGATCTTGGGGCAAGCTTGTGTAGACGTGCTGTGCATAGATGCCGATCTCACAGCCGTAGCCCCACTTCACTTCGCCGCTCACGGGTTTGAGAGAGTCGACGAGCGTGCGCAAAAATGTTGTCTTGCCCTGACCGTTGTCGCCTACAATGGCAGCTCGCGTGCCATGCACAATTTCTACCTCAATGCCCGAAGCAATGGCGTGGCCTGAATAGCCGATCACCAGATCGCGGCAGCGGACAGCCGGACCTCTGCGGGGCGATACACTCGGGCAGCGAATTGCCGCTAGCGGTGCGTCCACGGCCACTTCCTCAAACTCTAGTTTCTCAAGCTGCTTGCTCTTCGATTTAGCCCGCGATGCGGTCGAGGCTCGCGCCTTGTTGCGGGCTATAAAGTCTTCAAGCTGACGTCGCTTGGTAAGCACAGCAGCGTTGGTGCGTTCAACATGCAGCCGCTGATCCTTCTGGTATTCCAAAAATGCATCGATTCTGCCTGGGTACATCGTCAGCACCCCATTTGATAGATCGAGCGTTTGATCGCAGGTGGAGCCGAGAAACGCCCGGTCGTGCGAGACGATGAGACACGACTCCTTATACCCGCGCAGAAAGTGTTCCAGAAGAATTTGCGTGCGCAAGTCGAGAAAGTTGGTTGGCTCATCGAGTAGCAGCAGATTTGGTTCATGCAGAAGCAGGGCGGCCAGCTTAACGCGAGTCTGCCAGCCTCCGGAGAGCTTGGCGACTGGTCCGCTGAAATACGATCCTTTGAGTTCGAACTGCCCAGCGACTTCACCACATTTCCAGTCGGGCTGGCCGCTGTCTCGCATGAGGAATTCAAGCGCCGTCTCACCTGGCAAAAATGGGTCGTGCTGGCGGAGGTAGCCCAGTCGTAGCTTGGGATGACGAATCACTTCTCCGCCGTCAAGTTCTTCCTCACCGAGGATCACCCGCAAAAGCGTGCTTTTGCCAGCGCCGTTACGGCCTACAAACCCAACCTTGCCGTCGTCGGTGATTGTGGCCGAGGCATCGTCGAGCAAAACCTGATCGCCGTAGCGTTTCGAGGCATTTTTGATATCCAGCAGAACCGCCATCGTCGAATCGTTTTCCTCTGAACTTGAGAAGCGGAGGGCACGGGGCTCGAACCCGCAACCCCTTACGGGGCACCACATTTCCAGTGTGGCCGCTAACCATTCGCCTACCCTCCGTAAGTCTTTTTACACAAATAACTTATGGCTTTTACTCTGTCGTAAACCGTATCCTAAAATCGACAAATCGATGCCACATCTTTGGCTTTTTGAATGTCGCTGGCGAAAAGTATACCCGATCTTTGCTCGGCCGTCGAAGGGGGCCGCTGAGCCATTGCTGGCCTTCTAATGCAGCCGGATTGCGGCCTGCGGATCCTGGAGCCAACCCTTCTTGGCCCCTTTGATTATCGCTATGTTCATCAAGTCGCCGCGCCAACTCGCGGAGTTGCATCCGGGCCCGACTGCCACCGTCGGGAAGCGACTTTTCAGAAGTGAGTGCTTTTTTTCAACCACGGCGCTGCCTCGGCAAATTCCCGTTTCTTAATGAGCAGACCGCCGAGGTTGGCCGCTCCTTGGGCATCGTTTGGATCACTCTGAAGATCCTTCCGCAGCCGCGACTCACGCTCAGCCAACAGTCCATCGATACGAGCGGGCGCCATCACGATCGCGGGCGATTCGCTCCTTTGAGGTGAGGTTGTCCTCGTAGCGAAAGATCGCCTGTATCTACTTGTACTCAGCGGCATATAGCAGGCTGGTTGTCTTGATGGGGCCGTCAATGCGGCCCCTGTCTGGATAGACAAACTCCATGCCCGTCGGTGCTAGCCGCATCTTGCCATAGATTACTTTGCCGTTCATCTTCTCCAGCGTGATAGAAAAACCCTCGAAGGAGGTGAGGCATCGGTCCCTGATCCGAGACCTCACATAGCCACCAATGGATGTGGCTAGGAAAATCAGCCCGATGGTGATGAGAAGCGACAGGTCCAATGGTCTACCGAGTGATAAGGCGACGACCATGCACATGCATTGGCCGGTAACCGAGGTTAGAGAGCAAAGATGAGAGCGGTTTACGGCACAAAACGATCGCGGCGGGGGGCATCCACGCTGCATCACGGCTGCTTAGGGATTGTCGAAGCGTGACCGCTGACACACTTCCAAGTGCCGTCCTTGAGCACCCAGACATTGGTGAACCGTGATCTTCGATCGAACGCCTTGCCGTCTTTGTCAGTGCCGGATTTCTTGTAGTCGCCGATGTCGACGGCCACCGTGCCGCCGCCATACACCCGCACGTCAATCGAACTGGACTCCGAGACCGTGTGACGCCCTCCCACATTTTTGAGCGAGTCGATCCCCTCAGCCTTCGTGAAGCGGTGCCCCGATGGCTCGACATAGATAAAATTTGGGAGCCCAGATTCGCTCGAGAATCGAGGTATCGTTCTTCAGATATGCGGTCGACCACTGGGTGGGGAGATCCTTGATGCTCGCCTCAATAGCGGCTTCCTCCACCGCAGTCACGGCCGAACCCGACTGGGCCCGCGCCAAAGGCCCCAAGGTCAACGCGATCACTAGGAGTAACAAAAACCGCAGCGATCTTTGAATCAGCAGCATGACACTCTCCGATGGGTAAGACATGACTGTGTAGAGGTAACCATTTGCATCGCCAGAATCTCGACGGATGCCCGAAAGGCGGCGGGGACTGTTTGAGTGGATTGTAGGGGAATGTCGCGAGTCGGTGTGGTAGGGATTTTCCGCTGGTTCAGGCCATAACGAAGGTAATACTCATATTTTCTGCCTTGCCAAACCTTTTTCGCGAACTCTACCTAAAGAAGGCAAAGACTCATGGCTTCGTCACAATTATTTTTCTTTTTCCCGCCCCCTTTCAGCCCCCCCCCCCCAATCGGATCACCCGAACATATCCGCAATCAAAAGGAACAAGGCTCAAAACAATTCCCGCCAACTTTCGCTCGAAACCTTGGAAACTCGCTGGGCCCCAGCCGGCTTTGCTCCCCAGATCAGTGACAACATCGTGACGGGACTCTTTCTCCAACTCCGTCAGACTGAGCCACCAGCTCGCTGCTTTTTCGAAGCAACTGCAAAACGGAGTGCCCGTAGTCAAGGTCGTGAATCAGCTGTGGAACTCGCCTGGTTTTCGCAATCAGGAAGTGACCGGCTACTACCAGACATTTTTGAACCGTACCCCGAGTGCCGTCGAGGTGAGCGGGTGGGTGAAAGTCCTTCAGAAGGGAACACCCAAAGAGGCCGTCATCCGAAGTTTTCTGAGTTCGGGCGAGTTTCGGGCTCGCTTCCCCACCAGTGGAGATTATGCAACGGCTGTATACAGAACCGTGCTCCGGCGCGATCCCCCTCCAGCAGAACTGAACCGTATGATAAACGGATTGAATACCGGCGGTTTAAGGGCAGGGCTCGCGAGCACCGTCCTCAACTCAGAAGAGTTTCGCACCCTTCGGACTCAGAGTTTATACACTGCGGTCCTAGGGTGACCCTCCGATCCCGCTGGAATGCGGGCTCATCTTGCGGCCTCGAGTCGTGGCGGGGCCTCCATTCGCCGTATCCAGAACAGAACTCGCGAAGGACAACGCTGGGCGACTACTTGTCGGCACGACCCCGCCCCCACTACCGATTTTCGCATTTCAATTTGGTATGTAAGTTTTGAGCCGCCCGCCGCCGCCCGTACCTCAGTCGATGTCGATATTATGATCGCTCGCGACGACTGAGGCTTGCCCGCAAACTCCGTCGGTCAAAGGCAGCGGTAAGCCGATTGATTCACCGGCCATGCCTGCTTGACAGCGGTGTTCATCCAGAACCGGCACGCGCAACGGCGTCGTCGAGGAGGCTTACCGTTTGCGGGTTCCAAAAACTCCTCGACGATCCCGAGGGCTGATCGGTGGAATTGCACGCTCCACTGCCGTCTCTTGCGGGGCAGGCTTTTTATCGATCCTTGGCCTATTGCCACTTCCATTCTAAAAACCCTTGCAGCGAGCCCGCGAGTCGGATCACAATAGCCGCAGAGACGCTGTATCGCAATTTAAAATCCAAAAAAGGATATTCTCGACGATGAGCCACGCAGTCAATCACACCCCACTTGCCGCACTTCCACAATTCCTACTTCTTTGGTCACGTAGCAAAAAGTTTGCTGCTTTGGTCATCTTATCAGCGTTGTTGTGCGTCCCGGCATCTTATCTAGGGGCTGTTGACACTGCGGGGCCACTGGTCTGGGATCTGCCCGCCCTCACTAAGACCCCGGCGATTCACCCCGCCGAGGACCGGCCCGCTCGCGGCATGCGTTCACTGTTCTACGAAGGTGCCGATTACAAAGGCAAACCCACCTGGGTGTTTGCCTACTACAGCACCCCGCAAGGAAAGCCCCCGGTTGGCGGATGGCCGGCGGTGATCTGCGCTCACGGCGGTGGCGGCACGGCCTATCCTGAGTGGGTGAAGAAGTGGAATCAAAGTGGCTATGCGGCCATCGCCATCGACCTCGAGGGACATCTACCCGGTGGAAACTCACATCAGGTGGAAGGCAACTTTCCTGCCGGACGAACCCATCCAAACGCCGGGCCTGCCCGAATCGACTGGTTTGGCGATCGGGACCTGCCTGATCAGGAGCAGTGGTTCTACCACGCTGTCGCCGATTGTGTCCGAGCCCATTCGCTGCTCTGCTCATTCCCAGAAATCAATCCCCAGAAGATCGGCCTGAATGGTATTTCATGGGGTGCAACTGTTGCCAGCACGGTGGCAGGTATCGATCCGCGATTTGCATTTGTGATCCCAGTCTACGGCTGCGGCTTTATCCACGAATGTGACAGCGACGGACTCGCTCAATGGTTTCCTCCAAAAAACATGACCGCTCAACAGTTTGAGGATTACCGCACGAAGTGGGACCCCTCGGCGCATTTGCCACATGCAAAGATGCCGATGCTCTGGGTGAGTGGGTTTACCGACCCTGTTTTTCCGATCAACATTTTTGCCCGGTCGGCCAAGGTGGCAGGAGGCAAGAGCCTCTTATGCGTGCGACCCTGGGTGATCCACGCCCACGGTTCCGGCTGGGACGAAGTCTGGGAGATCTATGCGTTTGCCAATAGTATTGTCAAAGACGATCCACCCATGCCAAGCCTCGACTGCCCAAAGGTTGAGGCCCAAGACGGCCTCGTGCATGCGGCGTGCAAAGGGGATCTGAAGGCTGCCTCGCTCTGCTTCACGACATCCGCCGGAAAATGGAAAGACCGGAATTGGGCCAACATCGCCTGCACGATCGGCAAAGGCGAGGTGATCGCCAGCAAGGCATTGCCTCAAGACACAAAGGCGTTTCTCATCAACGCCACCGACGCACGCGACGGCACCGTTAATTCCGAATTGGTGGAAATCAAGACACCATAAGCAAGCTTGTGTCCATTGGGATTGAGCTCGTCGAGTCGCTCGGAGGCCAGAACATATCCTCCTTGGCGTTGGGCTCGTCGGCCTGCTCCTCGACAGGTTCCTCGCTCTGCTTTGCTGCCTTTGCTACAAACAAATCTTTCAACCATTGCTTGAATATGGCCGCTGGGTTGTCGACGATGATCGAGACAATGCTGGCGTAGTCGTCGGTCCAGAGCGGCACATCGGGCCACGCCGGGTCGGGCTCTGTGCGGGCCGCCGCGATCTCCTCACTGGTGAGAATCGCAGGACTGTTGGTGACGAGAATCCAGGTCGAGGAGTAGACCCCCGCATCTTCTTCTCCACTGCCGCTGATAATGATTGCCTGCATGTCCAGATGGGCGGCCAGTTTCAAGACAACCGGCTCCAGATCGAGATAGCGGTTGGAGACATGCACAGCAATGACGCCATCGGGCCGAATGTGCCGCTTGTAGATGTCAAAGGCCTCCTTGGTGAGCAGGTGGATCGGAACGGCGTCGCTTGAGAAGGCGTCGAGCGCGAGCAGATCAAACTCCTGTGGGTCTTCGCGTTCCAGCGACAGCCGGGCATCGCCGAGAGCAATCTCGATCCTCGCTGGGCTCTCCTTTAAAAAGGTGAATGTGCTTCCTTGTGGCCCCGCCAAGCGAATGACTTCGGGATTGATGTCGTAAAATCGGTAGCAATCTCCTCGAGTACCGTGCGCGGCCAGCGTGCCTGTGCCAAGACCAACCACGCCAACTCGCTTGCCTTTTTCTGGCGTGTGACGCAGGGCCATGCCGACGCCACTGCTGTTACCGTAATAGGTCGTCGGCCAAAGCACATGATTGGCATGGGTGTATTGAAGGCCGTGCGTGATGCGGCCGTGGCGCAGAAGAAGGTAGTGATTAAGCGGATCGTCAATGGCGTACTCCATCACCGCCAGCACGCCGTAGAAATTACGCGAGTTCAACACGGCCCCACGATTGGCACTTTTTGCCTGCGACCAGAGGCCCCACCCCAGTCCGCCTGTCAGCAGCAGCAGCGGAATCCAGGCCGGTAACAAAAGACGCGGCAGATGCAGTTGGCTTTTCTTCAAGAAACAAACGAGCGTGAAAAGTAGGCCGCTTGAAAAAAGAGCCACGTGGAATTCAATGTATGAATTGAAGCACAGCGGGGCGACGATTGCCACAAAGAAGCCGCCGATGGCGCCACCAGTGGCAATGGTGAGGAAATAGGCCGTCAGCCGTCGCGGGGCTGGACGCAGTTGGTAAAGCTCGCCGTGACAAACCATGCAGGTGACAAATAGCGTTGCTAAGTAAACCAGCAATTGGCCAGCAATGCTGATCTCCACGCCCTGAAAAAGTGCCCAGACAACAGCCCCCCAACAGGCAATGAGGGCCGGGCCGTACCACTCGCGGCAGTACCAACGAGAACCGTCGAAGGCGATGATGAAGGTGATCAAGTAGATCGCCAGAGGCAGCACCCAGAGAAACGGTAGCACGGCGATGTCCTGACATATTTTATTGGTCGTCGCCATCAGCAGAACGGTGGTGCAGGCCGAAAGAAGCAGCCAGAGAATCGCACGGCCGGGAACGTTTCTGGTCTCGTCGGTTTCCTCGGTCTCTTTCATCGATCCGGCCGATGCCGGATTGACGTTGGATGCGTTCCAGAGTCGCTGGGCACACCATCCACAGGCCACGGCAAAGATCACCATTCCCAGCGACCACCATCGGGCTTGGCTCGGACGAGTGAGCGTAGTCTCAATGAGTAGCGGATAGGCCAGCAGCGCCAGCAGCGATCCTATATTGGAGAGCGCGTAGAGGCGATACGGCGAACGGCCCGGATGAACGCGGGCAAACCACGCCTGCATCAAAGGACCAGTCGCCGAGAGAGCGAAGTAGGGCAAACCAATCGTGCGGCCCAAGACGCTCAGAATCTGAAGGATCGGTTCGCCATCACCCAAGGGAATAAACTGAGGACTGGGGATAATCGGTAACGCCACGAGTGCCATGGCGAGGACGGCGATGTGGACGACTGCCTGCTGTCGCGGCTGAAGGAAGGTTATCAGCAGGTGCGCATAGGCATAACCGGCCAGCAGCAGGCACTGGAAAAAGAGCAGGCACGTTGTCCAGACGCCGGGACTTCCACCAAACCACGGCAGAATATATTTACCGATCAAAGGCTGAACCAAAAAGAGCAGAAAGGCGCCGGTAATAATCGCCACAGCAAAGGGGATGACGGTGCGACTTGTGGTGGGAACGGGTGGATTCATGCAGCGTGGCCAGTCGGTGTGCGCATTCGTTTTTGGGGATGCGTCGCGTTCTTCCTAAGCCCCGATCGGATACTGGAACCGTGACTGAAGCTCAATTCGGCGGCCACCCTCCTGCGACTGTCGTGCAGTTTCGATCACTTCCAACAGATGCACAGCATGCTCGGGGGTGATCAAAAGCGGCCGGCCGGTGAAAAGACTTTCTGCCGCAGGAGAGGCTCCCATCTGCCAGCAAAAACCGTTGGGTTGAATGGCACGCCGGTGATTGGAGGGTGCTTCGAGCGTTGCTAGATCAACGGCGCGAGGATCCCAGTCGTACCCCACCAGGCCCATCGTTCCCTCGCTCCCAATGATGCTGATCGTTTCGCGGGTTTCCTCGCCAGCCCTGTGATCGTGCGGATTAAAGTAGTTGAAGCCCGACTGAACGTGCGAGATCACACCGTCACCGTGATCCATCAGCAGCATGGCGTTATCGTCCGCCACGACTTGAATCTCACCCACTTTTCCAGATGCGAGCGACTCTGCCATGAATGCAAATGCCGGACTGGCAACCATCGCCGGCGCGCGCCAGATCCGGAGTCCGTGTTTTTCTGCTAACGCAAGCAGCGACTGCCCGGCCTCGAACGAATTGGCCAGTGGTTTTTCACTCCACACATGCTTGCCGCTAGCGAGCGCCGCTCGATTGAGCCGCTCATGCTCCTGCATGTTTGTCAGATTGACCAGCAGATCAAACTCTGCGCCTGCCAGCATGGTGTCGATCTGCGGATAAAAGTGGGGGATGTTGAAGGCCTTGGCCAGGGCCTCCGCTCGGGCCGGGATGATATCGCAGGCACTTACCAACTCGACGTGAGGGGATGCGGTGAAGTGCGGGAGATACGAGGCTGAGACATTGCCGCAACCGATGACTCCCACGCGCATGCGAGTGGGCGGTTTGAAAGCGGCGGCCACAAAGCCGGGGACAGCCCTCAACAAAGTGGTGCTCAGGGCGGCAGCGGAGCAGATAAAATCGCGGCAATCAATTTGGAGCATCGAATTCGTAATGATCTTTGTTCTTTCAATTCAAAGCAGCGGTCGCTCGAATCTGCCGTATCCCCTGAGCAGCGTCTGAAATAACCGTTGCCGGGGTTGGCCCGGCTTTATTCTACTGTATGGGTCATGACAGCTGGCATCGTGCAATGGATAGTCTCACGACAGCCGTCGCAGGCGTGCAGGCCAGGGCTTTTGAAGCCATCTCGCAGCGGTGCCCTCCGCACGAGCCACAGGAACAAAATGACATCTGTTATACAAACGACTCTCCCAGAATTGATCTGCGGAGTCTTTCCCCAATCGCAATCGATCTACTCTCCCACGCCAGCGGGCCACGGGAACTGGAAGAACGAGCCACGAGAGAGAGAACAGTCAACGCTCCATGAAAACCTTTGATTGCATTGTGTGCGGTACGTGCGCGGCAGATCTTCTTGTCCGGCCTGTTGGGCTCCTGCAACCGCTGAACGCCGGTAGACTTTTTCATGTTGAACCGATTGATGTCGCACTCGGCGGGATTGTCTGCAATGCCGGCACGGCCATGCGGCGACTTGAAATGCGGGTGGCAGCAGCCAGCCTTGTCGGCAGCGATCTCTGGGGTGATTTTCTCCGATCGCATCTGCTGACACAAGGAATTGATTCGGACGCCCTCGAGGTGCATCCGACAATGGCCACCAGCACAACGGCCGTGCTGATTGATCCCAGCGGCGAGCGCAGCTTTGCTCATCACATTGGTGCTCCACAGTCTATCGACTTGGCGTTTGTCAAACGCACGATCCATCACTTTGGTAGCAGCCGACTGGCCCTCATCGGATATTTCGGTCTGCTGCCGTCGCTTGAACCAGTGCTGGCAGAAGCCTTGGCATTCATCCGAAAAACAGGTTGCCGGATCGCTCTGGAAACAGGTGGCAGCGGCGGAACACTGGCCGCGATTGCTCCGGCCTTACCGCACATTGATTTTTTCGTACCGAGTCTCGATGAGGCAATCCAACAGACAGGCCTGACAGATCCCCGCGAGATCATATCCTGCTATAGACAACTAGGTGCGAGCAACGTCGTCGGGGTTAAACTCGGCACGCTGGGCGCACTGCTCAGTGGCCCAGACAAAGCCTTTCTTGAGATTCCCTGCATTGCCGCGCCTGGCCCCTTAGCCGACACAACCGGCGCGGGCGACTCTTTTTTGGCCGGCCTGCTATCAGGCGTTTTACGCGACATGCCTCTTCGTGAAGCCGCTCTGCTGGGCGCAGCGACGGCTGCCTGCTGCGTTACCGGCCGCGGTGCTACCGCTGGCCTGCGGTCGTTAAACGAAACAATGAAATTGGTGACTCGCGGCCAGAACGTCTAAGGCCAGCTTCTAAAAGTCGGCTTCGACCGAAAAAATACTTTGGACTGCCGCTGAGTAACGGTTGGGGGCCGGGTATGGCTGATCGAAGAAATCTGCTTCTATGGAGCGGCCAAACTGGGCAGTGGTGTAGGCCTGTCCCGCAGACTGCTCTGTGAGCATTCGGATTCTGATCCACACCGACTTTCCGCCTACCACCTCTGCCGATAAGTTTTCAGCAATATCAAAGTCTGCCCCCCAGTTTCGGGGTTCTCAATTGTTGCGAATCGCGATCCATGTTTCTCCGTCTCGGGAGGCTTCAATCGCCGACGCGCCCCTCCCAATGCCTCCAGATTCGTGAACGAAGTCCCAGCATTGCGATGTGGCTTGAATTCGGATCGACCGAGTCAACGCTGCAAAATCAAACTTGAAAATAAGGCGGGCTTCCTGGCCGTCGGCCTCAGGCCCCCAATAGGTCACCGGCGGTTGCTGCCATTCACGAAAAAGCCGCACGCCCACGCTCTTAATCAAATAGGGAAATGCACTGCTGACATCTCGAATACTAAATCGCTGGCCCGTTGAAGGATTGTTCTTGCTCCCCGGCAAGGGGAGCAGACTGCCATGACTGCCGTTCTTGCCTGCGGTCTTACTGCCGAGCGTGTCTGAAAAGAAACCTCTCGACGTGAGAATCCAACCAACTGCCGCGACGCCAAAAAACACACTCACAAGAATCCCAGTCGATCCCTTGCCATAGTGTGCCACGCGCTGTTTCAGCCGGTGAATTTTATTCCTCAACCTTTCCAGACGCAGAGCGACTTTGTCGGATAGCGATTGCGTCCGTGCTTGAGGGGGTGTTATCAGGCATTCGTGAATCGCCAATGACACCTCCGCCGCACTGACAAATCGATGGAGGCGATTCTTCTCCAAGCATTTTGTAGCGATTGCAGCGACTTGAAGTGAAACGCTTTTATTGAGCCTCGCTGGCGAGACGGGGCGGTATTCCTCAATCATTTTGGCTGCTTGAACCACCGATTGACGGCCAATGCTATAGGGGGGCCTGCCAGCCAGCAGTTCATACAAAACAACGCCGAGCGAGTAGACATCACTGCGAGGATCAACATCGGGTGACTCCACAGCAAACTGTTCCGGGCTCATGTATTGCAGCGTGCCGACGAGTTGACCGATGTCGGTGAGTGCTGTTGTGGCTCCCGATCCACCCAAAACACTTGCCACACCGAAATCGATAACCTTGGGATAGCCCTCTACGTCGACGAGGATATTGCTCGGCTTCAGATCACGATGGATGATGCCTTGCCGATGCCCGTGCTCGACAGCATCGCAAACCTGCCGAAAGAGCGCGAGGGTGGATTCGAGAGACAACTTTTGTGAAGAGACATACTCTGTAATCGGCAGCGCGTCAGAAATAAGTTCCATGACAAAATAAGGGGCCTGCGATTCTGCAAAATCACATGTCCCGGCTGAGATGACTTGTGCAATCCAAGGGTGTCGCAGGCGGCCAAGAATTTCCACCTCTTGCATAAATCGCCTGTACGCATCGTGCGATACCATTCCGGGCCGCAACACCTTGACGGCAACAGAGCGATTGGGCCTCTCCTGCAGAGCTTCGTAAACACGGCCCATGCCACCTTCTGCGATCAGCCTGATGAGCCTGAATTCGCCAAGCGTGTTTCCCAGTAATGGATCGACATACGTGCCGCGAGCCCTGGGCTCCACGATCTTCCAAAGGCTTGCCAGCCCAAATGTAGACGAGTCGGGGCCGTCTCCAACCGTTCCGGTTTTATTGGCTTGCGAACGATCTTTGGACGACTCAACAGGCATATTGTCGGCTTTTTATTCTGGCGACTCGCCGTTTAATCGCTCCCGTAATCGCTGCTTGGTCTCCTTCCAACGCCGCTTTACCGTTCGCAACGAGCAACCTAGCAGACGGCTCATTTCCGATTGCTGCAAACCAAAATACCAGACCAGATCAAAGATTTCCCGTTCATCGCCAGGCAGGCTAGCGGCGGCTTCATGAAACTGCGTCCATGAAACCTCCTTGTCGACTGCCTGCTCATCTTCTGCCGCAAGCAAAGTCTTCAAGATATCCTCGCCGTCGGCTCGTAGGGAATTTATTTTGTGGTTCTTTGCATAGGATTTCGGGCCTGCATGTTTTCTGGATAAATCTAATAACTCCCTGCGGATCTGCAGGGCGGCGAGGCTGATAAAGTGCTTGGCGTCGACGGGCGTGACATCCGAGATCGCCTTATTCATACGGAGTGAAGCACCCTGAACGACATCGTCGGTATCATCCCAGCGTCGCACTTGAGGAAAGCCCCGCAACATTCGATGGGCCATGGAATGCATTCTTTGGCAGGCAATTCTCATAAGTTGCTGTCGGGCAGTATCATCGCCGTTGGCAAACAGTTCAAGATATTTTTCCAGTTCGTTGTCCAAACCATCTTCTGGATTGTCGATTATCCACATCCGCTGTTGAATGTTGGCTCGGCTTGTTGTTGACGCTCTTTTGGCAAGGGTACTCACCCGCTCGAAAGATTGTCACATGAGCGTTTTTATAGCGATACCGAATTGATTTTCATCGTGTGGCCGGTGGGCAAAGGGTCTTGGATCTGACGCTAAGGGCTCATTGAACCATTCAGAACCGTGAAGGCCCTCATCCATCTGTTTCAATTTTGCTGTGTCAATTGTGGGATGCATGGACGGAAGCACTCCTGTCAATCTGGGGAAGCGACCCGCAGAATTTCTAGGCACGTGAAAAAACGATCTCTCACAATGTTCTCGTGGTAGTCTTTGGTCCCTATTGAATAATGACGCGATCCTCGCCGACTACCATCGCTGCCAATCGCCAGACCACTGGCTGGACTGCTCGCTGGCCGCAAATCGCGTGGGTCTTGCTGGACTGGGCGGCCAGCGCTTTTTCGACGATTTCGATCACGCTGGTTGTGGCCTACGTTGAAAAAGTCGTCTTTACTGACAACGTATGGGGCGTGCCCGGCGGCGTTGTCTGGGCGTGGACTCTGGCTGCCGGAATGCTGGCCTCTGCGCTGGCTGCTCCGTGGCTAGCCGCCTGGGCGGATCGCAGGCAGGCGCACAAGCAGGCGCTTTTGCTCAGCGTTCTTGTCGGGAGCATCGCCTGCCTTTTCTTGGCAGCGGTGCCGCCGACTGCCCGCCTAGCCATTGTGGTTTTAATTGCCACAGCCTCTGTTGCCTTTGACATGGCCGCTATTTTTATTGGGAGTTTGCTACCCCGATTGGCCACAGGCCAACAGGCAGACCGCCTCTCGGCAGCGGGATTTGCCTGCGGCTATGCCGGAGGAGCGATTGCGCTGGTGATGGCGACAACGCTTGTGGCTGCCCGCGAGAGCCTTGGGCTCACCGCGACTGCATCGCTGAGACTGTCGTTTGCTGTGATGGGAGTGTGGTGGCTGATCTTCTCACTGCCGGCCGTCTATACGCCGATGGGAACAGAGCCAATCGGCCAGCAGGATCAGGAGTCCAGCGACACATCTGCCAGCGCACTTTTTGCTTTTGCCCGATCGCTCTATGACCGTCATGGTTTGGCCCGCTCGCTCGGTCAGATTCTCATGGGTGCCATGCTCGTCCTCGGTGCCGTGCAGACGGCAATCTCGCAATTTTCGTCATTGGCCCTGGAAGAATTTCACCTGGATGCAACAGCGCTGGTACGACTGGTGTTGCTGGTGCAAATGATCGCTCTCCCAGGCGCGCTTTTTATTGGCTGGCTATCAGTGCTATTGAGCCGTCGCGGGAGCCTCTTTCTCTGCCTGGCCGGCTGGGCTATCGTGCTCTTGCTGGCGTGGATCGTGCGAACACCGGCAGAATTGACCGCACTGGCCGTGCTTCTAGCGCTTGTCCTGGGTGGCCTGCAAAGCGTGCTCCGCGCCACCGTTTCATCACTCGCACCAGCAGGACGAAGTGGCGTGACATTTGGGCTTCTGCAGGTTGGCACAAAGCTAGCAGGCTTTCTGGCCAGCGTTCTTTTCGGCAGCATCTATGCGGCCACCGGGCATCCTCGCAGCGGCCTCATCGTAGTGCTTGTGCAACTGCTGATCGGCGCCTGGATTTTGCTTAAGGCCACGGGTCGCTCAACCGTCGCCAGGGACGGGACCGCATCTCACTCTCCCGGCCTGTGGTAATTGGCAATCACTGAATGCCCAGCACGTCTCGCATGGAGTAAAGCCCAACGGGCTGGCCAACGAGAAAAGCTGCAGCGGCCAGTGCACCGCGCGCGTAACAGTCGCGATTGGTCGCTCGGACATTGAGCGAAAGCGACTCGCCATCGAGGCCAAACAGAATCGTGTGCTCCCCCGGATTGTCGCCGGCGCGGATGGCGTGGTAACCGATTTCGTTGGCGGGCCTGGCTCCCGGACGGCCATCGCGGCCGTGGGTCTCGCGCAAAACGCCAAGCACATCTGAAACGATTTGCCCAAACTTCAGCGCCGTGCCACTCGGAGCATCTTCCTTGTGGCGGTGGTGACACTCCAGAATTTCCACATCGCTGCGGACGCCGACGCTCTGCAGAAGTTCGGCGGCCCGACCCACAAGATCCATCGTAATATTCACGGCTAGGCTCATGCTCGGCGACTGGAGTACGGGGATTTTCTGCGCTGCATCGGAAATGGCCTGGCGATCGGCTTCCTCGAGACCCGTCGTGGCCACTACAAGCGGCAGACGAGCCTGCACACAGGCGGCGGCGATGCCAGCCACCGCGCCAGGCAGTGAGAAGTCAATGACAACATCGGCTGGGCAGGTCCACGCTTCACTCACCGTGACGCCGCTCGCGGAAATACCAGCCAGAACACCCGCATCGACGCCGAGTTTGGCGTGGCCAGCGCGTTCAATGGCTGCGACGAGTTGCCACGGCACAGAGTCTGATGCAGCGCAGGCAACGATGCGTTGGCCCATCCGACCAGCGGCACCATGCACGACCAGTCGCAGGGTATTGGCGTAAAGCAAAGAGGCCTTTGGCATAGTCTGACTCCGGAACTTTCCGCATGGTGAAGACACGCTTCAATTGGAGCAAAGTCTGACTGGTATAGCCGCTGATGATCGGGTCTGACAAGCCTGACCCCACCTGCGAACGGCGACACTGCTCAAAGCCTCGAAGATGGATCAACGGACATCGCAGGACGGGTAAAGAAGAGAGTCGCTCAAACCCTCAGCGTCGCACTCAAATCCTGTCGCTTAGCCGTACAGATCGATCGCTTGCACGATTTCGTCGAGCCGATTCCCAACGCTGACGGCACGGTTGGCAAAGCTGGCCCGGCTCACACCGCGACTCCCCAGAACTTCATTAAAGAGCGATTGATCGGTCGTGTGATAGGCCACGGTGGCTGTCGGATCTTTCAATTGATGGCCTGTCAAAATGCAAACGACGCGTTCGTCGCGGCCGATCACGCCTTCGGCCACCAGTTGCTTGGCACCCGCCACGCTGGCCGCACTCGCCGGCTCGCACCCCAGTCCGCCTGCCCCAACTTGCGCCTTTGCATCTAAAATCTCTTGCTCGCTTACCTCGCGCACCACGCCATCGCAAACCTCAAGCGCTCGCAAGCATTTAGTGAGATTCACCGGCCTATTGATTTCAATCGCACTGGCAATCGTGCTGGCACGCTTTTTCTCACGGTCAAGTTCTTCGTAATAGTGGCACGCAGGCGACAGATCGGCCCGACCTCCCTGCCAACGCAAACCACGCTTGTGATAGAGTTCATAAAGCGTGTTGGCGCCTGCGGCGTTGATCACTGCCAAACGAGGCACCCGGTCGATTAGGTCCAGCTTTCGTAACTCGGAAAAGGCCTTGCCAAACGCACTGGAATTGCCTAGGTTTCCGCCCGGCACCACGATCCAGTCGGGAACTTCCCATCCCAGCGATTCAAGCACCCGGTACATGATCGTCTTTTGGCCTTCAAGCCGAAACGGGTTGACGCTGTTGACGAGGTAAATCCCTAACTTGCCCGAGACCTCCTTGACCCGCGCCATCGCGTCGTCAAAGTCACCTGCAATCTGGATCGTCAACGCTCCGTAATCGAGAGCCTGCGACAGCTTGCCGTAAGAAATCTTGCCCGAGCCGATGAAAATGATGCCCCGCATCAAACGGGTGACGGCGCAGTAAACGGCCAGCGAAGCGCTTGTGTTGCCAGTCGAAGCACAGGCCGCCCGGCGGGCCCCGATCATGCGGGCGTGCGTAAACGCCGCCGACATGCCGTTGTCTTTGAAAGATCCCGATGGATTGAGGCCTTCGTATTGCAAATGCAACCGGCCCGGCTTCATGCCAACAAAGCTGCCCACTCCGTCGGAGGCTGACAAGAGCGTTTGCCCCTCTCCAATCGTGACCACCGACTCGCGCGGGGCAAATGGCAAGAGCTCGTGAAACCGCCAAACACCACTGGTAGCCAAGGGATCGCTGCGGCGCATCCACTTGCGTTCAAACACTTCAAACGATGTGGGCGGGCGAAGCCGATCCCAGTCGTATGAGACATCCAGCAGATTGCCGCAGGCAGGACAGGCTGTTAACGCTTCCTCGACTGAAAACGTAGCACTACAGGCAGGCGAAATGCACTGCTGAAAGACAACGTCGGTGCGAGCAATAACGGCCACAGACAGACTCTCCAGCAACTCCTTCCATACATTTCGGCACGGCAACGGCCCGGGCTTTGGAAAGAGTTTTCACAGGGTCACAATCTCGAACCCAAAACCTCTTCTCTACATTTTCTGCGAGGAATACCCACAAGATACCCTAAACAGGCCGTCGAATGGAAAATCCTTCATTCCTGCGCAGCGCCAGACTGCCAGTTTGACAGGCCGGGCAATCGTAGGTACATTTTTGAGGCCCTTATTTTGACGGTACAGGAATTGCCGGAGTTGCTCTTGAAAATCACTTGCCAATCTGACGCATGGAGCGAGCGGTCGGCGGTTTGCCAGAGCGTGCAACTTTTCCCTCGGTTTTTCTAGTACGGTTTTTCTCTCCTACGGAATACTCTGATGAAAGCGGCTGAAACAAAGGTTTTTCGGATAGCCTTGCTCGCGATGCGTGCGCGGCTGCGGGGCGATGTTTCGGCCATGGCTGATGTGGCCTTGCGAAAAACCCGGTCCGAGGCCAGCGGCGACTTGTCGACGATGCCAACGCATGTGGCCGATCTAGGCTCAGACGGCTACGAGCAGGAATTTACGCTCACGCTGATGGCCAGCGACGAGGACACTCTCAAACACATCAACCAAGCCTTGGAACGGATTCGCACAAAGAGCTATGGAATCTGCGAGGAATGTGCCGGAGTGGTTTCTAAAAAGCGACTTGAAGCGATTCCATTCGCCGCTCTGTGCATTCGCTGCGCAGAGAAAGAGGAGAATCAGTATGCTGCTCGTCCAGGACAGCCCCGCTAGCGATCCCAGACAGCTTCGGCCATACCCCAGCCCAAGGGAATAGGCCTGCGTCGAATTGTGATTCGCTGCCTGGCTGATTTTCTATATTTTCTTTGGGGAACAATTGGCTGTTCGCAAACTCTGCGAAACAGACGACGGATTGAAATGCCCACACTCTTTCGAGGCTGGTTTACTTTTGTCGCCATCGCCATCGCAGCAGCGGCGATCGACATCGGCACAAAATCGTGGGCCTTTATGTCCCTCGGCATGCCCGGAGAACAGCCCGGGATCGCGCTGGTGCCCAAGATACTTCTGCTCGAAACAAACCTCAACGAGGGCGCGCTGTTTGGCATAGGGCAGGGGATGGGATGGTTTTTTGCGACCGTCTCCCTGATTGCAATCGCCGGGATCCTAGCATTGGTATCGCGGCCAGCCACTCGCAACGATCCGGGGTTGGTCATGGCATTGGCCCTCATTACAGGCGGCATCCTTGGGAATCTCTTTGACCGCCTAGGCTTCCCTCATCTGAAGTGGCACGCGCCAATCGATCGAGTCGGTACAGACGTTCTGGCTGTCCGCGACTGGATTCATTTTAAACTCGACGGCATCATCGACTGGCCGATTTTTAATTTAGCTGATTCTTGGCTGATGATCGGTGCGGGAGTGTTGTTGTTATTATCGCTGAGGCCGCAGCCGATCCCTGAAAATACTGGAGCTCAAAAAGCAGGACGTAACACGCTGGGTAAGGCAGATCCCCAAAGAACGGAACAAACGCCGTGAACCAAACTGGCTTCGCCGATTCAAAGCGAGTGTCCGCTGAATGCGATGCTCGGCTGAAGGTGGCACTTCGGGCGGTCGCTCTGGCAAATCTTGAAACGCTCCGCTGGTTTAAGAACTCCGCGCTTGCCGTCACCCAGAAAAGCGACCGTTCGCCTGTCACGCAGGCCGACCTCGCCGCCGAGGCGATCCTCAAGCGGGAACTCTTGAACCCCTTTCCGCACGACTCTTTTTTAGGTGAAGAATCGGGCAGCTTCAGCGGAACATCTGGCTACGAATGGATCGTCGATCCTATCGACGGCACGAAATCGTTCATCCGTGGCGTGCCCCTCTACGCCACGCTCATCGGCTGTCGCCATGCAGGGCAGGGGGTGCTTGGCGTGATCGCATTGCCGGCACTGGATGAAATGGCTTACGCCGTAGCAGGGGGAGGCGCCTGGCATGTCTGCGGCCAGAATGAACCTACGGCGGCCCGGGTTTCTGCTCGCCCCACGCTGGCTGAGAGCTTGCTTTGCACCAGTGATTTCACTTCGTTTGCCCGGCGGCCCTCAACGCCTACCGATGGCAGTGACGCCAGCGGCGGGCTCAAGCGGTCCGGCAAAATGATTCGGGAGAATCTTGAGGCGGCCTGTCTTGTCTGTCGCAGTTGGGGAGATGGCTACGGCTATTTACTCGTGGCAACTGGCCGGGCCGATGTGATGATCGATCCGCTGATGAATGCCTGGGACGCGGCCGCCGTGGAAACGGTCGTTCGGGAGGCGGGCGGCACATTCACCGACTGGCAGGGCCGAGAGAGAATCGACTCCGGTGAAGGACTGGCGAGTAATTCTCTGGTTCACGCTGAGGTGCTGAACACTTTGCGATTAAGACAGTGATAGCCACCTTTTTTTGCGGGTGCGGCAGTTCATCTTGCAGGAATTGGCCAAATGGCTATTCTAAATCAAGTCTCTGGCCCCGTATGGCCTTTCACTGGTTCCTATAAAGGTTCTCATAACGAGTTCCTCCGATTCCTCCGACATAAAGAGCATTTACACGTGGCACGGTCCTGTCAGGTTTGCGGCAAGGGTTTCTCGATGGGAAACAGCGTCACCATTCGCGGTAAAGCGAAGTACCTCGGCGGCGTTGGTACAAAGGTGACGGGCATTACCCGTCGAAAGTTTAAGCCCAATTTGCAACGGCTACGGGTCACGATTGGCCACGGCACAAATACTTCACTTCTGGTCTGCACACAGTGCATCCGCAGCGGTGCGGTGGTTAAGCTCGTGAAACTGCAACCCTTCCGCCTGCCCTCTGTCGAAAAGACGAAGCCTGTGGCTATAGAAGCGGTGCTCTCCGGCCCCCGCGCTCGGCCATAGTTTTTCGGCGGCTTTTTTCCAGTTCTCTTTTCCCGATTACCAGCACTTTTCACCATGACACTCTCCCGTCAGGAAGTCGCCAAGGTGGGAAAGCTGGCAAGGCTGGCGCTTACTGAAACAGAACTCGACACGATGACTCGCGAGCTGTCGAACATCGTCGGTTTTGTCTCCTTGCTGGAAGAACTCGATACAACACTCGTTGAGCCTCTGGCCCATCCTCTCGACACACAAAATGTTTTTCGTGACGATGTCCTCGGGGCTTCGCTCACCACTGCCGAAGCTCTGCAGTCGGCCCCTCGGCACGACGGTCAGCATTTCCTTGTGCCGGCTGTGCTGGGCGAATCAGGAACCGCTTAGCTTCAATTAGCTTCAAGTCCCGCTGACTCCCGCCATGCAACCAGCCGATCTTTCCGCCATCGATATCGTCACAGCCATTCGGCAGGGCGACCTCACGGCAGTGCAATGCACCGAGGCGTTCCTCAACCGCATCGAGCAGTTGAATGGGGCTATTAACGCCTTCCTCAACGTCGATCGCGACGGAGCAATGGCCACTGCCACAGCCATCGACGCGCGGCGGCGAGCCGGCCAGCCGCTGGGGCCCCTCGCCGGCCTGCCGGTGGCTGTCAAAGATGCTCTTTGCACAGCCAACCTACCGACGACATGCGCTTCCAAAATGCTGGCGCGCTTTCGACCTCCCTACGACGCATTTGTGGTCTCGCGATTGCGGCAGGCCGATGCTGTCATCGTTGGCAAGACCAACATGGACGAGTTTGCTATGGGCGGCTCAAACGAAAACTCCGCCTTTGGTCCGGTCCATAACCCGTGGGATCTCTCCCGAGCCCCTGGCGGATCGAGCGGTGGTTCGGCGGCCTGCGTGGCGGCCGATATGGCGCCTGTTGCCATTGGCTCCGACACCGGCGGATCGATCCGCCAACCGGCCGGACTCTGCGGCATCACAGGCCTCAAGCCCACCTACGGTCGCGTCAGTCGCCGGGGACTGATCGCGTTTGCATCGAGCCTCGATCAGATTGGACCGATGGCCAGAAGCGCCGTCGACTGTGCCTTGCTGCTCGAGACAATCGCGGGGCACGATCCGGGCGATTCCACATCGCTGGCAGTCGATGTGCCTCACTACACCGAACTTTTAGAGCAGCCTCTCGCCGGCGTGCGGATCGGCCGTGTGCCTGAACATTTTTCCGAGGGCCTCGATCCGGAAGTCGCCAAGGGCGTCGAGGAGGCGTTTGCTGTTTTAAAGGCGGCCGGCGCGACTGTGCACGACATCGAGATGCCTCACGCCAAGTATGGTGTGCCGACCTATTATCTGGTGGCGCCGTGTGAAGCGTCGAGCAATCTGGCTCGCTACGACGGCGTCCACTACGGCCACCGCTGTGCCGAGCAGAGCCATCGGACAGACGCAAAGACCAGCGGGTCTGAATCGCCGCTGGTGGAAATGTATTGTCGCAGTCGTGGCGAAGGGTTTGGCCCAGAAGTGAAGCGACGCATCATGCTGGGAACCTATGCTCTTTCCAGTGGCTACTACGACGCCTATTACGCCAAGGCGCTCAAAGTTCGGCGATTGATCCGGCAGGATTATCTCGATGCGTTCCAGAAGGTCGATCTGATCGGCGGTCCGGTCTCGGCAACGGCGGCCTTTAAGCTGGGCGAAAAAACGGGTGACCCGCTGGCGATGTATCTGGTCGATCTCTACACCGTCTCCACCAATCTGGCTGGTGTCGCCGGGATTTCATTTCCTTGTGGCTTTACAAAGTCGGGGCTGCCGATCGGGTTTCAACTGCAATCGCCGGCACTCGCCGAGCCGCTTTTACTACGCGCCAGCGACCGCTTCCAACGCCTCACCGACTGGCACCGACGTCGCCCCGGACTTCCTGCCTCGGCCAAGCTTCCGCCAGTCGCCCGATCCCAAAACTAAGCACTCCTTTCCCAGAAGAGTTTGAGCAGGCTTTTACCACTATCCCTCTGACTTCAGAACGCTCTCTCGATGCCAACTTTCATATCCACTGCCCAATCGCCCTATACGACAATCGTCGGCCTGGAGGTGCATGTGCAGCTCCAGACGCAGACCAAGCTTTTTTGTAGCTGCTCGACTCGCTTTGGAGCGGCCCCCAACACGCAGGTCTGCCCAGTCTGCATCGGACTGCCCGGATCACTGCCGGTCATGAACCGTCAGGCTTTTCTCCTGGCTGTGAAGGCCGCCCTGGCGCTCGACTGCACGATCGCACCTTTCACAAAGTGGGATCGCAAAAACTATTTCTACCCCGATCTCCCCAAGGGCTATCAGGTCAGCCAGTTTGATCTGCCGTTTTCCAGCGATGGCACGCTTGAGGTGATCGATCCTAAGGGAGCGTTTGCACCGCGTCGCGTCGGCATCGTGCGGGTTCACCTGGAAGAGGATGCCGGCAAGAGTCTGCACGACGAGACCGTCGGCACGGGCGACAGTCGAATCGATTTGAACCGGGCCGGTACGCCGCTGTGTGAGATTGTCACGCAACCAGACCTGCGTTCGCCGCAGGAGGCGCGGGCCTGGCTGAACGAACTCAAACTGCTGCTGGAATATCTCTCTGTCAGCGATTGCAACATGCAGGAGGGTAGCTTGCGGGTCGATGCCAATCTCAATCTGCACATTCCACAGCCCGATGGCCGGATCGCCAAGACGCCGATCGTGGAAATTAAAAACATGAATAGCTTTCGCTCGGTCGAGCGGGCGCTGATCTACGAGACGAAAAGACAGTATGGCGAATGGCAGGAAACCCACGCCGAAATGGGCAAGACGCCCAAGCAGACTCGTGGCTGGGACGATCCGGCCGGCGTAACACGGGCCCAGCGTCACAAAGAAGAGTCGAGCGACTACCGCTATTTTCCGGAACCCGATCTTGTGCCTGTGACGGTTTCGGTGGAGCAACTGGCCGTTCTCCGTGCAGGCCTGGGCGAGCCACCGGTTGCTCTGCGCAAGAGTCTGGAGAACCGACTGAGTATCTCTGCCTACGACGCTGATGTTTTGGTCAATCAGGGCCGGGAATTCGTCGACTACTTTGAAGAACTCGCTGCACTCCTCGGCGAGGGAAAGCTTGCCAGTAACTGGATGCAGCAGGATGTGATGCGCACCCTCAAAGAGCGGGGCGACACGATGGCTGCATTTCCTGTCCGACCAGCCAGCTTGGCCAATCTGATTCACCGCGTCACGGCCGGCGACTTCGACACCAGTCGGGCCCGAGAAATCTTTGCCGAAATGGTTGTGAGTGGTCGCTCGGCGGCCGATGTTGTTGCTACCCTGGGAATCGCCGCAGTCGGCGACGATGAATTGATCAGCCTGTGTCGGGAAATCATTGCCGCCAATCCCAAGATTGTGGCTGATATTCAGGGGGGCAAGGAGCAGGCCGCTGCCGGGTTTATTGGCCACGCCAAAAAGAAAAATCCAAACATCAACCCCGGCAAAGTCCGCGCTCTGTGCATCGAACTCATCCGCGCGATTCCATAGGATCATTGGGGTGCTGCATGAGACCTTTTCGGCCCACTGCCGCGACTCTGGCCGACTGGGATGCAAACCATGTCTGGCATGCGTTCACGCAGATGCAGGAGTATGAGCCGCTCTTGATCGATCGGGGCGAAGGGGCAACGCTCATCGACACCGCTGGCAATCGCTATCTCGATGGATCGGCCAGCATGTGGTGCAATGTTCACGGCCACTGCCACCCTCGGCTCAATCAAGCCGCCATCGCGCAGCTTGGACGCGTGGCCCACACCACTAATCTCGGACTCTCCAACCCCACCACTGTGGAGTTTGCCAAGCGACTGGTGGACGCCGCCCCTAGCGGCCTAGAAAAAGTCTTCTTCTCCGATAATGGCTCGACGGCGATCGAAGCGGCCCTGAAGATGGCCTATCAATTCTGGAGGCAATGCGATCCGCCCCAGCCTCAGCGCAAAACGTTTGTCGCCATTGGCGACGCCTACCACGGCGATACGCTGGGGGCGATCGGCGTGGGCGGCGTCGATCGCTTTACGGCGATGTTTGCACCCCTGACATTTTCGGCGATCCGCATTCCATCTCCCTGCGTGCGCCGACTGCCGACCGGGGTCGTACCGTCATCGCTCGAGAGCCTGCTCAAACATGTTGAAGGCGTATTCAAAGAGCTGGCAGGCACGATCGTCGCTCTGATCATGGAGCCCTTGGTGCAGGCTGCGGGCGGGATTCTCATCCACCCCCCCGGCTACCTCCGCGGCATCCGCGAACTCACCGATCGCTATAAAATCCTGCTGATTGCCGACGAGGTGGCCGTGGGGTTTGGCCGCACAGGCACGCTCTTTGCCTGCCAGCAAGAGGGCGTCACACCTGATTTTCTCTGCCTTGCCAAGGGCCTCACAGCCGGCTACCTGCCTATGGCCGCCACGCTGACAACCGCTCGCATCTGGAACGCCTTCCTAGGCACCCACGCCGATCAGCGCGCATTTTATCACGGCCACACCTACGGCGGCAATCCGCTGGCAGCAGCAGTGGGGCTTGAATCGCTCAATATTTTTCGCGACGAGCAGGTGCTGGCGGCGTTGCCTGAAAAAATTGCCCGGCTGCACTATCAAGCCAATCGACTGGCTGAGCTGCCCCATGTGGGCGATGTGCGGCAGTGCGGCCTTGTCGTGGGGATTGAACTGGTTGCCGACAAGGCCAGCGGCCAGAGCTATCCGTGGCAAGAGCAACGCGGCACAAAAGCCTGCCATGCCGCCCGCAAACACGGGGCGATTCTGCGGCCTCTGGGAGACGTTGTCGTGCTGATGCCCCCCTTGTGCATCACGCTGGATGAGATCGACCGCCTGGCTGCCGCCGCCCTGGCAGGCATCCGATCGGCGACGGCCGACGACAGCGGGACGTCATTGGCATACCCACCTGCTCCCGCGTGTCATGCGTGAGATTTTTTGAAGCGCTACCCAATTATGAGCCACTTCGGCTAGATTCAATCCCGCTTGGCTCAACCACTACTCGCCTTCGACCCTTCACAGTCTCAGGAACCGATCGAATGACACTCCTAGAATCGCTCAAGCAATACACCGTTGTGGTTGCCGACACCGGCGATTTTGAAGCCATCGCCAAGCACAAACCTCGAGACGCAACGACCAATCCGTCGCTCTTGCTCAAGGCTGCTCAGATGCCGCAATACCGGGGACTCGTTGACCAGGCAATCCGGCACGCTACCTCGATTGCTGGCGACAAGGCCACTCGCATAGCCGCATTCATGGATCAGCTCTCAGTTGACTTCGGCTGCGAGATTCTCAAACTCATTCCCGGTCGCGTTTCCACCGAAGTGGACGCCGGCTTGAGCTTTGACACAGAAGGCTCAATTGCAAAAGCCCGTGAACTGATCGCGCGGTATGCAAAAGTAGGCATCGATCGCCAGCGCATTTTGATCAAGCTGGGGTCTACGTGGGAAGGCATTAAGGCTGCCGAGCTTTTAGAAAAAGAGGGTATTCACTGCAATCTCACGCTGCTCTTCAGCTTTGCTCAAGCGGTAGCCTGCGCCGAGGCACATGTGACACTGATCTCTCCATTCGTGGGGCGCATTTACGATTACTATGTCAAGGAACGAGGCGTCAAGGATATCGCCTCGGAAGAAGACCCCGGCGTCGCTTCTGTCGAGCGCATCTACACCTACTACAAGAAGTTTGACTACAAGACCGAAGTGATGGGGGCCAGCTTTCGCAAAGTCGAGCAGGTGATGCGTCTGTGCGGAAGCGATCTATTAACGATTAGCCCCGACATTCTAGCCACGCTCGCCGCCACCGATGGCACATTAGTGAGGCGACTCGACCCCGTCGCTGCCAAGGGGGCCGATCTCCAGCAGATTCATCTGGCTGAAAAGGATTTTCGTTTCATGCACAACGAAGATCCAATGGCGGTAGACAAGCTCTCCGACGGCATTCGCAAGTTTTACGCCGACGGCCGCAAGCTGGCAATATTTGCCGAAACACTTATGGACTAAAAGACCGCGTCAGACTTCCCGCGAATCCAGTCGTCACTGCGGCGTCCCTGCCTCTACTGGTTTAGACTGGCTAGAAATTATGCTTGAGGCTGTTGATCAGTTGGTTGGTCGAACTGTCGTGGCTGCTGACAGGACCATGCTGATTTAAATCGGCCAAGACTGTCTGAGCAAGTTGCTTGCCTAATTCAACGCCCCACTGATCAAATGAATTGACATTCCAAATCGCCCCCTGAACAAAGATTTTGTGCTCATACAACGCCACCAGCATGCCGAGCATGAAGGGGTCGAGTTGCTGATAAATCAGCGTGTTGCTTGGGCGATTGCCCGGAAATACTTTGTGCGGCAAAAGGGCTTCTAGATCCCCACCGGCCAGCTTGCCTGAGGCGACCAGGGCCGCTAACTCCACCCTCGCCTCATCAGCCGTTTTGCCGCGCATCAAGGCCTCTGATTGCGCCAGGCAGTTGGCTAGCAAAATCGCATGGTGCTCGTCGAGATCGTTTTCGATACAGATCAACTCCGCAGGCAATCCTCCACGACGGTGCGGCGGCTCAATGGAAACCAAAAAGTCGCAGGGGATCAGCCGTGTGCCTTGGTGGATCAGTTGATAAAAAGCGTGCTGCCCATTGGTGCCTGGCTCTCCCCAAATCACAGGTCCGGTATGATAGGCAATTTCCGCCCCGTGGCGGGTCACGCGTTTGCCGTTGCTTTCCATGTCGGCCTGCTGCAAGTAGGCCGACAAGCGGTGCAGATATTGATCGTACGGCAATACCGCATGGGTTTCGGCGCCCATGAAATTGCTGTACCACACGCCCAGCACGGCCAGCGTGGCGGGCAGATTTTTTTCCAGCGGCGCCGTGCGAAAATGCTCGTCCATAGCATTGGCGCCTGCCAGCAGTTGCGCGAAATGGTCGTAACCAACTGCCAGACAAATTGGCAGACCAATCGACGACCAGAGCGAATAGCGACCGCCCACCCAGTCCCAGAATTCAAACATGTTATCGGTTGAAATACCAAACTGCGAGACGGCCTGGGCATTCGTCGAAAGCGCCACAAAGTGTTTGGCGATCTGCGATTCGTCTTTTGACTGTGCCACAAACCAGCGCCGAGCAGTCTGGGCGTTTCGCATTGTTTCGTGGGTTGTGAATGTCTTGGATGCCACAATGAAAAGCGTCGTCTCGGCATTCACTTCTCGCAGCGTTTCCTGAATGTGCGCACCGTCTACATTCGAGACAAAGTGAACGGCTAGATCGCGATCCGTATATGGTTTGAGCGCGGCGGTGACCATCACAGGCCCTAGGTCTGAGCCACCAATGCCGATGTTGACAATCGTATCGATCGGCTTTCCCGAGTAGCCCAGCCACTTACCAGCCCGCACGCGATCGCAAAAAGTCTTCATCTTCGCCAGTGCCACCCGCACCAGCGGCATCACATCCTGCCCGTCCACCATCACCGGCCGCGTGCTCTGGTTGCGCAGTGCCACATGCAGCACGGAGCGGTTTTCTGTCAGGTTGATTTTCTCGCCGGCAAACATCTGATCGCGCAGCCCTTCCACGCCCGCATCTCGGGCCATGGCATAGAGCAGTTGCAGCGTCTGATCTGTGACGATGTTTTTGGAAAAGTCGAGCCGCAAATTGCCCAGCGACAGACTCATCCGCTCCGCCCGCTGGGGATCAGCAGCGAAAAGCGCACGCATGGTTGTGCTGGCCAGCAATGCAGCCTCGGACTGCAGGGCTTTCCAAGCAGCCGATTTCTCACGAGCGGGCTCTGGCGATACCGACGCGTTGGACAGGGCTGACATCGATGATTCTCCAAGGGTGAGAGCGGCTGGGCTGCGACGCTCAGCGGTGCCGAGATGATATCGCAAATCTAGTGCCTCAATTCATCTCAATCTACGGGTAAAGTCTTAGGATCTCGATTCTTGCATCGACAGTTTTGAATTGCCAGTTGATGGTTTTGATGCTGGTGTTGCGGTCCTCATTCCAGATCACGATTCGTGCGCGCAACGTGGCTTCGTCGCCAACGCGTTCGCCGAGGCATTGTTTTGCCAACACACTCAACTCGCACTCGGCCATGTTCAGCCAAATCCCATGTTTGGCGGTATGCACCACATCGATCTTCTCGATCAGCCGGCGGACTTCGTCCGGCGGGAACGCCTCGTACAAGCAACTCAGGCGGTGCGTGTTCCAGTTGTCCATCACTAGGGTCACCCGCTCCGCTTTCGAATAATGGACCTTCGATCGATTCCTTCATTTGGTGGGCGAAGACGAGCTTCGTTCGTCGGCGCGTCACATTCACATGTCGTCAGCCCCGCAACGGTTCGACCATCAAAAACACGTTGGCCGTCCCGTTGCGAACGTATTCGTAAGGGCGTAACTCGCAAATCTCTATGCCGCAGTCTTGCCATAGAGCCTATCTTGCTCAGTTTCCATGTGGTATTCGATGAACTCATCCCAGTGGCCGTTCGAGTAGACGGCGCGGAGGTGGAGCATGGCCTGGGCTCCCGACACGGTCCACCGCATACCGGTACCCTCCATCTGGTCTTTGACCAGATGACGGCAGGCTCCCTCGGCGACTCCGCTCCCGATCGGATAGCCTGCGGCGAGGTACTCGTCGTACCGCATGTGCTCCTGGTTGTTCTTGTAGTACGTGATCGCCGCGTTGATGCGGCGAAGCTTTTCGCCGGTGAGCCGATGCCGGTCGCGGAGGCGGCGCAGGCCGCCGATGACAAAGCCGACCTTTCCCTCCAAGAGCATCG
>Ga0209702_10000819_pt1 | contig 64064 bp, 61 predicted proteins | sample FRY01_FD_187210 | JGI IMG/M metagenome (GOLD analysis project Ga0209702, IMG submission 187210) | Freshwater microbial communities from Lake Fryxell liftoff mats and glacier meltwater in Antarctica - FRY-01 (SPAdes) (version 2) | ecosystem: Environmental > Aquatic > Freshwater > Ice > Glacier... | reverse complement strand
ATGGATAGAACCCTTTTTAAAGAAGTCAAACCTTGCCCATTTTCTAGCCTGAGAGAAAATAAAAGCTGCTTAAAACGGCTTATATGAGACCAGGTTTTATGAAATTATAGAGTTGTGCAACGGTTACTGTTATTGTGGGTAGTTTTTTATATCCACGAGTATGCGAACTCTAAATCAGATGATTCCTCATTTTCCATAATTCTGAAAGTCCAAACTCTCTCATAATATTTTTCAGGTCGGTATTCAGTTTTATCCGCATACCAATCATATCCATCATTTTTGAACAATAATTCTACAATTTCTCTTACTTGATTAGTTGTATAATCTTTAAAGCTTACTGTAACAACTTCTCCCCACTCATTACATTCTTGTTCGTGTTTGAAAGAATGTCCTTCTTTGAATGAAATTATATATCCGCAAATAATATCCTTGGTGTTTTCTTCAATCATCCAGTCCGGTTTTTCAATGAATACTGTGTCCTGAGTTTTATTGAAGTGAGTAGTTAGGTAAGAAAGCATTTCGACTTCTGGAGATTCAATTTCAATTATCTTTTTGGAGTTTTCAACTTTACTTGAGGTAGTAGGTGTTATGTCCGTTTTCTTAGAGTCGACATTATTTTGACAACTAAAAAACGCTAATGATATGTATATAAAATATTTTTTCATTTTTAAAATTACACACAACATGTGTATATAAGACATGTTATTAGAATTTATAGCTGATATATTGCAATTCTACGACATGCTCTAATTATTTTTATCTAAAGTAATACTTTCTCTCAAGACAACCAACCGGGTTAAAGGTTTAAAATTTTTTGGGGTAAATTGTATGTTATGGGACTCGCACTACAGTCGCAGAGAAAATGACTTATGCCCAACAAAATTGGAACAGCATCGGGAGATAATGTTTTAAATTTGGTATGTCCAATAAGTGATGAGCAGTTTGTTTCGGTGCTTAAAATGAAGAATTAAATATTATTTTGGTGATGCTCAATGTAGCTTGTTGGAGTGGAAAGAAATCGACCAAAGGAGATTTGTTCCATTTCAACAATGCCAGAATGGCTATGGGTAAAATTTTTAAAGAAATAACTTGTTTTTTACCTCAGTTCTTTGTTGTGGCAAGTGCTTCTGCGTTCTGTTATGCTGTTTGCAGCAAATTAATTCCAGATAATTCTTGTCCGATTTGATGTATTCCGCTTAAAATTTTCTCGGTCTGTTTTGATGAAGGTTTTTTAGTTCCAGAAACATATTGAGATAATAGGGTAGCGTTCATTCCAATTTTTTCGGCAAGAAATTTAGCGTTCAAAACTTTATAAAATTTAAAAAACTGCTTAAAGTCAATTTCAAATCCGATGTCAGTCGGCTCAACTTTTACTTTTTCTTCCTCGAAATAAAATTCAGTCGCTTCATAAGTGTTGTTTATCAATTCCGGAATTGATTGTCCAGTCGTAAAAATCGGATAATCCGCTGAAAAGGCAGAAAATCCAGTTTTTGTTTTCTCAACTGTCATCGTTATTTTTTTCTTTTTTGCCATAATCCTAATTTTTTATTCCTGCATCTTTTAGAATTTTCTTTTCCAATCCTTTACCTATTTCTTGACTACCGTGATTTGGAAAAATAATCGTTCCCTTTTTCGTTTCGTGTCGCATTTTTACGTGCGAGCCTTTTTGAGATACTGCATACCAACCATCCTTTGTCAATATTTTATAAAGTTGGGAACATTTCATTCAGTTTCGCATTCGTTTCTGACTTCAAAGGTAAACTATAATTTACTTTTTGCAAAATAAACTTTAATGCGAAGACGGATTTTTCGCATTTGCCACAACGTTTCGCGGCTTTGCGAGGTTGCGAACTTCGTAACCAAGATTTTTCTACTAAGATAAAATTTATTGCGAAAGATAAACTTGAATTTACCACATATTTCGCAATCTCGCAAAACCGCTGTTAGCTGTAGATTTTTCTTATGATTCTATTTCTGTAACTAGATTTCATTTTTTCATTAAGCCAATTTATTTTTTGTCTAAAAGTAGGATTTACATAAATTAATTTCCCTCCGCCTGACCAAGATCCATTTGTAAATGGACCATAATTAGGTTCTTTATAATTTGAAATTGTATGAACAAATTTATATTTCGGAAAAAGTTTAGTCAAAATATCTTGTTGATTTTTTCTATCACCTTCAATAAAAATAGTTCCATTGTTTTTAATTAAATCACATATTTTTTCAATTGAGCTATCGCTTCCATCTATAATTATTAAATCAAATTTTTCTTTTGTATATACTGCTGATTTCCTTCTGCTTTAGAAAAGTATTTATAATATTCTTCTGCTTTATTTTTATTATTCATAAGGTTGTTATTCTACGGTTTTTTTTGAAATTTACAGCTAACGGTTTGCGGCTTGGCGAAGAAGCGGACTTATAAGCACAAAACTGTCTACCACCACAAAATCCGCCGCGGCGGACACAAAACTTCATTTAACCACTGAACCGCCAATTTTTTGTAGGTGCTGTTTTTCGGTCGCTTTTCTTCGGTCATATTAAATTTGTTTTTTAAAATGATGTGAAGTCAACTATTATCCCATTTCTAATAACTATATAATTCATAAACCCTAACTTATATTTTCCGTCTTTGGCTAGTACATCATTTTTGAAAACCTTATTATTCATTGCTGGAATTGCTCCTTTAAAATTTAGTTCTACATTAATATCTCCTTTGTCAGTTTTGAATACGCCAAATGGTTTTATTTTAGTTTGAATAGGGTTAAATACTTGTCTAGTTGTATTTTCAATAGTTGACTTAATAGAAGGTTCAAGGTATTTGCGTTTTAGGAAATCAAAAACCCTTTCAATAGAGTTAAGTTCGCCATCATATTTATTCTCATTAACAAACACGGCATATTCTTCGCTACTGTCTACTTTTAAAGCTAAAATATTCTCGTCAAAAAAACCGTGTTTGAATAAGTAACTTTCTGTTTTTTTGTCTATTAACAATGATTTATTTCCCAAATATTCCCATTTCGCTTTTTCCACTTTTCCATTTGTCGACACTAACAATTCATTGTTGGACCTGAAAATATAAACTGTCTTGTTTGATAATAAGCCGTCAATGGAAACCCAATGTTGGTTTGTCAACAACGTTAAATTGTCGAGCTTCTCGCTATACCTTTGAATTTTAGGAAATATGTCCGAAAGAAATGTTTTCATCTGTCTATATTGTCTTTACCGTACCAACTGACGCATATCGTTGAGGTGTATGAGCCGTTGCGTGTCTTATACACGAACCATTAAAAGTACAAAACACCGCTGGAAAATTGCTTCGCCAGTTCGCTTCGCTCGTGTCCCAAGCCCCGAGGCTTCGGGGTCCAGATTAGCACAGACCCAGCAATGGCTTATACACGTTGCTGCCAGTAGTGCTTATACTACTTTAAATTCCGATTCGTTCATTTCCACGCTAAATCGGACATTGGCTTTTAATGCTTTAAATACTTTTAAAATCGTTTCGATAGTTACATTTTTAGTGTTTCTTTCCAATTTCGAGATTTGCGATTTCTGAACTCCGATTAATTCCCCGAGTTGTTCTTGCGTTAAATTCCGTTCTTTTCTAACTGATTTAATCATATCGCCAAGTACTTCCATACGCAATTCAAATTCGTATTTGTCTCGTTCTATGGTTCCAATCTTTCCGATATCCTTGTCCTTCATTTGGTCAAGTGTCATCATTTTCATTTTTTTCATTTTTGTTTCCATAACTTTTTGAGTTTATTGGTCAAAATATTCTGCTCTAATTTTCAATGCTTTTTCGATTTCTGATTTTGGTACTTTACTTACTTTTTTAACCATTCCGTGTGTTGATAACACAAGCGTTTCGGTTTTGTCAGTTTTATCCCAAAAGGCAAAGAGTCTGTATTGAATTCCTTGATAAAGTGTTCTAAATTCTCAAATATCGTCTGTCAACTTTTTGAACAGTTTTGGGTCATTTTCGAGTTTGGATTTATCTAAATTGTAGTAGATTTTCTTTTTAGCTTTTGCGTCTAATTTGGACATAAAATCAATAGCTTGTTCAAGAAACACTATCTCAAATTTTGGTTTCATTCAGTTTGTTTGTCGATTTTCTTTAGCAAAAATAACAAAAAAGTTGAATTATATGGAAACTTTTGTTGATTTTGGTCGCATTACTGCCAACGGTACTGTATGGTGTCGTAGCATCCCGCAGGGTGCTATGCACTATACAGAATGTTAGCAACAGTTTATTTTGATTCTTAATTTAGTTTAAACGAATTAATGAATTTATTGACTCTTTCTAATGAGTCTTGATCGTTAGAAACTCCAAACCATATATATGCCTTATTATCAACGAGAAGTGTTTTACCTTTAGCTGTTCTCTTTTCATCTTTATTCGGGCTTATTATATCAAAGTTGTTGCCTTTGGATCCATTGTATTCGTAATCAGTTAAGTTATCATATTGTGCTCCTAAATCACTTATTAGGTAAGAAAGCATTCCATTGAAAAATCCAGTTTGGTCTTTTTTTACTTGATCTGTTAATTTGCCAAGGTCAAGCTCGAAAAGCAGATACATTCCATCTTCAACTGTTGCTACTTTGGTTGTTAAGTTAGTTGGTTGACCTTGAATAGGCAGGACTTCGGAAGTTATTTCGGGTTTGACTGGAAATTCGAGTTCAAAATTTGCTCTTTGCGTTTGCTCTTTTTCAAGCATTTGATTAGGTTTATCTGACCTGGCTTGTTCAGCATTTCCACATCCTACGAATAGGAAAAGAAGGACAAGATTTAAAATGTATCTGTTCATATCTAATTATTGTTGCTAACGTTTATGTATATCTTGAGCTGTGGCGTGTTTTAGCACGAACCTCTCCAAATATAAACTAACTTTGGGAAATCCATAGATTTTCCAAATATACACAGACCAAGCCATAGCTTATATACGGCAGCTGGTTTTTTATTTTTTCTTATATAAAAATCTTTCTCCAGAATCTGGGTCTCCAATGAAATTCCAAATTATTATTCCGTCTTCTTGTATATATAAATCGTATGATGTTGACATTCCTTTTTCATATAAGTTGCTTTTATCAAAACTCATATTTAGAACCCATTTTTCTCCTTTGAAATCTTTGCCGATTTTCCAGGTTCCGTTTGTATTTACATATTTTTCTGTTGTTTGGTCGAATACGTTTATAAAATTCGGCAGATTAGTTATCTCAAAAGTTCCGTTTTCTTTTAATTTTAATTCGACTTTTTTTCTTTCGTAGCCTTTTTCTTGAATCAAGTCGTAACTAAATTTATCCACTTCCCAAATTCCAGTCATATCTATTTGAGTCGGTTTTTCGGTTAAGTTTTTAGTAGTAATACCGTTTACAGGACTAACATTAAAATATCTACAACTTGTTAGAGTCAGAAGAATAATTAAAAAAGTAATGTTTTTCATTTTAGATATTTCCTTTACGATTTTTGGTCAAACTTGCTGCCAAAATGTTGTATATGGTTTGTTGCGTGTTTTAAGCACCTAATTTAGCAAATAAAAACCGGATAGAAAATCCGCGAGGATTTTCGTAAGCAAGCTCAAACTAGCCATTAATTATACACGGTGTTCTACGCAGTTTTTATTCAGTTTCCAATACCGTTTCTTTTATTTCTCCGTTTTTAATATCCTCAAATTCGATGATTTCAACTCCATAAATATTATTTGTATTCTCTGGATGTATCTTTTTCATTGTCTCAAAATAGTCAGCCATAAACCTATTTAAATCGACTAAACCTTTAGTAAAATAATGAATTTTATTTCCATTGTACGAAACTTGTAGAGTTCCATATTCTTTTTCTTCAGATTTTTGTCGGTTAGTATTCCGTTTAAAGAATTCCTCCATTTTCCAAATCGTATCAGTAATTGGTATTTGTTTTTCGTACACAATTTTCCATTCAGGATTTTGGTCAAAAGTATCTTCCTTAAATTCAGTTCTTATTTTTATTAAATCAGATTTTTTTGTTATTTCAATTCGTTCAGCTCCTTGATATGTACAAACAGAATGGTCAAACCAAATTTTGATTGTGTCCGATTCAGTCATTTTTTTCTTAAAATCGGTTATGTCTGTTTTGAGATTAAATTCAGATTTTTTCAATTCCGTTTTCTGTTCAGTTTCTTTTTTACAAGAAGCCAAAATCAAAGTCAGAATTAATATTTTGAGTAAGTTTTTCAAATTGCGTAGAACGTTTGGTGATCGAGTAGACAAGGGGAATTTCACCCCAAGCCTCTCACAGAACCGTGCTTGAAAGTCTCCCCTCACACGGCTCTTCTAATTTGCAACAAATATAAGCTCATCCTCTTTCAAGTTGGCAAACTGTATTCCAAATTAGCTAATCCCTTTGCTCCATTTCCATTACAGAAACTTCAACACTACTACGGATTAGTCTGCCACTGCATACACTATCGGTATTTTGCCTCTGGGGTGTACCCATTGCGCATTTCCCTTATCATTTATATGCAGCTTCCCAAGTTCCGTAAATAAGCCCGAATAAAGTTCTTGCCATCTGAATGACGCCAGCCTTACAGAAAATAAATAGGCACTCTCTGTAATTAATGTTATCTCTAACATTACTTTTCACTCCGCATCATACTTCGTAGCTTTTGACTGAAGGTTGCAACTTCTCGACACCTCATCAATGGTTCACTTTCGTTCAACTCCTTTATTCATACCTGCTAATCTCTTGGACTAGATTCTCCTAAACGCTCAGTACCAAGACTATTAATCAAAGCACCTTTAGGTGGTTTAGAGCCATCGCCTATACGACGACTCTGATGGACCTACCATCATCTTATCTACAGCATGCAGCCAGTTTAATGCCGTGGCTGCTTCTTGGCACACTATGGTTAGTTGCGTGATTAAGGAACTAATTTAGCAAATAAATCACAGATAGAATATTCCGCAGGAATGTTCGTAAGTCGGCAGTGACCAAGCAATTAATTATACACCGTGTTGTAAAACGTTATTTATTTTCCTGCGTTAAATTTATTCTTTTAAAAAATCCGAAATCAGATAATTCATTTACGTACATTTTTTCTTTAGGGGAAAACTCATAATTAATACTACCATATTTTGGCTCGTTATCTTTTTTACTTTCTTTTAATCTGAAAAACTGCAAATAAACTATTATTCCATCTTTTTCTCGAATCCAAATTCCGCCTTTTTGAATAGTTAGTGTGTCAGATTTTATGTTTCCGTGTTTTCTTTCAATGCCGTAAAAAGTAATATGATGTTTACTTTCTTTAATTTTATCAAAGTAGTATAAATGCTTTTCATTCCAACCTGATTTGTTCTGGTAATATTTTATATTAATATTTATGTCATTATAGTTCCTTCTTTCGGTTTTTACATAACCATCTTCGAGATTTTCATCGTCGTTAAGCGATAGATTAAGAGATTCAATTACATTATTTGAATCAATTCCTGTAATCAGTCCCGTTTCAATTTTATATTTATTTTTTGATGTAAAACTTGATGTAGAATCAAGCATTACAGTTCCACTTCTGTGGCTGTCATAATTTCCGCTATATGTATATTTATATATTACTTTATCAGTATTATAAATCTTCTGTCTATATACACTAGTTAACTTTTCGTCAAAGTCACAACTCGTAAGAATTAAAGACATAATTAGTATGTACAGAAGTTTGTTCATAATGTTTTACAACATGTGTATATAAGACATGTAATTAGAATTTATAGCTGATATATTGCAATTCTACGACATGCTCTAATTATTTTTATCTAAAGTAATACTTTCTCTCAAGACAACCAACCGGGTTGAAGGTTTAAAATTTTTTGGGGTAAATTGTATGTTATGGGACTCGCACTGCAGTCGCAGAGAAAATGACTTATGCCCAACAAAATTGAAACAGCATCGGGAGATAATGTTTTAAATTTGGTATGTCCAATAAGTGATGAGCAGTTTGTTTCGGTGCTTAAAATGAAGAATTAAATATTATTTTGGTGATGCTCAATGTAGCTTGTTGGATTCCTATGAGTAAATCTTTTAGGGAAAAAGCTTGTTTTTTATCTCAGTTCTTGAAAAACTGGTTAAAGTCGATTTCAAATGTAATATCGCTATGGTTTACTTTTATAGACTCTTCCTAAAAATAAAATTCAGTCGCTTCGTGCGTATTATTAATCAATTCGGGGACTGACTGTCCTATCGTGAAAATTGGATAACCTTATGAAAATGTAAAAAAACCAGTATCAGTTTTCTCAACAGTCATCACTATTTTTTTCTTTTTGCCCATAATCCTATTTGGTAATTCTAGCGTCCTTTAGAATTTTCTTTTCCATCCCTTTACCCATTTCTTGACTTCAGTGGTTTGGAAAGATAATCGTTCCTTTTTCGTTTCCTGTCGCATTTTTACGAACAAATCTTTTTGGGATACCTCATATTAACCATCATTTGTTAATATAAAATAAGCTGGGAACATTTCATTCAATTTTGCTCTGTTTTAAGACTTAAAAAGTAAACTATTATATATTTTTCACAAACGGGATATTAATAATCTAACGATTTTGAGAACCCAAACAATCCTGAATTGGGGTAAAAATGTAGAAATGGCTATTAAATTACCCATTCCTCTGCTTATGATAATAAAAAGCGGGAAGTAAAAGCAACACAAACAAAGGCTGAATCAAAAACCGTCTAACATAAAAAAGGATACTGTAATTGCTCTCCGGAGAGGCGTTTGCAACGAGCCATGACATCCAAGAAAATAAAAAAACAAAGGCAAAAACATAGAGTAAAAAAGAAAATTTTAGCACCTCTTTATCCTGAAATGCCACATAAAGAATTGCCAGTGAAATTATTGTATTGATCAGAAATCTGAAGGCTGTGTTTAGCATAAGCTTCCCAAATGCAACATCGGGCACCTTGCCGTATAAATAGTCTTGTTTAAAAAATGTGAGCAGCGGGTCATAAAACAAGTCGGCTTCAAACAAACGTACAAGGATGAGTAAACCAAATAAAAAAATGATACCTGATATTTTAAGCAATCTGTTCATTTTGTTATCTATTTATGGGAATGCGGCGCACCCAAAGTACCCATAGCAAAAACACCATACCATAAATAATGGCCGGGAAAACGACGCCGTGTAAAATTTCCTCATACTGTGGATATTCATACAAAGCAATTGCTAAAAGAACAATGCGAAAGAGATTTGCACAATAAATCAATACCGAACCCACAAAAATATAAAAAACCGTGGGTTTCCATTTTTGATGAAAAGCGACAATAAATGCAATGAACAAGGCAATCACACTCAAAGCGTTACAACCTTCTACAATGCGGGCAAGATATTTGTCATTGATAAGTAATTTCATAGATGCTTCACTTTCATGCGGAACAATCTCAGCTTTATAGCCAAAACTTGAAGTTAAAACTGAAGTCTGCTTAGCCACCAAGTGCGTTATAGGATCCGGGTAATAGGTTTCTGATTTTCCGAAATGCAAATACGCATTATACGCCAGAGTAAGCAATAAATAAGTGCCTATAAAAAGTGCCAGAAAACGAAGAACGGATTTATATTTAACCAGAAGTACTTTCACCGAGTGGATTTTGATTTGGAACAAAAGTAGAGAAAAGAGATGGTTTTAAAATAAATTAAAGGGATAAAAAGGCAGCCCCGTCTTACGCTTCAAAGCTTAAAACGGCGATGCAGCAGATTACACTGATTTTCGCAGATAAAACCTCAAAACGACACTCTATTATCATTTTAGATTTCCATAAACTTAAAACATACTACTTAATAACTCCTCTGTAGAGATATCTTTAAAATAAAGTTTCATTTCAAATTGACTCAACGCTTTCTTTATTGCCTGCTCTTCGTGTGGTAAATTGATCAGTGCTTCTTCAATGGGTGCAATATCCCTTATATGAAAAAAATCGCCGGTAATGCGCGCCTCTTGAATGATGCCCTTTTGAACGTCCAAATGCATTTCCAATACTCCACCCGCTGTGCGAATTCCCCGCTGAAAATTATAATCTGGCGAACGGCCAAAATTCCACTCCCAAGTTGCATACTTTTCATCCCTGATTTTTTGAATGGCAGCCAGGTCTTTTTCGCTAAATGCATATCTTTTTGCATCGGGAAATGTGGAAAGTATATGATTCATAATGCGTTCTGTAAATGCTTCCAGCGAAAGGGGTTCTTTTAGATGATTACTAATATTGGTCACTCGTCTGGGAATAGATTTTGTCCCACGACCCTTGTACTTTAACGGATGTACCTTTAAAGCACCTGACACATCTTTCATTTCTGATGAAAACAACAAAGTGCCGTGATGCATCACTTTATTTTTAAGGACATGCTCTGCATTGCCTGAAAACTTTTTACCATCAATAGTCAGGTCATTACGACCTTCAAACTGGGCACCAATCCCAAGTCCCTGAAGTACTTCCAAAATGGGTTTGGTGTATTTTCTAAAGTCAACCAGATTTTCGTCATTACTGGTTGCGGTGAAAGTAAAGTTTAAATTCCCTAAATCGTGATACACTGCACCTCCACCTGAAAGTCGCCGCACCACTTTAATATCTTTTTCTTTAACATAGTCAATATTTATTTCGGCCAGCGTGTTTTGGTGCTTCCCTACAATGATAGCATTGTCATTCCGCCAAAGCATAAAACAATCTTCGTTTATATGCTTGAAAATAAATTCGTCTGTGGCAATATTAAAATAAGGGTCTGTACTGTGATGTTGAATGCAAAGCATGTGTTAGAATTTAGAAGCTAAAAATAACAATTCTCTTGGTTAGATAAAAGGGGATATACAACAATTTTCCGTAAAGTTAAAAAGTGGATTATTTACCAAAAAATCGGTTTTGCCCTAAACCCCAAAGATACTTTCAGGTTTTGTCATATTATCTCTAAGATGACCTGCTTTTGAAAAAGTTTTGCTGAAGCACCTTTCTACATACTTTCATCATGATACATGTTATCTTTTTTCATTAGTTAAATAAAAATGTATGTCTAATAAATATGATAAAATTTAATTAATTCAAAACCCGCCCTTTAGGGTCGGAGCAAAGGGGTTTGGATTGCCTTGAATAAAGTATTTATATTTTCCCGATTCCCCGTGTTGCCCCACCCGCACTAAGGCGGATTTATGATAAAATAATTAATTCAAACCCCGCCCTTTAGGGTCGGAGCAAAGGGGTTTGGATTGCCTTGAATAAAGTATTTATATTTTCCCGATTCCCCGTGTTGTCCCACCCGCACTAAGGCGGATTTATAATAAAATAATTAATTCAAACCCCGCCCTTTAGGGTCGGGGCAAAGGGGTTTGGATTGCCTTGAATAAAGTATTTATATTTTCCCGATTCCCCGTGTTGCCCCACCCGCACTAAGGCGGATTTATGATAAAATAATTAATTCAAACCCCGCCCTTTAGGGTCGGGGCAAAGGGGTTTGGATTGCCTTGAATAAAATATTTATATTTTCCCGATTCCCCGTGTTGTCCCACCCGCACTAAGGCGGATTTATAATAAAATAATTAATTCAAACCCCGCCCTTTAGGGTCGGAGCAAAGGGGTTTGGATTGCCTTGAATAAAGTATTTATATTTTCCCGATTCCCCGTGTTGCCCCACCCGCACTAAGGCGGATTTATAATAAAATAATTAATTCAAACCCCGCCCTTTAGGGTCGGGGCAAAGGGGTTTGGATTGCCTTGAATAAAGTATTTATATTTTCCCGATTCCCCGTGTTGCCCCACCCGCACTAAGGCGGATTTATGATAAAATAATTAATTCAAACCCCGCCCTTTAGGGTCGGGGCAAAGGGGTTTGGATTGCCTTGAATAAAATATTTATATTTTCCCGATTCCCCGTGTTGCCCCACCCCTAAAAGATAAATCGGGTTCTAGCCTGTGGCGTGTTAGGGCAAAACCGATATTTTGGCAATCCTTACTATTTTTGTCTTTACGGAAATTTATCTTGTACCCATAATAAGAATTCCTTTAATAAATGAAGCATTTAAGTTTAACAAAAAAATACCATTTGTGAATAAAACATGATTTGGTTTTTAAATACTTTTGTAAAAATTTGTAGTATGCCATTTAACGATTTAAAGCCGCAAGTTTCCTTGATTTTACAATCAGGGGATTTAACTAAAGACCAAAAACTGGAAAGTGTTTGCGAACTTCTTCAGGAAAAAGTGCCTTATTATGACTGGGTAGGGTTTTATTTTGCCAATGATGCAGCCCAAACTTTGCATTTAAAAGCTTTTGCCGGCGAACCTACAGATCACACGGTAATTCCTTTCGGAAAAGGCATCTGTGGGCAGGTAGCGGTCTCTAATAAAAACTTTGTGGTTCCTGATGTAAAAGCACAGGATAATTACATAGCGTGCAGTCTTACCGTAAAAGCAGAAATTGTTATTCCACTCTTCAAGGATGGAAAAAATATAGGTCAAATCGATATCGATTCTAACACCGCAGATCCATTTTCACACGCAGATGAGCGTTTTCTGGAATGGGTGAATGAAGAAGTGGCAAAGGTGTTGTAGTTGATGAATGGTTAACTGAGAAATTAAGTAATTGAGTTATTAAGGTAGAAACTCTCAAACTTAACATCAGTAAAACGAACTGAATGATCAAACCTTAAACCTTGAATTTTGAACCTTAAAACAAGACTACATCCCCGTTCTAATCGCTTCCACAGGATCTAATTTAGAGGCGGTAATAGCAGGGATTATTCCCGATATCAGTCCTATTACTGCAGAAACCAATGTGCCGATTGCCATATTGGTAAATGAGAGTACAAACTGGAAATCGCCCGTAAACATAGAGGCAAGAATGGAAACAATCCAGACTAAGAAAAGTCCCACAAGCCCACCTATTACCGCTAAGATTACCGCTTCAAACAAAAATTGAAACAGGATAAACTTGTTTTTCGCACCCAGTGATTTTTGTATTCCAATTAAATTTGTACGTTCTTTTACCGAAACAAACATAATATTTGCAATACCAAAACCACCCACAAGCAAGGAAAACCCACTTATTATAAGTCCCATAATATTCATTTGTGTGGTGAGGTTATCTATAAGATCTGCAAAGCCTTTTAACTGGTTTACAAAAAAAGTATCTATTTGATCTGGTTTTAAACCCCTGGAGGTTCGCAGGCGTTGTTTTAGAATAGCAATAAACTCGGCATCATCAATTCCTTTCTTCGGCATAATTACCAATTGTGGCATCGTGGAACGGTTGTTATCGCCAAAAATTCTTCGGGAAACATTTACAGGGAAGAATATCGCGCTGTCTTTTGAATTACCGAATAATCCGGCTCCCTCTTTTTCCAATACTCCTATAACACTAAATCTTAATCCGTACAATCTCACGGTTTTCCCAATAGGATCAAAGTCCCCAAATAAACTCTTCGCAATTTGATTTCCAAGTATAACCACAGGTGTTCCACTATTAGATTCTGCTTCATTAAAAAAACGACCAGATTCAATTTGCAATGCTTCAATATCATAATACTCGTGCGTGGTTGCTCCTATTTGCACATTGGCAACGGTTTTATCTTCATAGCGAATGGTTTCCGGCGGCACATTCATTACGTAAGAAACCGCATCTGCTTCGTTTAAATTCCTGCTCAGGTACTGGTATTCCTCATAATTTACATCTGGAAACTGCTCCCTGCGCCAGCGCGGCACTTCGGTAGGGCCAAATGAAAAACGGGCAACAATAATCGTTCTGTTGTCCAGCCCGCTAAAACTTCCTTCAATTTCTTTTTTTAAGGAATCTACCGCTGCAAGAATACCAATTATCGAAAATATACCAATGGTAACACCCAGCAAAGATAAAAAAGTACGCAGCTTGTTGTTAGTCAATGCGTTAATGGCAAAATTAAAACTCTCTTTAAGTACTCTTAGGTAGATAAGCATAGGACGCTTTTTACTTGTTTTGCTGTATTTAGATTATAGGACGTTTACAGGTCTAAAAAGTTACAACTTTTTGTAAATATACAATCCATAAGTAAAGATTTTTCTATGTAAATGCCTACTTTTGCACTTTTAACAAGCCCATTATAATGAACGAATTAAAAACTGCACAATCTGCTCTCATTTCTGTATTTGACAAAGACGGTTTAGAGCCGATTGTAAAAAAATTAAACGCTCTGGGAATTACACTTTATTCTACAGGTGGTACCGAAAAATTCATTAAAGACTTAGGAATTTCAGTAACCCCAATTGAAGAAGTGACTTCGTATCCTTCTATCCTTGGCGGAAGGGTAAAAACCCTGCACCCGAAAGTTTTTGGAGGAATTTTAAACCGGCAAAACCACGATGGCGATGTAGCTGAAATGCAACACTATGAAATCCCTCAAATCGATATTGTAATTGTCGATTTATATCCGTTTGAAAAAACGGTTACTTCCGGCGCTTCTGAACAAGATATTATAGAAAAAATTGATATTGGTGGCATTTCACTGATTCGTGCAGCTGCCAAAAATTTTGCAGACACGATTTGCGTTTCCTCGGTAGCCGATTATCAGGAATTTTTAGACTTGCTAAACAATAAAGATGGTCAAACCACACTTGCAGACAGAAAACGTTTCGCCGGAAAAGCATTCCGAATTTCTTCGCATTACGATACTGCCATATTTAATTACTTCAATAGCGATTTTCAAATTCCTTCCTATAAAGCCAGTATTTTAAACGGAAAAGAATTACGCTATGGCGAAAACCCGCACCAGAAGGGGTACTTTTTTGGGGATTTTGATGCCATGTTTGACATTTTACACGGTAAAGAATTGTCTTACAACAACTTACTAGATGTGGATGCTGCAGTAAATCTGATGGCAGAGTTTAAAAACGAAGCGCCCACGTTTGCTATATTAAAACACAACAATGCCTGTGGACTAGCACAACGCGATACCCTTCTGGAGGCGTATAATGCTGCTTTGGCAGGAGATCCTGTTTCGGCTTTTGGTGGGGTTTTAATCAGTAATACAGAAATAGGGGATGAAACTGCAAAAGAAATCAACACTCTTTTTTGTGAGGTAGTAATAGCACCATCCTTTTCTGAAGCTGCAGAAACCATTTTAAAAGAAAAGAAAAACAGGATTTTATTGATACAAAAAGAAGTCGCGCTTCCGGTTACCCAAGTAAGAACTTGTTTAAACGGTGTACTGCTTCAGGACAAAAATCAAAAAACAGATGCAGAAGAAGGATTAACCTATGTGACTAACAATAAACCCACTAATAAAGAGTTACATGACTTATTGTTTGCCTCAAAAATCTGTAAGAATACAAAATCAAATACTATTGTACTGGTAAAAGGAAAGCAATTATGTGCTGCCGGTACTGGACAAACTTCCAGGGTAGATGCATTGCGTCAGGCAATTGATAAAGCAAAATCTTTTGAGTTTGATTTACAAGGGGCAGTAATGGCGAGTGATGCCTTCTTTCCATTTCCCGATTGTGTGGAAATCGCAGATAAAGCAGGAATGACAGCAATAATCCAACCCGGCGGGTCCATTAAGGATCAACTAAGTATAGATTATTGCAATGCAAATAATATTGCAATGGTATTTACAGGCACAAGGCATTTTAAGCATTAATTTTCTTACATTTGTTTGTTAACAAAGACACTAACACTAACATTAATTTTCAACAACTAAATTATAATGGGATTTTTTGACTTCTTGACCGAGGAAATTGCCATCGACCTTGGTACCGCTAATACTCTAATCATCCATAACGATAAAGTTGTGGTTGACAGTCCCTCCATTGTTGCCCGCGACAGGATTTCCGGAAAAATTATTGCTGTAGGAAAAGAAGCCGCAATGATGCAAGGAAAAACCCACGAGAACATAAAAACCATACGCCCATTGAAAGATGGGGTTATCGCCGACTTTGATGCCAGTGAAAAAATGATAAACATGTTTATCAAAGATATTCCGGCGTTAAAGAAAAAATGGTTTACCCCTTCGCTTCGCATGGTCATCTGTATCCCCAGTGGTATTACAGAAGTAGAAATGCGTGCTGTAAAAGAAAGCGCTGAACGCGTTAACGGAAAAGAAGTGTATCTAATTCACGAGCCTATGGCCGCTGCAATTGGTATCGGAATAGACATTATGCAACCTAAAGGAAATATGGTTGTGGACATAGGAGGTGGTACAACTGAAATCGCAGTAATTGCCCTTGGCGGAATTGTTTGCGATAAGTCAATTAAAATTGCAGGAGATGTTTTTACCAATGATATCGTCTATTTCATGCGCACCCAACACAACTTATATGTGGGTGAACGCACTGCTGAAAAAATAAAAATCCAGATAGGTGCAGCCACCGAAGACCTGGAAAACCCCCCAGAAGAAATGTCTGTGCAAGGCCGTGATCTACTTACCGGAAAACCAAAACAGGTACAAACTTCCTACCGCGAAATCGCAAAAGCTCTCGACAAATCTATTCTTAGAATAGAAGATGCCGTTATGGAAACCCTTTCCCAGACCCCGCCGGAACTTGCTGCTGATATTTATAACACCGGTATATACCTTGCAGGAGGTGGCTCTATGTTGCGCGGGTTGGACAAACGTTTGTCCCAAAAAACAGATTTGCCGGTCTACATTGCTGAAGATCCACTTAGGGCTGTGGTTAGGGGAACAGGAATCTGTCTTAAGAACTTAAATCGGTATAGAAGTATTTTAATCAAATAAACAATTAGCTTTATTCTTTTTGGATCCATGGAGAAAGACAGGCTATATTAAAATACTATATTTCGTTTACCTTTGTAGAAACTATTCATCACATCCATTAGGGTTTTCTCATTATGCAACAGATTATTAATTTTTTTATACGGAATAAAAATCTTCTGTTGTTTCTCTTCTTAATGACTATTTCATTAGGATTGACAATACAATCGCATACCTATCACCAAAGTAAATTTGTGCACTCTGCAAATTATATAACTGGAAATTTATTTTCCGTTAAAAATGAGATCACCGGTTATTTTGGTTTGCGAAAAGAAAACGAGGTACTTGCTGAAGAAAACAACACATTGAGAAATTTGCTGCAACAGTATGCCGAAAGCTCTTCAATTACTTTAGTAGCAGCAGACTCCCTTATTCAGGAGATCCCTTATACCTACAGGACCGCAGAAGTAATTAACAACAATTTCTCCCGAACAAATAACTATTTAACCCTAAAATCAGGAAGCAAAAATGGTATTAAAACCGAGATGGGGGTTGTCACCTCACTGGGGATTGTAGGGATTGTGGATCAGGTTTCTGAAAACTTTTCCACGGTATTATCCATCCTTAATTCCAAGTCAAGTATTAGTGTGAAACTTAAGAATTCGGGGCATTTCGGATCCCTAGTTTGGGACGGAAAACATCCAGATAAATTGCAACTTATCGACATCGCCAGGCTTGCAGATATAGCTAAAGGAGATACTATCACCACTGATGGAAGATCCACTATTTTTCCGAAAGGATTACCTGTAGGGATTATATCTGACTTTAAACTCGATGCAGGTGAAAATTTTTATATTATAGAAGTATCCTTATTCAATGACTTGACGAGTACCGAACACGTGTATATTATAGAAAATACACAAGCAGATGAAATCAGGGAATTAGAAAAAACCACTATCGATGAGTAGTAATATTTTGTTACATACCACCCGTTTTATAATTTTGGTTCTGGCCCAGGTTTTTATTTTCAGTCATATGGATGTTCTAGGGAATTTAAATCCATACCCCTATCTATTATTCGTTCTTTTATATCCTGTAAACTCAAATCAATCCACATTTATTTTCCTAAGTTTCCTTTTGGGTTTAAGTATTGATTTTTTCAGCGACTCCGGTGGCATTCACGCTGCATCTTGTCTGGTTATTGCATTTCTGCGACCACATATTTTAAAGTTTTCTTTTGGGGTTAGTTATGAATACAATACCATAAAAGTTAGTAATACCCCTTTTGGTAGCCGGTTGACCTATATGTTCAGTTTAATTATTATGCATCATTTAGTTCTTTTCACACTTGAAGTTTTTAACATATCGCACACACTATTAATCTTAAAAACTGCGTTATTTTCAAGTATATTCACTATACTGCTGTGTATGATATTTATGATTTTATTTAGTAAAAAGTCCTCATGAAAAAACTGTTACTCTTTTCTTTAGTTATTTTTTCTGGGATTATATTTACAGCCAGACTGCTATATCTCCAGGTTTTTGACAATTCTTTTCAGGAAATGTCTAAAATCAATGCAGTGTCTGTTGTTTATGATTTTCCGCAGCGGGGCTATATTTATGATAGGCATGGGAAACTGCTTGTGGCAAACCAGCCCTCTTATGATGTGATGGTTATTCCTAAAGATGTTAAAAATTTGGATACGATTGAATTTTGCAAGATGCTGCAGATTTCAAAAGAACAGCTGAAAAACATTTTAGGACGTGCAAGGGTATACTCTCCCCGTTTACCATCTGTGGTTTTGCCACAACTTACAAAAGATGAGTATGCCTATTTGCAGGAAAGGATGTATAAATATCCCGGCTTTTATATCCAAAAAAGAACCCTTAGGGATTATCAAGTAGATCACTCTGCAAACATATTAGGTTATATAGCGGAAGTAAGTCCAAGATTGATAGAATCCAATCCCTATTACCGGATGGGCGATTTAATAGGTAGGCAAGGTATTGAGCAACAATATGAGGATGAATTAAGAGGTGTAAAAGGGGTAAAGTTTATTCAGAAAGACCGTTTTAACAGGGACATTGGTCCTTACAAAGAAGGTATATATGACACCATACCTATACCTGGAAATGATATAACCTTAACCATTGATGAAACCCTGCAGGCTTATGGCGAATTATTAATGAAAAATAAAAGAGGTGGCATCGTTGCTATTGAGCCCAAAACCGGCGAAATTTTAGCTCTAATATCTGCTCCCGGCTATGACCCTTCCTTGCTTGTGGGAAGACAGCGGTCTAAAAATTACACAGAATTGTATTATGACAGTATTGCAAAACCATTGTATGACAGAGGTCTTCTAGCAGAATATCCTCCGGGATCCACGTTTAAAATAATTAATGCGCTAATTGCTTTACAAGAAGATGTAATAGATGAAAGTGATTCTTTTAGTTGCCACGGTGGCTATAGTTATGGTCGTGGCAGAAAAATGGGTTGCCACAGACATCCCAGTCCGACAAATTTGAATTCGGGCATCTATCACTCCTGTAATGCCTATTTTGCAAATATATACAGGCGTGTAATTGAAAAGTATCCCACGCCTCAACAAGGGATGGATTCATGGGCTACTCATCTTCGAAGTTTTGGTTTAGGGGGATTTCTGGGCAATGATCTACCCATCGGACGACCTGGTAAAATACCAACAGCGGAATATTATAATAAAATTTACAATTTTCCAACCTATAAGTGGTACAGCACTGCAACAATCTCTAATGCCATAGGTCAGGGAGAAGTAATCACCACCCCTATCCAATTAGCAAATATGACCGCGGCGATCGCTAACCGGGGATATTATATTACTCCACACGTTATCAAAGAAATTGATGGAAAGCCCATTGATTTTCCGGAGTATACAGAAAAAAATTACACTACCATTTCCGTGGAACATTTTGAAGCGGTTATTGAAGGTATGTATGATGTGTACAATAAGGGAACGGCAAAGACTTTACAAGTACCCGGCATTGAAATTTGTGGGAAAACCGGGACTGCTGAAAATTTTACCCGTATTGATGGAAAAAAAACACAACTTACAGATCACTCCATTTTTATCGCTTTTGCACCAAAAGATGACCCAAAAATTGCCATTGCCATTTTTGTGGAAAACGGGTATTGGGGTGGCAGATATGCAGGAAGAATGGCCGGTTTAATGATTGAAAAATATCTCAAAGGAACTATTTCCAGAAAGGATATGGAAGAATGGGTTTTAAGCCGAAGTTTAGAGGAAGAATATGCCAAGCCCCTGAGCGGCAAACCTTTTAGAATTAATCAATAATGAGCGTTTCTTCAGGTATCGGGAAATTTGACTGGATAACCATTTTTATCTATTTTGCCCTGGTAGCGATAGGCTGGGCAAATATCTATTCTGCCTCTTTAACAGATTCAGCCGAGGTGTTTTTTGATTTTACCCAAATTCGAACCAAACAATTGGTATGGATAGGCTTGAGTTTTATTCTCATCTTATTTATTTTAGGGGTGGATTCTAAATTTTATGAGCGATTTTCAGGTTTGATTTACATTCTTGCAATAGCTTCCTTGATAGGCTTATTTGTTTTTGGCAGTACGATTTCCGGTCAGCGGGCATGGTATGTAATAGGAAGTGTTAGCATACAACCTTCTGAATTTGTAAAGGCAGCAACTGCCCTTGCAATGGCAAAATATTTAAGTGATATGCAGACTAACATCCTCACTTTTAAAGACCAGCTAAGGGCTTTCTTGATTATTGCGATTCCCATAGTATTAGTATTATTGCAACCAGATCCGGGAAGTGCGCTTATTTACTTTGCATTTATGTTCCCCCTTTTTAGGGAAGGAATGCATTTTGTATACATGTTGCTTGGTTTTTTTGCAGCTTTTCTATTTATTACTACACTTGCCTTTGGTGATGAATGGGTTATAACCGGGATACTTGCTATCACCTTGTTTATTTACTTTTTAAACCGTAAAAAACGACTCAATCTCTTTAAATATATTTTTATAGCCGCTTCGTGCATTGTTTTTTCCTTTTCGGTGGAATATGTCTTTGATAACGTTTTTAAACAACACCACAGGGACCGGTTTAATATTGTACTGGGCAAAGAAGTGGACTTAAAAGGAGTGGGGTATAACACAAACCAAAGCGAAATAGCCATTGGCAGCGGCGGGTGGACAGGCAAAGGATGGACGGAAGGCACACAAACCAAAGGTAGTTTTGTGCCGGAACAACACACCGATTACATTTTTAGTACCGTCGGGGAAGAGTGGGGATTTATGGGCAGTTTTATTGTAGTAGCACTTTTTGTGACTTTAATACTTCGGCTTCTGTATTTAGCAGAAAAACAGAATTCCACTTTTAGCAGGGTATATGGGTATGGTGTGGCATCTATCTTATTTGTTCACTTTTTTGTCAATATAAGTATGGTAATTGGTTTGTTTCCCACCGTGGGTATTCCCTTGCCATTCCTGAGTTATGGAGGTTCAGGGCTTTGGGCATTTACCATATTGCTTTTTATTTTTATACGCTTGGATAGCCAGAAACATGTGAATAGATAATTAGCAGAATCTAACCCTTAACATCCATAGCATCCCTGAGGGCGTTGCCCATTAACATAAAAGCCATAACCAGGCTCATTATGGCAAGGCCGGGTATTACTGCCAGATAGCCTTTTCCTAAAATTATATACGAATAATGGTCTTTGATCATCGCTCCCCAACTGGGCATTGGCGGTTGCGCGCCTATTCCCAAAAAACTAAGTCCGCTTTCTATAAGAATTGCACCTGCAAAATTTGCTGCTGAAATCACTATCACCGGTGCCATAACATTGGGTAAAATATGCTTTGTGATTATTCTGTAATTCCGGAATCCCAATGCCCTCGCAGCAGTGACATATTGCATTTGTTTCACACCCATAACCTGCCCACGTACTACTCTCGCCACTTCCACCCACATTGTTAAGCCCACGGCAATAAATACCTGCCAAAATCCTTTTCCCAATGCCAGTGTTATTGCTATTACTAAAAGTAAGGTGGGAATGGACCAGGTAACATTAATAAGCCACATAATCAAAGCATCTACCCTTCCGCCATAATAGCCGGCTAATGCACCTAAGGTAATACCTATGAGCAGGGATATGAATACGGCAACAAAACCTATGGAAAGGGAAATGCGCATTCCTACTAACATTCGGCTTAATAAATCCCTGCCATATTTATCGGTTCCTAATAAAAACTTTTGTTCTTTGATATATTTTTGCGGAATGTCCTTAGGAGAAGTTGCTTCAGGAAAAACCGTCAAAGGGTACACTTTAATCTGGCCCTGAAGACCGTCTTCTATATATTCTTCTATCTCGATGCCGGATGTGATTACAGAATAGTTTTTAATAGGCACCGCTGTAGCAGTGTTTTCTTTTCCAAAAAATGTTGCTTCCAAAAAGTTTTGCGTAGTAGATAACCCAGAAGGTAGTGTGAGCATTTCCACAGTAAAACCTGGTGCTTTTGAGTGAATGGAAAGATGCATTTGGTTTGCATTCTTGGAATCGTCTGGTGCTATGACATAAGCAAAAATTGCAATAAAAATGCAAAGCATTAAAAAAGTAAAACTAAAAACGCCCCAGAAATTTTTTTGGAATTTCTGGAGCGCTATTTTACTTAGTGATGTCGCCTTATTGCTCATTCAGCAATTTAGTCTTTTAAATTGGCAACTTTACGATTTTTAATATTTGTTGCTTTAAGATCTTCTAAAATATGTACCGCCTCTTCAACATATACATCCTGAGAAAGGGCTTTGTGCCAGCGATTTCTTTTTTCGAGCAAGGAATTGTCTGATTTTTTTAGCTGTTCTTCATAAAGAAGCGAGCTGTAAGATATATTGGTCTCATACTTAGATATGGCTTCAAATTTCTTGGCTTTTTCTTTGTTTTTTTCAATTTCAGCAAGATATTCATCATAGTTTAAAGAAACGGTATTGTTGTCTCTACGTTCTTTAATCCATCTGGCATTTTTCTCAATAAGTTTTAATTGTTCACTTGCTGCCATTCTCTCTTTACTGTTATTTATTGCTTCTTCAAAATCCATGTTTCCCTCCCAAACTTCATATTTTGCAGGTGCTATTTTATCATAGGCCAATGGGTTTTTGTAATCGCGCTCTCCAACATCAATAAAACTATAACGGTCTGGAACTACCACATCACTTTTTACACCTTCTAATTGTGTAGATCCCCCATTTACGCGATAGAATTTTTGAGTGGTAACTTTTATTGCGCCTAAATCTCCATGTTCATTATTACGCATCCATCGGTTAAGATCGATCATATTTTGCACAGTTCCTTTTCCATAGGTTTGTTTGCTTCCTATAACGATTGCCCTTTTGTAATCTTGCATAGCCGCAGCTAATATTTCAGAAGCAGAGGCAGAAATTTCATTCACCAAAATTACTAATGGACCATCCCATTCAATACTTTTATTTTTGTCTTCCAGAACTTCTATTCTTCCGTCGCTACTAGCAACTTGAACAATAGGTCCGCTTTTAATAAATAAACCTGCAATATCGATAGCTGTTTTTAAAGATCCTCCCCCATTATTTCTCAAGTCTAATACCAGACCTTCCATACCTTCTTCTTTCAACCGAATGATTTCTTGTTTGATATCGCTAGCAGCGTTTCTTGATTTGTAGTTTTCCATATCAAAATAAAACCTTGGCAATTCTATTAAGCCAAACGTTTTATCGTTGTTCTTGACTATAGCAGACTTAGCATAAGTTTCTTCAATTTCAACAACATCCCTTGTAATTTTAATATCTTTAAAAGTACCATCTACTTTTTTAACTGTTAAAGTTACTATAGATCCTTTTGGTCCTTTAATAAGGTTTACGGCATCATCAAGACGCATCCCGCCTATACTTACAGATTCTGCTTCTTTTTCCTGTTTAACCCTTGTTATTAGATCCCCAACTTCAAGATCTTCCCCTCTCCAGGCAGGTCCTCCACTGATTACTTCGACTACTTTTACATTATCTCTTTGTTTTTGTAAACGGGCACCTATACCTTCTAATTTTCCAGACATTGCAACATCAAAACGATCTTTATCTTGTGGAGCCAGATAGTTAGTGTGTGGGTCAAATTGTTCTACAATAGAGTTTATATAGATGGAAAAATAATCCCTGCGTTCCAGATCATCCATAAAGTCAAAATATTCATCCAATGAAGCAAGCGTAGATTCCCTGGCTTCTATTTCTATCTCCACTTCGGTTTTTGGCTTGAAATCTTTGACTACGGTTTCCTTTTTTTCTTCGGAAGTATCTGATTCTTTATTCTCATCAGTAGTTATATCTTTTGGTTCTCTACCCATGCGTTGTTCTTCTTGCAAATCATAGTAAGTTGAGATAGCCGAAAACTTAAGTTGTTGTTTCCACCGAAGCTCTAATTCTTTTTTATTTGCCGCATAAGGTAAATTTTCATAATCTACATTAATGGATTCCTTAACACTATAATCAAATGGTGTTTTTAGAACATCTGCGTACATGATTTTTGCATCGTCCATGCGGTGTCCTAATCGGCTGTATACCAAATCAAAAAAAGATAAGTCTTTATTTTTTAATTGATCGTCAATTTGAAGTTCATATTTACTGAATTCCTTTATATCAGATTCCAAGAAATATCTTTTAAGAGGATCTAAATCGTTAATAAATTTTGAATAGACAGATGCTGAAAATTCATCATTAAAGTCCTTATTCGCAAAATGTGTCTTCTCCAGCACATAGGTAATAAGATCAATGAGCATTTTATCTTTATCGGGATCATCAAAACTTTTGGTAGTAAAGCTACAAGAAGCTGCAGCTAAAAAAACAGCCAGCAGTAATACTTTAAAATTCTTTTTCATAAAAGGCATAAACATTCTTTTTTAGGTTACTAAATTATACAAAAAACCGTGCCATAAAAGTTAATAGGTACTAATTTTATGTTAAACCCTTCTTTCTTTAAATATTTAGCAAGATAGAAAATTGACCTTATAATTTCAGATTTATAATCAGGAGTTTTTAAGGGCTATAATAATCCATTAAAGAGAAGTATTTAAATTATAAATTAGGGTATAAATTATGTATTTTAGCACTTAAATAAGCTTGTACAATGACTAAAAAAAAGCCACTGATTTTAGTGACTAATGACGATGGTATTTCTGCACCTGGGATACGAATGTTAATTGCAATTATGAAAGAGATTGGAGAGGTTGTGGTGGTTGCACCTGATAAGCCACAATCTGCAATGGGTCATGCGATAACCATTAACAATACCCTATACATCAATAAAATAAATATCGATGATGATGTTAAAGAAGAGTACAGTTGCTCAGGAACTCCTGTGGATTGTGTAAAACTTGCAGTTCATGAAATTTTCAAACAAAAACCGGACCTCTGTGTTTCCGGAATCAACCACGGTTCAAATTCTTCTATTAACGTTATTTACTCAGGCACTATGAGTGCCGCGGTAGAAGCCGGCATGGAAGGCATACCCGCTATAGGTTTTTCTTTATTGGATTATGCGTGGGACGCTGATTTTGAATCCTCGCGATCCCATATAAAAAAAATAACTCTGGAAACTTTAAAAAACGGTCTTCCAAAAGGAGTTGTTTTAAATGTCAATATCCCAAAACTAACCAAAGACAAAATAAAAGGGATAAAAGTGTGCCGTCAGGCAAATGCACATTGGGAAGAAACTTTTGACAAACGAACCAATCCACAAGGACGTGAATATTATTGGTTAACGGGCGAATTTGTAAATGAAGACAAAGGAGAAGATACAGATGAAGCTGCATTGGCAAATGGTTATATATCCATAGTTCCCGTTCAATATGATTTAACCGCACACCATGCCATTAAATTTATCAATGACTGGAATATATAAATGCACTGGTAAAAATTAAATTGTGAAGAAAGAGATACTTATAGGGTTTTTAATTGGGATTGCTGCAAATTTGACGGGTATTTACCTGTACATATTCTTTTTCTTGGACTATGATTTTGAACTGAGTATTCAAATGGCAAGGGAAAATGACGCTGTGGGCAACCTTATCGCGCTAGGTGCTATTTTAAACCTTATTGCCTTTTTCCTATTATTGAAAAAAGGACAGTTGTATCGGGCGAGGGGTGTGGTTTTAGCAACAATCGTTGCAGCTATTATTATTTTGATCAGTAAGTTTTAGGTTAGAAAGAAAAATATTCAATTAATTAATGGAATTTCCGCTTTCGCGGAAAGGGAGATGAAATATTATATTATAGCAGGAGAGGCTTCGGGCGATTTACACGCCGCTAATTTGATGAAAGAACTCAAAGAGGTTGATGCAACCGCAGAATTTAGATTTTGGGGTGGTGAACTTATGGAAGCACAGGGAGGAACGCTGGTAAAACACTATCGGGAACTTGCTTTTATGGGGTTTCTGGAAGTCGTTTTAAATTTATCTACTATTTTAAAAAATATCAAATTCTGCAAAAAGGATATTGAAAATTATAAACCTGATGTACTAATTTTTATTGATTACCCTGGATTTAATATGCGCATCGCTAAATGGGCCAAATCCTTAGGCTATAAAACACATTATTATATTTCGCCCCAAATATGGGCTTGGAAAGAAAATCGCATTAAAGAAATTAAACGGGATGTCGATGCCATGTATGTAATCCTTCCGTTTGAAAAAGAGTTCTACGAAAAGAAGCATAATTTTCCGGTTCATTTTGTGGGCCACCCACTTATCGATGCCATTGCAGACCGCCCGCTTATCGATCCTGCGGAATTTAAAAAAGTAAACGGCCTGGATGAGAAACCCATCATCGCCCTTTTACCCGGAAGCCGAAAACAAGAAATCAATGTTATGCTTTCGGTTATGCTCTCTATTGTGGATGATTTTCCCGAATTTCAATTTGTAATTGCAGGTGCGCCAAACCAAGAAGAATCCTATTACCGACAATTTATAGAGAAACCAAACGTTAAACTATTATTAAATAAAACGTATGACTTGTTGAGCGTTTCCCATGCGGCATTAGTTACCTCGGGAACAGCAACATTAGAAACCGCCCTCTATAAAATACCACAGGTGGTTTGTTATAAAGGAAATCGTGTTTCTTATGAAATTGCAAAAAGGGTGATAAAATTGAATTATATTTCGCTGGTAAATCTTATTTTAGACAAAGAAGTTGTCACAGAATTGATTCAAACCGATTTTAACAAATCAAAATTAAAAAGCGAATTGGCGAAAATTTTAGATGAATACAACAGGGCAATACTGTTTTTAGAATATTATGATCTGGAAAAAAAATTAGGTGGCAGAGGTGCTAGTAAAAAAACAGCTGAACTTATTTACAAACAAATAAGCAATTAAAAATTAAATGAAAAAAATCTACTACATCCTTTTACTCTGCGCTTTTTTAGCTTCTTGTAGCACATACAAAGACAAAAAAAGCATTCCATATACTGAAAATAAAATTGAAAAAGCAAAAGAACCGGTGGTTACCAATAGAAAACCAGCAGTTGTTAAAACAGCAAAGCCCCGGGAAGTAGTTACCTACGGAAAGACTGAAGCAACCGAGAAACCGGCAGATTTGAAAGTGCTCAACATTATTGACATCGCTAAAAGTTTTAATGGCACACGTTATAAATTTGGCGGTACCACAAGTGCAGGGATGGATTGCTCTGGCTTAGTGTATACAGTGTTCAAGGAGGAAGATATACAATTACCCAGATCTTCCAGGGATATGGCTACCAAAGGCAATAAAATAAACTTTCGGGAAATCAGCAAAGGAGATCTTGTTTTTTTTAAAACTAACAGGAGCAAGATAATCAATCACGTTGGCCTAGTTGTGGATGTGCTTCCCGGAAAGGTATTATTCATACATTCCTCCACCTCGCAGGGGGTTATTATTTCCTCTCTTGACGAAAGATACTGGAATGAAAGTTTTGTGGAAGCAAGAAGAATAATTTAAAATAAAGAGTATACCAAAAAAAGTTTTATATATTTGGCATCTAAAGAAACCTAAAAATGCAATTTACTACAGCACTATATTATTACTATCCTATTCTTATCTCAAGAGTCGGAACGTGATGTATTGCTATAAACAATAATATACATTAACCCAAATCCCGGTTCTTAAAAGAACCGGGATTTTTTTATGCTTAAATTTTAAAATAATTGCTATGAAACAAAACATGAATTCTTACACCCCAGAGGACAAAAAAGTATGGAACCTGCTTTTTAATCGCCAATTAGAAAATTTGAAAAGCAAAGGTGCCACTGATTATCTAGATGCGCTGAAACTAATGGAGCCCGTTTTAAATGGCAATAGCATTCCAGACTTTGCAATGATGAATCGCTGGTTTGAATCACAAACAGGCTGGAAAATTGAGGTAGTACCGGGTCTGATTCCCGTGGAAGATTTTTTTGAATTACTTGCCCAAAAACGATTTTGCTCTTCTACCTGGTTGCGCAATTTAAAAAATCTGGATTATTTGGAAGAGCCTGATATGTTTCACGATACCTTCGGTCATATTCCTTTATTGGCAAACTCTGTCTTTTCTGAGTTTGTTCATGCTTTCGGAAAACTGGGGAAAGAATTTATTCACGATAAGGAAAAACTGGTTCAATTACAGCGGTTGTATTGGTTTACGATAGAGTTTGGTGTAATTCAGGAAGAGGGCGTCACAAAATCCTATGGTGCGGGAATTATTTCCTCTTTCGGGGAAACCAATCAAATTGCTGAAGGGCGTGCAAATTTTATTCCTTTCGATATTGAGGCCATTTTAAACAAACCTTTTAGAACAGATGTGATGCAGGAAGATTATTTTGTGATTGATTCTTTAATGCAACTCTATGAATCTCTGGAAGAAGTGAAAAAATTGTTAGCTGAAAAAGTGTTGGTTTAACTATCTTTCACTTCCTCATACATCCATGCTAATTAATAAAAGCCACTTGCCGATATTTACAAACTATCAGCAAGCATGGTTATATTGACACGTATTCTCTTATGCATTTGTGTGTCCATTTCAGAATAACCTTATAGATTAAGTTCAAAAACTTTAGATTAAATTACTCAAGTACTTTCTCCTTTTTATTTCCTAAATAAACCATTAGCATTACTGCCGGAAACATAAGGATACTGTAAATCGCAGATGGAATAGTCATTACAGAATTTTGCAAAATACCGGCTGCTATCGCAATACCCAGCGTTCCGTTTACAATACCTACTTCAATGCCCACAGCAAGCGCCTGGGCTTTATTTTTGGTAATTGCTTTAGTAATATAATACCCCAAAAACATTCCCAAAAGATTCAATACTAAAGACAATGGACCGGCTTTAATGAAAAATTCGCCCAGGTTTGCACGTTCTTTGATAAGTACCGCTGCAATTATCAAAACCAAAAACACAGCAGAAAGAATTTTAACCGGCTGTTGCGCTTTGTGGGAAAGCCGCGGAAATTTTTTATGTATAAACATTCCCACACAGACAGGGACAATGGTAATCACCAGTATTTGCCCAATGGTTTTAAAAAAGGGAAGCTCAATCCTCTGACTCTCCCCCATAAACTGCAACATTCCAAAATCTACCAAAAGAGGAATCGTAAACACGGTAATCACACTTGCTATGGCAGTTAAAGTAATAGAAAGTGCCACGTCGCCTTTTGCGAGATGGGTAATCAAATTAGTAGTTGCCCCACCGGGACAAGCAGCCAATAGTACAAATCCCACCGCTAGCTCCGGCTGTAAAGGGATTACATATAACAAAGCAAATGTCAGTGCAGGAATAAAAAGAAGTTTTAAAACAAGACCTACACCCACCGCCTTCGGAAAAAGAATTACATTTCTAAAATCCGCCGGCTTAAGGGTTAATCCCATTCCAAGCATGATTATAAACAGGGCAAGGGGTAGAAAAAGCTGGGTTAAGAGGCTGGATTCCATTATTGTTGTTTGTTGTTTAGGGGGTATCTATTATTTTAATTTTTGAGTCTTTTAGTCATTTTCTTCGTAGTAATAAGAATAGTCAATTCCTTTCATAAACATTTCACGGTCGTTTATTTTGTTAGTTAAAGCGTTTTTCAATATTTTTTTTAGAACGCTACTGTTTGATGAGCTTTGCATCATAGCGTTCATATAATCTCTTTTGGATATTTTACTCCAATCCACACTTTTTTTCAACTGTTTTTTTAGTATCAAATCTAGCCAGATTCTGGTGCTTCTACCATTTCCTTCCATAAAGGGGTGCGCAATATTCATTTCTACGTATTTATCTACAATTTCATCAAAGTTAGTTTCGGGCATTGCTTCAATCTGTTGAAGCGTTTCAACCAAGTAGCGAGATGCGGCAAATTGAAAACCGTCTTTTGATATGTTTTTTTGCCTTATTTGTCCTGCATAATCATACAATCCCCCAAACAAATAGGCGTGTATTTGTTGCAAACCTTTGGTTGTGCCTACTTCAATGTTGTTGATAAACGAACTTTCAAAGAGTGCATATGCTTTTGTTTTGCTTTTTCCGTCTATGCTTTCATCACTGAATGTAAACCATTCTATAAAACGATTTGCTTTTGTTCCTGGAAAGGTTTTCCCTAAAGCTATAATACCTTTGTAGTCGAGCATATCTGCTAAACGCTTTTTACCGTCAGGAGCAAGAAATTTCAACTGGGTAGTAGCACTAACCACTTGACTATTTTCCTTTTTTAGTTTGGCTTTTAGGTATTTCCAATAGTTGCGGGTTTTGGTGTAGTCGTCTTGGTCAGTAAGAACGGCTACAATATCTAATACAGAAAACCACCACTTGGCGTTTTCTTCGTCCCAAACGGCTCGCACCTCACGATCATCAAAAAAACGTATGGAAATTTTCTCGGTACTCATACTATCTTTTCAAAATTACATTGTTATGTTGTAATTATATTTAGTTTTCTTTTTTGGTTTATCAACTAAAAAAACATACTAATGTCCCTCCACTACCTTAGGAAACAAAATCACACTCCTGAAATCACTTGATCTTAAATTCAAACCCATGCCCACATAATAACAAACTGGGCAAGAGGTAAATAGAGTTGGGTGATTAGATTTTATGGTTAATTTACAAAGTCTCCCTCAACCATCTAAAAAACTCATTTTGCCAAACCATCCCATTCTGTGGGGTCAGAATCCAGTGGTTTTCTTCCGGGAAAAGCACAAAACGGCTTTTTATGCCCATTTGCTGCAATACCTGAAAGGCTTCCTGGCTTTGTCCCACGGGAACACGATAGTCTTTTGCGCCTTGAATTATTAGCATTGGGGTGTTCCATTTATCCACATTGGTAATCGGGTTGAATTGCTGATAGGATTTTTGAGCTTCTTTGTTGTCTTTATCCCAATAAGGTCCGCCTATATCCCAGTTAACAAAGAAAAGTTCTTCGGTAGTGCCATACATACTTTGCAGGTTAAAAACTCCTGCATGGGAGATAAATGTTTTAAAGCGGTTGTTGTGTATTCCCGCCAGATAAAACGCAGAATACCCGCCAAAACTTGCACCCACAGCTCCCACTCGTGTATCATCTACATAACTTTCTTTACACAAAGCATCTATAGCAGAAAGATAGTCATCCATTGCCTGACCACCCCAATCCTTGCTTATCTGTTCATTCCATGCAACGCCGTGACCGGGCATCCCGCGACGGTTTGGCGCCACCACAATATATCCCTGAGCAGCCATTACCTGAAAATTCCATCTATAAGAGTAGAACTGTGTCAATGCACCTTGAGGACCACCTTGCAGATATAGGAGTGTGGGATATTTTTTTGTGGGATCAAAATTAGGCGGATAAATTACCCAAACCAGCATCTCTTTGCCATCAGTAGTTGGAACAAATCTACGTTCAAAAGTGCTTAAATCCAATGCCTCATAAAAAGCGGTGTTCACATTGGTTATTTGCTGCCAGTTGTTTGTTTTCAAATGATAAGAAAACACCTCTGAAGCATGGTTAAAATCGGTTCTGGTAAGAATAATCTGGTCTCGGGAAAAGCCAACGATTCCGGTAATGTCGAAATCCCCTCGGGTTACCTGATTGATGGTCACTGCTACTTTTGTCAACCCCGGGAAATTTGCTTCAAAAAGTTGCACGGTTCCGTTAGTGGCTGCCGTGAAATAGATTTTTTTTCCGTCAGGATGCCATTTAAAGGAATTTACCGTGTTGTCCCAGTTTCCGGTAAGGTTAATGTTAGTGTTTTTATGGCGAACTATAATATCATTTTTATCAGATTCATAGCCATCGCGTTTCATTTGCAACCAAGTTAAATCGCCAACCGGTGAGAACGCCGGATAGGTGTCATATCCGGGGTTGCCTTCGGTTAAATTTCTAGTTTCTTGGCTTGCTAAATCATATTCATAAATATCGGTATTTGTGCTGTTTGCATAAGCGGTACCTGTTTTCTTTTTGCTGACATACAGAATTTTTTTGCTGTCAGGACTCCAAATATAATCACTTGCACCGCCAAAAGGTTTCTGAGGAGTATTATGGGGTTCATCTTTCATAATATCTATGCCATTCCCTGCTGCAACTTCCTTATAAAACACATGGTTAAACTTTCCTTCATTATAGGAATCCCAATGCCTGTAATCGAGTGCATCATAGATTTGAACATTTGCATTTCCCATTTCGGGATAATAATCTTGCCCCTGCACTTTGTTTATTTTTACTTCTTCGTGGTATAAAAGATATTGACCGTTCGGCGAAAGGTTTTTATCCAGCAAAAGAGGTTTTGGATCCTCTATTTTAACTGCGATTCCTCCGGAAAGTGGGATGTTGTAAGTCACACTGGTTATTTCGTTTTCTGAAACAGAAGGAGTTCCCACGCGATAGATTAAGTTATTTCCATCTTTTGAAATACCCATGGCAGAAACCCTGCCCAGTTCCCAGAGTTTTTCAGGGGTCATTACGTTTTGCGCCAGAAGCGTGAATGTACTGAAAACGAGTAAGGAGATGCAGATAATTTTTTTCATCGGAATATTTTTAAATGGATTTTTAGCTATGGTTTAAAAATACTAAAATATTTAGTATATTAGTGTAGTAAAACAGATTACATCCCCAGTTTGCTATTTTAAACCAAATTTTAGTCGCTGCTTGAGAAAAATTCTTTTTTCCTATGCGACTGGTTACTTTTACATCCATAAAGATTACGCTGGTTTTCCTTCTCGGAATTCTTGGTAGTTATCTTTTTGATTTCGGGCTTTACTATTTGCAGATTGTCATTCCAATAGTATTCTTGTTATTAATTTTTATTTGGATTCGTGCCCGAAATCAACTTTTTCCCGATTTACATTTTGGTTTTATTTCCTATGTATGTCTTTTTCTATTGGGCGCATGGGTTTATCAAATACACCAACCGAAATACCATTCGTCCCATTATACAAAACATATAACAGAAAGCGACACAACTATTCTTCAGCTTAAAATTAGGGAAGAATTAAAACCGGATTTATACAACACAAAATACATCGCAAAAATCACTGGGATTTCAGATAAAGAAGTATCGGGAAAAATACTTTTACTGATTCCTAAAGATAGTAATACCATTTCGCTGAAAGTAGATGAGGTGCTTTTGGTAAAAACCCATTTAAGTCAAATTCCAACCCCTAAAAATCCATACCAGTTTGATTATGCATCGCACATGTATCAAAAAGGAATTTATCATCAAATTAGACTAGATAAAGAGTCCATTTTACTAATAACCAAAGGAAAAACTACCATTAGAGGTACTTCTGCCAAAATCAGAAATGCAATCAACCAAAAACTTAAGGAGAATAATCTGGAAGGAAATAGTTTAGCGTTAGTCAATGCCTTATTGTTGGGCCAGAGACAAGAATTATCCCAAGAAGTCTATACCAATTTTGCAGCGGCAGGGGCCGTACATATTCTTGCCGTTTCCGGTTTGCATGTGGGAATCCTTATGCTGCTATTGCGCGTCCTTTTTAAACCCCTGGAACGACTGCCTAGAGGCAATACTATAAAAATAGTTGCTATAGTTTTATTTCTATGGATGTTTGCTTGTATAACCGGTTTATCCCCTTCCGTTTTACGGGCAGTTACCATGTTCTCTTTTTTGGCTTATGCTCTAGAATCCAACAGGGAAACCAGTACAGTTAATACCCTAGTGGCTTCTGCATTTATTCTACTACTTGTCGATCCTAATTTACTTTTTCACGTGGGTTTTCAGATGAGTTATCTGGCGGTATTTGCAATTGTCTGGATACAGCCCATGCTTGCAAAATTATATGCTCCTAGAACTTATTTTGATAAATTACTTTGGGGAATCTTAACGGTTACTATTGCTGCACAATTGGGGGTGGGTCCTTTGAGTATTTATTATTTCAATCATTTTCCTGGGTTATTTTTTATTACAAACCTTGTTATACTTCCATTTCTGGGAATAGTTTTAGGAGGGGGAATTTTTATTATAATCTTAGCTTCTTTTAATTCATTACCTGAATTGTTTACCAAAATTTACACTACAATTCTCGAAAGTCTTGTTCAGTTTATCAGCTGGGTCGCAAAACAAGATAATTATTATTTTGAGGACCTTGTACTTAGCAGGGGGCAACTTTTTCTTTATTATGTTGTGATAACAGCAGTGATTCTTTGTTTTCAAAAAATATCGTTTAATAGAATACTATATCTACTCTTTTCAGTAGTATGTCTGCAAGGGATTTATATTTTCGAGAAATCACAAACCAATTATAAAGAACTGGTGATTTTTCATAAAAGCAGAAATACCGTAGTTGGCCTTAAAGACGACAAGCAATTAAAGGTGCTAAGTTCGTTAGATCCCGCAGAAGCCCACATGGAAAAATTCTTAAAAAATTATAGAGTTAAAGCAAAAATAAAAACTCTTGAAACAGGTTCCCTAAAAAATATTATTTCATTTAACGGGAAAACAATTGTTGTTGTAGATAGTCTCGGTGTCTATCCGCGGGATATTCAAAATTTGGATCTTTTGATTTTAAGCAACAGCCCACCATTACACTTAGAGCGATTAATCGACAGTTTATGCCCAAAAATTATTGTTGCAGACGGAAGTAATTATACTACTTATGTGCAACGCTGGCGCAACACATCTAAAAAAAGAAATGTCGATTTTCACCATACGGGAAAAGAAGGAGCTTTTGTGATAAGATAGTTTTAGATTATGAAGTAATAATCAACTATTGAAATGTGGGTTTAAAGTTTGTCTGATAAGCTTGCCACGATTCTGTGGTGGTAAGTTTTTTGTATTCGTTAGTTGCAATCATTTTAAGAAATAATTCCAATTGTTGGGGTGTTCTATATCCAGGTACTGCTTGAATAAAGTTGCCTTTCTCATCAAAATAAGCTAAACTGGGATATGCATTTACTTTTAAAGCGTGTGTGAAAAGATGTGTTGCATTTCTTCCTTTTCTGGAAGGTTGATAGTTGGGATTAGTATAGGTAAAATCCTTATAAGTTACTTCTTCAGTTCCTTCAGCATTAAATTTTACCGAATAAAAATGGGTGTTCAAATAATTGATAACATCTGAATTTGTAAAGGTATTCTTATCTAAAAGTTTACATGGACCGCACCATTCTGTATACATATCCACAAATATTTTCTTGGGATTTTTTTTCTGTGCCGCTAATGCTTCATTCATCGTCATCCATTTAATTCCTTGAGCTTGAATCGTCAGGGAAGAAGCTAAAAACAGAAGTGTAAATAGATAATATTTCATCATTATTGATTTTTACAGGCGAAATGTATTAAAAACTTGGGAGTTGTGAAAACGAAAAGCAAAAAACGTTCCAAAATATGAAACGTTTTTTTTGCCGTTCTATTATAATTATTAACGGATGCCGTGCATCATCTTAAGCAGTTTGCCATTAAGCAACAACATTATAATCCCCGCTCCAATAGGAATAAGGGTAAAAATCATAAAGAAGGTTGCCATAGAGTAATTTGCCACGATATAATCAATGTAACTACCTGTTATACCTCCTAGAAGATTTGCAAGTGCACTGGATGCAAACCAAACGCCAAACATCATCCCAACAAGTCGCTTAGGAGAAAGCTTACTAACATAGGAAAGTCCCACCGGAGACAGACATAATTCTCCCAGCGTGTGGAACAAATAAGCAGCGATTAAGAAAATCATACTAACCGATGCTATTTGTGCTCCCTGGGGAATAGACAGGGATCCGTATGCCAAAATACCGAAACCTAAGCCCAATAATATTAATCCCATAGCAAATTTAACGGGTCCTGATGGATTGTATTTACTTTCCCAGAGTTTTGAAAACAAGGGTGCAAAAGCAATAATGAAAAACGAATTTAGTATCCCGAACCAAGATGCAGGTACTTCAAGCGCTTCAGAATTGAACTGTCTGTAAAGTACCCAAATGACGATACCCCAAATTATGGCAAAACTAGTTCCTAAGAATATGTTAGATAATGCAAATTTAGAAAAGGTTTGTTTAAACAGTAAAGCTAAAACCCATGTAATAATCAACAAGGGGATTATAGTTAGTAGTGTATTGACAATTTTAAAAATAAAAGCACCATTATCTACCAATACACGATCTGTATAATCTCTTGCAAAAATGGTCATAGAACCTCCTGCCTGCTCAAAAGCCCACCAGAAGAAAACAGTAAAAAATGCAAAAATACCTATTACTTTTAAGCGGTCTTTGGTAACATTAGCAGGAACTTCTTCCTCGATTACATCAGGATTGTCCTGTTCTTGAATAATATTAGACCCTTTTGGGTCTTCCTCCAATGCTCCTTTTTTAGGAGGTTTGACCCCTATTTTACCGAAAATCTCTTGTGCATAATAAAATTGAAGCATTCCGAAGAACATAAAAACACCAGCTAGGCCAAATCCCCAATGCCATCCCACTTGTTCACCAATATACCCACAAAGAAGAATCCCTAAAAATGCGCCTGCGTTAATTCCCATATAAAAAATGGTATACCCAGCATCTTTTTGTTTTCCCTCTACTTTGTAAAGCTGGCCTACCATGGAAGAAATATTCGGCTTAAATAACCCATTTCCCAATATTAATAAAGCAAGACCAATAAAGAAAAAAGGATCTGCAAAAACCTCAAATGCCATAGATAAATGTCCAAGGGTCATTAATAAAGCCCCCCAGAAAACCGCTTTTCGGTATCCCATCACTTTATCTGCAATAAAACCACCAATAATGGGTGTTATATAAACCAAGGAGGTGTACCATGCATATAAGATAAGTGCATCTGCCCTGTCCCATCCCCATCCTTCATCAAGTATTGAGGATACTAAGAAAAGCACCAAAAGTGCCCGCATGCCATAGTAAGAAAAACGCTCCCACATTTCTGTAAAAAACAAAACAAAGAGACCTGATGGGTGCCCCAGTACTGTTTGTTGGTTGGCTACTGAACCTCCAAATTTAAATTCCATAAAATTTTTAGTTATTAGTTAGAAATTACTTTATAAATTGGTTTTAATAAAATTAGTCATCTTATTGTACAAATGCAGTCGTGTTTTCCCTCCAAAGATACCGTGATTTTTATCCGGATAAATTGCCCATTCAAAATCTTTATTTGCCTGAACAAGTTCCTCCACTAGGCGCGTTGTATTTTGCACATGTACATTATCATCTGCACTGCCGTGCACCAATAAAAATTTCCCTTGAAGTTTATCCACATGAGAAATAGGGGAATTGTCATCATAGCCGCTTGGGTTTTCCTGAGGGGTAAGCATATATCGTTCTGTATAAATGGTATCATAAAAACGCCAGCTGCTCACAGGAGCTACTGCTATTGCCATAGCGAAAGTTTCAGCCCCTTGGAACAAAGCATTGGATGACATAAAACCTCCATAACTCCATCCCCATATACCAATTCTTTTTTCATCTATATATGGTAATTGTCCAAGTTTTTTTGCTGCATCGATTTGATCGATAGTTTCATATTTTCCCAGTTCTTTTTGGGTCATTTTTTTAAAATCCCTGCCTTTTAAACCGGTTCCCCTGCCATCTACGCTGGCAATAATGTACCCTTCCTGCGCAAGCATTTGATGCCAGTAATCGTTGGAACCCATCCATGAATTAGAAACTGTTTGTGAACCCGGACCAGAATATTGATACATTAATAAAGGATATTTTTTTGACGGGTCAAAGTCAGCAGGTTTAATCATGTACATATTCAATTGCTCCCCATTTAATTCTATGGTAGAAAACTCTTTTGGGGAAATGGAATAAGACTCTAAATTTTTAGACAATACAGAATTATCTTTTATAACACTAATCAATTTACCATCTTTTGCCTGTCGTAAGGAAAAGGATGGCGGCGTGGTTGCGTTTGAAAACGTATTGATAAACAAACTAAAATCTGCACTAAAAGATGCACTATTGTTGCCATTTTCTTCTGTTAGCCTAGTTTTGTCTTTTCCATTGGTTTTTATGGAATAGACATCCCTGTTTATACTGCCATTTTCTGTGCTTTGGTAAAAAACCCGGTTTGTGTTTTTATCAAAACCGTAATAATTAGTCACTTCCCAGTCACCATTTGTAATTTGGTTTAGAAGTTTTCCATCTTTGTCATAATGATAGATATGGTTCCAACCGCTTTTTTCGCTTGTCCAAATAAAGCTATTGTCTTCCAGAAAAGTAAGGTCATTGGTCACATCTACATAAGCTGCATCGATTTCTTTTAAAATCAATTTTACGGTACTTGTAGTAGCGTCCACAAAAACAATATCCAATTCATTTTGTTTTCTGCCGGTAAGTTGTACACTCAAGACGTTTTCTTCTTTAGTCCACTGTAATCTTGGGATATAATAAGAATTAAAAGCACTCAAATCAATTTTTGAAGTGTTCTTTGTTTCCAGATCATAGAGATGCAGGGAAACTTCTGCATTTTTTTCTCCTGCTTTAGGATATTTAAATACTTGCTGCGAAGGATATAAATCGGCGCCATAAAGATCCATGGAAAATTCTGGCACCTGGGTTTCATCAAAACGTATAAATGCTATTTTGTTTCCGGAAGTATTCCAGTCAAAAGCGCGTACAAAGGAAAATTCTTCTTCATATACCCAGTCTGTAATTCCATTGATGATGTGATTTTTCTTTCCGTCAAAGGTAATTTGATTTGTAGAATTGGTTTGCAGATCTTTAATGTAGATGTTATTTTGAAACCCATAAGCTACCTTACTTCCGTCTGGAGAAAATGTGGGTTCTTGAATGGCATTTTGAGATATTAGCTCTAGTTTTTTTGAATCTATGGTGTACACATAATATTTTCCCAAACTCGATCGACGATAAATGGGTTCTAATTCTGTAGCGAGTAATACTTTCTTTTCATCTTCACTGAAACTATAGGATAAAATCTGATCTATGCCTGACAAATCTGCAGCATTAACAACGGTTTCCACTTTTCTGGAAGTTTTATAATCATACACTTCTACAGTATATGCTCGTTTGGTTCTATCAAAATTTAAAACAGAATATTGGTTGCCATTATTTAATGAGTGTAATCGTTCTAAAGACTCTGTTCTGAAAGTTCCACCCCATATTTCTTCAAGCGTTATTTTTTTTTCTTGGGCTAAAAATCCCGCAGTAACAAAAAGGAAAAGTAGGGGAATCGTTTTATAAAAACGCATAATTTCTTTGTTAAAAAATTGTAAGGTCAAGTTTACTAAAAATTAACCAAAAAATGATGATTTTTTGTGTTAAATACTAAAAATAGGTCAATTGTAATGCGTTGAACATTTTCGGTAGTAAAGCAAGCTGAAAAATCACACTTTAGAGGTTAAATCCTAAATCCTAAATCGCAATACCTAAATACTATAACTTATCTTTGCATTTCCAACACTACAAAATCATGATTAAGCCTGTTTCCGGTTTCTCTAAATTCACAAAACAAGAAAAAATTGAATGGTTACTTACTAACTATTTAGATGGGGATGCCAGATTGGAGAAAATCTTAAAGTCTTATTGGAATACCAATGTAAAACTACAAGACTTGCACGATGAATTTATTGAAAATACAATTAGCAACTTTTATTTGCCTTTTGCGATTGCCCCTAATTTTTTAATTAATGGACAATTATGCACTATACCCATGGCTATAGAAGAAAGTTCTGTGGTAGCTGCTGCAAGTAATGCTGCAAAATTTTGGCTGCATCGGGGCGGATTTAGAGCCGAAGTGATTTCCACCACTAAAAATGGGCAGGTGCACTTTAATTACTTCGGAAGAAAAGAAAATTTAAAAACTTATTTTAAATCTATCAAAGAAAAACTCAAACAATCTATCGCTCCTATATGCAAAAATATGGAAAAGCGTGGCGGTGGATTACTGGATATAGTTCTGATTGACAAAACCAAAGATTTAGAAAATTATTACCAGCTACATTGCACTTTTGAAACGCTGGATGCTATGGGAGCCAATTTTATCAATAGTTGCCTAGAACAATTTGCTGCAACCTTAGAAGAAGAAGCTTTGCATTACCCTCCCTTTATTGCGAAAGATGAAAAACTGGAAGTGGTAATGAGTATTTTATCTAATTATGTTCCTGAATGTCTTGTAAGGGCTGAAGTAAGTTGCGCCGTTTCCGATCTGACCACCAAGGAATTTGACGGAAAAGAATTTGCCGAAAAATTTGTTCGTGCCATCGCCATTGCAAAAGCAGAACCCAGAAGGGCGGTAACCCACAATAAAGGTATTATGAATGGCATTGATGCAGTTGTTTTAGCCACCGGAAACGACTTCAGGGCAGTGGAGGCTGGATTACACGCTTATGCTTCTAAAAGTGGTATTTATAGCAGTTTAACACATGTAGAAATTGTAAATGACCGGTTTAAATTCTGGATGGAAATTCCATTGGCAATAGGGACCATAGGAGGTTTAACTACATTACACCCCCTTGTTAAGGTCGCCTTGAAAATTTTACAGAATCCTAACGCAAGAGAACTTATGCAAGTGATCGCTGTTGCAGGCCTGGCACAAAACTTTGCAGCCCTCAAATCTTTAATAACCACCGGCATTCAGCAAGGGCATATGAAAATGCACCTGATGAATATATTAAACCAACTGGAAGCAACAGAAACCGAAAAAAGCAAAGCTATAGAATACTTCAAAGAAAATCCTGTTACCCATAACAGTGCTGTTATTTTTATTGAAAACTTAAGAAAATAGATTGAAAAAAACGTTTTACAGCAATGGCAAACTATTACTCACGGCAGAATATCTTGTTCTAGACGGTGCAGAAGCGCTTGCTGTTCCATCAGTTTATGGACAATATTTAGAAGTGGAAGAAATCCCTGGAAATTTACTGGTATGGAAAAGTCTGGATGAAAATGGAAATATTTGGTTTGAAAACAGCCTCAAAATAAGGGAGGAAAATCTGCCTGTAGCATCAGAAAAAGATACAATTTCAGAAACTTTACTTGCAATTCTCCGGCAAGCAAAAATATCAAATCCTTTGTTTTTATCAGAAAACAAAGGATTTCAGGTAACCACCAGATTAAATTTCAACAGAAGCTGGGGTTTAGGCACTTCATCAACCTTAATTGCCAATATTGCTAAATGGGCAGAAATAGATGCATATACTTTGCTTCATAAAAGTTTTGGGGGAAGCGGTTATGATATTGCGTGTGCATTGCACAATAAACCAATTATATATTCAAACAAAACTTTTCCGCCTAAAGTAAAAGAGGTTTCCTTAGATTGGAATTTTAAAGACGAACTTTTCTTTGTTTATCTAAACCGAAAGCAGGACAGTAAGGAAGCAATCGCAAACTATAGACAATATTCAAACCTTGACGGCAGGCTGGCAGGAAAGAAAGAAATAGCAATTCAGGAAATAAATGCATTAACAAATGCGATCTTAAAAAGCAGTTCGCTATCAGAATTTGAAAATTTACTGGAAGATCACGAAGAATTACTTTCAGATATATTGGGTCAGTCTAAAATAAAGGAACTTTATTTTTCTGATTATTCCGGAAAAATAAAAAGCCTTGGTGGATGGGGAGGTGATTTTATTTTGGCCACAAGAAGAGATGCTTTGGATTATTTTCGGTTAAAAGGTTTGGAGATTATTATTCCATTTTCAGCTATGCTAAAATAAAAATGCCCTTCCGTAATGGAAAGGCATTTTCTAAATTTGTTACACTACATTTTAGTAGAAAGAAGCTCTTCTATCTTCAATTTTAGCATTTTTCTTCAGAGCACTGAATACGCTTGCATTAATTCCTGTTGCTCTTTTTGTATTTAATTGCGCAACATAAGAAGCATAATTTTCAGTAGCGGGTGCATCCCTGCGGGCAAGCACCCTAATTTTATAAACACCATTGCGACCGTCAATCCAACCGGATGTTTGCCCTTCTTTAATTCCAAAAGCAGCACCCACGACTTTAGGTTCTGTGCCTGCGTCTACAAGAGTAGGCGTTTTTACAGCAATTGCATTTGCTGTTTTAACCTGAGTATTTTTTTCTTGGGCAATTTCTTCTAGGGAATTACCTTTAACACTTTCACGTATTTGCTTTGCTTTTTTCTCATTTCTAAGAATAGGGGTTACCTGGGCAGAAGCTTCTGCAGCACTCATTAGTCCTTTTTCACTTTTATTGGTTAACTGTACAATAGCATAGCCATTGTTAATGTTAAACCTTTTTACATCTCCCACTTTGGTATTTTTCTCATATGCCCACGACACAATGTTACGATTATTGCCTATTCCGGGAATCATTTCTTCCAGTTCCCCTATTTTATTTACAGGTCTTACTTCAACATCGTTTTCTTTGAAAACATTTGCAAAGTCCCCTTTAATAGCTTTTGCTTCAAATTGAGTAGCATCCACAAAAATTCTGTTAGAAGTTTCTTCTGATGGCACAATAGACTTTGTAATATTTGCAACCTTAACTGCTTTTTGTATGTTTTTTTGATCTTCAATACCAATGACATGGTATCCAAAATCAGTTTCTATAACACTTTTATCTCCAGTATTGTTTTCAAAAATATAGTCGTCAAATTCCTTTATAGTTGCTCCGGGAGATAGATATCCTAAATCTCCTTTATTTTCGGCAGCACTTGGGTCATCTGAAAATTCGGTTGCAATGGTTTCAAATTTTGAAGAATCCCTTTTTAATACATTTAACAAGCTATCTGCAAGCACTTTTGCTTGTTCTTTAGTTCTGCTAGTTTCTCCTGCAGATTGTAGTCCATCCCAAGAAATAAGCACATGTTTTGCTTGTACAGAATCTGCTAATTGTCTTACATCAACAACTTTTGAAATATTATAGCTGTTTTCTAATTTATACGGACCATAAATTGCTCCTTTATTCATTCCAAAAATGGTATCCCTAATTGTTTCGGGCAAATCCTTTTTAAACCACCATCTGTCCTGATATTGACCTTCAGAATTCTGTGCAACAAAACCAATATGGTCTTCCGTTTCCCTAAAACCAACAAGGGTATCGTTTTGTTTTGATATGGCATTGAATTCTATTTTTTGAGAAAGCAATGATTCTATATCATTCTTAACCACTTGGTCATCTTCTTGCGATGGGTTTTCTGCAAAAAATACATATTGAATATCTACAGCCGCTTCTGTTTGAAAACGTTTTTCATTTTTCTTGATATATGCTGTAATGTCCTCATTAGTTACATTAATTTCAGTGTCGGGAATACTGGTGTATGGTATTTGAACAAATTCAATATCTGCTTTATCATTCTCTATTTTATATTCAAACGCCCCTTCTGTAGTTGTCGCCATCAAGCCGGCTTTTACCATATTAAAATAGGTTTGCTCTTTTATGTTTTGCATAATGGATTGCTCAAATTCTACAAATTGGCCATAACGTAAAGGATCATTTGCTTTTACATCTGCAATATATTCCTGCAGCTTATTATTATCAAAAACACCTGCCTCATTTAAGAATGCAGGATTGTTAGATAGATTTTGTGCTAGACCATTTCTTAACTGATCCGCGCCTACAGTCAAACCAAGTTCATCAAATTGTTCTCTTAACAACACACTGCGAAGCTCATTGTTCCACACCATATTCATTGCTTGGGCATTGGTTGCATTAGGACCAAGGTTTCTAACAGCATCATCTACTTTTCTGGCAAATTCTTCCCTGGACAAGTCTGTTCCGTTAATGGAAGCAATTGTATTTTGAGACTTTTGAGAAGAAAATCCTCCATTTTGTATAACATCTGCTAATACAAAAGAGAATAGCGCAAGGGCTATAATGATAATCAGGAATATAGAGCGTTGTCTAATTTTATTTAATACTGCCATTTGTGGTATAAATTTATAGGGGGCGAAAATACCAATTTTGTAGAACTTATGGAAAGGATATGGCGTAAAATTTCACAAAAAGCAAAAAAATATTTTTAGTAAAAGGTTTTCATATATAAAAATAAGACTGTTTTTATAAAAAGAAAAAAGATTTATTTATCTATACATTGATTTTAAGCAGATTAAAATAAATATAAGTGATTTTTCAAGAGACAATGAAATCTGTCAAAACAAATAGATTTTAAGTTTTAAAAGGAAACTCTTAACTAAAATGACCTGAATTATTTGTTTTGACTACGCTTTTCCATCTTTTTTCTGAAATTTCTTTTGAAGAAAAACATTAAAATGGAAACTACCGCAAAAAAAAGAAAGAGGTAAGCCCTGTCTTTATCTGAATTCCAACTGCTAATTACAGCAATAGTGGAAAGCACAAACATTATCAAATAAGCATACTCAAATATTTTATAAACTGTTTTATTCATAGTATTGATTTTTTTAACTAAAAAAGGAAAGCTAATTTACTGATCCTATTCATTTTCATCTAAATCTGTTTTATCAACAATTTGAACGCCCACATTTCTAGTCGAGATGAAGTTATCAAATGCTTCACTAGAATCAAAACCTGCACCTTCATTATAAGACCCATTTTTAAATACTATAGTATAGGGTTGATCTGTAAAAACCCATTTATTGTTCTGGTCCCAATATAATTGTTGGGCATTTAGTTTCACGCTATCACTTGTTATTAGCACCACGTTTCCTCTCAAGTCTATAAGGTTATTTTTGTCATATTGAATGCCATAATCTGAAGTTACTGTAGTTTTTTCTCCTTTATCATTCCAAAACTGAACTTCCACCCCATCAGGAAACTCTGAAAATGAAAAATTATAATTGGAGAAATCTAAAAGTTTGGGGGTAATTAAATTAGCCACGAGTTTACCTGAGTCTGTATATTTAAGGTTTACTCCTTTACCTTCTGCAATAGGACCCAAATCTGCAGTATTGAGTTGTTGTATTTGTCGGTAGTTACCCTCACAAGCAAAAAGCGTTATGGCTATACTTATTGCCATAACGCTTCTTTTACTTATGCTATTAAAACTCATTTTATAAATTTGGCACTTTCACACTACCACCTACCCAACAGTTAAAAGTTACCGTTTTTCCTTGCATACCCTCACTAAAAATATCACCTTTTGAAGGTGCTCTTCCGCTATAACTCTCTGCTGCTGCATTTGCATTACCCGCAACAGATGGATCTACCCTTGCAGCGGTTCTTGCTAAATCTGCAGCTAACCAGTTAATTGCTCTTTTCTCAAAAACGGTTTCCCCACAATTATTGGAACTTGCTGCATACATACTGGCCATTTGTAAATAAGCCCTACCAAAAGAGGGTCTTACATCAATTGCTCTTCTGTAAAAATTTCTTGCCTGACTTGAGTTACCTGCCTTTCTGTAGTTTTCCCCTATTTTATAATAGATATTAGCTTTTCGGGAATTGTCTGTCTCCAGTTCTGCAGATTGATTAAAATAATCCAATGCCATTTTTGACTTACCGTCTGCTTCTGCTTGTAACCCTAAAGAATAAGCAGACCTTGCTGATGGCTCTAAATCATGTAATGCTTGAGATACTCTAACAAATAAAGGGTCTTCTGTACATTCTTTCTCTGAAAGTCTGATGTTAACTGCTTTTAACCAATCTATGTCCCTATTTTTTTCATCAAAATCTTTACTATAAAGAGGAATTAAATTAGTACAATCTGCAAGAATACCTAATTTACCATTTACACTGCCTTTAACTTGAGAGTACGCTCTTAAATTGGTTTCACCGGCAGAAAGCAATCTTTCCTCAGCTTGCTCTAGATTTGTTCCGGCATCTTGCTTTTCTATTAATGGCGTGATTTTGGAAGCTAGTGAATTTTCTTCTTCTTCCACCTTGTTTATCAATTCATCATATAGGTCAAATACTTCTTGAATAGGTTTTTTATCGTTTTCATATAAATCAATACCTAAAGAAAAATAAGTATATAATGCTTTTGGACTTGTAAAGTTTTCTTTATCTTTTTTATAGGCACTGTCCAGAGCATCAAATTGCTCTTGAGGGGTTCCTATTTTATAATCATACATTACTTGTGCAAAATCTGCGAGCATTGCTCCTTCTTTTATGCTTTCAGGAAAATATTGTAACCGTTCTTTAAGTAGCTTTTTATACTCATTGTATTCGTTCATTTTTTCTGCTTCGCTTGCTTTTTCTATTCGGCTTTTGTATATTCTCTCCCCATACTGGTAAATAGACAAATTGAATTTAGGACACTCTTCCCTCAATTGTTTCAGGTAAGGAAATGCTCCATCATAGTTTTCAATTTTTGCCTGCTCTGCAAATAGAGATAATGTAATGGTACAATCCTCGTTATTGTTTGCAGAAGTAACATTGGCAGTGAATAGAATGCCTAATAAAAATAATGTTGCTTTAAGTTTCATCTGTGGTCGTTTTTTTCTATTATTAATATTAATCAAATAAGGTTTTTATAAACCATCTATCATTAAGGGATAGACTTATAAAGGTATTGAAAAAATTTTCTTTAACCAATCCTGAATTTGTAGTTCCTCTTTGACCTACTTCAAATCCAACATTAACATTTGAGAATAATCTCCCTACCGGTAACCCTACTCCAAAAGATATGCCAAACTCATTTATGTCTTCCCCATTGATCACTAAACCGGTATCTTCATATCGCATTCCTGCTCTAAATGTAACTCTGTTCCAATAGCTTGATATAGAATTTGCATTAGGCACAAAAAAGCCTCCTAATTTATATCTGGATGCGTCAGAAAATTCCACGTTAGTTAAAGAAAACGTCCTGTTTGTAAAATTACTTGTTTTTTGATTGGTGTATTCTGCACCTACAAACCAATTTTTATCTTTACCAATTCCTAGACCAAAAGTTAGTTGTGAGGGAAAAGTTAGTTCAGTATCCTCTACATCAACATCCCTTACATCTACATTTACCTGTAGGTTTGGGTTAGGGATAAATACACTGGCAAATTGCCTGAAATTTTCTGACTTTAAATCAGTTTCAGGTGTATATACTGCGGAAACAAATAAATCTAAATTATTGAAAACCTTTTCTCTGTAAGTTGCGCCAAAATTAAAACTAAACCCGGATAGATTTGATCTGTTAGTTTCTCTGGTACCAAATTCCACATCCTCTTGAGATAATAAGGTTATGTTTTCTATGTTTCCGAAATTATAACTGGCATCAATTCCAAAGCTAATTTTTGGTGTAATTTGATATCCACCCGAAAGAAAAACTTTATTCATCCCTCCAAAACCTGAATTTTGAATTAAGGTTGTCTCCGTTTCACTTATTAAATTATACCCCACCGCTGTTAAAGGTAAAACCCCAAAACTCATTCCTAATTTTTCACTTATAGGTATTCCCAGAGCAATATAATTAATTGAAGTAGATGAGGTCTTTCCTGTTTCTGCATCTGTTTTCTGTGTCACATATTTATGACTTCCGCCCACTGAAAAGTTAACTAATTTTAAGCTGGCTAAACCCGAAGGATTCTGTAAATTAAGATGAATACTATCTGAATACACACTAATACCACCCATTATTCTATTCTCAACAGTTCCTCTAAAATTAAGGGAACCTATACCAAAAAAAGAATAAGGTGAAGAAGTTGCTTCTTGTGCAGAAGTAATGCCAGTAACAAGTACTATCATTATTACTAAAAGTTTTTTTATCATGTATCTTGATTGAATTCCAGCAAATAATTTAATCCTTCTAGAAGGAAATTTGAATTGGCAAATATGCTATTTTTTATAGTATCTCGCAAAAAATGCGCATTACCGCCTGTTAAAATAACTGTTAAATCTTTAAAATCTTCTTTATAACGTGCTATTACCCCATCTATTTCAAATGCAACCCCAAATTGCACCCCTGAATGTATAGAGGTCGCTGTAGAATTCCCTAAAATATCTTTTGGTATATTTACGTCGAGCAAAGGTAGTCTTTCTGTAAAAGTATGAAGCGCTTTATACCTCATATTTATTCCGGGTGAAATTGCCCCTCCTTTATATATTCCTTCCGCATTAATAAAATCATAAGTGATACAAGTTCCCACATCTATTATTAATACATCCTTATTTGGGTAAGTTTTAAATGCAGCTGTTGCAAGTGCTATACGGTCTATACCTAAACTTGTCGGTGTCTTATAGGCATTAACAAATGGCATTTTTGTTTCTGAGGTAATAGTGTAAAGAGTGTATAATTTTTTTAATCGATCCACATTTTTTGAGGAAAAACCACCCACAATGCCAATAGCAGCTTTTTGTATATTAGGAAAATCAAATGCTATTTTTTCCAGAATTTTTTTGAAATCTGAAATTATGCATGTTTCCTTATGCAAAAGCGTGTTCTCTTCAAAAACAGCAAACTTTACAAGGGTATTTCCAACATCAACTACTAAGTTCATTATGAAAAGAATAAGCGACAAAAATACAATTTGAATTTATAAATACAAGAGCCGCATTGAGAAATAAAACTTTTTTTTTAATTTTATGTTTTGTTCAAACCAAAATAGGTTTATATTTGCAGCCGCTTAGGCAATAACTTACTTGTTGTATTTGTTGCAAAAGTTACATAAAGCAATGGTACCTTAGCTCAGTTGGTAGAGCAACGGACTGAAAATCCGTGTGTCCCTGGTTCGATTCCTGGAGGTACCACAATTAATTCCCCAAAACATTTTTATGCTTGGGGATTTTTTGTTTTGGGTGTGCCCTGGTTCCCCCGAAGCCTCGGGGCTGGAGGTACCACTTTAAATCATCATTTTAGAAAATTAGTTTTTTCCTTTTTATGCATTTTCTTTATATTATTTACTCAAAAAAAGTTGACAAATATTATGTTGGGGAGAGCCCTTGCGCTTTCTCCAGAATCCAATTACATAACAAACACTATTTCAAAAAGAACTTTACAAAAATTGCCGATGACTGGGAAATTAAACTCCTTTTTGAAGCAAAGTCTAAAGCTGATGTTCTTTATTTAGAAAAATTTATAAAACGCATGAAGAGTCGGGTTTTTATCGAAAAATTAATTAACAACCCTGAAATTTTAGTAGATTTATCAAATAAAAAATAGTCCCTAGTTCCCCCGAAGCCTCGGGGCTGGAGGTACCACAATTAATTCCCCAAAACATTTTTATGCTTGGGGATTTTTTGTTTTTGGGTGTGCCCTGGTTCCCCCGAAGCCTCGGGGCTGGAGGTACCACACTAAACCCTGAAACTTTTTTTTCAAGGATTTTGTGTTTTTTTTAAATCCATGGCTAATTTTTTTACGTATGTTTCGTTAGGAAATCACATTAAGTTTCGACAAATATGTATATCTTTAAACTATGAATTCGCCAACTGCCATTTTAATTTTTGCAAATTCCTCGCAAGATGTAGGTAAATTTAATTCCCTCGCAGATAGCAACAAACTTATTGAGCAGTTAAACGCCAGCACACTCAAAACAGTAAAAAAAACAAAACTCCCCTATTTTCTAATTACCGAAAAAGAGCAATGTGGCCTCACCTTTGGGGAACGCTTTGAGAATGCCATTAAAATGGTTTTCAATAAAGGCTACGAGAATGTTATTACCATTGGCAATGACACACCTCAATTAAAACCTCAACACATTTTAGATGCAAAATCACATTTAGATAAAAATAATTTTATAGTTGGCCCCTCATTAGATGGTGGTTTTTACTTAATGGGGATTGCAAGAGGCCATTTCAACAAAATAAGTTTTTTAGAGCTTCCGTGGCAAACAAGTTATCTACAAAAAAGCATTTCCCTGCAAATTACCGCTTTAGGCATAGAGGTTCTAATGCTTGCTAAATTGCAAGATATAGATAGCATATCTGATTTAAAAAAAATATATACTTGGGCATATCGGGTTTGTATAAAACTTGTCGCTATAATTTCTACTCTACTACAAATTTCTGTTTCGTTTTCTTTTATTTCAAAATTCCTTATTGTTAAAAGGGAAAGAAAAAGATATTTCAACAAAGGCTCACCTATATTTCTTCCCATTTAAATTATTCTATTTCTGCATAATTTAAAATGCCCTGTATTTTTTACAAGGACAGCTACTTATTATCTGTAAACACAGATTTTTATAAATCATAAACATTCAAAAAAAATATTATGGCAAATACGTATTATGACCCTGCAGACCTTCGCAAATTTGGCAATATCACAGAATGGAGTGAAGAACTAGGCACAAAATTTTTTGATTATTATGGAAAAGTGTTTGAAGAAGGCGCCCTTACAGCTCGTGAAAAAGCCCTTATTGCGCTTGCTGTTGCCCATACAGAGCAATGTCCTTATTGCATTGATGCATATACAAAAGACACCTTACAGCGCGGCGTTACAAAAGAACAGATGATGGAAGCCATTCACGTGGGTGCTGCCATAAAAAGCGGCGCCACACTGGTACACGGCGTGATGATGATGAATAAAGTAAATAAATTAGATGGATAAGAGGTTTCTAATATAAAATTACCAGTTAAAACATATTTGCTGAGCGGTGGCTGAGCGCCCTGCCTGACGAAGGCTGGAAGTCGAAGCCTGAACGGCTCAAGCTTAAAAAAATACTATGACAAAGTTAAAAACACAATCACTTCACAAACGCGATAGCGATCTCGCGCAATCTAATCGACAGCTGGAAATCCTTTCTAACGGGATTTTCAAAACCGGCGAGCTGCCAAAATTCAAAGATAAAATTGCAGAAACCGGTCATTTCCCATTACGACCAAAAAAGCTGGAAATATTGCAAATAAATCTCGGCTACATGTGTAATCAGGTTTGTGACCATTGCCATGTGGATGCCGGTCCGGACCGAAAAGAAATTATGACCCGTGCAACAATGATGCAATGCCTAGAGGTGATAAAAAACACAGGAGCCCATACACTGGATTTAACCGGCGGCGCACCTGAGATGAATCCTGATTTCCGATGGTTTGTGGAAGAAGCCTCTAAAGCCGGTATTGCAGATTTTATTGTGCGGTCAAATTTGACCATTATCCGTGCAAATAAAAAATACTATGACCTGCCGGACTTTTTTAAAAAACACAATGTACATGTTATTTCCTCTATGCCACATTACACTCGTGGAAAAACGGACAAACAACGTGGCGACGGTGTTTTTGATAAATCTATTAAAGCCCTCCAGGAATTAAACGCAATCGGTTATGGTATGCCGGGAAATTCGTTGCGATTAGACCTTGTATATAATCCATCAGGAGCATTTTTACCGGGTGACCAAAACTCCATGGAACAGGATTTCAAAAAAGCATTAAAAGAAGATTTTGATATTCAGTTTCACAGTCTGTTTGCAATCACCAATTTGCCCATTGCACGTTTTCTTGATTACCTCATCGCTTCTGAAAATTATGAGGACTATATGACGTCCTTAGTAGATGCCTACAATCCCTCTGCCGTGGAACATGTTATGTGCACCAACACCATTTCCATAAGCTGGGATGGCTGGTTGTATGACTGCGATTTCAATCAGATGCTAGAGTTGAAAGTGGACAGTAAAATCAAACATATTAAAGATTATAATGAAGACCTGCTTAACGACAGGAATATCATTATTTCACAACACTGTTATGGATGCACAGCCGGTGCCGGAAGTAGTTGTCAGGGAAAAGTAACTTAAGGTATTACTGTAAATGCAAAACAAACAAACAGTAATACTTATATTTGCTAATAGCGCAGAAAAAGAAGCTCTTGAGAAACCATTTTTCAAGTCGCACGAATTATTCCTTGAATTAAACAGGCAAGTACTTCAAAAAGTTGAAAATTCAGGCATTCCTTATTTCTGGATTTCTGAAAAAGAGCAAATAGGATGCTCTTTTGGCGAAAGATATATTAATGCCATTCAATCTGTTTTTGAGAAGGGCTATGAAAATGTAATTGCTATAGGAAATGACAGTCCAGAGCTACAAAGTAAAGACTTAATAACTACCGCAAAAAAGCTACAGCAAAAGAAAATTGTTTTAGGCCCTTCAAAAGATGGAGGTTACTATTTATTAGGCATACAAAAAAATCATTTTAACCACACCTTCTTTTTAAGTCTTCCGTGGCAAACGACCACTCTTAGAAATCAGCTAACTTCTTATTTTTCCAGTAAAAAAATAGAAATTAACTATTTAAAACTTCTGGAAGATATTGACACAATCCCCGATATAAAAAATTTAATAGCCGGGTATAAAAAATTAAATGCCCGTTTAAAGAAATTACTTCTTCAGATACTTTATACCCCTAAAAAAGTATTTATAAAATGTATCGTTGTACCCATCATCCTCTTTTCAGAAATCTTGTTAAACAAGGGATCTCCACTGTTTGTTTAGTTATTCTATTTTTTAAAATTCAATCGGTAATTGGTAGTAAAAAACCTGAATTACAGATAATAAAAAACAAATAAAATAAAACAGATGAAACATATATTACTAGGCATCTTTATGATGTTTACATTCTACACTTATGGCCAATTTCAAATTACAGGCACTATATTAAATCAAGCAGAAAATATCCCAATACCCTTTGTTACTGTACTATTAAATAATGGAGAAAACGCTACCACTACAGATTCTAAAGGGAATTTTTTGATTTTAGCAGACGGTTCAAACAACACCTTAACTTTTTCTGCCATTGGATTTATTTCCAAAACTATAAGATTAGAAAATTCTAACCGAATCACTGTAATTTTAGAAGAATCTACCACAGATCTTGATGAAGTTGTAGTAACCGCTTTAGGCTTAAAAAGGGAAACTAGAAAATTAGGATACGCATTACAAAGTCTCGATGCTAAGGAAATCTCAGAAGTGAAAGCCGTAAACTTTTTAGATAACCTTTCCGGAAAAATTGCAGGAATAACTGTAACACAAGGACCAACAGGAGTAGGCTCTTCCTCTAAAATCACCATACGTGGAGAAGCTTCTTTTTCTAATAACAACCCGCTCTTTGTGGTGGATGGAATTCCCATTAACAATAACACCATATTTAATTCTACAAACGAAGAAGCTGCCGGTTTTCAGGAAATTGACTATGGCAATGGTGCCATGGAAGTCAATCCTGATGACATTGCATCCATAACAGTTCTAAAAGGACCAAGTGCTGCAGCATTATATGGTTCTAGAGCTTCAAACGGCGTTATTGTAATTGAAACAAAAGACGGAAGCAAATCCAAAGGTATGGAAATTAGCATAAATACATCACTGTTTGTGGATACTGCATTTAAACTGCCTGATTTTCAAAATGTCTACGGCCAGGGCAATTCCGGTCAGTTTGAATATGTAGATGGTTTAGGTGGCGGAATCAATGATAACATTACCTACTCCTGGGGCCCTAGAATGGATATTGGTTTATTAATACCTCAACACGACAGCCCGGTAGTATTGCCAGATAGCACTATTGTAAGAGGTGGCGACACTTCTTTATATAGCGGCTTGCCTATTACACCTGCGCCTTATATTTCCCACCCAGATAACTTAAAAGATTTTTATCAAACTGGAATAACGACAATAAATAATGTTTCTATTGCAAATGGTTTTGAAAATGGCAACTACAGGCTTTCTTTTACTGATTTGCGCAGTGAATCCATTATTCCCGGAGTTAATTTAGACAGACAAACTGTTGCCACTAAACTAAACTTTCAACCTACCAATAATAACGAAGTGAATGCTTCTATTTCTTATGTAAATTCCGGCAGTGATAATAGACCTTCTAATGGGTATGGCAGCGAGAATGTTAATTATGCTTTGGTAGCCTGGGGACCTCGAAATATGGATATTCAAAACCTACGCAATTACTGGCAACCTGGATTAGAAGATGTGCAACATTTTTCATTTAACTATACCTTTTTTGATAATCCCTATTTTACCTTATTGGAAAACAGAAATTCCTTTAATAGGGATCGTGTTTTTGGAAACCTTGCCATAAAACAAAATTTTTCTAAAAACCTAAGTGTTTTTTTACGCTCAGGAATGGATTATTCTTCTGAAACCCGTAAAATGAGACGTGCCTTTAGCAGCAATCGTTTTCAAAATGGTGGCTATGCAGAACACGATGTTTTTTACAGGGAAGTTAATACCGATTTTTTAGTGAATTACAATAATATGTTTGGGGCATTTTCATTAGATTTTTCCGCAGGAGGAAACCGTTTAGATCAGACTGCTTCCACTAAACAATCACAAACAAATAATTTGGCACAACCGGGCATTTTTAATCTTAACAATGCAGCCTCTCCTATTGAGGTCTTTCAATTTGAATCCCGAAAAAGAATCAATTCGCTTTATGGGTTGGCTAAATTTGGATTTAAAAACTTTCTTTTTCTGGATGTTACTGGGCGAAACGATTGGTCAAGTGCACTGGCAACAACTTTTGCTGTGGATGGCACTTCCTTTTTTTACCCTTCGGCATCTTTAAGTTTTATACTTTCAAACACAACCCAATTACCTACAGCAATTTCATTTGCAAAATTGAGAGCTAGTTTAGCTCAGGTAGGTAACGACACAAATGCTTTTCAAACTTCAGGAACCTTTGTTTCCCAAACCCCGGTAAATGGACAGCCTACTTTCAGTAATCAAAACTTTATTCCGAATGCAAATTTAAAACCGGAACAAATTACTTCCTATGAACTGGGAGCTGACCTACGCTTTTTTAAAGACAGGCTAAACTTAGATGTAACTTACTACAATGCTGTAAATGAAAATCAGATTATTTCACTACCCATTGCAATCTCATCCGGTTTTAACCAGCAGGTAATAAATGGTGGCAAAGTGCGCACGCAAGGGGTGGAGGTAATCGCCGGTATAATTCCTATAAAAAATGAAAATTTTCAGTGGAACAGTATCTTCAATTTCAGCTCAAACAACTCCATTGTAGAAAACCTTCCTCAAACTGATGGACGTCTCACACTTGCGTTTAGCAGAATTTATGATAGTGCCGGGCAAACGGTTTGGTTCCAGGTGGAAGAAGGTGGACGTCTCGGGGATATATACGGCACCGGATATCTTAAAAATGAAAATGGTGATTTTATTTTAACCTCAACAGGAAATTATATTGCAAATAATGAACTTAAAAAATTAGGCAATTATAATCCTGATTTTACTTTAGGTTGGAATAATGAGTTTACTTATAAAAGCTGGAATTTAGGTTTTCTTTTTGACTGGCATCAAGGTGGTGAAATTGTATCTAGAACTAGGGCATTAGGAAATGTAGGAGGTCAACTTGCCGAAACAGTAAATAGACCTGAAGGGGGTATTATTGCACAAGGTGTAATAAACACAGGTACTGCAGAGAACCCAAACTTTATTCCCAACACAACCGCCATTACTGCAGAAAGTTATTACCGCCAGTTTTACGATAGAAATCATGAAGAAAACAATATGTACGATGCTTCTTTTTTAAAACTTAGACAGTTTTCAATTGGATATTCTTTTCAATTAAAACAAGGGTTTGCAGGGATTAAAGAAGGCATCGATATAAATTTTTCCATTGTAGGAAGAAACATTTTTGCTATTACAGAAAACCCACATTTTGATCCGGAACAATTTGCAGTGCAGGGCACCGGTTTTGTGAGCGGGGTTGAAGATATGAGTTATGCCACCGCAAGAAGTATAGGGTTTAAAACTAGTTTTAACTTTTAAAAAGGAAAAAAAAGATGAAAAATATAATTATTATATATGGTATACTAGTGCTGCTTTTTACATCAGGTTGCACAAAGGATTTTGAGGAAATAAACACTAATCCCAATTCGCCAAATGCTGTCCAACCGAGTTTATTATTGCGGCAGGTGATCTATGATTATGCAGAGCAAATGAGCTTTGAAGGCTTTGTGGCAGGCGATCTTTTATCACAACACCGAACTGCTTTGGATTTTAATTTATTTGACAGGCATGCCTTAAAATCGCCCCAGTTAGGTGGAAACCCATGGCCCATTTTTTATATCAATTTAAGGGACAATGAAATTATCCTAAAACAATCCAGAGAAGTAGAAACATTTGCAGTTTATGAAGGGCCGGCATTAATACTCAAAGCCTATATGGCTGCGGGCTTAACAGACTTGTTTGGTGATGTTCCCTATTCAGAAGCTTTTAATGGCATCGAGGGTACAGTAACGCCAAAATATGACAATCAAGAAGACATTTATCTTTCTGAAGGTGGTATTTTAGACAACCTTGATAAAGGTATAACCGCTATAGAAGCCTATAATGATATTATTCAGCTGGAAGGCGATATTTTATTTGATGGTAATTTACAAAGCTGGATAAAATTTGCAAATGCTTTAAAAATAAAACATCTCCTAAGAATTTCAAATAAGGTAGATGTTTCTGCAGATATTGAAGCAATTTTCAGCTCAGGAAATTTCATTTCTCAAAATAGTGAAAATGCAGTATTTAATTTTACCAATACTGATCCCAATAGTTTTCGTTTAGCGAGATTGCGCATCGGTGACTTTAATAATTTTGTGCTTTCTGAAACAATGGAAGAAATTCTTACTGAATTAAACGACAATCGCATTGGTACTTTTTTCCGTCCATTTGCAAATTCAAATACCGGAGAGTTTAACGGCCTAATAAACGGCATAGATGCATCACAAACATCTATAGAATTGGCAAATTTTTCGCTTTCCGGTACTATTTTTAGGGAAGATACTTCCACTCTGGATGCTAATTTTATGACCGCTTGGGAAACTTATTTTTGCCTGGCAGAAGCTGCTGAGCGTGGTTTGATTACAGCAAATGCACAATCATTATATGAGACAGGAGTTGCCCTGGCTTTTGATTATTGGTTAACTCAAATGCCGGAAGATTATTTAACCGGACCTGCAGCATATAACGCTCCAAACACAACGCCACTGCAACAAATAATCACGCAAAAATGGATTGCAAATGTTATAAATGGCTATGAAGGATGGGTAGAATACAGACGCACCGGCTTTCCTGAATTCAAACCGGTTTCAGCTAGTTTAAATGATGGATTAATACCTGTGCGCATGCCGTATCCCGCTGAAGAAGAAGCCTTAAATGCTGCAAATTATAATCAAGCTGCCGCAGCAACAAATGGAAACAGTATAAATGCACCTGTATGGTGGAATGACTAACTAACCATGGATGTAGAAATCTGGCAATGGGGATTGATTATAGTATCGAGCACGATACTGTTTTTTCTTTCCCCACTAGCCAAAACAACAGACCAATTTTTTAAAGCAAGCCATCAAAAAAAAGTGCCCAGTACTTTTATGCTCACGGGCAGCTTGATTATCTCCTGGATATTTGCCAAAAGCATTACCAATGCAGCAAATTTAGGATTAGAATTTGGACTTGTGGGTGGAGTTGCTTATGCCGGGTATTACCTCTCTTTTGCAGTTGCAGGGGTTATAATTTATCAAATGCGTACCCAAGGAGGTTTTGAAAGCATTCATCATTTTTTGACCAGCAGGTTTGGTAAAAGTGCGATGCAGTTATTTTCAATATTGATTGCCATACGTTTGTTTAATGAAGTGTGGAGCAATACGATGGTTATTGGTAGTTATTTTGGAGAAAAAGGAAGTGAACCTTATTACTGGGCTATTGTTGTTTTTACCTTGCTTACTTTAGCATACGCTCTTAAGGGAGGACTAAGCAGTTCCATTTTTACAGATGTCATTCAAATGGCATTGTTTTCGATTTTGTTATGTGTTATATTATGGACTATTTTTTCGGTCGATAGTTTTACCACAACAGATGTGCTTACCTCGGGAACCTGGAGTTTTTCCTTAGGATTAAACCTCTTTTTTGCCGCTATAATTCAATCGTTTAGTTATCCGTTTCACGATCCTGTACTTACAGACAGGGGGTTTTTGAGCTCTCCGAAAACAACTTTGAAAAGTTTTTTATGGGCAGCACTATTGGGAGGACTCTGTATTGTTTTATTTAGTATAATAGGAATTTATGCGCAGCACGAGGGAATGCAGGGGCAGGCTGCTGTAGAAGTAGGAAAAGCATTTGGAGTTGCCATTCTTCTAGTAATTAATTTTATAATGATAACCTCTGCAGCATCTACTTTAGACTCTACTTTTTCTTCTTTTTCTAAATTACTTTCTGTAGATTTAAATTTAGGGAAAAACCTAACCTTTGGCAGGCTCTCTATGGCTGTTATTGCAATATTAGGAACTATTCCTGTTTTTTTTGATGCTGAAATTCTATCTGCAACTACCATTTCAGGAACTATGGTTATTGGATTGACCCCGGTATTTGTATTTTGGAAATTAAAAGTCCCCAAATTAAGCTTTTATCTAAGCGTGATTACCGGGTTGCTTTTCGGATTTATATTGATTTTTGAACTGGTCCCACAAAGTATTATCTTTACTGATGGAAAATATGCAGATTTGCTTTGGATAAATATTTGGGGAATTCTACTTTGTAATTTAATTTACCTGCTGCCAAAATGGATAAAAAAACAGAAAAATTAGAACATTTAGAAAAAAAAGTGCTGCTTTTTGGCGGGATTTACAGCAACTTACAAGCTCTTGAGAAATTAATACAAATTTCAGAAAAAGAAGGTATTCCTTCTGAAAATTGTATCTGTACCGGTGACATCATTGGCTACTGTGCACAACCGGAAGAAACCATTCAGGTTTTTAAAAAATGGGGCGCAAAAAGCATTGCAGGAAATGTAGAAATACAACTGCGTAATGGGGCTGATGACTGTGGTTGTGACTTTACAAAAGGATCCCGTTGTGATAGTTTTTCAGAACAATGGTACCCTTTTGCAAAAAGTAAGCTTTCGGCAGATTCGCTTGCCTTTTTAAAGACACTTCCAGATCATCTTCAATGTGATTTTGGTTCTAAAAAAATCACAGTTGTTCATGGCAGTTATTTTAATGTCTCTGAATTTATATTCAAATCCACTCCATGGGAAACGAAATATACTAATTTCATTGCAACCAATAGCAATATTATAATTGCAGGTCATAGCGGACTTCCCTTTCAGGAAAAACAAAACGAATTGTGGTGGATAAATCCCGGAGTTATAGGAATGCCGGCTAATGATGGTCAACCACAAGTGTGGTATGCAATTTTAGAAAATAAAAATGACACGATTTTATGTGCCTTTAAGTCCTTTATTTACAATCACAAACTTACAAACCAACGCATGAAAAAAGAACAATTGCCCGAAGCATATGCAAATAGCATTCTAACTGGGCTATGGGACAATATGGAAATATTACCCGAAAGCGAAAAAAAACTTCAAGGAAAAAAAATACGTTTGTAAAGTATTCTTTATAAACTAGACTATAGTTATATGAAATATAAATTTCTTATCTTTTTTTACTTTGTTCCACTTTTTCTGATCGCCCAGCAGTCACTGAATGAACTATTAAAACAATACAACTCCCAGTCCATCCCTTACATCACTGCAGAAGAATTAAAAATGCAACAAAACAATTCCCATTTTCTTTTACTCGATACCCGCGAAAGAAAAGAATTTGAAGTCAGTAAAATTGAAGGTGCCGTCTATGCTGGTTACAATGAATTTTCAATGGTGCAATTCACCAATTTTGTGACCGATAAAACCCGGCCCATCGTCGTGTATTGCTCTTTAGGAATCCGCTCTGAAAATATTGGTGAAAAACTAAAAAAAGCCGGTTACACTAATGTAAAGAATCTTTACGGAGGTATTTTTGAATGGAAAAATAAAGACTTTCCAGTATTGGATACTGATGGTAATGAAACCGAAAAAGTACACGCCTTTTCAAAACAATGGGGTAAATGGTTATTAAAGGGCAAAAAAATATACTAACTGAAAAAAAGATTAAAACTTGAAAAACAATAAGAACCTACTCCTCATTTTTACACGAAACCCCGAGTTGGGAAAATGTAAAACCCGACTGGCAAAAACCATCGGCGATGAAGCAGCTTTGGAAATCTATAAATTCCTCTTAGAACACACCGTTTCGATTACCCAAAATATTCCATTTGACATGGAAGTACATTATTCAGAAAAAGTGCATCACAACGATATCTGGGATCCGGAAATTTATAGTAAAAAACAACAAATTGAAGGGGATCTGGGCCAAAAAATGCAAAATGCCTTTCTATCTGCATTTAAAAATGGTTACCAAAACATCATCATCATTGGTAGTGATATGCATGATTTGTATCAGGAAGATATTGAAGAAGCTTTTAAAGCGTTGGAAACTTTTGAATATGTATTGGGTCCTTCCGAAGACGGTGGTTATTACCTTTTAGGGATGAACCTTTTCAAACCGGAACTTTTCAAAAACAAATCCTGGGGAACCGATACTGTTTTGCGGGACACGCTATTAGATCTCAAAGACGAACACCTACAATTACTAGACGAACGCAACGACATAGATGTTTACGAAGACATCAAAGACAAACCCATTTTTCAACAATTTTTAAAAAAAAACTAACAATTAACACTAATAAGAATTCCCTACCCGGCCACTGAGCAGAGTCAAAGGGCGGGGAGGACGTGAGGACAATGAAAGAACAACTAAACAAAACCGTACAATTTTTAAAAGATCGCGGCTTCGGTGCGCCTGAAGTCGGTATTATTCTTGGCACTGGCCTAGGCCAACTCACACAAGCCATTGAAATCGAAGTGGAAGTAAGCTACAACCACATCCCCTATTTCCCAACAGCTACTGTAGAGTTTCATCAAGGAAAATTTCTTTTTGGGGAACTCTCAGGAAAGAAAGTCGTTGTTATGCAAGGACGTTTTCATGTGTATGAAGGCTACAGCATGCAGGATGTTACTTATCCTGTTCGCATAATGAAACAACTGGGTATCCATACCCTTTTGGTTTCCAATGCTGCGGGCGCCGTCAATCTCGATTTCAAAAAAGGCGAATTAATGCTCATTGATGACCATATCAATTTGCAGGGCAGTTCGCCCCTGGCTTTCAAAGGCGTTTCCCAACTGGGCGAACGCTTTGCAGATATGAGTGCGCCGTATGACTTAGAACTCAACAAAAAGATAAAAACAATTGCCAAAGACCATGGCATACAACTTCATGAAGGCGTTTATGCATCTGTGGTGGGGCCGCAACTGGAAACCCGCGCAGAGTACCGCATGCTTAAAGTCTTGGGCGCAGATGCCGTGGGAATGAGTACCGTGCCCGAAGTAATCGTTGCAAACCATCTCAAATTACCTGTGGTGGCAGTTTCGGTATTGACAGATGAATGTGACCCAGATAATTTAGCCCCGGTCAACATACAGGAGATTTTTGCCATGGCCGCAAAAGCAGAACCAGAATTGGTTACACTTTTCAGCCAATTGATTAAAGAAATTTAGTGCTTTTATTTGGAGCTATTTCCCGCTATCCGCTCTATCTTTTTGGGCACCCCACCGGTCATCGAGCTTGTAGAAATGCAAGGTGGTGAGCCCAAAAAGGATGCCGCTGCTATCGGGGCTAAAACCTGAAAGAAAATTTGTTCGTATATAAATAAACCTTACCATGAAGAGAAAAATGAAAAAAACAATCCTTACCTCCATACTTGCTTTAAGCATTTTTGCTTTATCAACCACCGGTTGTGGACTTTTATCTGCTGCAGGTCTCACAAGCAGAGGGCTTCCCACACCTGAAGTTCCTGAAAAATTAACTTCCACCACGGCAAACTCTTCGGTCAATCTTGATCATAGTGCCTGGAATACATTGCTAAAAAAACATGTTAACACTCAGGGAAATGTAGACTATACAGGTTTTAAAAACGACCGTGCAGCATTGACTTCTTATCTCAACTACCTTTCCCAAAACAAGCCGGACAAAGACTGGTCTGTACAGGAATTACTGGCTTATTACATCAATGTGTACAATGCTTTTACGGTAGATCTGATAGTAGAAAATTATCCGGTCAATAGTATAAAAGATATCAATGGTCCTTGGACTAGAGCCATTATACCTATCGGAAATATTAATATGTCTTTAGGCGGTATAGAAAATGGCGTCCTAAAAAAAATGAACGATCCACGCTTTCATTTTGCAATAAACTGTGCTTCTGTTTCCTGCCCTAAGTTATTAAATGAAGCCTACACCGCAGCATCGATTAACGAACAACTCGACAGAGCTGCAAGGGAATTTATAAATTCCAAAGAAAATAAAATTTCTGAAAATAAAGCAGAAATCTCCAGTATTTTTGATTGGTATGAAAAGGATTTTAAAACCAACAATAGTAAAAGTGTAACAGAGTACATCAATCAATACAGCACTACAAAAATAAACCCCGGGGCTACAATTACTTATTTAGAGTACGATTGGGGTTTAAATGAAAAAAAATAAGCACATTTGTTCCATTCTATGAAGATTAGCATAATTATCCCCGTTTTAAATGAAGAAGAACATATTTCTTTTCTAATATCCTATCTTAAAAAAAATTCTTCTTCAAAAAACATTGCTGAAATCATAGTGGTTGACGGTGGTAGTACAGATGGCACTTTCATGATTGCAGAGGCAGAGAATGCTGTGGTTATTTCTTCTAAAAAAGGCCGCGCAAAACAATTAAACAAAGGCGCAAAAATCGCAACCGGGGACGTTTTATATTTCCTCCATGCAGATTCACTACCTCCTAAAAACTTTGATGTTCAAATAGTTCAGGCTGTTCAAAACGGCCATTTAGCAGGATGTTTTCGGCTTAAATTTGACAGTAACCACTGGTGGCTAAAACTTGCAGGCTGGTTCACCAGGTTTAATTGGTCTAACTGTCGTGGCGGTGACCAAAGCCAGTTTATTACAAAGACTTTATTTGAGAATATTGGTGGATATGATGAATCTTTCCTGATTTATGAAGACAATATCCTTATCAAAGAATTGTACAAAAGAAACCATTTTACGGTAATTCCTAAAACAATAATCACCTCAGCACGATTGTATAAAGAGAAAGGCATTTGGACATTGCAATATCACTTTTGGGCAATTCATTTAAAGAAAAGAACGGGCGCATCTGCTGAAGAACTTTATACTTATTACACAAAAAATATCAAGCAATTGCAAAATCATTACAACAAAGACGAAGCTTCTATCCAGAAAGTTTTTGCAGATAAATGAGATGTTAATCCCAACAACTAATTTTTAGACCATATATCTTTACTTTTTGCCAATAAATTTGTATTTTGTAGCAGATAAAAATCACAACTTCTATGAACATATTTGAAGCATTAAGAGCAGACCATGACATTCAAAGAGACCTCTGCGGAAGATTAATAAACACAGAAGGAAAATCCCCGGACAGGAAACAACTTTTCAAAGCCTTGAAACATGAACTGGAAATCCATGCAGACGCTGAGGAACGTTATTTTTATATCCCGCTGATTGAGGATGATATGGCACAGCCACACGCACGTCACGGCATTGCAGAACATCATGAAATGGATGAACTCATTGAGAAACTGGAAGAAACAGAAATGGATTCCCCGGCCTGGTTGGTGTATGCAAAACAATTATGTGATAAAGTGGAACACCATCTAGAAGATGAAGAGCACACGATATTTCAACTCGCCGGAAAAGTATTTACAGATACACAGAAAAAATCATTGGCCACAGAATATAATGAGCATATAAAAGATAATAGGTAATTTACAATTAATAAACTTATAACTAATCCGGTTTCTTTTTAAAAAGAAATCGGGTTTTTTATTGTCGAAATTTTGTTTGGACTGCAACCAAAATATTGAATGAAAAAGTAAAATCTGCCGAAAAAACCACAATTTTAAATTGAGCTTAAAAATAATTAAGAAAGTTTAACAAAATATTCTTAGTTATTTTAGGATTTTATTACATATAATTTAAATAAAATAGGGAAAATTTTTTTATAAAAAACAATCAATTAACTGATTAACAAGTCATTTAAAAAAAATATTAAAATTTTATTAAAATTTTTGATGAAATAATTTTTTGTAACTAATCAGTCTTGATTTGCACTTCAAATTTAGCAATAAGTTTTAGTGCCTCCAATAGATTCATTTCATTTTTAATAGTAGTGTCAATAATCGAGCGTATTTTGGCGAAGTTTTGAGCAGCTTG
>Ga0209702_10000818_pt1 | contig 64119 bp, 46 predicted proteins | sample FRY01_FD_187210 | JGI IMG/M metagenome (GOLD analysis project Ga0209702, IMG submission 187210) | Freshwater microbial communities from Lake Fryxell liftoff mats and glacier meltwater in Antarctica - FRY-01 (SPAdes) (version 2) | ecosystem: Environmental > Aquatic > Freshwater > Ice > Glacier... | reverse complement strand
AATTTTGGCGACAGCCTTATGAATCGTATCCGTATTTCGAACATCCAAAGCTACCAAAGGAAAAACAGAGTTCAGCACACGTTCAGGGTTGCGGCTCGTTCCATAAACGACAAATCCTTTATAGTGCAAAAATTCGCCAATGGACTTCCCTATTCCCGAAGAACCGCCTGTGATTAGAACTACCTTGTTCATCTCTTAATTTTTAGATTGGTGTAAAAATAAAAAAATCACGCCAAAAAGCGTGATAAATAATAGAAAAGATTGCTTCAAAATTCGCAAAAACAAAAAAATGGCAAGCGACCTACATCGCACCGCTCAACCACGTACCCTTGCTATGTTCCCATCCTGGGGGATTTTGCAGGAGCTGGTCGTGTAGGACTTGCCGGTGCAAATATACAATCTATTTTATATTTTTGCAAGAGCTTTGCGACTATAAAATAAGGTTGTATATTGCATTATCAAATTTTTATTTTATGAAAAATTATAACTTCCTATCTATCATTTTATTAGGAATTACAATAATAAGTTGTGGCGACACAAAAAAAATCGATTCTACTATATTTAGTTTTGATGATTCCAAATTTAAGGAGAATTATCAATCACAAGATGCCTTGGAATTGGGAATATTGAACCCCAATTCAAAAGAAGTCGATAGTGTTGTTTACTTTGTCAACGACAAAAAATTGGGTTCTAAAAAAGGTCTTGACAAAATATCTTTCGAATTGAAAGACAAGAAATTAGGCTATCAAAACCTGAAAGCTATGGTCTATTATGAAGGAGAAAGTTCCGAAACTACAGCCAGAATCGAACTTGTTTCGAGTGTACAACCGAAATTATTGAATTATACGATTGTAAATACTTATCCGCACGACATTGGAGCTTACACGCAAGGATTGGAATTTTATCGCGACACACTTTATGAAGGAACGGGACAATATGGTACTTCTTATTTAAGAAAAACCGACTACAAAACAGGAAAAGTATACAAACAAATTAACCTTGATTCCATATATTTTGGCGAAGGAATCACGATTCTCCATAATAAAGTATATCAATTGACTTGGCAAAATAATGAAGGTTATGTTTATGATGCTGACACTTTCAAAAAAGAAAAAACTTTTACCTACTTCAAATCAATTGAAGGCTGGGGATTAACCAATGACGGAAAGTATTTGTATCAATCGGATGGAACAGAAAAAATTTGGATTATTGATCCAACAACATTTAAGGAAGTCGATTACATCAATGTCTATTCCTATGAAACTAAAATTAAATCCGTCAACGAATTGGAATGGATTGATGGAAAAATCTATGGAAATATTTACCAAAAAGATGCCATTGCGATCATCAATCCTAAAAATGGCAGCGTTGAAGGAATCATCAATCTCGCCGACTTGGAAAAGAAAATCACGAAACTTCCTGGCACTGATGTTCTCAACGGAATCGCCTACAATCCCAAAACAAAAACCATTTTTGTAACAGGGAAAAACTGGGACAAAATTTTTGAAATCAAAATTTCGAAGTAATTTCCATAAAAATGACGACGCTAATCATCAACATCAAGGAATTACTTCAAGTGCGAGACGCTTCGGTTTTGAAGGTTTCCGGTGCTGAAATGGCGGTGCTTCCTACCATTAAAAATGCCTATTTGGTAATTGAAGATAATTTGATTGCTGATTTTGGTTCTATGGAAGATTTACCCGAATATTTAAATCCTGAAAAATGTATTGATGTCGATGGAAAAACAGTGCTTCCATCTTGGTGCGATTCCCATACGCACCTTGTTTATGCCGGCAATCGTGAGCAAGAATTTGTAGACAGAATCAATGGACTTTCTTATGAAGAAATTGCGAATCGTGGCGGAGGAATACTGAATTCAGCACGAAACCTCAACGAAACTTCCGAAGAAGAAATTTACAGCCAATCCAAAGTCAGACTTGAAGAAATAATGCGATTGGGAACTGGCGCTGTCGAAATAAAATCAGGTTACGGACTTACTGTCGATGGAGAACTGAAAATGCTTCGAGTTATCAGTCGATTGTCGAAAGAATATCCCATAACCATAAAAGCGACTTTTCTTGGCGCACATGCTTTTCCATTGGAATTCAAGGAAAATCGAAAAGGTTATATTGATTTAATCATCAATGAAATGCTTCCTGAAATTGCCAAAAATAAATTGGCGGATTTTATAGACGTTTTTTGCGAAACCGGTTATTTCACCGTCGCTGAAACGGAGCAAATTATGGAAGCTGGAATCTGGTTTGGCTTAAAACCAAAAATTCACGTCAACCAATTCAACTCCATTGGAGGAATCCAAGCCGGAATTAAATACAATGCACTTTCTGTAGATCATCTGGAAACAATGAATCCCGAAGATATCAAAGCCTTAAAAAATACCGAAACAATGCCCGTTGCCTTGCCTTCGTGCTCTTATTTTCTGGGAATTCCTTTCACTCCAGCGCGAGAAATGATAACTGCTGGTTTACCATTAGCACTCGCAACGGATTTTAATCCAGGTTCAACCCCGTCAGGCAATATGAATTTTGTGGTTTCAACCGCCTGTATTAAAATGAAAATGACTCCCGAAGAAGCTTTAAATGCCGCCACCATAAATGGAGCTTACGCAATGGGAATTTCTGCAACCCACGGAAGTATTACCATTGGCAAAAAAGCCAATCTTATAATCACAAAACCTGTTTCTTCTTATTATCAATTGCCGTATGCTTTTGGCAGCAACAGGATAGATAGTGTCTTTATTGATGGTGAGGTATTTTCATAAAAAAAGAGGAACAAAATGCTCCTCTTTTTTATGAAATCTTAAAACTTGTTATTTCAACGTGAAACTAGTTTTAGAAGCTAACTCACCTTTATCGAAAACATTTACAAAGTAAGTTCCTTTTGCAAAATCTTTTCCTGGTAAATCTTGTGAAACTTGAACTGTTTTATTTTCATATTTCACTGTAGTAATAAAACTGTAGGTCAATGATTTCTCTCCAAAACTTACCGTTTGTTTGTTGCCCAATACATTGTTTTTACTATCAATTACTTGAACATAATAATCTTTATCTCCAGATTTTGCGATTTGATTTTCAGCAATGGTAAAGCTAATTCTAAGAACATCTACTCGACCCGCTTTATCGGTTTCTACTTGTTTTCCGGAACTTTTTGTTTTGTAAGCTGCTGTTTTCATATTTAAAACAGACAATTTAGATCCTATTTCAACTGTTTTTGACAATTCTTCATTTTGACCTATTAAAACCTCATTGTATTTTTTTGATTCGCCCAAAACAACAATGGTGCTGTCTCTTTGAGTTGTTAAAACGACATTTTCTTTTTTCAAAGTATCATTTTCAGCAATTAAGACCTTCATATTGCTTTCTAATTTCTGATATTGAGACCTGTATTTTGATACATCTCCTTTTGATTTGCTGATGTCATTCATCAAATTTACAACTTTGTCTCTTTCTTTAATTAGTTCATCAGACATTGAAGTATTTTCTGCAATTGCGGCATCATAAGTCGTTTTTAAATCCTGTAAATCCTTCATAACCAAATCTTTTTCAGATACGGATTTAGTCAATTCCGTTTGCACTTGTTTTGCGTCAGACGTGATTTTATAAATATAAACTAAACTTCCTATTAATAGGATTGCTAAGATGGCAATAATTACCTTTAGACTTGAACTAGAATTATTTTGTTGTTCTTCCATTTTGAATTTTTTTTATACAAATTTAATAATATAATATGACCTATAAACGTATTCTCACCAAATATATTATATTTGAAGATTATAAAATTTTATGGAAAAACTCATCCCTTTCACGATAAATGACCTTGCAAAAGTAACCAACCACAGAAGTGGTGAAATAAAATTTGGCGAGAAAATGATGACTATTCCAAAGGGAATAGACCCTGCAGCATTTTTAAAAACTTCGGAGGCAAAATATGTTCTGTTTGGAATACCTGAGGATATTGGCGTTCGAGCTAATTGTGGTCGACCTGGAGCGGCATCGGCTTGGGAAAGTGCCATAGGTAGCATTGCCAACATTCAACACAATCGGTTTTGCAAAGGCAGCCAGATTCTTGTTTTGGGACAATTAAACGTAAGTCAAGAAATGGAAGATGTCAAGGATTTGAATTTTAATGATGTTGACGATCGCACCAAACTCAGTCAGCTGGTTGAAAAAATTGACAAGGATGTCTCCCATATTATTTTTAATATTATCAATTCAGGAAAAGTACCAATAATTATTGGTGGTGGTCACAACAATTCCTATGGAAACATTAAAGGAACGGCACTAGCCAAAGGGAAAGCCATCAATGCCATTAATTTTGATGCCCATTCTGATTTTAGGATTCTGGAAGGAAGACATAGCGGAAACGGTTTTTCCTATGCTTTTGAAGAAGGTTTTTTGAAAAAATATTTCATTTTTGGTTTACACGAAAATTACACTTCAAAAAGTGTCTTGGATATCATTAAAAAAACGGTTGACCGCGTGCGTTATGTTACCTACGACAGCATCAACATAAGAAAAGAAAAAGAATTTAACCAAGAACTCATTCTGGCATCCGAATTTATTCAGAGTGATTGTTATGGAATTGAAATAGATCTTGATGCGATTCCAAATATTGCCAGTAGTGCTATGACAATAAGTGGTTTTTCCATTGAAGAATTGAGACAATTCGTCACCTTTTTCGGGAGAAATAAAAATGCCGCTTATCTTCATATTTGCGAAGGAGCTCCTGATTTGGCCGAAGGGAAAAACAATCACTTAATAGGAAAACTTATAGGTTATTTAGTTACTGATTTCATAAAATCTAACAATAATAGTAGCGAATTATAGTGAAATAATCTTGTTTTTGCTTGCCCAAAGATTCCAATATAATATTCATCAAAAATAATAAACCTATCTTTGCAAGACGATCCGTGTACTTATTGCAGGATATTTAATAAAAATTATATGTTATTCGAAGATTTATCACTCTCAAAAAGTATACAAAAAGCCGTATTTGAACAAGGATATGTAGAACCCACTCCCATTCAAGAACAATCAATTCCGCTGGTTTTAGCAGGAAGAGATTTGATAGGTTGCGCCCAAACCGGTACGGGAAAAACAGCCGCATTTGCTATTCCAATCATACATCAATTGCACAGGATTGTAGGTTCATCAAAAAAAGCCAAAGAAATTCGTGCGTTAATCGTAACTCCTACGAGAGAATTAGCGGTACAAATTGGTCAAAGTTTTGACACTTATGGCAAATATACCAACTTGACGCAGCTCACCATTTTTGGTGGTGTATCACAAGTTCCCCAAGTAGATACTTTACGAAAAGGTGTCGATGTGCTTGTAGCAACTCCAGGACGATTACTTGATTTACACAAACAAGGTTTTATAGATCTTGACCATTTGCATACTTTAGTTCTTGATGAAGCAGATCAAATGCTCGATATGGGTTTTATAAACGACGTCAAAAAAATTGTAAAGCTTACGCCAAAAAATAGGCAAACCTTATTATTCTCTGCAACAATGCCGATTGCAATCAGGGAATTAGCCGAAATGTTCTTGAAAGATCCCGCAAAAGTAGAAGTTTCGCCCGTATCATCCACGGCCGAAAATGTGGAACAACGCGTTTACTTTGTCGAAAAAACCGAAAAAAGAAACCTGTTGTATCATTTAATCAAAAATGAAAATTTATCGGATGTATTGGTCTTTTCAAGGACAAAACACGGAGCCGATAATGTGGTCAAAGCATTACGAAAAAACAATATTGCCGCCGAAGCTATTCACGGCGACAAATCACAGAATGCCAGACAACGCGTTTTAGATGCTTTCAAAAATAAGGAAGTTGGTGTTCTAGTTGCAACCGATATTGCAGCTCGCGGTATCGACATTGATCAATTGCCGTTTGTTATCAATTTTGATTTACCTAATATTCCCGAAACCTATGTTCATAGAATTGGTAGAACGGGTCGTGCAGGAAATGAGGGAATTGCGATTTCTTTTTGCAGTAAAGACGAGCATCAATATTGGAAAGACATTCAAAAACTGATTAAAGTAGATGTAAAAACCATAAACGACCATCCTTATCATTGGCATTCTGGAAGTCCAGAAACGGCTCCAGCCGATGCCCAGAAAAATTCAAACCGAAGTGGTGGAGCGCACAAATCAAGGAAATCAGAGGTTTCAAAACAGAATAAAAAACGGTGGTATTAATTGACTATTTTTAGTGTCATCCCATTTAAAAATGCCTTTTAGCAAAAAACTAAAAGGCGTTTTTTTTTAGAAATTACAAAAGTTTGAACAAAAAATAAAAACATTTAAAATCAAGAGATTGTTTCAAATGGTTTTTTTTCTCAAACTATTAAACAGGAATTGTTTCGTCAACCGTTCTTGCTTTATTTATTTGATTATTGATTACTTGAAATAATTTTCTGGGTTCGAAAGGCTTTATTATTATATCATTCATACCGGCTGAAATTGCTTCTTCGGTTATTTCATCTTTTGCGAAAGCCGTTAAAGCAATAATCGGTGTTTTTATCCCTTTAAGACGAATTTTTCTGGTAGTTTCAAAACCATTCATCAGGGGCATATTGATGTCCATCAAAACGATATCAAAAGTTTCTTTGTTCAATATTTCTATAGCCTGAAATCCATCGATTACTATAGTGCAACTACAATTATTTTTTTCGATGATTCTTCTTGTGACCGTTTGGTTAATCTTGTTGTCTTCTACCACCAAAATCCTAAATATCTGGTTTGAGGTTAAATCAACTTTGATACTGTTTATAATATCCTTTGTTTTATCTGGGTCGTAATCAAATGCTATCGTGAATTTGAACGTGGTTCCTTCACCTACTTTACTTTCGAGCGAAATAGTGCTGCTAAATAATGACACTAATCGTTTCACAATGGCTAATCCAAGTCCTGTGCCTTGATAATCGTTGTCATTTCTTCCAACTTGCACGAATTTTTCAAAAATTTTATCTTGATCAGCCGGAGCAATTCCTATTCCATTATCCTTGACTTGAAATTCAACATAATGTGATTTGTCTTCTACTTTAACTAAATTAGCACTAACTTTTACTTGACCGTTTTTAGTAAATTTCAAAGCATTACTCACTAAATTCATAAAAATTTGGGAAAGTCTCAATTTGTCTCCAATTAAATATTCAGGTATAGTTGGATCTATCGCTACAGTTATGGTATTATTATTATTTAGAGCTATAAAAGAAAGCGAGTTTTTAATCATATTAATTTCGTCTGAAACATTGAAAGCCAGACTTTCGAGAACAATCCTGTTTTCCTCAATTTTATTAATATGCAGGATATCATTGACTAGCGACAACAAATACCTAGCTGAGAATTTCAGTGAACTTAAATGAGGACTGTTTGCCAGTTCTTTATGTTCGTCCAAGAGCATATTAGTAATACCAATTACGCCGTATAAAGGAGTCCTTAATTCGTGACTCATAGTCGATACGAATTGGGTTTTTAACAACGAGGCTTCTTCTGCTTTTTCTTTGGCAATAATTAATTCTTGATTGGCAATGGTAAGTTCTTGATTGGCTTTTTTCTTAAAACTGTAGTTTTTATACACCGAATAAAGAAGCAGCAATAATACGAGCAATGCAATGATAAAAAGAGCTACAATGATTTTGGATTTTCTCAAACTTTGCGATTGCAAATTTTTTTCGATTTCTATTTTGTCAACCTCTCTTTTGTACTCGTCCAATTCAAGGTTAATTCCGGCTATATTAGCTTTCTTAAGTTTTTCTTGAATATAAATTTTTTCGGTGATTGCATTGTAAATTACCAAATTTTCGTAGGCTTCTTTATGCCGACCGTTTTTTAGTAAGAACTTTGAATATTCTTCGTGAGAATAAGACAAATCTGATTTTTCGTCTCCAGCATTTCCTAATTTTATGGCATTCAAGAAATGGGAGTCGGCTTTTTGATTTTGCTCTTTATGACTAAAATACATTCCGTTGAGCATATTTAAAGCAACAACAGTTGATTTGTCACCAAACTTTGAATGATACTTATTAATGAATTCCAGATAAGGGAAACCTTCTTTAAAGTGGCCAATATCAAAATAAGCCCAGGCTAGATTTAATTTTGTGAAAAGAATCTGGCTTGTATCGGCGGCTTTTTCGCTGTATTCCAAAGATTTTTTATAATAGTTTATACCTTTTTCGTATTGCTTTTTTTCAAAACAGTACATATTTCCTAAATTATTATTAATCCAATCTTTTATGGTATCGTTATTGGTCTTGTTGGCATAAAACAATCCTTTATTGTAATAAAAAATGGCTTTGTCAAATTCAGACAATTCATCAAGATTTGCGGCAATTGTATTATAGGAAACGGCTATGAGATAATCGTCCTTGAGGCTGGTAGCATAATGTAATACTTGTCTCGATGTCGATATTGATTTTTCAAAATTGGAAGCATTCAGGTACTGTGCAGCTTCCTTGGCTAATTTATTGATATCTTGTTTAGATGGAGTCTTTATTTGTGCAAATAAATTAGTACTGAAAGAATTCAGTAAAAAGAATAATAAAATAAAAATTCGCATTTGAAACATAGCTTATTAATATACGTATCAAATATATACTATTTATATGTATAAAACTACAGCTAAAGGATTTATATAAGTTATTTCTCCACAAAAAACTTATTTAGACAATTTTTATTTACAGCTCTCTATAATTTAGATCGCGTAATTTAATCTTCGTCTCCACTTTCCCATTTTCCTACTACAGATGTTGCCAAGGCATTGCCCAAAACATTGGTGGCAGATCTAAACATATCGCAGAAATGGTCGATTGGAAGAATTAAGGCAATTCCTTCAATAGGAATATCAAACATTCCACAAGTGGCAGCTACGACTACTAAACTAGCTCTGGGAACACCAGCAATTCCTTTACTGGTTAGCATCAATACTAAAAGCATCATCATCTGCGTCCCTAAATCTAAATGTATTCCATAAGCTTGTGCAATGAATAAACTGGCAAAAGTCATGTACATCATGCTTCCATCAAGATTAAATGAATATCCCAACGGCAACATAAAAGAAACAATTTTATCCTTTACTCCAAAACGTTCCAATTCTTCGGTTAGTTTAGGAAATACGGCTTCGCTGCTTGTTGTTCCGAATGCAATTATTAAAGGACTGACAATGTGTTTTAACAATATTTTCATTCTTCTTCCCAGAAAAATAAAACCTATAATCAAAAGAAAAACCCATAATGAAGTAATTCCAACTAAGAAAGAACTGAAATACTTTATATAGGTCACAACCAAATCGTTTAAATCTTTGATGGCAAAAACACCTGCAATTGCCCCGAAAACTCCAAGTGGTGCAAACTTCATAACATAATTTACCATTTTCAAAATGATGTGCGATGTTTTGTCCAAGGCGTTGATAACTGGTTTGGCGAAACTCCCGATGGAAGCGGCTGCCAATCCAAAAAAGATGGAGAAAATAACAATCTGTAAGATTTCATTATTCGCCATAGCTTCAAAAATACTTTTAGGAAAGATATGTTCAATAAAATTTAAGGCAGAGAAACTATGGGTTTTATCGGTTACCTCAGCAACGGAAGTTAAATCAACATTGGACAAATTTAGCCCTTCTCCTGGTTTTAACACGTTTACCCAAAACATTCCTATTAAAAGTGAAACAAAAGAAGCACTAAAAAACCACCCTAATGCCTTTCCGCCAACTCTTCCCACGGTTTTGATATCACCCAGTTTAGCAATTCCCACCACTAATGTGGTAAACACTAATGGAGAAATAATCATTTGTACCAAACGAATAAAAATTGTTGCCAATATTTTTATTTTATCACTAAATTCTTTAGCAAAAGGAACATCATAATTATTATGAATAAAAATACCCAATATTGCTCCAAGCAACATGGCAATAATAATTTGAAAAGTAAGATTTCCTAATAACGTTGGTTTTTTGGTTTCGGTTTGTGTCATTTTGGTTGGTTCGTTGTTTTTAGTCCTGCTTATTTCACTTAATTTCTACTTCATCGGAGTTCTGTGAACTTCGTTTGTAATGAAAAAAGATTGAAACCAATAGCAAGAAATAGCTCTTAAAAATTAGCAGTATACGTTTTGTTTATCAAATAAAAATCAGCAAGAACAATGGCTGCCATCGCCTCAACAATGGGAACAGCACGCGGAACTACGCAAGGATCGTGACGTCCTTTTCCGGTCATTTCAGTAATATTTCCTTTATTGTCCAATGATTCTTGTTTTTGCATAATGGTAGCAACCGGCTTAAATGCCACACGGAAATAAATATCCATTCCGTTGCTAATTCCGCCTTGAATTCCTCCTGAAAGATTGGTTTTTGTGGTTCCGTTAGGATTGTATAAATCATTGTGTTCGCTTCCTTTCATTTGTGAGCCACAAAATCCGCTTCCAAATTCAAATCCTTTTACGGCATTTATCGAAAGCAATGCTTTTCCCAATTCGGCATGAAGTTTATCAAAAACAGGTTCTCCTAAACCAATTGGAACGTTTTGGATCACGCAAGTTATTGTTCCGCCAACAGTGTCGCCATCTTTCTTAATTTTTTTTATGTATTCTTCCATTTCAGCAGCCATTTTTTCATCTGGGCAACGAACGGGATTGCTTTCTATTTTTGAAAAATCCAAAACTTGGTATGGTTTTTCCAAAAAAAGTGACCCAACCGAGGAAACATAAGCATTGAATTTTATTTCTGGCAACATTTGCTTTGCAATCGCACCAGCCACTACTCTACTGGCAGTTTCGCGGGCAGAACTACGTCCGCCTCCACGATAATCCCGAAAGCCATATTTTTTTTCATACACATAATCAGCATGACTGGGTCTATAATTATCTTTTATATGGGAGTAATCGTCTGATTTTTGATTGGTATTCGGAATAATGAAACCTATTGGAGTTCCCGTAGTTTTTCCTTCAAAAATTCCGGAGAGAAATTGGACATCATCTGGTTCTTTTCGCTGGGTTACAATTTTGGACTGTCCTGGTTTTCTTCGTGACATTTCAAACTGAATGGCATCCAAATCTAATGTAATTCCAGAAGGGCAGCCATCAATTATTCCGCCTAAAGCTTCTCCGTGTGATTCTCCAAAAGTTGTTATTCTAAATAGTGTTCCGTAGCTATTCCCTGCCATTATAATTAGTTTTTGGCAAATATAATATTTTTAGATTAAAGTTTAAAAGATTATCTAATATTTTCAGGAGAAAGTTTTAAAAACCGTTCTAATAATAGGACTATTGAAAGTCCAAAAGACATATGTTTCATTTCCACCATAAAACAACACTATGAAATAGCCCTTTTTATCATTAGAATGATTTCATATATTATACTTTTTTTTCTCAATTAAAACCATCTTGAAAATCAATGTTTAACAAAAAAAATGTAGTAATTATGAAAATTTTTTGACATATTGTATAATATTTTTGTCCGAAATTTGTTTTAATTTTGTACAAACAAAAAAAACAATTATGAAAAGAATTTTTTTATCGGCTATTGTGTTAATTGGATTAACATTTACCGCGCAGGCTCAAGACATTGCAAAAAATGCTTTAGGATTACGTTTAGGAGACAGTGATGGTTTTGGTGGTGAAATCTCTTATCAAAGAGGTTTGTCACAAAACAATCGTTTAGAATTGGATTTGGGTTGGAGGAACAACAACAGAGATAATAACGATATTGATGCTTTTAAATTAACTGGTATTTATCAATGGGTTTGGAATATCGACGGAGGATTCAATTGGTATGCTGGTGTTGGTGGAGGTATAGGAAGTTGGGAGGAAAAAAATTACGATAACAACGGAACTTTTGCATTTTTTGCTGGAGATATTGGTATAGAATATGGTTTCGAAGATGTGCCTATTTTACTTTCATTGGATTTTAGACCTGAATTTGGTGGAAGTGGATACTACGAAAACAACTATGGTTCAGATATAGCCTTGGGAGTTAAATTCAAATTCTAATTAGTCGTTTAAATTTATAAGAATCCCGCTCCACTGATTTGGAGCGGGATTTTTTATTCAATGATGATTTCTTTTTTAGATTTTATTTTAACAATAGTGTAGGGTGTTGTAATTTCTTGAGTGACCATTTTGCTGGTTTCAGGAGTTACTTCCTTTATGGTAACAATTATATTTTTCTCCGTTTCCACAACACTTTCAACATTTATTTTATAACCACCAGTTGTTTTTTCTCCCATATTCAAAACAATAAAATTTGATGTTTGAATATCGTTAGCACTTATTTTATCTTTTAGTTTTTCATCATTTTGCAACATTGCAATTTCATTAGATTCAGACAAAATTTCAAAAAAACGAATACTGGCTCCACCATCGGATTGTTGTGTCAAAACTTCAAATAAAGATTTATTTTCCGTTTGTTTTATAGACGATGAACAGGAAACTAAAACCAAAGCCAGCAATGTGAATACTACATTTTTCATAAAAATTTATTTATGGCTTTTTGATATAACTCTTCATACAAGGGCAAAATGTTTTTGATGTTGAATCGCTTTGCAATGGATAACGCATTTTCTTTAAATTTATTTAAGGTGGCATCATCGTGCAATATTTTCAAGGCATTTTCAGCCATTTCATCGGTATTGCCCACTTGACTCAAATAACCCGAAATCCCGTCAAAATTCACTTCGGGCAAACCTCCAGAATTACTGGAAATCACTGGAACACTCCAGGCCATTGCTTCGAGAGCGGCAAGTCCAAAACTTTCGGTCTCAGAAGGCAACAAGAATAAATCGGTATAACTTAATATTTTATCTATCTCGTTACTGTTTCCAAAAAAAATTACTTTGTCTAGAATACCCAGTTCTCGACACAAGTATTCTGCTTTTTCTTTTTCTGGTCCATCGCCTACCATCATCAATTTGGCAGGAATTTGTTGCTGGATTTTATGAAATATTTTAATTACATCAGGAATTCGTTTTACTTTTCTAAAATTGCTGATGTGCGTAATAATCCGTTCATTCTCTTTAGCCATAACAAAACGGCGGCAAGTAGTAACAGGTTCATTTATTACTTTATCCAATTCAATAAAATTTGGAATTACCTGAATTTCGTTTTTTATGTTGAACAATTTAATGGTGTCCTCTTTCAAGCTCTGAGAAACCGAAGTCACATAATCCGATTTGTTGATGCTGAATGTTACTGCTGTTTTATAAAAAGGGTGGTTTCCCACCAAAGTAATATCTGTACCGTGAAGCGTTGTTATCATTGGGAGATTTATACCTTGATCCTTTAGCATTTGCTTGGCCATATAACCAGCATAAGCATGAGGAATGGCGTAATGAACGTGCAATAATTCAATTTTATACAACTTGACCATATCGACTAATTTGCTCGACAAAGCCAATTCATAAGGTTGAAAATGAAACAAGGGATATTCTGGAACGTTTACTTCGTGATAATAAACATTAGGGTTAAGCAATGCCAAACGCACGGGTTGACTGTAGGTAATAAAATGGATTTCGTGACCACGACGAGCCAATTCAAGACCGAGTTCCGTTGCTACAACTCCACTACCACCAAAGGTAGGATAACAAACTATTGCAATTTTCATAGGTCTTTTTTAGTGGAATGAAATTAGTAAAATAAATACATTCCGAATAGGAATTAGTAAAACTTAGAGGATTTGGGAACGCTTAAAAGTTAGCGTTTTTAGAAAAAACGACTGTGCCAACTATCCATTGCAGGAACTTCCCAGGAATCATTATATTCTTCAATGGTATTAACCAAATTATTGAAAACGATGGTATTTTCGGTAACGGCTTTTTCTTTGGCCATTTTCTTGAAATCTATCAATGTTTTGTGGGCAATATGTTCTCCATTTTTGAAAGTTACATTCATTTTGTCCAATAAATCAACATTGTATTTTTGTTCTAATTTTTGGATAAATTGCACCGAAGCATCAATGGAACAGCCTGAGGCAGCTTGCACTTCTTGATTCACGGCAATAATTATGAATCGGTTGTATTTCATTTGATAGGATGATTCCAGACTTACACTGTGTGCTTCCCAACTTTCAAGAAAGGATTGTAGAGCAGTTTCTATTTCGGAGAATTCTTCATCCGAAAATTTTCTATTGGATTGATAAATCCAAATTTTGGATTCTTCGGGCAAATTTTCGAAAGGTATTAACATAGTAATTTTAGATTTATGCCCTTCGACAAGCTCAGGGTGACAATTAATGATTGTAGATTTGTAATTACAAATCTTGAGCATTGGCAATTAGTTCAGCGATATCCATCACTTTTACTGTGCCTTCTTTTTCTTTATTTTTGATACCGTCAGTCATCATCGTGTTGCAAAAAGGACAGCCTGCGGCAATGATATCTGGAGAAGTTTCTAGAGCTTCTTCGGTTCTTTCTACATTTATTTCCTTGTCTCCCGGTTCAGCATCTTTGAACATTTGTGCGCCTCCTGCACCACAGCATAAGCCATTGGCACGGGAACGTTTCATTTCGACTAATTCCGCATCTAATTTTTGGATTAATTCACGAGGAGCTTCATAGACATTATTGGCTCTTCCTAGATAACAAGGGTCATGAAAAGTGATTCTTTTGCCTTTGAATTGTCCCCCTTCAATGGATAATCTTCCATCGTCAAGCAAGGATTTTAGAAATTCAGTATGATGAAGAACTTCGTATTTCCCACCTAATTCTGGGTATTCATTTTTCAAGGTATTGAAGCAATGCGGACAAGCTGTAACTATTTTTCGCACTTCATAGGCATTCAAGACTTCGATATTTGTCATAGCTTGCATTTGAAACAAGAATTCGTTTCCTGCTCTTTTTGCGGGATCACCAGTACAGCTTTCTTCAGTTCCAAGAACTGCAAAAGAGACATTGGCACGATTCAAGATTCGTACAAATGCTTTTGTTATTTTTTTTGATCTATCATCAAAACTTCCAGCACAACCTACCCAAAACAACACTTCCGGCTGTTTGCCTTGCGCCATCATTTCGGCCATTGTTGGAACTATTAATACTTCTGACATTTTATCTTGTTTATCGGTTATTCGATTTGAAATTTATGCTTTTATGTCTTTTCTGTGCGTGAGAGATAGAAGTGGAGCTCTTTTTTGTGAGGCTTTTTCTGCCTCACAAAAAAAGCGGGAACGGATAGCTCGACCCGTAGTTTTTTACGGAGGGTCACGCCCAAATTATTTTATTCATTTTTCCAATTCAATCGGTCTTGCTGGTTGTATTGCCAAGGGGCTCCGTTGTTTTCGATATTAGTCATCATTGCATTTATAGGTGTTGGCGCAGCACTCTGTTCCATTACCAAGTAACGTCGCATATCCATAATAATCGAAAGTGGGCTGATGTTTACCGGACATTCTTCGACACATGCATTACATGAAGTACATGCCCACAATTCTTCGGGCGTGATGTAATCGTTCAATAATGTCTTGTTGTCTGGAACAAAAATGCCTTTGTTGGCGTCAATATTTTTGCCAACTTCTTCCATTCTGTCTCTAGTAGCCATCATAATTTTACGAGGCGATAATATTTTTCCTGTGATATTTGCGGGACAAGCTGAAGTACAACGACCGCATTCTGTACAAGTGTAAGCGTTTAATAATTGCACCCAATTTAAGTCTTGTATGTCACTGGCTCCAAACTTGGACGGCACTGCATTTTCATTTTCTGGTGCTGTCGCATAAGGATCGGCATTGGGATCCATCATCATTTTTACCTCATTGGTAACGGACTGCAAATTGTCAAATTGTCCTTGAGGGTCCAGGTTTGCAAAATAGGTATTGGGGAATGCCAATAAAATATGGAGGTGTTTTGAAAAATACAAATAGTTCATAAAAATCAAAATCCCAACGATATGCAACCACCAGAATATTTCTGAAAGCAATGATACCAACTCGTTTGAATAGCCATTAAATAAAGGCTCAATGAATTGACTAATTGGAAAAGAACCTGCTTTTATGAAATGAGAAAAACCTCCGGGTATATTTTGCAAATGCAAGTCTGTGGCGTTCATCAATAAAAATAACGACATCAAAACTACTTCAAAATACAGGATGTAATTGGCATCACTTTTAGGAAAACCAGTTAAATCTTTGTGAACAAAACGTTTCAGTTTAATAATGTTTCTTCTTGTCCAAAAGGCGAATACTGCAACCAATACCAATAGAGCCAATATTTCAAAAGAAGCAATCAAGACATTGTAAAAAGTTCCCAAAAAGGCGAAAATTCTGTGAGTGCCAAATAAACCATCAATGATAATTTCTAACAATTCGATGTTGATGATGATAAATCCTGCGTAAACAATGATGTGAAGTATGCCGGCAACGGGTTTTTTTACCATCTTGGATTGTCCAAGGGCAATCATAGCCATATTCTTCCAACGCGCTTTTGGATTGTCTTTTCGATTTACAGCAGTGCCAAGATTGATGTTTCGAATGATTTTTTTTACGTTCAAATAAAAATAACCAAATCCTATGACCAATACTATCGCAAATAATATATTATCTAAATAACTCATAATTGCTAGTTTTTAACTTTAGTAATGGTATCGTTTACAGGCGCAACATAGGGTTTGTTCTTCTTTCCAAAAACAGAAACATTCACATATCGTGTTGGATTGAGTCTAACGTCTTCTAGCAATAATTCTAATTCTTTGGATGTTTTTTCTAGATTTTTGTATAGCTCTTCGTCAGTCAATAATTTGCCCATAGTTCCTTTTCCAGCTTGAAGATCAGCTATCATTTTATCGACATTGGCCAATGTTTTTTGAAGTTCCTTCACTGTTTTTCCTAAATCTGCTTTGTTTAAAGAATCGGAAATCTTAGAAAAATCGCTTGTAACTTTATTAAAGTTGGCCACAGCTCCATTAATTTGTCCTTTATTATCTTCTATTATAGTGTTTACACTTGCAGAAGCGATATGAAATTGTTCGATAGTTTTTCGTAGTTCAGACAGACTGTTTTTCAAATCTTGTTGTCCCTTTTCATCCAATACATTATTAAATCCAACTACTAATTTATCGGAATTAAGAATCAGTTTTTCGAATTTTTCTTGAAGCGGAACCAAATTTTCTTTTAAGGATTCTGTAAGACCTCCTTTTATGACACCTTTTAGTATATCGCCATCAGCCAGAATTCTTTTATCCTTATAATTAGGATAAATGGCAACTTGTTTTCCGGCAATAAAACCAGGTTCATAGATGGCGGCAATACTGGTTTTAGAAATTGGGAATTCCGTTTTTAACAGTAATTCAACTAATATTTTTCCTGTTTTCTGGTTTATTGAAATGTTGTTGATATTGCCTATAACGAGTCCGTTAAGTGTTACGGCAGCTGATTTGACCAATCCATCAACGTTGTCATATTCAACATAAACTGTTTTGTAAGTGGTAAAAAGATCTCTCCCTTTTAGATAACTGTAACCCCAAATAAACAGTAAAATAGCTGAAATTACTAGTATGGCGGTTTTAATTTCTTTTGTCATTTTCTAAATATAAGTATTTAAGCAAATTTAATATAAAAAAATTAAACTTGTGATATTAATTATTAGATAGGGCGTCTTGAACGCTAATCTTTGTTCCGTTTTTAAATGCAATTAAATAGGCCGAACTATATCCTCTGGATTTTGCTTCCTCCAATCGCTTCTTGGCTTCATTATAATTTGGCGTTTGTCCGTACATGTATTTATAATATTTGTTTTCAGACATCATTGAAATGTCTTTCAATCCATTGAAATTACTAGGAATCAATTCTACTTTTTTTATACTTGCAGATAATTGCACTTTATAAATAATGCCTGATGTATCTTGATTATTAGTGGATTTTTTTGTTGAAGAAACCTCTAAATTTGGTTTTGTGGGTGAGGAAGTATCTTTTATAGGTGTTTCTATGATTTTTTGTGAAGGTCTTTCGGCATCATTATCTTCGTTACCATTACCAAAGTATTCGTTTTTGTAACTTACAATAGCATTGGCAATAGCTCTGGCTATCTCGTCTTGCCCTTCATCTGAATTTAAATCACTTCCTTCATCAGGGTTAGAAATGAATCCTGTTTCTATTAAAACTCTTGGCATATATGCTTTGTGCAGCACCATAAAGGGCGCTTGTTTAACTCCACCATGTCTAATTTTTTTGCCTAAAGCTGCAAATCCATCTTCTATTTTACTTGCCAATGAAATGCTGTTATCTAAATATTCTTCCTGCATCAAAGTCATTCCAATCATCGTTTCGGGAGAATTGGGGTCAAAACCTTCGTATTTTTGTTTATAGTCTTTCTCCAAAGTAATAACGGAGTTCTCTTTTTTCGCAGCGTCAAGATTGGAAGCCACTTTACTCATACCCATTACGTAAGTCTCGGTTCCATCGGCCGCTGTATTTTTGTTGGCGTTGCAATGGATGGAAACAAAAATATTGGCATCGGCCCGATTGGCAATATTGGCTCTTTCAATCAAATCTATAAAAACATCTGTTTTTCGGGTATAAATCACGTCAATTTTGGGATTTTGCTCCAGCAATCTTCCAACTTTTAGCACAATTGCGAGGTTTATATTTTTTTCGACACGACCACTATAAACGGCACCAAAATCGTGATCGCCATGGCCTGCATCTAAAGTTACCTTGAAAAGACTGGATTGTCCATAGGAAACAAATGAAACAATCAGTAGTAAAAAAGCGAATTGCAATTTTAATTTATTAGTAATATACATAATTATAAAAGTTAATTTAATTAAAACACGACGGTTATAAAATTATTAATTGATTATTTTTGCCAAAATTTATATGTAATTTTGCCACGTCAAAAAACACGCCGTATTTTACAAAAATAGCATTAAAACCTTTGAATACAAACTTATTTAATATCGTTTTATTATCAATTTTCCTAACAATAGGATCTTGCAAATTATATTCACAAGATATCGCTAAAAAAACGACAGTTCTACCCGCAAAAAAGCCAAAAAACACTTCCACCATAAACGCTAAAAAAAGCGAAAACCCCATTCTAATTGTTAAATCGGAAACGGATATCATCAAAAAAGACAGTATTCAACCCAAAGCATTTCTTGATGGAAATGTAATATATAAGTCCGAAAACTATGCCAGAATTGAGCAGAAGAAAAAACTTATCACTTTATATGACAAAGCGGAACTGTATTACAAGGATATTGAACTAAAAGCGGGAATCATAGTTATGAACTATGAAAAAAACGAGGTTTATGCCGGGCGAATTAAAGATTCCACAGGGACATACACTCAATATCCTAATTTTAAACAAGGAGGAAATGTCATAGAACCCGATTCGATTCGATTTAATTTTAAAACAAAAAAAGCTCTGATTTGGAATTCACGAACAGAACAAGGCGAGTTTAGGGTCAAAGCAGCCGTCACAAAAAAAGAAAATGATTCCGTTTACTTCTTGAAAGGCGCTCGATTCACGACATCCAAAGACATCGACAATCCAGAATACTATTTCCAGACGAACAAAGTGAAGTTTATTCCCGGCAAGAAAGTAGTTACTGGTTTAACTAATATGGTTATTGCCAACGTACCAACTCCTATCGCATTGCCATTTGCTTTTTTTCCTATGAGTAAAGAAACCAGCATTTCCGGAATTCTATTGCCGAGTTACAATGACTCGAACAACAGGGGATTTTCGTTGCAAAATGGCGGCTATTATTTTGCGCTTACCGATAATTATGATTTAACGCTTTTAGGAGATTATTACACCAATGGTAGTTACGCGCTTCGTGGAGAAACCTCTTATGCCAAAAGATACAGCTATCGAGGAAATTTAAATATCCGATTCGAAAATTTAATTAATAGCGAAAGAGGTTATCCGGATTATTCAAAACAAAATATTTACAACATTCAATGGTCTCACTCGAAAGATTCTAAGGGAAGTCCAAATTCGAGTTTTTCTGCATCGGTAAATTTGGGTAGCAGTAAATATTTCCAGCAATCCATCAACCAAGCAAATATAGGTTCCAACTTAAATAACACCCTAAGTTCCTCTATTTCTTACAGTAAAACATTCCTCGGAACGGTTGGATCCAGATTGTCCTTGTCAGCAACGCATTCGCAAAACACCCAAACTTCAGAAATCAACATGACATTGCCAGATTTGCAATACAGTGTAGATCGAATTTATCCTTTTGTGGGTAAAGATGGCGTCAAAAAAGGATTTTTCAAAAACATCAATTTACTCTATAATTTAAGCGGAAGAAACAGTTTTGTCACCACGGACTCCTTATTTTTTAAACCTCAAATGTTTGACAATGCCCAAATAGGAATGCAGCATTCTATTCCGTTGAGTACCAATTTTAAATTATTTAAATATTTTAGTGGTTCGGCTTCCGTGAATTATGAAGAAGTTTGGTATTTGAAAACCATCCAAAGAGGGTATAACGAAGACCAAAGCAAGGTAGTGGATCAAACCATCAACGGTTTTGATGCTTACAGAACCTATAATTTTTCGAGTAGTTTGGGAACAACAATTTATGGAACATTCAATTTTAATCCCAATAAAAAAATAAAATCCATCAGACACGTTATGCGTCCATCACTTTCTTATGGCTATACACCAAGTTTCGAAAAATATTATGACACATATGCCACCGATGCCAGTGGAACAATGACAGCCGATTATACCCGATTTGAAGGAGGTATTTTTGGAGCGCCTGGAAACACAAATTCCAATAGAATTGGATTTGATTTAAGCAATACTTTTGAAGCAAAAGTCACCGATAGAGACAGCACAAAAGTGGAAGCCAAAAAAATTATGCTACTCAACAATTTTAATCTTTCCACCAATTATGATCTAAATGCTGATGGAATTACCTCACTTGCATGGGAGCCGCTGAGAATAAGTGGCGGAACACAACTTTTTGAAAACAAAATGAATGTCAACTTCGGGACAACATTAGATCCTTATGCCATTGATAATTCCGGCAATCGAATTAATGTTTTTAATATCGACAATGGCGGAAGTTTGCTTAGAATGACAAGTGCCAATATGACCTTTAATTATTCAATTGCCAGCAAAAAAGACGGAGACAAGAAATCAAAAAATGAACAAAGTGAAAGAAACGGCGGTCGTGACGATGATTTATTTGGCAAAAATACTATTGATCAAACAAGAGGAAAAAGTCAATTTGATGATGAAGAGGATGATGGAGAAGATAAAATTACGGAATTTTTCAGGTCAAAATTACCTTGGGATATGACATTTGCCTATTCCTTAACTTATGGAAACATAAACCGCGAGAGCAAAATCACTGGAAATTCCATAATGGTTTCTGCCAATGCCGATTTGACAACCAAATGGAAAGTAGGCGTTTCCACAGGATATGATTTTGTACAAAATGGAGTTACCTTTACCCAATTCCGTTTTGAAAGAGATTTATTGAGTTGGAGAATGGATTTCAACTGGCAACCCTTTGGAACTAATGCTAACTGGAATTTCTTCATTGGCATAAAATCTGGTGTTTTGAGCGACATCAAATACGACAAGCGCAGCTCTTCCAACAGATAAGTTTTCCTGTAAAATTTATTACGTTTAAATTTTAGAATATTTTACAAAAGATGAAAACACTCACTAAATACATAAAAAAGAGAGAGACAGTCATTGATTTTCTATCAAGAAAACCTAGTTCTAAATATACGCCAAACACTTTTCACAAACTTCGAGTTGAAATTAAAAAGTTGAATTCCATTCTTGATTTAATTAATTTTTTCTCCCCCAATTTTGAGCAAAAGGCAACCTATAAACCTTTTAAATTAATTTTCCATAAGGCGGGAAAAATAAGAGAATTACAGATTGAAGATTCAATACTAAAAAATTATTTTGAGATAAAACGTTTTGCCAAGACATGCTTTTATACTGCAGCACATCCCAATTTAAGTAATATAAAATCATCAAATTAGCTAATCCCTTAATTTAATGTACCTTTGCACAAAATTTACGTTTTATGACCACTTTTGAACAATTCAATCTTCCAAAATCAGTACAAAAAGCAATCGATGATTTAGGATTTGTAACACCAACTCCCATTCAGGAAAAAACTTTTTCCGTGATAATGTCAGGACGCGATATGATGGGAATTGCACAAACGGGAACGGGTAAAACGTTCGCTTACTTATTGCCTTTACTAAAATTATATAAATTTACTCCGGGTCATACTCCAAAAATTGTAATCCTTGTTCCTACCCGAGAATTGGTGGTTCAGGTGGCTGAAGAAGTGGAAAAATTGACCAAATATATGTCGGTTCGCACCGTTGCTATTTTTGGTGGTGTGAATATTAATACCCAAAAAACTACTGTTTATCAGGGTTGCGACATTCTTGTTGGAACTCCAGGGCGTGTAATGGATTTAACGTTAGACAACGTGATTCGTTTTGAAGATATGCAAAAATTGGTCATCGATGAGTTTGACGAAATGCTGAATTTGGGTTTTCGTACTCAGTTGACAGCCATTTTGGCAATGATGCCTAAAAAACGTCAAAACATTTTATTTTCGGCTACAATGACGGATGAAGTAGATGGAATTTTGAATGACTATTTTGATTATCCAGAAGAAGTTACGCTTTCGGCATCGGGAACTCCATTGGAAAATATCACACAAATTACGTATCAGGTTCCCAACTTCAATACCAAAATCAATTTATTAAAACACTTGTTGCAAACGAATGAAGCTATGAGTCGTGTTTTGGTTTTTGTAAACAACAAGAAAATTTCAGATATGGTTCACGAGCGAATCGAGGAAGATTTTGAGGGTCAATTTGGTGTCATTCACTCGAATAAATCCCAAAATTATCGTTTGAGCACGATGGCAGAATTTCAAGAAGGAAATCTTCGTGGATTAATCACGACCGATATTATGGCGAGAGGTTTGGATATTTCCAATATTACGCACGTCATCAACTTTGAAATGCCCGAACTTCCTGAATTATACATGCACCGAATTGGTAGAACGGGTCGTGCTGATGCCACGGGAACCGCTATTAGTTTCATTGCAGCTCGTGAAGAAGAATCTAAATTTGCCATAGAATTATTAATGGATATGGAATTAGTCATTGAAGCTTTTCCAGACGCTGTTGAAATATCCTTAAAATTAATCGAACCCGAGAAAGACCGTCAAGCTATTAAATTCTTGATGAAAAAACAAAAGCTGGAAGGAGATGGCGCGTTTCACGAAAAAACTAAAAAGAATAAAAAAGTTAATCTTGGCGGACCTGGTGTAACGAAGAAAAAAACACACGGTTCTGTCAATAGAAATATGTTGAAAAACCAAGCCAAAAAACGCAAGGATAAAAAATAGTGTTCAGTGTTCGGTCGCAGTTTTTAGGGTTGGAATTTTGAAAAAGTTTTCTGTAGCAGTTTTTTTCGCAGTGAGCACTGAATACTGAGACTGAGACTGAGACTGAGACTGAATACTTGAACCTAAATCATAGTAAAAACCAAACAAACTGGCGAACACAATTCTATCTTTTTTCCAGTAGCAGTAAGACTTCCCGTTTTTGAATCTCTTTTAAAAATCACGATATCATTAGTGTATTGATGACCCACCAAAAGAAAATTTCCAGTGGGATCGATGGTGAAATTCCGTGGGCCTTTTCCCAAAGTACTTGTTCTTTGCACGAATTCTAATTTTCCTTTTTTCAAAACCTTGAAAACTGATATATCATTGGCAGTTCCTCTATTCGTTGCGTATAAAAACTTCCCATCAGGCGAAATATGAATGTCGGCGGCACCAATAACTCCCTTAAAATCGGATGCAACAACAGTTGTTTCACTCACTTTTTTTAATATTCCATCGGCATAACTAAATGAGGTTAAACTACCATCCAATTCTTGCAAAACGTAGACAAATTTTCCATTTCTATTGAATGTTAAATGTCTTGGGCCGCTTCCCGGTTTAAGGTCAATACTGCTTTTAATTTTTAAAACTTCCGTTGTTGAATTTGGATTGTATTGGTAAACATAAACCTTGTCTGTCCCTAAATCATTAGCTAAAACATATTTTTTGTCTGGTGAAAAACTCACCATATGAGCATGAGGCCCTTCTTGCCGATTGGCGTTGATACTTTTTCCAGAGTGTTGTACCACTTGTTTAACTTCAGTAATACTTCCGTCACTATTCTTCCCTAAAACCGAAATACTACCACTAGAATAATTAGCAGTAATCACGTTTTTGTCGTCATTGATAATGTAACACGCATTTAATCCTTTTGGATCTTGTGAATTAAGAAAATCAAATTTTCCATTTTTCGAATTGAATCCAAAAGCATTTATTGTCGTTTTTTTATCATTTTCACTAACCGAATAAACGAATTTATTATCACTAGAAACCGTTAAATAACTAGGATTGAAAATATTTTCGGTGTTGTTTTTAAGTTTGAAATCTCCAGTTTTAGAATCGAATTCGTAAACATAAATTCCTTTGCTCTCGCAACTTTTGGTATAAGTTCCAACTATTAAATTGAGTTTGTTTTCTTGTGCTTGAAGTGTTGCTAAAGCAAAAATAGAAAGAATAATGATATATATTTTTTTCATAATTATTAAATTATTTGGTAAAGTTAATCTAAATTCAATAAAATCAGAAATCCGATTTCTAAAATCTAAATTCAAAATGCTATCTTTGACAAACTCAATTATAGAATGCAATTCAAACACCCGGAAATTCTCTATTTTCTCTTTTTATTGGTTATACCAATTCTGGTTCATTTGTTTCAATTGCGACGTTTCAAAAAGGAATATTTTACCAATGTTCGTTTCCTAAAAGAGCTTTCGCTTCAAACCAGAAAGAGTTCTAAAATCAAAAAATGGTTGCTTTTGGCTACGCGTTTACTATTATTAACTTTTATCATTATTGCGTTTGCACAACCTTTTTTCAAAGCCAAAGACACTAAAAATAGTTCTAACGAAATGTACATCGTTTTGGATAATTCCTTTTCGATGCAAGCCAAAGGTCAAAAAGGCGAATTGCTAAAAAGAGCCGTTCAGGAATTGCTGGAAAACACGCCCGAAAACCAGACTTTTTCCTTGATTACCAATTCCGAAACGTTTTGGAATACGGATATTAAATCCATTCGAACCGAATTACAAAATCTAAAATACAGCGCTTTATCCTTTCAATTGGAAAGCGCAATGGCGAAAATAAAATCAAGAAAATCAGTTTTTAACAAAGATATTATTGTGATTACCGACGCAGTTGGTTTAGAATCCAAGCAATTGAAAAGCGTTAACAGCGATTCCAATACCTATTTCATTATTCCAGAAGCCGAACAAAAAAATAACACTTCGATTGACAGTGTTTTTATATATCAAACCTTGGATGATTTTTATGAAATTGGCTTAAAATTATCGGTTTTTGGCGAAAAAAACAAAGCAATTCCAGTGGCTTTGTACAATCAAAACAAACTAATAGCAAAGACTTTAACGAGATTTGAAACCAAAGAAAAAACTATCTATTTTACAATTCCGAAAAAGGACTTCAACGGTTATACTTCTATCACCGACAACGGATTGGAATATGACAATACCTTATATTTCAGTATTACTAAACCAAAAAAGAACAATATAATTAGCATTGGAACACCTGAAAAATCAAACTTTTTATCTCGAATTTACACCAAAGAAGAATTCAATTTCAATAATTTCACCATTGAAACTTTAGATTATAATACAATCGAAAAACAGAACGTCATCGTATTAAACGAACTGGACGAAATTCCGCAAGCCTTGCAAACCACCTTGAAATCTTTTGCAGAAAAAGGCGGAAATTTAGTGATAGTTCCATCGGCGAAAGTGGCAACCGCAAACTTGAATTCGTTTTTGAAAATTTTTGGAAACATCCAATTTCGATCTTTAGAAAATAAAGAAAAATTGGTCACTAAAATCAACTTCAATCATCCTTTGTTTAGTGGCGTTTTCGAAAATAAAGTCAATAATTTTCAATATCCAAAAACAAAAACTTCCTTTACAATTGTTGGCTCCAATCCTGCTGCTTTGTACTATGAAGACCAAACGGCTTTTTTGACTTCCATTAACAATCCAACATCATCGGTTTATATTTTCACAGCTCCAATTAATCTGGAAAATTCTAATTTTCAACAATCGCCATTGATTGTTCCTGTCTTTTACAAAATGGGGATAAACAATCAAAATAATGGCGTGAATGCTCTGACAATTGGCAACAATAATCCATTTTTGGTTAACGAAACTTTGTCAAAAGACGAAATTTTGAAAGTAAAAAATGATGACGAAAGCTTTATTCCAGTGCAACAAATCTTAAATGATAAAGTAAAATTGACTTTCGATGATTTTCCGGAACAAGCGGGAAATTTTGGAATTTACAACCAAAATAAATGCATACAAAACATCAGTTTTAACTATAGTAGAATCGAAAGTAATTTGGAACTAGCCAATAAAAATGCTCTTTCTGATTATAAAACAATCGATTCATTGAATACTGTTTTCGACAACTTACAAACCAGCCGAACTGACAATCAAATTTGGAAATGGTTTGTTATATTTGCATTGCTTTTTCTGGTAACCGAAATGGCAATTATACGATTCGTAAAGTAAAAAAGTGAACACGAATTACACAAATTTTCACGAATAACAATTTATTTTGATTGCACTAGTTCTTAACACAGCGAAAATTTGGTACAATTCGTGACCTGATTGACAGCGAACTGGCGAAGCAGGTTCGTGGTAAAAAAATATGTTCAACACAATTAGAGAACCTAAATAATTAGAAAGCATTATGAACACAATAATCATCCGAGAAGCGAAAATCATCGATTCCGAAAGTTCTTTTCACAACAAAACTGTGGATATTTTAATTGTTGATGGCATCATCCAAAAAATTGGAACTTCGATTCCCAATGCAGAAAATGCGGAAGAAGTAAAATGCGACAATTTGCATATTTCTCAAGGTTGGTTTGACTCTAGTGTTTCGCTTGGAGAACCCGGTTTTGAAGAGCGAGAAACCATTGCCAACGGTTTGAATGTGGCTGCAAAAAGTGGTTTTACAGCCATTGCTTTGCAACCCAACTCCTATCCGATTATCGACAATCAATCACAAATAAATTTTGTAAAAAACAAAGCCAATGGTTTTGCCACCGAACTTTTCCCAATTGGCGCTTTGACCAAAGGAAGCGAAGGAAATGATATGGCGGAATTATTCGATATGAAAAATGCAGGAGCAGTTGTTTTTGGAGATTATAATAAAAATTTAGACAATGCAAATTTGCTGAAAATCGCCTTACAATACGTTCAGGATTTTGATGGATTGATTATTGCTTTCGCCCAAGATTCAAATATAAAAGGAAATGGAGTTGCTAACGAAGGTATTGTTTCCACTCGATTAGGATTGAAAGGAATTCCAAATTTGGCCGAAGAATTACAAATTACCAGAAACTTGTTTTTATTGGAATATACTGGAGGCAAACTCCACATTCCGACGATTTCGACAGCAAAATCAGTACAATTAATCAAAGAAGCCAAAGCAAAAGGATTGAAGGTAACTTGTAGCGTTGCCGTTCACCATCTGGTTTTAACCGATTCAAAGTTGGAAGGTTTTGATACCCGATATAAAGTTGCACCACCGTTGCGAACAGAAACCGACAGAAAAGCATTGCTGGCTGGAATTCTCGACAACACCATCGATATGATTACCACCGACCATAATCCAATTGATATTGAACACAAAAAAATGGAATTTGACGGGGCAAAAAACGGAACAATAGGTTTAGAAAGTGCTTTTGGAGCTTTGCTAACTGTGTTTCCTTTGGAAAAAGTTATCGAAAAATTAACTTCTGGAAAAACCACTTTTGGAATTGAAAATCAAACCATTGCCGAAGGGAAAAAAGCCAATATCAGCTTGTTCAATCCGGAAGGAAAAACCATTTTTACAAAAGAGAATATCCTGTCAAAATCTAAAAATTCTGCTTTTCTGGGAACAGAAATAAAAGGAAAAGTTTACGGAATTTACAATCAAGGGAAATTAGTTTTAAACTAACAGACCTAACAGGTTTTTAAAACGGATTAGGTCTAATATACATAAAAATGAATAAAACAATCGAAAAAGGAAAAACAGCTGCGATAACCAGTTATATATTAATCATTGGTGTATTGATCGCAATGTCAATGAATTCGGGGGAAGAAAAGAATTCTTTTGCTTCTTTCCACATTCGTCAGGCATTGGGATTGTCGATTACTTTTATTTCATTAGGATTAATCATCAGCAATTTTGATAGCCCAATGATTTCAATATCGATGTGGGTTTTTCTCTCCGTTTTATGGACTTACGGAATTTTTAGCGCTATCAATGGCGAAACAAAACCAATTCCTTTGTTAGGGAATTATTTTCAGAAATGGTTTAAAAGCATCAATTAAAATTAACAATTGATAATTGACAATTGTTAATTATCAATTACCAATTATCAATTATCAATTAATAATGAATCTATCTTTAGAATATAAAATTAGAGAACCCAAAACAAAGTTGGATAAAAATCCGCTTTTAGTATTAATTCACGGTTATGGCAGCAACGAAGAAGATTTATTTTCGTTCGCAACCGAACTTCCTGATGAATATTACATCGTTTCAGTTCGCGCTCCATACTCGATGCAATACGGAAGTTATGCTTGGTATGCCATCAATTTTGATGCCGACCAAAACAAGTTTTCCGACAATGAGCAAGCCAAAACTTCAAGAGATTTGATTGCCAGTTTTATTGATGAATTAATAGAAAATTTTCCGATTGATGCTAAAAATGTGACCCTGATTGGTTTTAGCCAAGGAACTATTTTGAGTTATGCTGTAGCACTTTCGCATCCTGAAAAAGTGCAAAGAGTGGTGGCGATGAGTGGCTATATTAATCCAGAAATTCTGGAGGAAAATTATCTAAAAAATTCCTTTTCGAATCTAAAAATATTCACTTCACACGGAACGGTTGATCAAGTAATCCCTATAGAATGGGGACGAAAAGCAAAACCTTTCTTGGAAAATCTTGGAATAAACACAACTTTCAAAGAATATCCAATTGGTCACGGCGTTTCTCCACAGAATTTTTATGATTTTAAAAAGTGGCTTCTTGAAAAATAGTTTTCAGTTTTCGGCCGCAGTTTTCAGTGCTACTGAGACTGAAAACTGCGACTGAACACTTATTTCTGATACAATAAAGTTTGAAATGTTTCAAAAGAAACCGTTTCGTCGTCATTAACAAAATACTTAATCAATACTTCCCCCCAATATTCTCCATCGCTAAAATCGGCAATAATCCATCGGTGATTCAAGATTCGCACTTTGTTGATGATGAATTTATTGGCACCAATTTGATCTTGACCAATGTAGGGATTCCCTTTAGGATTGGCATTTAAATCCATTAATTTTTCGGTCACAAAAGGAATCAATTTTTCGACTTGAATCGTTTTTGTAGCGTTGTCTGGATTAAAATAATTTTGGGCATTTTCATTTTTTTCTAAAGAAAAATAGTTGGCATCACTCTGTTTTGTAGTGACAGCTTCCAATTCCTTCTTCAACTTTGCTTCAATTTTAGTGGTTTTGTCTTTTTCAAAAGCCAATTCTTTACTGAAATACATAAAGGTAAAAATATTCAAAAGTAAAATAATAATAAACAGATAAAGCAGTAATGATTTTTTCATTTTTAGGTAATATTAAATAGTAATTTCTAAATTATCGTAAGCTAAATAAACGTTTACAGGAAGCTTTTGTTGTACTTCTTCGTGAAAACCCATAACGTGGCTAATGTGTGTAAGATAAGCTTTTTCGGGCTGGATCAAAGTGATAAAATCTAAAGCTTCCTGCAAATTAAAATGTGTGGCGTGAGGATCTTCGCGTAAAGCGTTTACGACCAAAACTTTTAGGTTTTTCAATTTGTCAATTTCACTTACTTCTATTGTTTTAACATCGGTCAAATAGGCAAAATCATCAATTCTATAACCAAAAACTTGAAGATTTCCATGCATTACATTGATAGGAATTGCTGTTTTATTTCCTATTAGAAAAGGAAAATTATTGACTACTTCAATCGGCTGCACGGAAGGTGCACCAGGATATTTATTTTCAATTTCAAAAACGTACTCAAATCGTTTTTTTAAATTATCCAATACGCGCTGATGCGCATAAATTGGAATTTGGCCTTGCTTGAAATTAAACGGACGAATATCATCTAATCCAGCAGTATGATCCGAGTGCTCGTGTGTGTATAAAATTGCATCCAGTTTTTGACAATTAGAAGCTAACATTTGTTGTCTAAAATCAGGCCCGCAATCGATAACGTAAGAATGGTTATTCCAAGAAATCCAGACCGAAACTCGAAGCCTTTTGTCCTTAAAATCAGCGCTTTGACATACGGAATGACTGCTACCAATTACAGGAATTCCTTGTGAAGTTCCAGTTCCTAAAAAATATACTTTCATCTAGCACGATTATTGATAATTATTTTACAAAAATAGGATTAATTCTCTTTCATAAGAAACCTATTTAATTAACTTTGCAACAAATTAGCCCTATTTAAAATAATATGGATACAGCAATAAAACTGAAAGGTGACAAAGTCATCGAACAAATTCCTTCTGTCAAAGACAAAGCCCTTCGTATCAACTTGAACGAAAACATTTATGGGACTTTTGCTGAGATTGGTGCAGGTCAAGAAACTGTAAGACATTTTTTTAGAGCTGGAGGTTCTTCCGGAACTATTGCCAAGGCAACATCTGCTTACGATAAAGACTTTAGTGACGTCATTTATGGAGTTGAAGAAGACGGCCGTTACGTGACCGAAAGTAGACTCAAAAAAATGCTTACTCACGAGTCAAATCTTATCGAAAAACGATTAAGCCGCATTAAACATCCTAATAAAATGTTTTTTAGTTATGCTAACACAGTGGCTACCATTGACTTTGCCAAACAATTTAAAGGGCATGGTTGGGTAGGCATTCGATATCAAATTGAACCTGACGAAGAATACAACGATATTATTCTCCACATTCGTTTCAAAGAAACTGATGTGCGTTTGCAGCAAGAAACACTTGGTGTCCTTGGCGTAAATTTAATTTATGGAGCCTATTATAAGTTCAATGATCCTAAAAAATTACTGCGTTATTTATATGATCACTTGGATAAAGACCAATTAGAAATAGACACCATTAATTTTTCTGGTCCCCGTTTTGCAGAAGTAGACAATCGTTTGATGAGCTTGCAACTAGTTAAAAACGGAATGACTGATGCTGTAATATTTGATCCAGAAGGAAAAAATGTGCTGCCAGCAGCGATATTATACAAAAAAAATATTCTCACTTTAAGAGGAAGTTTCCGCCCTGTAACTAAGGTGAATATGGATATGTATAAGGAATCCTTGAAAATGTTTTTGGAAGAAAACAAAGTTGATGCCACAAATACCTTAGTTATCTTTGAAATCACCTTGTCAAACTTGCGTTCCGATGGCGAAATCAATGAAAGAGATTTTATGGATCGTGCGGAATTGCTTTGTTCCTTGGGACAAACGGTAATGATTTCCAATTTTCAGGAATATTATAGAGTGGTCGAATATTTTGCAAAATATACCAAAGCCAGAATGGGATTGGCAATGGGTGTAAATAATTTAGTTGATATTTTTGACGAAAAATACTATCGCCATTTAAGCGGTGGGATTCTGGAAGCTTTTGGAAAATTATTCTACAGAGATATGAAAGTGTACTTGTATCCAATGATAGACGAAAATGGAGAAATTATGAATTCCGAAACATTAAGAGTACATCCTCGAATGAAGGAATTGTATAAATTTTTCAAATTTAATGGTAAAGTGGTAGATATTACGAACTATAACCCTGAAAATCTAGAAGTATTTTCGCGTGAAGTTTTGAAAATGATTGGTGAAAACAAATCAGGCTGGGAATCGATGCTGCCGCCAGGAGTAGCCGAAATCATCAAGGAACAAGAACTTTTTGGTTACAATCCAAATGCACTTTTGCAGACAAGCAGCTAGTTACCTAATTCAGAAATTAAATAAAAAGCCAAGAAAAATATTAATTTTTCTTGGCTTTTTTTATTCTAACAAACAAACCTCTATTTTAAAATTTGTGCAGCGTGAGCTTTGGTTTTTACGTCAGAGATTACTTCATCAATGATTCCATTTCCGTCGATGACAAATGTGGTTCTGTTGATGCCGTCATATTCTTTTCCCATAAACTTTTTGGGTCCCCAAACGCCAAAAGCTTCAATAACTGATTTATCTTCATCAGCCAATAATGGAAACGGAAAATCGTATTTTTCTTTGAACTTTGCTTGGGCTTTCGCTGCATCAGCAGAAACTCCCAAAAGTGCATAATTGTTGGTTTTAAAGCGCTCAAAATTATCTCTTAAATCACAGGCTTCGGCGGTGCAACCCGGTGTGTTTGCTTTTGGATAAAAGAAAACTATTAATTTTTTTCCTTTATAATCAGTTAATTTATGTAATTTTCCGTCTTGGTCAAGTGCTGAAAAATTAGGTGCTTTATCTCCTTTTTTTAATGTTGTCATATTTTTAGATTTTAGATTGAAGATTTTAGAATAAAGAATACAGAACAAAGAGTATAGATTTGAGATTTAAGAATGCAGATTCCATTTTGTAAAGTTTAAGGAAATTTAAATTTTTGTCATTGTTAATGTCATTGCCATTGCCATTAAAATTCCTTTTCTTTACGATTCAAATCTAATCAAAAATGACCAAACAAGAACGTGTAACGTTTGTTATAAATACGTTAAAAGAATTGTATCCCGAGATTCCAATTCCTTTGAACCACAAAGACCCTTTCACGCTTTTGATAGCGGTTTTGCTCTCGGCACAGTGCACGGATGTTCGGGTAAACCAGATTACGCCTTTGCTTTTTGCCAAAGCCGACAATCCGTATGATATGATAAAAATGTCGGTCGAAGAGATAAAAGAAATCATTCGTCCTTGTGGCCTGTCGCCAATGAAATCAAAGGGAATTCACGGTTTGTCGCATATTTTGATTGACAAACACGGTGGCGAAGTGCCTCAAAGTTTTGAATTTTTGGAAGAATTACCAGCCGTGGGTCATAAAACCGCGAGCGTTGTGATGTCGCAAGCTTTTGGAATTCCAGCTTTTCCGGTGGACACGCACATTCATCGGTTGATGTACCGATGGAATTTATCCAACGGAAAAAATGTGGTTCAGACTGAAAAAGATGCTAAACGTATTTTTCCAGAAGAAATTTGGAACGATTTACACCTTCAAATGATTTGGTACGGACGTGAATATTCGCCAGCTCGAGGTTGGAATTTAGAGAAAGATAATATCACCAAAACCGTTGGCAAGAAATCTGTTTTGACAGAATACCATAAAAAAACGTCCCGATAGTTTACCGGGACGTTTCTCTTAATTAGCTATAATTTCGAAACTTTTGTTATTTACTTTTATTATGCTTAACGCTTTTGAGTAATTCAATAAAAAAGAAATGGTCTCTTTTTTTGGTTTCATTTTGATAATAACTAATGTTTTTGGAGAGTAAATTTTTGCCATATTGTAATAAAGTTTTTGTTTTTTTATTACAACGCAATAATTTTCACAATAGTATTAATTCGTTAAAATAATTTGGTGTTTGTCTATAACTTTCCTAATATTCATCAAAGCGTAACGCATTCTACCCAAAGCTGTATTAATACTAACCCCTGTTATTTCAGAAATTTCCTTAAAACTCATATCTTGGTACATTCGCATTACCAATACTTCTTTTTGATCGGCAGGAAGTTCCTCGATTAATTTTTTCAAATCAATTTCCACTTGGTCACGAATGATTTTATTTTCAATTGTAAGCGAATCGTCAGACATTATAGAGAAAATAGAAAATTCCTCCGTTTCCCTAAACATTGGCATTTTTTTGTTTTTTCGATAATGGTCTATAATTAAATTGTGGGCAATTCGCATCACCCAAGGCAGGAATTTACCTTCTTCATTATACGATTTAGATTTTAAAGTTCTGATGACTTTAATAAAAGTGTCTTGAAATATATCATTCGAAATGTCTCTGTCAGAGATTTTAGAATATATAAAACCGAAAATTTTCGATTGATGTCTATTGATCAAAATTGTCAAAGCGTTTTCATCGCCTTCAACATAATTATTTACCAATAAAGCGTCTGGAAGTTGAATATCAGCCATAGTTATACCTTTTAGTTTTTAATAAAATTGTAGCAATTTTCTCTAAAAAGTAGTTCTATTGTATAGGCTGATTGTTTTTTAAGGTTAAAACTTTGTCAAATTTAACAATTTATTATCCTAAAATACAAGAAAAAAGAATAAAAATTAACACAAACAGGAAATGACATCAATGAACCACATACTTTTTTATCGATTAAACCGTTATATCAAACCTAAAATCAGAAAAATATTGTTGTTTTTTAAAATAGAAAAACAACATCTGAATTAAAAATTTGGAATTACTTCAATGCCTATTCCCATTTTAAAATTGATTACTTTTGTGAAAATTGAGTTTTTTATGCAAGTTGACCTTTCAAAATTAGATCCAAAGAAGAATATAATTATCAAAGGAGCGCAAGTTCACAATCTAAAAAATGTAGATGTTGCGATTCCAAGGAATAAATTTGTCGTTATCACAGGACTTTCGGGTTCTGGGAAATCAAGTTTGGCTTTTGACACTTTATATGCCGAAGGACAACGTCGCTATGTAGAAAGTTTATCCTCTTATGCCCGACAATTTCTTGGTCGATTAGACAAACCAAAAGTGGAATATATCAAGGGAATTGCACCTGCAATAGCCATTGAACAAAAAGTAAATACAACCAATGCTCGTTCGACAGTAGGAACTTCAACCGAAATTTACGATTATATGAAATTACTATTTGCCAGAATTGGGAGAACTTACTCTCCAATTTCTGGTAAAGAAGTCAAGAAAAACTCCGTTTCGGATGTTGTGGCTGATGTGAAACGCTTTGAAATTGACAGTAAATGGTTGCTCCTCGCTCCTATTCATCTAGAAAACGGTAGAGCTCTTGAAGACAAATTAAAAGCTTTGCTGAATCAAGGATTTTCCAGAATATTAGTAAACAATGAAACCATACGTTTAGACGACTCCTCGACTGCGCTTGAAGTGATGGATAAACACAGTCTCGACAACAAAGATATTCTCCTAATTATTGATCGAATCGTTGTAAAAGAGGAAGAAGAATTTTACAATCGTCTTGCCGATGCCATACAAACCGCTTTTTATGAAGGAAAAGGAATTTGTCATTTGCAAGAGTTAAATACGCACAAACGCTTCTCCTACAGTAATAATTTCGAATTGGACGGCATTACATTTCTAGAACCCAACGTTCATTTGTTCAGTTTTAATAATCCTTATGGAGCTTGTCCGGTTTGTGAAGGGTATGGAAATATCATCGGAATTGACGAAGAATTAGTGATTCCGAACACTTCTTTATCCATATTTGAAAATGCCATTTATCCTTGGCGTGGCGAAAGTATGGGTTGGTTTCGAGATGAATTGGTAAACAATGCTTACAAATTTGATTTTCCCATTCACAAACCGTTTTTTGAACTTTCTGACTCGCAAAAAGATTTACTTTGGAAGGGCAATAGCTATTTTCAGGGTTTAAATGCATTCTTCAAAGAATTGGAAGAAAAAAATTATAAAATCCAAAATCGGGTAATGCTTTCGCGTTATCGTGGCAAAACCAAATGTTATTCTTGCAAAGGAAAACGCTTGCGAATAGAAGCTTCTTATGTGAAAATTAATTCCAAAACCGTTTCGGATTTAGTCGATTTGCCAATCAAACATTTGGTTTCTTTCTTCGAAAAAATAGATTTGGATAGTTATGAAAAGCAAATTGCCAAAAGATTATTGTTGGAAATCAACAATCGCCTGTCGTTTTTAACCGAAGTTGGTTTGGATTATTTAACACTTAATAGAAACTCAGCAACACTTTCTGGTGGCGAATCGCAGCGTATCAATTTGGCGACTTCATTAGGAAGTAGTTTAGTGGGTTCGATGTATATTCTCGATGAACCGAGTATTGGTTTACATCCAAAAGACACCGAACGTTTGATTAAAGTTTTGCTTTCTCTCAGAGATTTGGGTAATACCGTTATTGTGGTGGAACACGATGAAGATATTATGAAAGCCGCTGATATGATTATCGACATTGGACCTGAAGCAGGAACTTTTGGTGGCGAATTGGTCGCTCAAGGAACTTTTGAAGAAATTCTAAAATCAACTTCATTGACAGCAAAATATTTGAATGGAGAATTAGAAATTAAAACACCTCGAATCCGCAGAAAATGGAGCAATTATATAGAAATTTTAGGCGCTCGCGAAAATAATCTGCAAAATATTGATGTCAAATTTCCGCTGGAAGTCCTGACTGTGATTACAGGTGTTTCTGGAAGTGGAAAAAGCACATTGGTCAAAAAAATATTGTTTCCAGCAATGCAAAAAAAGTTAGATGGCATTGGCGAAAAAGCGGGTCAATTTACTGAAATGCGCGGTTATTATCATAAAATTCAGCATATCGAATATGTAGATCAAAATCCTATTGGACGAAGTTCCCGGTCTAATCCTGTAACTTATATCAAGGCCTATGATGATATTCGGGAGTTGTTTGCTAAAGAAAAATTATCCAAAATTAGAGGTTACCAAGCCAAACATTTCTCTTTTAATGTTGATGGCGGAAGATGTGAAACCTGTAAAGGCGAAGGCACAATAAATGTCGAAATGGTTTTTATGGCCGACGTTCAATTGCATTGTGAAACCTGTAACGGCAAACGTTTCAAGAAAGAAGTACTTGAAGTAGCTTTCGAAGGCAAAAACATTCACGATATTCTAACGATGACTATTGATGATGCTGTTGCATTTTTTGCGGATAATAATCAAAAGAAAATCACCCAAAAACTACAACCTTTACAAGACGTTGGATTGGGTTATGTGCAATTAGGACAGTCTTCTTCCACACTTTCTGGTGGCGAAGCACAGCGTATTAAACTAGCTTCGTTCTTGGTGAAAGGTGCTACCAAAGAAAAAGCCCTTTTTGTATTTGATGAACCTACAACGGGCTTGCATTTTCACGACATCAAGAAACTTTTAGCTTCGTTTGATGCTTTGATTGACAAAGGTCATTCCATAATTGTAATTGAACACAATCTCGATTTGATAAAATGCGCCGACTGGATAATAGATTTGGGTCCTGAAGGTGGTGAAAATGGCGGACAGCTATTAGCCGAAGGAACTCCCGAAGATATTGTGAAAATCAAAAAATCAGTTACGGCAAAGTACTTAAAGGAGAAATTATAACCATTCACATTCACTTTTTTTGGGGTTTGTCTAAGATAAGAAAAATACATGCGCAACATTAAATTTTACAACAAATAGGTTTAATTGTGTAAAATATTAAATTGTATTTTTCAGAAATTTGTAAGTTGTAAAGACCGCGGATACTATCAACGTCGATTGAATCTGTAAGTGTTTTTTTTGCTTATGAATACAAAGCTACTTCATCTTTTAAAAAAAACAGTCCGAATACTAATTTGGTGTATCGCCTCAATAATTGCGTTTTTTCTACTTCTTACTCTATTAATTCAAGTTCCTTCCATTCAAAATTTTGCAAAAGATAAAGCCATTACTTATTTGCAAAATAAAATCAAAACCAAAGTTTCATTAGACCGAATTGCTATTAATTTTCCAAAAGAAATTATCTTGGAAGGATTTTATTTTGAGGATCAAAAAAAAGATACTTTATTAATTGGCAAAAGATTAGAAGCCGATATTGATTTGTTCAAACTCATTGGTAGCGAACTCGAAATCAATTCTATTTCGCTCCAAAATGCCTCCGCTACTATTTCTAGAAATAAGGATGGCGTTTATAATTTCGATTATATTATAAAGGCATTTGAATCTAAAAAACCTGCAGATTCCAATAGCAAACCCTTTAAAATAGCGGTGGTAAATGTCAATCTCGAAAACGTCAATTTTAATTTCAAGGATGATTTTTCTAAAAATGATATTCGGATAAAACTGACTCATTTTGATACTAAATTCAAGAAATTTGATTTAGATAAAATGGATTTCGACATTCCGAACATCAATTTAAATGGTTTAAAATTAGTTTTGAATCAGGACATTGTCGAAAAAATTGCCGAGACATCTATAAATACTTTGGATACGATTTCGAAAAGAAAAGATTTCAAGTTGAAATTAGGCAAAATCAGTTTATCTAAAATTGATATTTCTTATGATAACAAGGATTATAAGTTAGGGTCAGGCATTATTTTAGGCAATTTAGAATTGTCAGTCAACAAAATCGATTTGAATAAACAATTGTTGGATTTTGACACTTTCGAATTAAAAAATCTAAAAGGAAATTTACGATTAGGAGCAAATGACAAACAACTTATTACCCAAAATTTAGATTCGACTTCAATCAAACAAACGGGTTGGAAAGTAAAATTGAACGCTATTAATTTGCAAAATATAGCTTTCAAATATGACGATTTGCAATCCAAACCAATACCAAAAGGAATAGATTATAGTCATCTTGATTTGCATAAATTGAATTTTAAGGCCGAAAAAATGTATTATGGAAATGATACCATTTCTGGAATTATAAAATCACTTACTGCTATTGAAAAAAGTGGTTTGCAAATTCAGTCTTTAAAAACAGATTTTTTCTATGGTCCAAAAAATGCTTATTTGAATAATTTGTATTTAAAAACGCCGCAAACGCTACTTCAAAAAAATATTAAAATCGGTTATCGGTCACTTGCTGCATTACGAAAAGATATTGCTACAATTACTTTGGATGCTAATTTGACTCAATCGAAAATTGGATTTAAGGATATTTTGATCTTTGCTCCGTATTTGCAAAAAGAAAATTCGTTTAAAAGCAATCCAAATGCAGTTTTGTATATAAATGCTCGTTTGAACGGAAAAATTTCAGCACTTAACATTCCATTGTTGGAGATGCGAGGCATTAGAAACACTCAAATTTCTCTTTCTGGAAAGATTTTGGGTTTGCCAAATGCTCAAAAAGCCTATTACGATTTGGATATAAAGAAATTTTCAAGCACGTCCAAAGATGTGATTTCGTTTGTGGCAAAAGGAACAATTCCCAACAACATTCAATTGCCTTCTCAATTTAAAGTAGGTGGAAAATTTAAAGGTTCGATTCAAAACTTCAAGACTAATTTGGCTTTAAATAGTAGTTTTGGAAATGCCAAAGTGGCTGGTTTATATGATCAACGCATTAAAAATCAAGAGAAATACGAGGCTACAATTTCCCTTTTAGATTTTGATTTAGGTCAATTAATCAAAAATGATTCTTTGGGAAAAGTTACGCTTAAAGCGAAAATAAAAGGGAAAGGATTAGACCCAAAAACGGCTCAAGCAGAACTAGATGGAATTGTCCAAAAAGCAGTTTTCAATAAATATACGTATCGTGATTTAACCTTGAAAGGAAATATCAAAAACGGACTATTCGATGTAAAATCAGGAATGAAAGATCCCAATTTGAATTTTGATTTAGTTGCCAACGGAAATGCAAAAGACAAATATCCATCGGTAAAATTAAAATTAAACCTCGATATTGCTGATCTTCAAAAGCTGAATCTTCACGCCGGTCTAATGAAATTGCGCGGAAACATTGATGCAGATATTGCTAATAGCAATCCCGATTTTTTAAACGGCGAAGTCTTTCTTTCCAACATTCAAATTTTGCAAGAAGCCGAACCAATTGTTCTGGATTCTATCAAAATTTTGGCTTATGCCAATGCTGAAAAGAACAATATCAAGATAAATTCACAATTCCTGAAAGCTGAAATTGACGGTCAATACAGGCTGACAACATTAGTATCAGCAATAAAAAAATCAGTATCAAAACACATTGATTTAGGAAATCCTGTAAGCAGAGTAGCATCAGATAAACAGCAATTAACTTTTAAGTTATCTGTTGATAATGACCCTATTCTTTTTAAAATTTTCCCAAAATTAACCGGTTTGGAACCTATTAACATCACTGGAAAATACAATAATGTCGCCGATTCATTAGAAGTAAAAGGAACGATTCCGAGAATTGTTTATGCTAATAATACGATTGCCGATGGAAAAATAAATATAGAAGCAAAAGGAAATGCTTTGGAATACCAGTTTTCTGTCGCCACGATTGAAAGTGGCGCAATTAAAATTCCGTTTACTAGTTTTTCTGGAAAAGTTGAAAATAATATTATTTCGTATGCATTGGAAGTAAAAGATGCAAGTAAAAAACAACAGTATTTTATTGCCGGTGAAATGCTTCGTGACAAGTCTAAAAACACACTTAAAATTGACCCTGCAAATTTTGTACTCAATTATGATAAATGGAATATCAATACTGAAAACGCGATAGAATTTGGAGAAAAACGACTTTACATCAATAAATTTTATCTGGATCATTCTGGAAATGAACTAAAAATTCAGTCGCAAGGCAATCAAAATAATGCGCCGTTGAAGGTTGATTTCGTCAATTTCAAAATAGAGACGATTTTGAATATGGTCAAAAAAGATAAATTGTTGATGCAGGGTTTGATAAACGGTTCGGCTTTGGTTGAAAATGTGATGACAAATCCAACTTTTACTTCTGATTTAAAAATAGATGATTTTGGTTTTAAAGGTGAAGCTGTTGGCGATATTGTCCTAAAAGTAAATAACAAAACTGCTGATCTATTGGCTGCAAATGTTATGCTTACGGGTGAAGGAAACGATATCACTCTTCTTGGGACATATAAAATTAGTGACGGTACTTTTGATCTTAATTTAGATATGAACAAGTTAAATATCAAAAGTATTCAAGGGTTTAGTATGGATCATATTACCGACGGAACAGGCTATTTGTCAGGGAATTTCACGGTTACGGGAAATACTGATGCTCCAAAATTAAACGGAGAATTAAACTTTAATGATGCTGGTTTCAGAATCATTAAACTCAACTCTTATTTTAAAGTCACTGATGAAAAAGTCAGATTTCAGAATGAAGTAATTGCATTTGATAAATTTACTTTATACGATGAAAATGACAATGAATTATCGGTAAACGGAACAATCAAATCTGCGGATTTCAGGAATTTTGACTTTGGATTGACCGTAGTTGCCAATAATTTTAGAGCGATTCATTCTAAAGCTGCCGACAATGATTTGTTTTATGGGGATTTATTTTTGGATACGAAATTGAACATAAATGGAACGGTGGACAATCCGATTGTTGGTGGAAACATCAAAATAATAGAAGGTACCAAATTTTCGGTGGTTTTGCCTCAATCCGATCCTTCCATTGCTGATAGGGAAGGAATTGTCGAGTTTGTTGACGAGGAGAATTTGTATCTGAAACAAACTGACGCAATGCAGAAAAAACTCAATCAGTCAGTCTTAATCGGGATGGATGTTAGTGTTGCCATTTCGATCGAGAAAGAAGCCGAACTTACTTTGGTTATCGACAAAGGAAATGGAGATTACCTGAATCTTAAAGGCGAGGCCGAACTTACTGGAGGTGTTGATCCATCAGGAAAAACGACTTTGACGGGTAAATATGAATTTTCAGGAGGTGCTTATGAGATGAATTTCAATATGATTCGCAGAAAATTCGATATTCAAAAAGGAAGTTATATTGTCTGGAATGGAGAGCCAACTATGGCTACTTTAAATATTACTGCGATTTATAAGGTGGAAACAGCACCAATAAATTTACTTGGAAATCAGTTGGGAGCAGTAAGCCCAACCGTTAGGAACACCTACAAACAGAAAATTCCGTTTCAAACCATCTTGAAGATGAATGGCGAATTAATGAAGCCCGAAATAACATTTGACATTATTCTTCCCGATGGAAATTATGGTGTTTCATCTGATATTGTAACGGCTTCTCAGGCAAAACTGGAACAGTTGCGACAAGAACCCGCAGAATTAAACAAACAAGTTTTTGCCCTTTTGTTGTTGAATCGTTTTATTGGCGAGAACCCTTTTGCAAGTGAAAGCGGTGGAACTAGTGCAGAATCGTTGGCCCGACAAAGTGTAAGCAAAATACTTTCGCAACAATTAAATGATCTTGCCGGAGATTTAATATCCGGAATCCAGTTGGAATTTGATTTGGAATCGACAGAAAATTATACTTCTGGAACGATGCAAAACAGAACCGACTTGAATGTTGGTATTTCTAAAAAACTCTTTGATGATAGAATTAAAATTACGGTAGGAAGTAGTTTTGGCGTCGAAGGCCAGGAACGTGCCAATGAAGATGTTAACAATATTGCGGGTGATGTTGCGCTGGATTATCAACTCACCAGAGACGGACGCTATATGGTTCGCGCTTATCGAAAAAATGAATATCAAGTTGCTATTGCAGGACAGGTTGTAGAAACTGGACTTGCCTTCATTGTTACTATGAGTTACAATAAATTCCGGGAGCTTTTTCGACGTAGTGCCGAAGAAAAAGCAATCATTGAAAAAGAAAAGATTCTTAAAGAAAAAATAAAACGCAAAGCAGAAAAGGCAAAACAAGAAAAACTAGAGAAAGAGATAATTGAGGAAAATGAGCAAAAAAATTAGAAATATGGAAACCAGATATATAAAATATTTGATAGTGCTATCCTTGTTTTTTGCTTTTGGGTGCAGCAACACCAAATATTTACCCGAAGGCGATTTTTTGTATACCGGAAGTTCCGTAAAAGTGAAAGATTCAGTCTTAAAAAAGAAAGAGCGAAAAGCACTTGAAAATGAGGCAAAAGAGTTACTTGTTCCAAAACCTAACAAAAAAATACTGGGATTGAGACCTAAATTATTGATTTATAATTGGGCTGGACAACCAAAAAAAGCCAAAGGAATCAGATATTGGTTGAGAACCAAAGTCGGTGAAGCGCCTGTACTTTTTAGCAAAGTTGATTTGGATTATAATGCGTCTATCTTGAGAAATTTCACGGAAAACAAAGGTTATTTTAAAACAAGAGTCAGTGCAGATTCAACTGCCAAAAATAAAAGGGCAACTGCAGAATATACGATATGGCCGAAAAGGCAATACAAAATAAAAACCGTCAAATTCCCGGAAGATTCTACTGATTTAGGAAAATCGATTGCCAAAACAAGTAGCCAAACTTTACTCAAAGAAAGAAATCCCTATGATTTGGATATTATAAAAGCCGAGAGAGAACGCATCGATGCCAGACTTAAGGAAAAAGGATATTATTATTTTAATCCGGATTATATTTTGGCTCAAGTGGATAGTACAAAAGGAGATTATGAGGTCAATATCAAATTAAAAATAAAAGACGAAACGCCAGACAAAGCAACAATTCCCTACAAAATAAACAAGATTGTGGTGTATCCCAATTTTTCGATTTTAAAAGACAGCGTTGCCTATAGGAAAGAAGATGTTGTCCAGTATAAAGATTTTACCATTATTGATTCGGCGCATACTTTTAAACCAAGAGTGTTTGACAGGGCATTGTACTTTAAAAAAGGAGATTATTACAACCGAAAAAACCACAATCTTTCCTTAAACCGTTTTGTAAATTTGGGGACATTCAACTTTGTAAAAAATGAATTCAAAGTTTCGGACAGTATAAAAAACACTTTGGATGCTTATTATTATCTAACACTTTTACCTAAAAAGTTTATTCGCTTCGAGGTTTTGGACAAAACCAATTCAGCCAGTTATACTGGATCTGAAATAAAAGTAAACTGGAATAACCGAAACGTATTTAGAGGAGCGGAATTGCTAACTGTTTCCGTGTTTGGCGGAGCGGATTTTCAACTTTCAGGAGAAAACAAAGGAAATAATATATACAAACTAGGAACAGAAACCAGTTTGACTTGGCCAAGATTTATTACGCCGTTCAAGATTGAAGGTTCTAGTGCATTCGTTCCAAAAACCAAAGCAACCGCGAGATATGAATACCAAAATAGGACACAGCTTTATGCTTTAAATTCGTTTAAAACGTCTTTTGGTTATATTTGGAAAGAAAATATCCGAAAAGAGCATCAATTGAATATTGTTGACATTACTTATGTTAGTCCAAATAATGTAACGGCAGAATATCGGGAAAATATTTTGGCTGATCCCGCTTTGGGGAAAGTTATCGAAAAACAATTAATTTTTGGACCAACGTATTCCTACACATTCACGAATACAATGCTGAAACGTAAAAAAAACACTTTCTATTTTAATGGCGAAGTGGATTTGGCTGGAAATGTTTCGGGTTTGCTAACGGGAGCGAATATCAAGCAAGGTGATACGATAAAAGTATTTGATGTTCCGTTTAGCCAATATATAAAAGTAGAAGCTGACTTTAGGCATTATTTAAAACTGGGAAAAGAAAGCGAATTGGCAAGCAGAATTATTGTCGGAGCAGGATTTGCCTATGGAAATTCAACAACATTGCCTACGACAAAGCAATATGTTGTGGGAGGAACTAATAGCATTCGCGCCTTTAGAGCAAGATCAGTCGGTCCGGGAAGTTACCAAGCTCCTGTTATTTCCAACTCGTTTTTACCAGAACAATCCGCTGACTTAAAATTAGAATTTAATACCGAATATAGGGCAAAAATTTATGGTCTAATGAAAGGAGCCTTATTTATTGATGCAGGTAATATTTGGCTCTTAAATGCTGATCCAAATAAACCCGGAGCCGAAATTTCGAAAGATTTTATTAAAGACATAGCCGTTGGAGCGGGTTTGGGATTGCGTTTTGATTTTTCTTTTTTAATCTTAAGAACCGATTTGGCATTTCCGCTCAGAAAGCCCTATTTGCCTCAAGGACAAAGATGGGTGATCGATAATGTTGATTTTGGTAATGTTGCGTGGAGAAAGGAAAATCTATTATTAAATATTGCGATTGGGTATCCTTTTTAGATAAAATTAATATCGGATAAGATTAAATTACAATATATCCGATATTAAACGTATCTTTGTGGGGTTATGTGGAAAATAGATTTAAAATATAGAGCAGAATTTCAATCTACATTTGAAAGATTGTACAAAAAAAAACAAGATTTGCAAGCCAGCAGACCTTTGCCTACTATTGCTTTGAATAAAATCAGAGAAAATTTATCCATAGAATGGACGTACAATTCCAATAGCATTGAAGGCAATACTTTAAGTTTGCGTGAAACTCAAATGGTACTTCTGGAAGGAATTACCATCAAAGGAAAATCTTTGCGAGAGCATTTTGAAGTGCACAATCACGACAAAGCCATTGACTATTTATTTTCAATTATTAAAAATGATTATATTTTGCGAAGTATTGATATTTTATCTTTGCACGGTTTGGTTTTGCGCTCTATTGAAGATGATTTTGCAGGACGTTTACGCAATGGTGGTGTCCGAATTTCGGGGGCAAATTTTGTCCCTCCAAATGCCAATAAAGTTTCAGCTTTACTAGATGAATTGATAGATTTTGTTAATACCAATCCATTAGAATTGAATGATATTGAATTGGCTGCGGTTTTCCATCATAAACTCGTTTGGATTCACCCTTTTTTTGATGGTAATGGAAGAACCGTTCGTTTAAGTATGAATTTGTTATTGATGCGATGTGGTTTTCCGCCCGCTATTATTCTCAAAAATGATAGAAAAAAATACTACGAAGCACTAAATCAAGCCAATAATGGCAATTATCAAAAATTGATGCTTTTGATGTGTCAAGCCTTGGAACGCAGCTTAAATATATATTTGAATGCGATGCCAGATAGTACTAACGACTTTCAAAAAATAGCTGATATTGTCAATGAACCAAGTTCTCCTTACGGTCAAGAATATATAAGTTTATTGGCTCGAACAGGCAAAATTGATGCCTACAAAGAAGGTAGAAATTGGTTTACCTCCAAAGAAGCTATTGAGAAATATATCTCAACTCGAAAAAGAAAACGCTAACTCAATTAGCGTTTTTTTATGCCTTATTTTAACATAAACTTCCAAAGTGTTATACTGAAAGAATAAATCAAAATGGTAACTTTGCGTTTTGCTAAAATTCTATGCTAAATTCAGATAATAATATTGAAGTATTGGGTGCGCGAGTGCACAATCTCAAAAATATAGACGTAACTATTCCTCGTGAAAAACTAGTTGTAATTACTGGACTTTCGGGTTCTGGAAAATCGTCATTGGCTTTTGACACGATTTATGCCGAAGGACAACGCCGCTATGTAGAAACTTTTTCGGCTTATGCCAGACAATTTCTTGGGGGTTTAGAGCGTCCTGATGTCGATAAAATTGATGGTCTTTCGCCAGTTATTGCTATTGAACAAAAAACTACCAGCAAAAGTCCCCGTTCGACTGTGGGAACAATTACAGAAATTTATGACTTCCTGCGTTTACTTTATGCTCGTGCTGCTGACGCTTACAGTTATAATACTGGCGAAAAAATGGTTTCCTATGACGATGAGCAAATTAAAGATTTAATTACTCAGGATTTTGCAGGAAAACGAATCAATATTTTAGCGCCTGTTATCCAAGCTAGAAAAGGACATTATGCCGAATTATTCCAGCAAATTGCCAAACAAGGTTTTCTTAAAGTTCGCATAAATGGCGATATAAAAGACATTACGCCTGGGATGAAACTGGATCGTTATAAAACTCACGACATCGAAATCGTGATTGACCGTATCGAGATTGCTCTCCCTTCGGGGGCTGGGGGGCTTGAAAATGAAAAACGTCTAACCGAAAGTATCAAAACTGCAATGTATCACGGTGAAAATGTACTTATGGTTTTAGACCAAGACACGAATTTAATTAGATTTTTTAGTCGGAATTTAATGTGCCCAACGACTGGGATTTCCTATCAAAACCCGGAACCTAATTTGTTTTCATTTAATTCTCCAAAGGGAGCTTGTGACCATTGCAAAGGCCTTGGAAAGGTGAATGAAATCAATATCAAAAAGATTATTCCAAATCCGAAATTATCGATAAATAAAGGAGGTTTTGCACCTTTAGGCGAATACAAAAGCTCGTGGATGTTCAAACAATTAGAAATCATTGGCGAAAAATTTGGTTTCAAATTAACCGATGCCATCACAAACATTTCTGAAGAAGCTATGGAAATGATTTTGAATGGTGGTAAAGAAAAATTCACGGTGGAATCAAAAGTTTTGGGTGTAACCAAAGAATACAAAATAGAGTTTGAAGGGATTTCACATTTCATCAAAAACCAGCACGATGAAAGTAACTCCTCATCAATAAAACGTTGGGCAAAGGAATTTATGGATGAAGTAAAATGCCCAGTTTGTGAAGGTTCCCGATTGAAAAAAGAAGCTTTATTTTTCAAAATCAATGACAAAAATATTGTCGAATTGTGTGATATAGATATTTCGGATGTGACCCAATGGTTTATGGATTTACACACACATTTATCCGAAAAACAAAAAAAAATAGCGACCGAAGTTATTAAGGAAATCAAAGATAGATTGGCTTTTTTGATGAATGTAGGTTTGGATTATTTGGCTTTAAGCCGAAGCTCAAAATCACTTTCTGGCGGCGAGGCACAACGCATTCGATTGGCTACGCAAATTGGTTCGCAATTAGTTGGCGTTTTATATATTTTGGATGAACCTAGCATTGGTTTACATCAAAGAGATAATGACAAATTGATTCATTCCTTAGAACAATTGCGTGATATTGGCAACTCGGTTATTGTAGTAGAACACGATAAAGATATGATTGAACGCGCCGATTATGTGATTGATATTGGTCCAAAAGCGGGAAAATATGGTGGCGAAATCATCAGTATTGGAACGCCTGCCGAAACTTTGAAATCAAATACCATCACGGCTCAATACTTGAATGGCACGATGAAATTGGAAATTCCGAAAAAACGGCGAGAAGGCAACGGAAAATTCCTGAAATTGACAGGTGCGACGGGAAATAATCTAAAAAATGTTACAATAGAATTGCCTTTGGGCAAAATGATTTGCGTGACTGGCGTTTCAGGAAGTGGAAAATCGACTTTGATAAACGAAACCCTCTACCCTATTTTGAACGCTTTTTATTTTAATGGTGTCAAAAAACCAAAACCATATAAAAAAATTGAAGGTTTGGAAAATATCGACAAAGTAATTGACATAGACCAAAGTCCGATTGGTAGAACTCCACGGTCCAATCCAGCGACTTATACAGAAGTTTTTACCGAAATTAGAAATTTGTTCACAATGACTTCCGAAAGTATGATTCGAGGGTATAAAGCAGGCCGATTTAGTTTTAATGTAAAAGGCGGACGTTGTGAAACCTGCGAAGGTTCTGGTGTGCGAACGATTGAGATGAATTTTTTGCCTGATGTTTATGTGGAATGTGAAACTTGTCAGGGAAAGCGTTTTAACAGAGAAACTTTGGAGATTCGATACAAAGGAAAATCAATTTCGGATGTGTTGAATATGACGGTAGACGAAGCCGTTCCCTTCTTTGAAATGATTCCGAAGATTTACCGAAAAGTAAAAACCATTCAGGATGTTGGTTTGGGTTATATCACTCTTGGTCAACAAAGCACCACGCTTTCTGGTGGTGAAGCGCAACGCATCAAACTGGCTGGAGAATTGTCTAAAAAAGATACTGGAAATACGTTTTATATTCTCGATGAGCCCACAACTGGATTGCATTTCGAGGACATTCGCGTTCTGATGGAAGTCATCAATAAATTGGTCGATAAAGGCAACACAATCTTAATTATCGAACACAATATGGACGTTATCAAACTCGCTGATTACATTATAGACATTGGTCCTGAAGGAGGAAAAGCTGGCGGCGAAGTTGTTGCAAAAGGAACTCCCGAAGAAATCATTAAAAACAAAAAAAGTTATACGGCGCAGTTTTTGAAAAAAGAGTTGGCGTAATTATTTGAAAAAACATAGATTGAGCCGACGGCTCTATATTATGATTTTGCATTATTTTAGATGCATTAAAATCCATTTCTACAAAATAAATCGAGCCTCTGGCTCTTTGAAATCATAGTAAAATTGTCCAAGTTCCATAGGAACGAAACATTTTGGGGCAACGGATTTTAATCCGTTTGAAACGTGAAAAACAGAACATTTTGAATGTGTTGATAGTCGGCAATAATTTAAAAAGAATTAATTAATGAATGTTTTTTGCATTTAAAAATAAAGTTGAATTTTAAAAAAAATGCCCTAGCCACGATAGTAGTGGAAATCCTTTTGTGCCGGGGTTCGGCACAAAAGATTATAACGGATAGCGTGAGATTGCTCCAACCGCTCCTAAAAGTCTTCACAAAAAAAGGCGCCAATTGAATAAAAAATATTTAATTTTTTGGCATAAAAAAAGCATCATTATAGACCCATAATGGTGCTTTTTTTTGGTGAAACGGTGATCACCTAAGCCTATTCGCTATTTCGTAATAAGGATAAACAGTTTAAAATACCCCTATTATCCTTTAGAATTAATTTTATTTTTAATGACAAAACTTTTATTAATCTTTACAAAATCTAGAGGCTGAATTGTATCGTCATGAGTACTTTCAGTTATCTTGTCATTCTCAGCAATAATTTCATCTATTGTTTTTCTGGATTTTACTAATAAAACTGATTCAGGATTCAAAAAACCAGAGTCATCAACCATCGAAAATTTCGCTTGTTCGTAAACTGATGATGATTTCAAAATAGCAATAGCTTCAAAGGCATTAGATAACTCAGCATACTTCAATGCAGTAAATCCTTGACTATCTTTAATGTCACGGTCTGCTCCTTTTTGCAATAAATATTTTATAATATCTACTTTGTTATAGCGTGCTGCATACATTAGCGGAGTCATTCCATTTAATTTTTTATTAACATTCGTACCACCTTCAATAAACTTTTTCACAATTTCAATATCCCCTTTGCTAATCGCTACTGTTAAAGAAGTTGAAGATTTATAAGAGATATTTAGTGTTTTTTGATTACCAATAAAATTGGGACTGGAAGCTGAAGATACACTAGAAAAAGCCATTAAGGTAATTCCTAAATAAATAATTGATTTTTTCATTGTAATTGATTTTAAATTATTATTATTTTTAATTTTTATTTAATGATTGAAAGTATATTAATTATGTTTAGTATCAGAATATATGATGATAAGTTAGCGTTTATGAAAAATGCAAAATATAAGGAAACCATAAAAAAATGCTCATATTTTAAACATATCACAAAATACACAGTATATACAGTCAATTTTATGTCAAATATACAAATATTTAAGATATGAATCCAAAAAAAATATAAAATAAATCTACTTAAAATCGATTTTTATTCTTTATTCATTCCAATAGTTATTTCTTGAAATTAATCAATTAAGAAAAACATGGTTATTTGAATAATACTGCTGTTTTTAGTTAATAATTAGCATTATATAAATAAAAAAAATTCTTAATGTCCAAATCAAGAACTTTTCGATGATGGTAAGAAGCTTTTTGAGGACTACCGTCAATCAAGCGGTGGCTTAATGTTAAAATTTGAATAGTTGAAGGACTGGCATTGTTTCTAAATTACACATCCCGATGTCATAGATATTCTCCCATCGATTGCGCATTCTATACACAAAAACGAGAATAACTCAAAAATATTTTCGAGACATCAGGTTCAAATATCTTCAGTTTTATTGTCTTGTTTTATTGTAATCGAACAAATAAATACGACATTCTCTAAAGAAATAATAAAAAATAAAAAAAAGCATTGCTTCACATTTTTTGAAAAAAGAATTACTTTAGCGCAGAAGTCTGAAATGCCCGTTTCTTAAGATTATTATCTCCTTTTTTAGACTTTAAAACAGGAAACAATACTAAAAGTTCAAAAAATATAAAAATGAGATTAGAAGATTTTGACAATGATGAGGATAAAGTAATCCAAGATAAATTTAAAAGAAAAACATGGAACGAGATTCGGTCCAATGACAGTTGGGCGATTTTTAAAATTATGGCCGAGTTTGTTAACGGTTATGAAAGTATGGGACGAATTGGCCCTTGTGTAACCCTTTTTGGTTCAGCAAGAACAAAACCGGAGGATAAATATTATTTATTGGCCGAGAAAATTGCTTACAAAATAAGCAAAGCAGGATATGGCGTTATCACTGGCGGCGGTCCCGGAATTATGGAAGCTGGAAATAAAGGAGCGCATCTTGGCGGTGGAACGTCCGTGGGATTGAATATTGAGTTGCCATTTGAGCAACATTTTAATCCGTATATTGACCACGATAAAAACTTAAATTTTGATTATTTCTTTGTGAGAAAAGTGATGTTCGTGAAATACTCTCAAGGTTTTGTGGTAATGCCGGGCGGTTTTGGTACTTTGGACGAAATGTTTGAAGCTTTGACATTAATACAGACAAAAAAAATTGGAAAATTTCCTATAATATTGGTTGGAACCGCTTTCTGGTCGGGATTGATAGAATGGATAAGAACGGTTTTAGTGGAACAAGAACACACGGTGAATGAGGAAGATTTGAATTTGTTCAAAATTGTAGATACCGAAGATGAAGTGGTCGAAGTTTTGAATAAATTCTATAAAAAATACGATTTGACACCTAACTTTTAGGGGGGATTATTACCGCTTATTTAATTTTTTAAAAGAGATCTTTGAAATCATTCCATAAAAATAGTATTATACTTCTTGTTTTATTTGCTTCGTTGAAACATTACGGGCAACATAAATCCCATTTGGTTGTCGAAGCAAATACGACACAAAACACGTTGACTATTCTGCAAGAAATCGTGTTTTTTAATCAATCGGAAGATACGTTGACATCGATTGTTTTGAATGATTGGATGAATGCTTATTCGTCTAAAAATTCGCCTTTGGCCAAGCGATTTTCGGATGAGTTTTATAGAGGTTTTCATTTAGCCAAAGAGGAAGAACGAGGAGGAACCAACAATTTGAGCATTTCCAATCCTGCAAAAACATCACTTTCTTGGGAAAGAACCGAAAAAAATCCAGATTATATTATCGTAAAATTAGGTTATAAATTGGCTCCAGGCCAAAAAACCACTTTGCATCTAACTTATGTGGTAAAGGTTCCCAGTAGCAAATTTACCAATTATGGTCATTCTGAAAATGGCGGAATGAACTTGAAAAACTGGTTTCTTACTCCTGCTCGTTACGAGAATCATTCTTTTGTGAAATACAATAATTTCAACTTAGATGACATTGCAAATGCCTTTTCAGATTTTGATATAGAGTTTATAATTCCAAAAAACTACGAACTGACAAGCGATTTAAAAAGTAGCCAATCGAAACAAACAGAAAAATCTTCGTTTTATGAGTTGAAAGGAACCAACAGAACAGATTTCAGTCTTTACATAGAGCCAAAGTCCACTTTTCGTAGCTTCAAAAATAGTTTCGTTGAAGTCCTGACCAATTTAAAAGGCAACAAGACAGACGAAATTAAAAAAGCAATTGCAATTGATAGAATAGTGAATTTCACAAACCAATTAATTGGTTCCTATCCTTTTGAAAAAATAACAGTTTCGCAAGTTGATTACGACAGGAATCCTTTTTATGGATTGAACCAGTTACCCTCTTTTATTGTTCCGTTCCCTGATGAATTTCTTTTTGAAATTAAATTTTTGAAAACCTATTTGAATGATTATCTGAAAACCACTTTGAAGTTAGACCCCAGAAAAGACAACTGGATTTATGACGGAATTCAAGTGTATTGTATGATGCGCTACATCCAAGAAAATTATCCTGATCACAAAATGATGGGACGCGTTTCCAATTATAAATTATTTAAAGGTTTTCATTTGTTAAACTTGGATTTCAACGAGCAATACAGTTATTTTTATTTGCTAATGGCAAGGAAAAACTTGGATCAATCCCTTGGAGCTCCAAAAAACACCTTGATTAAATTCAACGAGCAAATAGCCAGCAAATACCGCGCAGGATTGAGTTTAATCTATTTAGATGATTATCTTGGAAATCATTTTATGTCCAGCAGCATTCAACAATTTAATGCTCAAAACAAGGAAAAGCAAACCAATGGAAATGATTTTGAAACTGTATTAAAATCCAATACGGATAAAGATATCGACTGGTTCTTTAAAACCATCATCAATTCTCGTGAAATCATAGATTATAAGTTTTCTAATGTATCCAAAACCAAGGACAGTGTAACTTTTACCTTAAAAAACAGAACTAAAGTTGCGGTTCCAATGCCAATTTATGGAATAAAAAATGATACTATTGTTTTTAAAAAGTGGTTAGAAACCACAAATAAAGACAGCATATATACCTTGGAAAGAAAGGATGCCAAGAAAATTATCATCAACTATGAAAATGAAGTTCCCGAATTCAATTTAAGAAATAACTGGAAGAAATTAGAGGGTGTATTCCCAAATAATCGCCCCATAAAATTTGCCCTTATCAAAGATTTAGAAGATCCTTACAGCAACCAAGTCATCTATGCTCCAATACTAACATACAACGTTTATGACGGACTTTCGCCAGGAATGCGGTTGCATAATCGAGCCATATTGAACAGGCCTTTCGTTTATGATATAAATCCAACCTATTCCTTAAAATCAAAGACAGTAACCGGATCAGGAGCCTTTGTCATCAATAAAGATTATCGAGACAACAATTTGTTCAACGTAAAATACTCCGTTGGTGGTTCCTATTTTCATTATGCACCTGACGCAACCTATCTAAAAGTAAATCCAATGGTTTTAATGCAATTTCGCAATGATGATTATAGAGACAACCGAAAACAGCTCATTTATATGCGGCAAGTACTAGTCAATCGAGAAAAAAGTGCCATTGTAATTGACAACTCTCTCGAAGATTATTCTGTTTTTAATATGAAATATATAAACTCCAGAACTGAAGTTACTAACCATCTGAGCTTTGCAGCTGATGTACAATTTTCGGGCGAATTTGGAAAGGTTTCCACTGAAATACAATACAGGAAACTCTTTGAAAATAATCGTCAGTTGAGTCTTAGATTGTATGCCGGTAGTTTTTTATACAATACCAGTAATTCCGATTTTTTTAGTTTTGCATTGGACAGACCCACCGATTATCTTTTTGATTATGCTTATTTAGGGAGATCAACAAGCACAGGAATCGTGAGTCAGCAATACATTATGGCTGAAGGTGGCTTTAAATCAAAGTTGGACACGCCTTATGCAAACCATTGGATTACCACCTTAAATGGTAGTTACGCCATCTGGAATTGGATAGAAGTTTATGGTGATGTGGGTTTTGTGAAAAATAAGCAACAAAAAGCGAATTTCGTTTATGACAGTGGAATTCGATTGAATCTGCTAACCGACTATTTCGAATTGTATTTTCCTTTATATTCTAATAACGGATCGGAAATAACACAACCACATTACGGAGAAAAAATAAGATTTGTAGTCACGCTTGACCCTAATAAATTAATCCCTCTTTTTACAAGAAAATGGTTTTAATTTAAAAATACACTAATGATATTTGCGTTATTATTGTTTATATGATTATTTATGTACTAATAATTCAATAAAAGTATCAATTATCAAATTTAAATTATTAAAAATTAAATTGTATTTTGTTCAATGAATTATGAAAATAGCCAGTTTTTGAGTAAATTCGCACCGTAAAGTTATACTTTCAATTATGATAAAAGAAAAAGCCAATACTACATTGACATTTGAAGACTTCAAAACCGAAGTGCTAAAAGATTACAAAATCGCAATAATAAGCAGAGAATGCAGTTTATTGGGACGCAAGGAAGTGTTGACAGGAAAAGCAAAATTCGGAATTTTTGGTGACGGAAAAGAAGTTCCGCAATTAGCCATGGCCAAATCCTTCAAAAACGGTGACTTTCGTTCCGGATATTATCGCGATCAAACCTTTATGATGGCAATTGGCGAACTAACCATTCAACAATTCTTTGCTGGATTATATGGCCACACTGATGTTTCTCAAGAACCTATGTCGGCAGGAAGGCAAATGGGCGGTCATTTTATGACGCATAGCTTAAATGAAGATGGCAGTTGGAAAAACTTGACAACCAAAAAAAATTCGAGCGCTGATATTTCGCCAACGGCAGCTCAAATGCCTCGAATGTTGGGATTAGCGCAAGCATCAAAAATATACAGAAACATCCCTGAAATTGCCCATAAATCTAATTTTTCAGTCGATGGAAATGAAATTTCTTGGGGAACCATTGGAAATGCCAGTACTTCCGAAGGCTTGTTTTTTGAAACCATAAATGCAGCCGGAGTGCTTCAAGTTCCAATTGTTTTAAGTGTTTGGGATGATGAATATGGAATTTCGGTTCATGCAAAACATCAAACCACAAAAGAGAGCATTTCTGAAATTCTTAAAGGATATCAGCGAGTTAATGACAGCAATGGTTTCGAAATATTGAAAGTGAAAGGCTGGGATTATGTGAGTTTAATCGAAACTTATGAAAAAGCCGAGAACTTAGCACGTGAAAAACATATTCCCGTACTCATTCACGTAAGCCAATTGACTCAACCACAAGGACATTCCAGTTCAGGTTCACATGAAAGATATAAAGATGCTACAAGACTCGACTGGGAAAAAGATTTTGATTGCGTTCGCCAAATGAAACTATGGATGATAGCTATCAATATAGCCTCTCCCGAAGAAATTGAAGAAATTGATTTAGATGCAAAAAAAGTTGTTCTAGAAGGTAAAATTGCCGCGTGGAATGCTTTTATCGCACCTATTGTTGAAGAGAAAAAAGAACTGTTTTCCTTGCTTGAAAAAATTGCTCCAACCAGTAAAAACAAAGATGCAATTCTGAAAATCGCCAATGATTTAAACAAGATTAAAACTCCTTTAAAAAAGGAAATATTAGTAGCATCACGTTCTGTATTACGATTGGTAATCAGCGAAAATGGTCAGCCGGAATTATCCAGTTGGATCACTTCCTATATCAAAAAAACCCAACAAAAATTCAGCAGCAACTTGTTTTCAGAATCTAGCTTGAATGTTTTTAGCGTGAAGGAAAAGTTGCCGGAATATACAAATGACGCAAAAGAAGACACTGACGGCAGAATGATTTTGCGTGATAATTTTGATGCTATTTTTACAAAATATCCAGAAGCATTGATTTTTGGAGAAGATGCGGGAAGCATTGGTGATGTAAATCAAGGATTGGTAGGATTGCAGGAAAAGTTTGGCGAACTGCGTGTTGCCGACGTTGGAATCAGGGAAGCATCCATCATTGGTCAAGGCATTGGAATGGCTTTGCGAGGCCTTCGCCCCATTGCCGAAATCCAGTATTTGGATTATTTATTGTATGCCATCCAGATTATGAGCGATGATTTGGCAACCTTGCAATATCGAACATCAGGAAAACAGAAAGCACCGCTAATTATAAGAACTCGTGGTCATAGATTGGAAGGAATTTGGCATTCAGGTTCCCCTATGGGAATGATTATCAATGCAGTAAGAGGAATACATGTTTTAGTACCTAGAAACATGACAAAAGCTGCTGGTTTCTACAACACTTTGTTTGAATGTGACGAGCCAGCACTTGTTATAGAATGTCTTAATGGTTACAGATTGAAAGAAAAAATGCCCTTAAATTATGGAGAATTCAAAACGCCAATTGGTGAAATTGAAGTTATGAAAAAGGGTATCGATATTACTTTGGTTTCTTATGGTTCTACATTGAGGTTGGTCGAACAAGCCGCAAAGGAATTGTCGAAAGTTGGAATTGATTGTGAGATAATTGACGTTCAATCCTTGCTTCCATTTGATGTGAATCATAATATCGTAAAAAGTATTGCCAAGACGAATCGACTATTAGTAATAGACGAAGATGTTCCTGGTGGAGCTTCGGCATATATTTTACAACAAATTATCGAAGTACAAGATGGTTATAATTATTTAGACAGCAAACCTCAAACTTTGACTTCAAAAGCCCATAGACCTGCTTATGGAACTGATGGTGATTATTTTTCGAAACCATCCATAGAAGATATTTTTGAGAAAATTTATGCGATGATGAATGAAGTAAATCCGACGAAATATCCAGCTTTGTATTAGAAAATTTTTAATCTTGTCGAAGCCAAATTAATCTTCGACAAGATTATAAAACTACACTATTTGAAACATATTCCACAAATCTGATGGCCAACGAATTGAATTTTTTTACTTCATCACTTTCAACTTTCTAAGCAAGCTGTCAATAACCTGATTAATTTCTACAGAAATCACAAACTTGTAATTGAGATAGACATAAAAAATCGTAAGCAAAATCGATTTTAAGATAATCGAAAATATGGGATGTAAAGGAAAGTCCCAGAAGTAAAAAACCAAAAATAAAACAAAAGTTAGATATATTGAATAAAGAGTTTGTTTTGTAAAGGGATACAAATGCAAACGCTTGACAACAAAAAGCAACTTGGCCACGCTGTATAAGGTAATTGATAATAAAGTGGCAAATGCTGACCCAACTATGCCAAAAATTGGAATAAAAATCATGTTTAATCCCACGGTCAAAATTACCAAAAGTACTCCCAAAAACAAAACGGCTCGATAATATTTAGTGTTAAAAATGATGGCGTTATTGTTCCCCAAAATCAAATCAAAATACTTTGATAATCCAATCATAAAAACTACTATTATACCACTTAGATACAGTTCTTTTTCTGCGGGGTTTTTCAGTCCTTGAATGATTATTTCATACAACATATTAATATTCACAAAAATACCCAGCATTACAAAACCGCCCACCACTTGCAAATTAATAGATGTTTTTTTATATAAAATATCCATTTCATCGTGTTTATTTTCGTGCATCAGTTTGGCCGTAATGGGATAAACAATTTGGTGCATCGCGCGACTTGGAACCGAAATAACCAGAGCAATATAAGTCGCTACTGAATAAAAGGCAATATTATCAATAATCATGTATTGGTTGAGCATAATTTTATCGCCATCCAATAGCAAATTAGCAACACTTCCAGACAAAATAATATAAAAAGTATATACTAAAACATCCTTGGTATTATTAGGAATAGTAAACTGAAAATTTGGTTTTTGGACACTAAAAGCATAAAACATCGTTACCAAAAGTGCCAATAAATAAACAATAGCAGTAGCATAAACAAAGCCTTCAACGGTAATCCAATTAAAATAAACACCAATTAATAAAACTAAGGAAGCCGATCGCAATCCAACTTCCTTGATAAAATTCCCAAAAACGGAATGCATGTGAACTCGCAACCAAGCATAGAAAATTTCAAAATAAGCCATACACAATCCAATAAATGGAATAAGCCAAATATAATTTTTAACAATTTTATTCTTTTTCGAAAGGAAGAAAACAATCTCGTCGAAAAAGTAAAAACCAACCAGAAACATTGGGATAATCAAGAGCAGTGGAAACAGTACTGTAAATGATAAAAACCGCGACCTTTCCTCGTTTGTTTCACATTGAGAATAGAATTTTACCAAAGTATTTTGCATACCAATGGCAAATAAAGGCATAATAACATTGGCACTCGAAACAATATAATTAGTTAAACCATAATAAGTTGCGCCAAGAAAAACGGGATACAAATAAATGGTATTAAAGCCTCCAATCGCAAAACCGATGTAGGTTATTATGGTATTCTTTAAGGACTGATTTAATACGATTCCCATTCTTTAATTTAGGATTTTAGATTTTAGATTAAGAATTAGTTATCAATTCAACTAATTTCTCCGTCAAACTTTTTCTGGAATATTGCTGCAAACCTACAGCATTTGACTGTAGTTTGCCCTCCAAAAACTGATTATAATAGCCCAAAAGTACACTTTTAAGCTTCATTTTCTCGGAATAATCAAAGAAAACTCCCGTGTTTGTATTGGTTATGATTTCGGCAAAGTCGGAACCGTTTGGACCAATGGCAATAATGGGTCTGCCGGAAACCATATATTCGAATAATTTTCCTGGAATAATACTTTTGGTGTCTTCAGAATTGATTTCGATAAGCAACAAAACCTGTGATATTCTTTGATGGGCAACCGCTTCGGAATGCGAAACATAACCCAGATTACTCAAATAGGAATTCAATCCAAAACCAGAAATTGTTTCCAACACTTCCTGACTTACTGCTCCAATCAATTTTATCTCTAAATGGGTTTTGAAATCTGGAATTTCATCGAGCATTTCCACCAAGGTTTCCCATAGCATTTTGGGATTTCTTTCGGAAAGGAAGGAACCAATGTGTGCCAAAGAAAATTTAGTGTCCAAGGCTTGTTTCTCGACTTTTTCCGTGTCATAACCATTCGTGATTACAGCAATTGGCTTGGTTGTAATTGCTTGGAATTCGGTTTTTGTAGTGTTGCTGGTTACGATAATTGTGTCGGCAGAATTCAGCACTTGATGTTCTAAATTTTTATGTTTCTTAGCAGCATAATTAGACAATCGCAAGGATTTATGATAGCCAATTGTTGTCCACGGATCGCGGAAATCGGCAAACCATTTTACATTTAATTTTTGTTTCAATTCCAATCCAATTAAGTGCAAACTGTGTGGCGGACCAGAAGTTACAATGGTGTCAATATCATTTTCGATAATGTATTTTTCTAAAAAGGCTACTGAAGGTTTCACCCAAAAAACACGGGCATCAGGAATAAAAAGATTGCCCCGAATCCAAAGAAATACTTTATCCAAAAAAGATTGTTTTTTCTGATTGGGAATAATTCCAGAACTGATCTTCTTGGTTTTATTTTTAGATAAAAACGAAGCCAATTGATAGGGTTCAAAGATTTTATGTTTCAGAATAATTGCTTGATTTGAAACTTCTTTTCGCAAGTTTTCATCAACAATAGGATACGTTGGATTCTCTGGAATGTAAACTATTGGCTGAACACCAAATTCAGGTAAATATTTCACGAATTTCAACCAACGTTGAACTCCTGGTCCACCAGCTGGAGGCCAGTAATAGGTAATGATGAGAAGTTTTTTGGGTTTCAAAATTTGAATTTATAAGGTAAATATGCTGGTGGTCTAGTAACAGGTCTAGGAGCTATTTTCAATATAGAATTAATTTCAATTAATGTAAATAACTTTTCTAATCGATCAATGAAAATCTTGTTCTTATTCGAATCTATTTCTCTCAAAACGTTATTTTTTGTAATTGTTTTCAAAATCAAATCTTTTCTTCCTTTCCAAATAAATTCCACCTATCAATAAAAATAACATTCCCAACGAACTAATAAGCGTAATCGTGCTTCCAGTTTGTATTACCTCTGGTTCAAACTTGAATTCAATGGTATGTTTTCCTGCTGGAACTCGCATAGCTCTCAATACGTAATTTACAGGAAAATGGTTGGTTAATTTTCCATCTATATATGCATTCCAACCATTTTCATAATATATTTCAGAGAAAATAGCTAGTCCTTTTCCTTTATTTTCAGAAGTATATTTGAGGTAATTTGGTTTGTATACATCCAATCTAATGATTCCACTATTGTCAAATTTTTCTTTTAAACGAGCATTCGTAAACTTGGAACCATAATCGTGAACATTGAAAACTGCCACATTTTTAGTGTCTAATTTATCCAATTCTTTCATCACATTGTCAGCCTTATTTACCAATATGGCATTCCTCACAAACCATGCATTCCCATTGACGTTCGGATTTTGAACAGGAAACGCAGCAGCTGTCGAATCGGTTTGAATGATATATTTCACGTTCAACATATTGAGAATTTCGATATTGTTTTTGGCAATTTGATAATCAAATAATTGTTGCATTCTTCGAGGTTTCACGGCGCTGTAACCTCCAATAGATTTGTGGAAATAAGAAGCCCTCGCACTTGATAAATTGCCAGAAACTTCAAAAACGCGGTAATGTGTTGTGTCTTGCAAAATCTGTACATCGGCAGGAGTTTCCTGAAAAGGAACTTCCACTTCGCTTCTACTCACAAAATCGGTGTTGGAAACATATTTTTTATCCACAAAAAATAAATCGAAAACCATCAATAATCCCACTAGAATTATGGCCGTATTTTGGGCAAATTTTTCTTTGATGAACAGCCATAAAACTCCAGCCGCTAGCAAAATAAAAAATCCCGAACGCAATAAATCGGCAGAATAAAGGGTCATTCTGTCTTCTTTAAGAGCATCTACAAATTGAGGGCCGTAACTTTCCCTGAAATAACTGTCGTTTGCTCCAGCAAAACTGAAACTGCCTTTTAATAAAAATAACCCTATAATAATTCCAAAAACAACAGCGGCAGATTGCCACAAGGCTTTGAATCGCGCTTCTTTTTCCATATTAAAAAAGGATTGCAATCCCATAATGGCCAAAACTGGGAAACATAATTCCAAAATAACCTGTATCGATGAAACCGCTCTAAACTTGTTATACATTGGCACATTTTCAATGAAAAAGTCGGTCAATGCTGGGAAATTTTTTCCCCAAGATAGTACCAATGCTATGATGGCTCCTGAAAGAAACACGTATTTAATTTTTCGTTTATCTGTAAATAAAGCCATAATTCCCAAAAAGAAAACTACAATCCCAATATAAGCCGGAGCAGCCACAATAGGTTGATCGCCCCAATAGGTTGGCATTCCTGAAACAAAATCATTGGCTTGGGCTTCGGGAACTCCTTGACCCATCATGAATTCAAACATTTTGCTGTCTTTTCCAAGGGCTTCACTATTGGAACCTCCAAAAAGTCTTGGCGCAATTAGATTGAAACTTTCGGCAATACCATAACTGTATTCCGTAATGTAATCGTGAGATAAAGCACTATTTCCAACGATTTTTGAACCATCGGCATTTAAAGTTAATTCACTTTTTCCTCTCGTACTAAAATTAGCATATTCGGCTGTAGCCAATAAATTAGTGGCATTCGCTCCAAGGGCAAAAATTCCGGCTATGGCCAAAACGCCAATGGATGTCAATAACGATTTATATTCCTTTTCTTTTACCGCTTGATAAATAAAATAACCCGAAAGCACCAACAAGAAAATCAACAAATAATAAGTCATTTGAAAGTGATTCGCATTGATTTCTAAGGCGACGGCGAACATCGTAAGCAAACCTCCCCAAATGTATTTCTTTTGGAAAACCAATATAAAACCCGCAATAACTATTGGCATATAAGCTATGGCATGCGCTTTGGCATTATGTCCAACCCCGAGAATAATTATTAAATAAGTAGAAAAACCAAAGGCTAAAGCTCCGAAAAAGGCTTTGAGAGGATCAACTTTTAGCACCAAAAGTAATCCGTAAAAACAAAGAAAATACAAGAATAAATAATCTGCCGGACGAGGCAAGAAACGCAAAGCATCATCAATCATTCCGATATAATCGTGAGGATATTTGGCACCTAATTGATAAGTTGGCATTCCTCCAAAGGCTGAATTTGTCCAATAAGGCTCAATTTTTTCAGCTTTTCTAAAATCGTTTTGCTCCTTTGCCATTCCGGTATATTGGACAATATCCGATTGGAAAATTTGTTTTCCTTGCAAAACAGGATAAAAATATATAAGTGAAATTAATACGAATCCAAGTATAACTAGAGCGTGCGGATATAACTTTTGAAGTAGCTTCATTAAATTGGTTGTTGGGTTTTGGTTCTTTGGTTTTGGGTAAATTTAATCTATTTCTTCGTAATCAACGTAATCCCCAACTTTTTTGGTTTCACGAGGTTTCTTGGCATTGGTGGCATTAATGTTTACCTCATCGTTATTCGACATTTTTTGCCAAGAATTACCTTGGGAATTTTGTTGCTGTTTCTGGAAATTTTCACCCGCTTTTTCTACTGCTTTTTTAACCAAAAAAGGCAAAAACAATCTCGCCAAAAATTTAAAAATATAGTAGAAAGCAATTATATAAAATATTGCTTTTATAAAACCAGAAAAAGATGCTTCTTGCATAATCAAAATATTTTTTGACAAAATTAACAAATCCTTCGTTCAAAATTAAAATATCATTCTTAAATAAATAATAAAATATAGTACATTTGAAAAGCGTTATTACTTTTATTAAAATATAAACCATCCATTTTTTTACTCCTTCTCCTTTGAGAGGGCTAGGGAAAAGCCAAAAAAAACAGTATGTACAAAATCAAAAACTTAGTTTTCGCAGCTTTCTTCTTGATTCCTTTGATTCATTATGGACAACATACCGATGAAATCAATTCGAACAGACCGGGTGAAACTATGTCTGCTTTTGCTGTTGGAAAATCAGTTATTCAGGTAGAAACAGGTATTTATGGCATTAAAGAAAATCACAGCTTATTGAGCTATGATGCCAACGGATTTGGAATAGACATGACACTGAGATGGGGATTGTTTATGGAAAAACTGGAATTAATTGCCGACTTTCAATACCAATACGAAGTGTTAAATCCCGCCCTAATTTATCCAGAGAAATCTGCGATGAAGCAAACCGTGTTAGGAGCAAAATATTTGATTTATGATCCTTTCAAAAATCACGAAAAACAAATCAATGTATACAGTTGGAAAGCGAATCATTCTTTTAATTGGCACCAATTAATTCCAGCGGTTTCCATATTTGCTGGAGCAAATCTAACTCTCTCTGACAATCCTTATTATTTTTCTCCAGATGCCGCGATTTCACCCAAAATTATGTTGATTGCCCAAAATCATTTGGGTGACGGAAGTTGGGTTTTTGTGACCAACATCATAGCCGATTATATTGGAACCGATTTTCCAAGTTATGGTTATGTAATCACTTTAACAAAAGGAATCAACAGAAAATGGTCTGGATTTATAGAAAATCAAGGTTATATGAGTGATTTTTATAGCGATGCTATCGTTCGTGGTGGCGCAGCTTTTTTAGTTCATAATGACTTGCAAATTGACGCTTCTATAAGTACAAGCCTGAAAGACACCCCTTCGATACTTTATGGAGGAATTGGATTTTCTTGGCGTTATGATGCCAATTATAAAGAAGTTCGAATGAAAGTTGACACAGGAGATTCAGACAAAAAAGCAAAAAGAAGAGCAAAAAAAACCAAACAAGGATAAACTTACAACACCTAATAAACACTAATGATTACCATAAAAGAAGCCATCACAAAAAAGGAAATGACCGAGTTTGTCAAATTTCCTTTCTCCTTATACAAAGACAAC